>ERZ772779.2-NODE-2-length-214895-cov-44.299544_pt1 | contig 214895 bp, 181 predicted proteins | sample MGYA00511360_ERZ772779 | MGnify/ENA primary metagenome ERZ772779 (study PRJEB29015, sample SAMEA2738112) | human oral metagenome | biome: human oral; feature: human-associated habitat; material: saliva | place: China | collected 2231 ...
AACCTTCCACGCCGCTGCGGGTGGTGGTCAGCAGAATATCGCCACTAGTAAGGGTGTCAAAGTTCAGGGTGTTCATGGTAAGGCTTCCTTCCCAGGTGGATTCGGTAAATCGGTACGGGATTCCTAGAACCCCTCATTGATATTTATATCGTAACACTATAAAAGTAATACATGCAAGCCGAAATGTTGTGAAGTGTGCCACATGGTGTTTTGGGGTGGGCTGTGGCTGCTACATAGGCACACCTTCACCACACCCCCACACCTTGACCGCGAGCGCTCGCACGCCTCCATCAAAAAAAAGACACAAGAAAGCCCCTCAGCTGATTTACTGAGGGGCTTTAGCTTGGGATTGGCTTCTTAGTCAAGCATGGAGGCAATAAGTCCGTAGATGAACTTTAGTACCCTGCGAATGATGGCGGAAACAATCTCAGCCGCCACAAAGAGCAATACCACGCCAAGAATAAAAGGGAATCCGGGGGCTACGCCGTGGTGCGTGAGGGCTGGCACCGCCGTGTAGGTCAGGAACCCGACATAGAGAAGATTGATGAGGAAGATGGCAAAGAGCTTGATAGCAACCTCAATGCAAGAGGCGGCGGACTCTGAAGGCTCCATATTATCAGCATCACGGTCTAGCGTTTTTTTCATGCCCGACAATATGGGTGCGGTGATGTATTTCTTGAGTGCGTTAATGATGCCAGGTACAACAAAGATAACCCATAGGGGCGAGTCTAGGAAGAATTGTGCGGGCTGGAAGCTATTGAGAATGTCGGTGAGCATGGGGCGGGTCTACCTTTCGGGTGATTAGGGTCGGGTGTGTTGGTTTATGGGTGCACCTACCCTATGATAGCAGTGAATCACTAGACGGTTTGGCGGCGAGTAGGGGCGTGACTATGCGCTTCTTTGAGTTTGCCCAATGCGGCGTGCTGCTACAAGTGGGCTTTAGGGCGAACATCTATGGCGAGCGCGCACAGGTCTACCTATTCAGGCGGGCCGCGCTTAGGGCGCTAAGTGAAAGCCCTGTAGGGGTAGAGAGAAACCCCCTCACCCTGCATGTTTCCCGTATGCAGGGTGAGGGGGTGGCTTAGGGGTTAGTCCTCATCGGTTGCTTCGGTAGTGTTGAACGAATCGCTATCATCACTAACGGTTACGTCGCCGGTCAGGTTGAGGGTTGCGATAAGGTCAAGAATTTTGCCATTGGAGCTATTGAGGTCAATGCTGAGGTAACCGCCAATTTCGCGAGTGATACCATCTTCGCACTCGAAGCCGTCGGTTTCACTGTTCACGTTCTGAAAGTCGAAGCGTACAAGCGAAAGGTTTTCGACATGGTTACGCTCTACAATGCTAGCGGTGAAGGTCGTTTCATCGAGAGCCAGGACGTCCCACAGGTCTACGGCGGGCTTCTCTTCCAGGCGGCGGTGACCGTCCACCATGATGTGAGAGTTCAGAACCGGGGCGTAGGTTGCGTTAGTGGTCAGGGTGGTCATGGCGGCGAACCTTTCGGTTAGGGACAAGATGACTTGTAGCTCTTGGAAGTTTCTATCTTTTCCTTGCTACACTTATATAGTAACACGATTCTAAAACATAATGCAAGCCGAAATATTGTGAAGTGTGCCACATAAGTTTTTGGGTGCATATATGGCTTCTGCCCCCCCAAAAAAGCCCTACGCCTTGACCGCGAGCGCGTGCCTGTGCGGGCTATCCTGCAATAGGGCACCGTGGGGGCTGGAGATGCCATGTTGCCCGCATGTGGTTCTTCCAGGGTGTTTTCCGTACTTTAGTTCTTTGGCATGGTTCCTCTGGCGACGCTTGAGCTTATGGGTGACTTGATGCGCCCGTATGAGAGTGCTTAGCCCTCTTGGTGGCACTGTGTTCCGTATTGGCGTGGCTCCTCTATACCTGCGCCCTAGTGTCGTGTGATGGCTTGGGGTGTATCTCTTTGTGGCTGTAGAAGTGTGTCGGGTGTGTCAGGGTTTGGGGTGGGTTGCCTCGCGAGCACTTAGAGGCGTGCAAGTAGCAGCGGCGGCGTGACATTGTAAGCATTGGGAAGAGTGGGACGCACTCTAGACCCTTCGTGTGCGCTCGCGGTCTATAGTGCAACCTCCTACCCAAGGACTGAAGCCCCTAGCGGCTATGACTAGGGGCTTTGGGTGATAGGGTCTTTCGAATTTAGTTGTATTCGGCGTCCTGAATCTTTACCCATTCGTTACGGATAGTCTTCAGTGCGTCGGTGGTGTGCTCAACCTTCCAGTCGGTCTTGGACTTGTTGACGGCGATAATGGCGCGTTCATTGCCGCCCATTGCTTCGACGGCGAGATTGGTGATAGCGTACAAGTCGTTACGGGTTTCGGTGATGCGTACTCGAACGTCCTTCAGCAGCTCGTTGATTCGCTGAGCCTTGTCACGACCCTCAATAGTGCCAGTCTTCACGGTTACGCCACCGTCAATCAGGTGATTGATGTCGAATGCCAGACGCTCATCACGTGCCTTCAGAAGCCCGTCAATCTCGCCTTCAAGGCTGTTGAACTTAGCCAGGTTACGCTGAAGCTTCTCAGCGTTCTTGAGCATCTGTGCGTATGCGTCGAGGTTCAGGGTGGTCATGGCGGGCAACCTTTCGGTAGGGAAACATTGGGCTGTAGCTCTTGGAAGTTTCTATCTTTTCCTTGTTACACTTATATAGTAACACGATTCTAAAACACAATGCAAGCCGAAATGATGTGAAGTGTACCACATAGATTTTTGGGTGTTGGCGGGGCTGCTGAACAATGGTGTTTATGCCTTGACTGCGGGCGCTCGCCGTATCTGGCACTGTTCAGGTACCCGTGGTTAGCCCTGTGTAGGTCTTCCCTCTGGAAGTCGCCTAGTTACACTTTCCCCTATTCTTGCCTCCCTTTGGGGTTGCGTGGAGCCTGTGGAGGGTAAAGCAAAGCCCCCGCCGCCTAACTCAATGAAAGGGGCGGGGGTGGGTGGCTTTAGGGCTTATGCGGTGAGCTTCTTACCCCACTTTGCTACCTTGTTGTTCCAGTCGTATTCTCGCTGGTCGGCTTCCTTGTGAATCTCGCCCGCGAGTTCAAGAATGCCGCTAACGTTTTCGGAGTTGTAGAGTTCGCTCAAGCCGTTCTTGATTTCAACAAGCATGAAATTCTGGCGGGTCGAGTAGTTGAAGGTACCCATAGCCAGACCGTTCAGGTCGATAAACGCAAGCTTCAAGATGTAGCCACGGTAGGGCGCCTTATCAGCGTGGGCGTTGAAGAACTTGAGGGACGCACCCATCAGGCTGTCGCTTACAGCTTCGAGGTGGTTCACAGCGCCTTCAAGACGTTCGATAGCCTTGTCGTATGCGGCGGTGGTCATGGTGGTAAACCTTTCGGTCAGGGAAACAAGAAACCTTGTAGCTTTCGGGTTATCCCCTCTTGCCACATAACTATAGTAGCACGATTTTAGGAAGCTATGCAAGCTGAAATGTTGTGAAGCGTGCCACATGGGTTTTGGGGTGTATTGAGGCGACCCCATTCTAGGTCTTAGGCTTACTTATAGGTGTCCTTGATAGTCCCCTGTATAGACTCTTACAGCAAGGGGTGGCATAGAAGAAGCTATGCGGCAGCCTCACCCCTAACATCTCTCTTCATTGTGTGCGAGCACTAGAGGGTCTTATGTAGAACCATACAGGCGGGGCGATTATAAAGCCACTACAGGCAACCCGCCTTAGAGAATCTACCTCACTCTGCTTTGGGGTGCGTCCCAGGCGACGACAGTGGCACCTATACAGTGTCGCACCCTATACCACGCGAGCGCTAGACTCTACACCCGATAGTGGGAGCCGCAGCCACAATGGCGCACATTGTGATGAAGTGACACTTAGAGAGAGGTGCCCCTATAACTGTTGCTTTCAGTTGCAGGGGCACCCTAACTTACTTATAGAGTCTAGAACACGCCGTTCGTGCTCTCGAAGTCGTTGTTCATGACGAACAGGAAGTCGCCCGCCCGTTCGAAACGCGGGTTCACACCCTTGAGCTTGAAGGCTTCCATCATGTCGTACAGGGTGCGCTCGCGCTTGGAAGGGTTATACAAGACCGCATCGATTACATGCTCGATACCTTCATCATCTTCAACACAGACGTACTCACCCTCTTCATTGCGCAGGTCGAACTGCATACGACCATCAAGAGAGTAGGTGCCAAAGAAGCGGGCTTCCTCAAGCACCTTATCCATAAGCTCATCAAGAGTGAAGCCCTCAATAGGGACAATAGTCATATGGAAGTTGAAACCGTCGTTATTAAACTTGATAGTCGGTGCAGAGTACATGGTGGGTAACCTTTCGGCCAGGGAAACAAAAACTCTGTAGCTTTCTGGGAGCTTCCATCTCCTCCTCGCTACATAACTATAGTAACACGATTCCAAAACACAATGCAAGCTAAAATATTATGAAGTGTGACACGCAGGTTTTTGGATGTCCGTGGCTGCTATATGAAGACCCACCATGCACGATTACCTCCCGAGACCTCAAGGCAAAACCAAAGGCTTCAGAGCTAACGCAATGCGCCGCCCAAGATGATGACCGACGCTTAGGTGATAGAGGCACTACAGTGAGCGCTCGCATTGGGAGTGCTGCTCACCTTGCATGTGTAGTGCATATTTATGGCTCGATAGCCTCAGTGGCTTCATGGTGGATTGCGTAAGCCTGTGCAATAGGGCGGGTGTGACTTGAGGGCATCTAGCGTGGGTGCTGGATGCCCTCAAGGTTGCAGGTCGTTATGGTTTAGCGGTAGTAGAGGTCGGTGACATCGATTTCGAAGCGCTTAGCAAGGAATTTAGCCAGGTCTTCGTAATCCTCAACGGTGGTCGAGTCGAAGTTACCTTCTTCGTCCTCAAACTCATCACTTTCGACAATGATAATCTGGCTATCCTTGTGACCGGATTTGTCCAGGCGTACACGAAGGAACTGCTCACTGTTATAACGCACTACCTGAATTTGGTCGTCGCGCAGGTCTACATACTCGACACCATGCTTCTTAGCAGCCTTCTTCTTCAACAGGCGCTTCTCAACATCCTCAATGGTAACGTCGCCGGGGACAAGGATACAGATTTCGTCATCGTGAATCTGCATAGTCATGACAGTAAACCTTTCGGTCGGGAAACAAAAACTCTGTAGCTTTCTGGAAGCTTCTATCTCTTCCTTGCTACACTTATATAGTAGCACAATTCTAGAAAGCTATGCAAGCCAAAATGTTGTGAAGTGTGACATATATTTTTTCGGGGTGGCGGTGACTGCTACGGGCCTACCCCAAAACCTGTTGCAATACAAAGACAAATAAGCTCACCGGGTAACCGCCATGAGTAAGCCGCCATATTCACCAGCACCACACACTACCCCACAACCACAATACGCACACATCGACCAGAACCACCCCCAACAACGCTTTACCCAGAGCAGTGCAAACACACCCTAGAAACACCGATAAGCACACACCCTCCAACCAACCCTCCCCAATGAATCTAGATGCCATCGCACCCACTACCAACAAGCACTCGCTCATCACCAACCCCGCCCCTCACCTCCACCTCATACAAACCACCCACCATACGGCAATTAACCAACACAAAAACTCACCACCACCATTCCTTACAAATCCACCCACCCCACAACACCCCCGAAGCGCTCGCAATAAAAATTGGGGCGGCAACCCTGGTAGCTACCACCCCAAACCTCACCAACACCCCTTAGTCACACTAAGCACAATCACAACACGAAACATCATTGTGCACCAATGCACACAGAGGCGGCCGAGCAACATCAAGCCTAAAAAGCGAGTTCACCTCAAACGCATCAACAAGACTGTTCGTAAGGTCGCGATAATCACTACTCAAAGTACGATACTCACCCTCACCATCGTCATCGCACATAAACTCACTCTCAAGCACAAGAACCTTAAAATCAAAAACCGGCCTACCCTCAAGAGTCACGCCAATAAACTCATGCAGCTCACGACGCGGAATCTGAATATAATCATCAGACATATGCAGCTCATCATCAATCTTCAGCAGCTCGCGATTCTCAACAAGATAATCCATCACCTCACCAAGCTCCAAATCAGCCGAAACCGAAATACGCACCTCAAAATCATCAACCAGATAAGCCATAACACAAACCTTTCAACCAAGGAAAACAAAAACTCTGTAGCCCCACGGAAGTTCACACCCCCTCACTACTACTTATATAGTAACACCATTCCATATTACAAAGCAAGCCAAAATGTTGTGAAGTGTGGCACGCATAAACTTATTAATAGAGAGGTGTTTAAACACTTACAACTGCCCCGTGCTAGAATTGCGCCATACACTCGCCTGCGGCACGCGGGAGAGGATAAACGGACGTGGAGCTGTAGAGGCATTGAAGCGTTAAGACCTAACCCCTCACGGGTCGGTCACCGTATTCGAGGAATCGGATACTCATCTCCATACACAGGGAACTGAATGTTTTTCAGGCCGTTTGCAGGCATTTACCCCACTTAGGAAGCGTGTGTTCCCTGCCTGCAAGGATGAGCCGCAACCACCTACCAGCCCGCCAACCCAAAAATAAAAACCTCAACTTCTGACCATGCGCACCTCCGCGCTCGCAACTCACAAACTAAAGCACCCCAGACTCCAACAAGTACAACCCTCAAAAGTTTCAAAATCAGACCCGAAAGCCGCCACTACTCTCACAATAGCCACGCCACCACCGCAAATAACTCCAAAAACAACCTAAAAAGGTTGATAAACACACTCATTCAAGCAGCTCTTCAGTAAAAATACAAAACGCTCTGACTAGGCAAAAGGCTCATTTCCCCGCCTATCCGAATACCCAAAAACACCAACTATGCCGCGCAAGCCAAAAAGTAGCCAAAAATAGGGCAAAAAAGCCACCCTGAAGAACCTTAATAGCCCCAAACTTGGCTCCAAATCCACACTAATCAAGAAAAGTCACCCAAAGCCCCCTATTGAAAAAACACAAAACGCTCTGACTAGGCAAAAGGCTCAAAAATCCCACACACAGAAACACCAAGAAAAAGAAAAGAGCAGCAATAGCGCCTGCGGCCTCATCCTCACCACACCGACCCGCTCGACCCTTACCTCACTCACCCTGCTACCACCTATCCCACTACCCCTTGCCCGCCGCCTATCTGCTCCTCTCACTGTGCCCTACCCTTATGGGTGTTTCTCCATTTACCGTGAGTGTGTTCTGTGTGTGTCCTGCCTACTTCTCTTCTATCCTTGTACCTCCCTTATGTGTGTGCTACTTGTTTCTGTCTCTCTGTACCGTCTATGTATTTGGTTCCTTTCTCTGTGTGTGGTATTTGTTTCTCTGTTTGGGTGTGCTGGGTCTGTATGTGCCTGTGTTGTGTTGCTGGTGTTTTGGTTTCTTCTTTGGGTGTGTTTGTGTCTTGGTGTCTATGGGGCTGTGTGTTGCTTGGTTGCTTGTGTGTGCTGTCTGTGTTCTGTATTTATGTGTTGGGCTCTAGGGTTTATGTGTACTGCTTGTGTTGGCTCCTTTCTGTGGGTGTGTGCTTTTTGGGGTGTGTTTGGCGTTTTGTTGTTCCGTGGGGTTTGTGTCTGTCTTTGTGTTGCTTGTGTGTGGTTGGTTTGTATGGGTGTGTTGCTTGGTTTTGTATTGCTCGTATCTCTGTGTTCTTTTTTGTGGGTGGGCGCTTGTTACTTGTTAGGTGTCTGTGTGTTTGTGGTGGGTTTCGGGGTGTGGGCGTGGTGGTGTTTTTGTTTTTGGGTTTTGGCTTGGTTTTGTTTTTTTGTTGGTTGCTGGTGTTTTGTTTTTTGTTTGGTGTTTTTGGTTGGGTGCTGATGGTGGTTTGTTTTTGTTGGTTGTTTGGGTGGTTTTTCTGTGTTTTGGGTTGCTGATTGCGTTGAGATTTTTTGGAGCTATATTATTTGTGTTGGTTGTGGCGGTGCTCTCAGGGTTTCTGCTTGCGTTGCCTTGTTGGCTGGTGTTACAGCTTGTTTTTCAGGTGTTTGTTTTTGATGTGAGGTGTGTCTTATATGTCTGGTCTTTCTGTGCGTGGTGTTGGTGGTCGTGTGGCTGCTGACAGGTCGCATATGCTGTGGGGTGGGTTCTCTGGGTCTGTGTGTTCTACGTGGGTTCCGGGGCGTGCGGCTGTGTCTGCTGAGGTGTTGTCTGGTTGTGGGTTGCCTGTTGTGCCTGATGGTGTTGCAGGTAATGGTCAGGTCGCTTTTGTTGGCGTTCCTGTGGGTTGGGGGTCTTCGTCGGTGGTTGATGCTGATGGTGGGTTTGCTGGTTTTGGTGTGGGTGGTTCTTATGTTGAAGAGTTTTGGGGGTCTGATGGTGTGATTGTGGAGCCTTCTAGTGGTCATGGTGCACCTGTTGAGGGTGTTCCTTCTAGCGGGGCAGAGGATAGTGGTGTTGAGGCTGTTGGCGTGTTGTCTTTGGATGGGTATCCTGTGGGGGTTGGTTCCTCGGGTGCTGCGGTGGTGTTTGATACTGCTGGTGGTGGGGGGTTGTTTGGTCTGGTGGGTGGTCGAGGGGCGAGGTTTAGTTCCTCTATAGGGTTTGAGGGTGCCCCTGCTGTGGCTTCCGAGTCTACTGCTGGTGTGGATGGTGTTTTGCCTGGATTTGGGGATTGGAGGCCTTTGGGTGAGGTGACCTTGCGTGATGTGGGTGATGAGTTTGGTGTTGGTTCTGCTGGTGGCGGTTGGTTTGATTTTTTGGGGTCTTTGGGGTGTTCGGCAAAGGGGTTGTTTTATAGGTCTGCTGTAGGGTCTGTCGCTGCGCCTATTCCTGGTGATTGGCTTGTATCTACAGATTTGTCTGAGGTGGGGTCTGTGGGGTCTGGTGCACCTGCTTTTGGTGGGTCGTTCGCTTCACGTGGTAGTGGCATTGTGGATGAGTCTGAGGTTGTGGTGAGGTTCCCCATGTTCTCGCATTATGGCACTACTGCATATGGTGGTGTCCAGAATCTTATCTTTGGCGACGATGGTGTGGGTTGGGGTATTGAGGGGTTGCCTGTTGCTTTGGGGGTGTCTGAGGTGGGTGCTTTGGAGGCGTCTTGGGGTATGTCTTCTGCTGCTTTGGCCGTCCTTGGTGGTGCTGGTTTTGGTCGCCGTCTGGGGTGGCGCTTGGGGGTTAAGGGGCTTGGCGCTGCGGGTCTAGCACCTGGTGTCTCGGGGGTTTCTGGTGCGGTCGAAGGGTTTGATGTTGGCGTCCCTGATGGGGGACTGATTGATGCCTCTATGGGCTCTTATGTGGAGGCTGATGGTTGGCGTTGGAGGTCTCTCACCCTGGGTTCGGCTATGGTTCCTAGTGGCTTTGAGACACTAAAATTCCATGATGGTCTAACTAATGGTGAGTCTGATTTCATTGGCTCTTTGAGTGCTTCTAGTACCTCTCATGGCGTATTGTGGGGTGGGTCTACTATGGGTGGCATCTATGGAGGTGGTCTCCCCTTTGGGGGTACCCTTGGGTGGGCTCAGGCTAGGAAGGTTCGCAAGGTCAATAATCTAGCTGATTTGGGTCAGTATGCTGTAGGTCTTGGTGGCACATTGAGGATGTCTGGCGTATCCCCTGCATATGCCACTCTGGATGGTCTAGGCAGAGGTGTAGCTTGGTCTTTGGTCGAGTCTTCACTCTTGTCTATGCGAGATGCGTCTGTACATAAGATATGGTCGGGGCTAGTCCAGGTGGCTCACTCCAAGAAAAAGAAAGGAGCCATTTCGCCTGGTCTTGGGTTGGGCTTCGTTGCAGGCTCAGAAGGGTATGGTTCCAAGTATGGCACTGTCGTAAAAGGCGGTGCTTCCGCACAGGTTTGTGGCCGCGCAGGAGTGGGTGTGGTGGGTGGTTGGGTTGATATACCTGACCTCTCCCCCGTCTTAGGGCTTGGAATTACTACGCAAGACGTTAAGTCTATGATTCGTTAGGGTGGTGCAAGGTGCTTATTGTTAGCCCTATATTTTGGATATCGACCCTGCAAGAATAATTTGAATGAGCGAGCGCCGCCGAGGCTTGTAGCAGGTTCTGATGTGATATAGTTTTTTATGTAAGCATGATGGTTTGCAGGTTATCTCTATCCTTGTCTAGGGGTACTTGTTGGCACGGCTTCTCCTTTCTTGTTTGTGACCAGCGGCGCATCTGGGGAACTCTTTTGATTCTCAGTGCGCCGCTAGTTTTATATTTTTGGAGGATTGTTATGAGTAATACAGCTGATGGTGTCCGTAAGGTTGCTGAGTCTGTTGCAGCAGGGTATGGGCCCGATATTTTCTCAGGCTCTGGCGCTATTGGCGACCTAGAGAATGCAGGGTACAGCGTTGGCCATCTAGTCAATGGGTACGTATTGGCGTCAGGTGTACCTATAGAGGATGGCTCAGTCCTAGAGCGAGCGCGTGGGGTGCGTGATTTTTCGGATATTCCTGTGGCGTTTAGGTCTTTTGCGTCTGAGGCTGCGGGGTATGTTTGGGATGGGTCTGTTGTGTCGGGTGGTGTGGGGTCTGTTTTTAGGCATGGTGGGTTTTCGTTTGGTGTGACGCCTCGGGCTCGGTGGTCTTTTGGTGGTGTTCCTGGTGTTGATTTTGGGGAGATTCAGCGTGGGTTTACTGTTTTGGCTGGTGGTGTTGGGGTTCGGGGTTTGGGTGAGTCTGTTGGTGTTGGTGGTGCTGTTTTGGGGGGGTTGGATGGGCCGCCTGATGGTGGTGTTGTGTCTGGTGCTGGTGTGGGTGAGTTGTCTTGTTTTCGGTTTGATTATGATGGGCGTGGTTCTCGTATGAGTGCGGTTGAGGTTTCTAATGGTTTGGCTTTGGAGCAGGCTTCTTATTGGTTGTCTAGGGTTGGTGGTGTGGATGCGGTGTCTCCGCCTTTGGTGGGTGAGTCGCCGGATGTTGTGGCTGAGCGTGTGAGGCGTGTGCGGAGGGCTGCTCGTGGTGTTGAGGGTGTGGTTGCGCCGCGTTTGATGGGTGTGCGTAGGGAGGTGAGGATTATGTCTTTTGTTGATTTGTTTGGTTGGGTTGATGTGCGTTCGGTGATGTTGTTGTTGGGCGTTTCGACTCGTGGGTCGGCTTTGCGTTGGTTGCGTGGTTTGCAGGGTCGTGGGTATTTGGAGTCGGTTGATGTGGCTGGTTCGAGGAGTCATGTGGTGTGGTTGGCTTCTCGTGCTGCGTTGGATGATTTTGGTATGGGTAGTAGGCTGTTTAATCGTAAGAGTTTGGGTAATAATGAGTTTCATCATAGGGTGTTGGTGAATTATGTGGGTGCGATGTTGGTGTGTGGGAAGGTTGATGTTTTGAGGTTGGGGGCTCTTGTGTCTGGTGGGGTGTCTGGTGGTGGGTTTGAGGTTGTGCCTGACCGTGTTGTGGATGGTTCTGTGAAGGCTCGTTTTATGGGTAATGAGGGTTTTAGTACTCGTGATAGTTTGGTGGCTGACAGGGCTCGTGAGTTGCGCAGGTGGCGTGCTGCGGGTGGTGTGGGGTTGTCGCCTGAGTTTTATGGGACAAATGAGTGGATGTGGGCGGTGATGAGTTCTGCGTCGGAGTCTAATTATCATATTCCTGATGTGGTTGTGATGGTTCCGCGTGGTGAGGATGGTGCTGCTCGTAGTGTTGCTGTTGAGGTGGAGCGTGGGAAGAATAAGAGTAGTAAGCAGTTGAGGGATATTATTGAGCAGTATCGTGATGATACGTCTGTTTTTGGCCAGGTTGTTTGGTTGTGCACGAATGACCGTATGGTGCGCAAGGTGAATGAGTTGGCGCTGGATTTGGGGTGTGAGTCTAGGGTGCGGGCGATGAGGCTGTGCAGGCCGGATGGTTCTGTTTTTGATGAGTCCGCATCTGTTTTTGAGTTCTGATTTGCGGCTGAGCTGAAGCATAAGTGAAGTGCCCCTGAAGCTTGTTTTTTGGCTTCAGGGGCACTTGCAGTGTGGGGTTATGTGTCGTTTAGAGTGCGTTATTGTATGCGCGTTCTGCCTGTCGGATGTTTGCCTGGATGCGGCTCAGGTCGCGGTCGAGGCTGTAGTGGTTTCGAGGGTTGGCGCCGTATGCGCTTTCTGCGGAGAGGGCAAGGCGGGTGGCTTCCAGATTGGCGGCGCGAGCCTTGGTTTCGGCGGTGCTTAGAGTCGCCTTCTTTGCTTCGTCTAGGCCCTTCTCGCTGAGCATTCGCTGTGCCGCGCGCTCCACCATTAGAGCATGGCGTGCCGTGTTATTAAATGCTGTGACAAGCTCAGTTTGCTTGCGGGTGTCAGCAGCTTCAAGGCGCTGGTTCGAGGTGTATCGGGACTGTTCCAGGTATCGGCCATATCGAGTCTGTCGCATATTCTTTCCTTTGTGTTATAGTTCGCGGGATATCCGCCTAAATCTCACTTATAGTGTAGCACAATGCCCGCGAGATGCAAAAAGTGGGAGTAGAGGCGCACTGCCAATTGCGAGCGCGGTGCCAGTATATATGGAGAGCCCCTATAGTAATGGTTACTGTAGGGGCTCTTGGTGTTTGTATGTGCGCCTCTACCAGGTGTGCCCTATGTGTGAGGTGTTCGACTTCCTCTTGTGTAGGCTGGTGGGGTGCTTTTGTTGTGTATAGCAGTTGGTGTTAGATGTCGTTGAGTGCGTCGGGGTGGTAGTTGAATTGTGCGCCGGACGCTTCTTCGGTTTTGACGAGTTGCCAGAATCGGGTGGGGTCTGGTGCGTGTTGAACTGCGTCTTGTAGGTAGCAGTTTCCGGTTTCAGTGCGGCAGACTTCTACGAGTTTTGCGGCCATGTCTTCGCCGTCGTCTTCCATGCGTGCTCGGATGCTGGCGAAGTTTCCTGATTCGATTGCGTGGATGAGGTCTCGGTCGGAGGGGTGGATTTCGAGGAGTTCGTGGACGGGTTGGCGGCCGCCGTCGATTCGGGTGACGAGGGCTTGGGTCATGATGACGCGGGTGAGTGATGCGATTTTTTGGAGGGTGGTTTCTCGTGTGGTGGTGCTGGTATCGTTGTCGTCTGGTGTTTCGGCGGATGATGCGAGGCGTTGGAGGACGCCTATGCAGTCTTCTGCGTGGACGGTGGTCATGGTGAGGTGTCCGGTTTCGGCGGCGAGGAGGGCTGCTTGGATTTCTTGTGGGTCTCGGATTTCGCCGACGAAGATGATTCTGGGGCCTTGTCGGAGTGCGCTGTAGATGCCGTTGAGGTAGCTTTGGGTGTCGGTGCCTACTTCTCGTTGGATGAAGAGGCTGCCTTTGCTCTTGGGGTTGTTGTTGTTGAAGAGGTATTCGACGGGCTTTTCGACAGTAACGACGACGATGCCGGGGATGTATTCTTGGACGTATTTTAGGACTGAGCCGATGGCTGTGCTTTTACCTGAGTTGACGACGCCGTTGATGATGACGAGGCCTGATTTTTGGTGTGCTGCTTTCCAGAAGGGTTCGGGTACGCCGTAGTCCCATGGGTATTTGAGTTCGGTTGATAGTAGCCGGAAGACTAGTTGGATGGTGCGGCCGCCGGGGCTGATGTAGGTGCCGGATAGGCGGCATCGGCGGCCTTGGTATTTGCCTTTGGGTACGGTGTATGAGGTGTCTAGTTCTTGTTTGTCGAGCAGTACCATGCGGTCGCCACCGGGTGCGATGGCTGTGAGTAGGCGTGTGAGGTCGTCGCGAGTGGGGATGCGGAATTTGGTGTAGGGTTCGAGGACGTCTTTGATTTTGAATCGGATGGTGGTTTCCGGTTGGATGTAGACGTCGGTTGCTCCCATCTCGAAGGCGTCAGTCATGATTTTACTCAACTGGAAGTCTTTAGGCTCTGGGCGGGCGGCAGCGATGGATTGCCTCAGTGAGGCGTCTTCACTTGTTTCTGGCTTACCGTATTTCGCTTCAGATGCGGCGAGGATTTCTTGGCTGGTGACGACTTTGTTTATCTTTTTGTCGGTGGTTGCGAGCGCTTGTTCGATGAGGTGGGCGTATTTCGCTTCGATGGCTTCTTGGATTTTGGGGTCGAGGTTTTCTAGGGGGTCGTCGCTGCTGGTTTCGGTAGTTTCGGGTGGTGTGGGGGTTTGGGTGTGGTTGTGGTCTATTTCGGCGTTGGTTGAGAGGGTGTGTGAGAGTTCTTTGAGGCGTTTGGTTTCGGTGTGGCGGTCGTTGGTGGTGGTTGCGCCGTTGTCGTTTTCGAGGTCGCTGAGGCTGATGTGGGCTGGCATGGTTTGGGGTCCTCCTTGGGGTGGTTAGTTTTTGGTGGGTCTGATGGGTGTATAGCAGTTTTTGCTATGGGGTTTGTGTTCTTTGTTTTTGTTTTTTTGTAGGGGGCTGTTTTGGCTGTTAGGTGTTTGTGGTGGGTTCGTGGGTTGGGGTTGTTTTTTGTGCCTGGTGTGGGTGAGGGTGGTGCTGTTTTTTCGGGGCGTGTTGGGGTTGTTTTGGGGTTTGGTGTGGCTCCGGGGTGTTTGGGGTTGGGTAGGTTGGTTGGTTTGTGGGGGTTGTTGGGTGTTTGGGATTGGTTTGCTGCTTTGGCGTGGTGTGTTTTTGTGGTGGGTGTTTTTTTGATGTTGGTGTCTGTTTTGTGGGGTGGTGTCGATACTGCTGGTGGGGGGTCTGTTGTTTGTGATGGCGAGGATGGTGTGGGTAACCCCACGCCTCGGGTGGTTGTTTCGGGGCGTGGGGTCGTTGAGGTTGGTGATGGTGTTACGGTGCCATTGACGTGGGATGATGAGGTTACTGTTCCTCTGGTTTAGAGGTTGAACTCGGTGAAGTATTGTTCGAGGGCTGCGGTTTTTTCGGGGCTGAATAGTTGGTATCCGGTGTTTCTGGTGATGTCGTGTGCGAGTACGCTCATGCCGTAGTCGTAGCCTTTGTTGTTGAGGAGGTAGTTGAATCCTCCAGGTAGGTGGGGGTTTACGGCGTCTAGGGCTGCTTCGTGTAGGTATGGTACGCCTGTTAGGGTTCTGATGCCTGCTACTGCGTAGTCTTGGACGTCCCAGAATGCTACTGCGGAGCCTTTTTTGACGATGTGTTCGGGTTCTACTTTGTTGACGAAGATGTTGATGCGTCGGGGGTCGAGGCCGCCGCCGCCGCGTCTTGATGAGCCGAGTCCGTAGCTGAATTGGCGGCGCATGGTGTTTAGTGGGCTGGGGTATGGTTCAGCGACGTAGTAGAGTTTGTAGGTGAGCAGGTAGGCGCACTGTGTCATGTAGGGGTCGTTGAGTAGTACGGACGTGTCGATGATGATGACGTCGTAGTGTTCGCGGATGGTGTTGATGATTTCGCGGTAGAAGTTGGGTTCTAGGTCGTTGAGGTCGTTGGGGTCTTCTGGTGCGAGGAGTGTGTCATATCCGGTGCGTTCGTTGCGGATGATGTATTTGCGGATGATGTTCCAGTCGGCTTCTTTGTCTTTGCCGAGTGTGGCGTATTTTTCGCGGTACTCGTTGAAGATGCCTGTGACGGTCTTGGATTGGTCGTTGGTGTTGAATCCTACTTGGCCGTCCTGCAAGTCAAGGTCGATGACGATTACTTTGAGGGCATGGTCAGCGTAGCCTTGTGTGGCTGCTTCTTTTCCCCATGTGGTGAGGGCATGGGCAACGCCGAGGGATGTGGTGGTTTTGCCGGTTCCACCTTTTTTGGAGGTGACGGTGATGACGCGGCCTAGGTAGGGTGAGCCGTTGAGGTGCACTTCATCTGGTTTGAGGCGGCTTTGGATTGCGGACAAGTCTGGGTCGGTTCGGCGGGCGAGGTTTCCGTTAAACACCTGGTATGGGTCGCCCTTGTCGGGCGGTGTGGCAAGGAATCGCTCGATTGCGTCGTAGAGGTTTGCGGCAATCTCGTAGGGCGAGAGCATGTCCCATTCCGCTTCGGGATTGTTGGGGTCGTAGGTGGTGACGGGCACGAGGTGTGGGCGCACGCCAGGTGGGACTTGCAGGCTGAATAGGTAGTCTGCGAGTTCGTCTTTTGCGTAGAGGTAGTGTTGGTTGTCCTCTGCGCTGGATGCGGCTTCGAGGATGAAAATTGGCATGGAGGTCATCAGGAAGTGTAGCTGTTTGTATGCTAGCTGGCGCTGGCTAGGGCTGGTGCTGCTGACCCATAGTTCTGTGAAATAGTCACTGTGGATGATGATGACGTCCATCATGTTCGGCACAGACGGCAGCTGTGGCTTCGGTGGGGCGGCTGCGGTCATAAAGTCGCCTATCGTGGGGAATATGCCAAGGAACGCAGGCTTAATATATGGCTTATTTTCGTAGTTCGGGTACAGCTTACCTTGTGAGAAGGGCATGACGGGGCCATATTTCTCTTCGACTCGCGGGAAGAGCTGTAGGATTAGGTCTCGATAGTATGCCGCGTCGTGTGCCTTCTCGTTCGGCGGTGACTCAAGGGGGCGCCTAGGGTTCTTTAGGTTGGAGAACTGCTCTGAGCCGCTGATGTAAATGAGGTACGGCGGTTCCATATTGCTCTGCTGCGTAGTCATGCTGTTTCCTCGTGGTGGTTAGGGTTAGTCTTTGGTGGCGTAGGGGTTGGAGTCGAAAATTTCAGGCAGGTCAGGCAACCAGATTTCAACATAGACCAGGCCACGTCTTTTGCGGATGTCCTGCATAAAACATTCACCTTGGTCTAGTTTTGTGATAGCGTCAATTGCCTGCTCAGCGTTATCCCCCTTTAGACCCATAGCTTTAGCACCAATTGCAGCATCTTCTTCGGAATTGTTGAACGCAAAATGGGTGCTCGCAAACGAAGTGTTCAGATTATTGGTGTCATTAAATATTTCTGAGTAGTTCTGAGTTGCCAACACCACAGACAGGTTAAATGAACGACCCAGACGGGTAGTGGATTCTACAAGCGCCATACCTGACGGGTTCGCCAGAATCGACCAGGCCTCATCAATGACTAGAACCTTACGAATGTTCTTTTCCATGCGAAGCATACTTTGGCGAATGAGCAAATTAATCATGGTCAAGATAGCCTGACCAACAGCCTTACTGGGGTCATTAAGCTCTTGAATGTTTTTAGGCAACTCGTGAAGTTCAGACAGGTCTATGACGGTGATGCCTGTCTCAAATTCAAAGTACCTGGCAGGTTTGCGGTCAGATTCAGCGCAAAGAATTTTACCTGCGCCACCATTTAGGCGGCTCTCCAAGTTGAGCGCAAAGTCTGTAAGCTTTTCACGCCCCGAATCGCGTGCAACCTTCAGAAGCTTATCAATGAAGGTGGTCATGCTGCGCTCGCTTCGAGGCTCAGCAATAGTATCTTTGATAGTCGTATCAACCCAGCCGCCGATAGAGATGTCCGCGAGCGCGCCGGGGAGGAGTGAGTGGCAGAGTGAGTGGACAGCGGTGAGGATGTCGCTGCTTGATTCGTCTGGGTCGTCTGAGTCGAAGATGACGAAGGGGTCTAGGATGCCTTGGTTTTTTGGGTCTTTGGGGTCTACAGAGAAGACTTTTGAATTGATTCCGAGGATGTGGTTTGCTTCGGCGATTTTGAGGAGGTCGCCTTTCCAGTCGATGCCGACGACGGCTGCGCCTTGGATGGCTGATAGGGAGAGGAGCCAGAGCATTGCGTAGGTTTTGCCGCTGCCTGGTTTTCCGGTGATGAGTGTGAGCGGGGGTTGGTTGTTGCGGTTTGCTGAGTGTAGGTCGATGAATGCGTATTTGCCTCTGCCGCGTTCGTTGATGCCGAAGAGCATGGGGCGGCCGTATTTGTAGTCGTGGTTGCTGACTGCCATGGGTGGTTAGTTTCCTTTTTTGTTTTTGGGGGTTTTGGTGGTTTTTGTTTTTTTGGTGGTGTTTTGTTGTTCGAGTTCTTCTTCGGTGAGGTAGAGGACTTGGACGGGTGCGTCGATGCGGAATGTTCGGTTCATGTTTGGGTCGTATTCGCTGCCGTCGAGCCAGCCTCTTGATTGGTTTTTCCAGTGGCGTCTTTGGACTAGGTAGCCTTGGAGGGTGAGTCCGTCGAATCGTTCGGATTGTTCGCCGAATGTTTTGCCGAGGTACCATGATGCGATGGCTGCGGGTATGGCGGTGATGATGAGTCCTGCGCCGAAGTCGGGTACCCATAGGAGCATTTCGAGTAGGGTGAATAGTAGCCATACGGGTGCGAGGAATCCTACGGCCCAGTAGAAGGCGTAGGAGGATATAGGTTTGGGGAGGGGGATTTTGCCTAGTGACCAGATTTTTGGTTCGCGTGCAAAGATTTCGGTGGCGTTGGTTATTTGAATGACGGGTTTCATATAGGTGTGGCCACCCTTTCAGCTGTGGTCATGTAGGTTTGGTTAGTTCCTGTATGACTCTTATAGCTGTGGGTGGCCACGTGTTTTATTATGTTGTTACCAGTTGAGGTCTGCTGGCGTGTGGGGTCTGGTGTCGGTGTTGGGGTCGATGATTTCTAGCTTGTATTCGAGGTCTTCGGGGTCGGCGGGGGCGAGTGCTGCGGCGGCTTTGGGCTGTTTCTTTTTGGCTTTTTTACGCTCGGCTCGGGCGACGAGTTTATTGTATTCTTGGATGCCTCTGTTGGGGTTGGTGCCGCCGTCTTCGGGGAGGATTTCGATGGGGTAGGCTTCGTCGAGGATGTATCCGTCGTCAGTTTCGTCGCTACTGTCATGTGGGATGGGGGCGGTGATGTGTTCGGTTGGGTCTGTTTCGGTGATGGTGAGGTGGAAGTGGCGCCGCTGGATTGGGTTTTCAGCGCTACTTTTGCAGAGCCCGCCGTAAGCGAAAGTGGTTTCTACGAGGTATTCCGCGCTGTCATCACTCCAGAGGCGACCCGTGCAGCCGTCAATGAGGGGCTTGAGCGTAGGTTCATAGTTGGTGGGGTCTATCTTCATTCCCCTGTTGAGACCGAATACTTCGAAGCGGACTTTGTAGTGTTCAAACGGCTCGAAGTCAGGGTGTTCCTCTAGGTATTTTTCGGCTTTGTAGGAGCCGAGGCCACGGAGAGCTTTCACGATGGAGGCTTTAGTGAAGGCGTGGTTAGCCTGGTTTTGAGTCAGGATATTGCAGGTGTGCAGGTTGAAGTGGAATGTGATGCTACGAGGCTTCGGCGCTGGCATTGTGAATCCTTTCTTTGGGGCATGGGTGAAGGGTCGCAGGTTAGCTGCTAGAGCGTCTGCGACCCTTCACCGTAGGGCGTTCTTAGTTTAGTAAGAAGGAGCGTCACCTACAAGCGGCGCAGGCTGCGGTGTAGATGATGTGAGGACTTCCTGCGCCAGGTCGACTTCAGGGCCAATGTATCCACCTTCAGGGGCAGTGGGAATTGTGCCTACAGTCAGGTGGTATGTTGAGGCGATGCGGCGGAGCGTTTTATCTGCGCGCTCGCGAAGGTTTTCAGCCCACTGGTCGATATCTTCCGAGTCTTGTTCTTCGACAAATTTCTTGAGTGTTTCCCATGTTATAGGGAAGAATAGCTCTTGCGTTTGTCGAATTATTGCTTGGACGCGCATATTGGATGGCGCATTCTTGAATCCACGTAGCTGGCCCTCAGTCATAAAGACCACACGTGCTTTATTGAGGTACAGATGATAGGCTGCTTGTAGGTCAGCTGTCATATTGATGATTAGTTCTTCAATATGTCGGTGCTCAGCGTCTGGGTAGGCTTTCGCGCTCTGGTATTTCTCTGGAAGGGCCTCGTGGATTTTGCGTTCCAGGTCAAGGTCTGTGTAAAGACAGTTTGATGCGTGACCGAATGCCGGATTCAAGGTCTTATCTCGGTTGTAAGGCACATAGACAGGGGCTTCGTAGTCAGCGAAGTAGGGTGCTTGCATTTGGCATCTCCAGCATGGTCAGGGTTCTTTCTTGTTGCTATTCCAGTTTACCATGACGGTGTTCTGGAGCCCTTAGTGTTCGCGCGCGAAGGTCATGAATGAGACCAGCATTTCTTGCCCCATAGGCGTGGCCATGAAGAACCACCCGATAAGTATGACTGCTAAAGAAACCATCAGGGCTTTTGTGAGAAATTCCATGGTTACTTGCCTTTCCTGTTCTGTTGATATTCTTCAGCTTTGACACGCGCATCTCGCACAGTGTCCTTGAGGTTAGCGTCATTGTTCATGCCTAGCCACTCGTTCAAGGTTGCATCATCTAGGTCTTCTTCAGTGACGCCTGATGCTGCACGCTCGGCTGCTTCACGCTTTTGGCGTTCCTTCTCCTCGGCGCGCATACGAGCAATTTCTTCAGTCGTGTAGGCCTTCCTCATTGGTGCTAGATAGAGTGCGGCGGCGGCTTCCATGGCTCCTGGCTTTGCAAGGTTTGTGCTAATGGTGATATTGCTTTCGCCGTTGCTTTTGAGGCCTGCGGGCTTCGAGATGGGCATGAAAATCATGTCGTCCATTACGTTGTAGAGCAGGGGCGCACCAGATTTGATAAGTCTGTTGAGGTTATCAATGGATTTCTGGTCTACAGCCTGCTTTTTCTTATATGACTGCATTGCGCGGCGGCGCACGCGGGGTGGCAGGTCTGAAAGCAGCTCAATATGCTCGTCCTCAAGATACTTTTCCACATCTGCGTAGTCCACAGTATCGGTGTGGTACGCCCTTTTAGGTGCTTTTGTAGACCCCTTGGATGCGTTCGCTGTTGCACCTGAGTTCTTGTTCGATTTTGCTCGTGCCATGTTGGATATCCCTTCCAGGTTTTCGGGTTAGTTGGCGGTCACGGTTTTTGCGTCTGCTTTCAGTATGAGCGCAAATACTTTGTCTAGTTCAAACATGAGTACAAGGTCATTGTAGCGTTCTGAGTATTGCTGTAGGAGGACGATTAGTGGTTCTGCTTCGTCTTCAAACCAGCGGTGGCAGGTTGGGTCGATGATGCTGATTTGACGTTCGGTGTCGAGGATTGTTGTTGCGTTTTGGAGTGCTTTGATGAAGGTTTCGCTGGTGGGGTCTGCGTATTGGGGGTTTTGGATGGCGAGGATTGGCGCCCAGGTGGGTGAGTTGAGCCAGGTGCGTTCGGGACCAGTTTCGAGTTGTCGCCCAAGGGTTTGTTGTGCCCCGTGCGCAAGTTTGGTGAGAGCACTAACCATTTGACGTTCGAGTGTCGTTATCTCGGTCATGGTGTTGTAGAGCTGGTTCATCTTTTGGTGGAGTATGTAGATGATTGTTACGGTAGCGATAAGGAGGATGATGAGGATGATAAAGGTGAAGATGTTCATGTCTTTTTGGCTTTCTCGTTAGAAACGTTGGAATAGGACGATGCTGGAGATGATGATGATTGCGATGCTGCCCCAGATGACTCCGCTATTGAGTGCTTCGCTTTTAGCCTCGAAGGTTGCGAATCGGTAGGTGTACCATAGCTTGCCTTTTCGGGGTAGGAGCGGGGAGAAGAGTGGTACACCTGCTTTGGTGAATGCGTCACCTAGGATGTGTACGATTGCGCCTGCGCCGAGGCTGTATCCAATCCATTGGTATTGGTCTTGAGGCGTGTTGTTGAAGAAGAGGAGGACAAGTGCTACTGAGACGATGAAGGTTAGGGTGGAGCCAATGTTTTTGGTGGCTTTGAATGCTTTGAATGCGCCGAGGTTAAGGCCTGATAGGGCGATATGGAGTGATGAGAGGCAGAAGAGTGCGGCGAGGAGGGCTGCTAGGTTGGGGATGCCTACGAAGCCTAGTGGTATTTGAATGCTTTTTGTGAGGGGGTTGTTGGTGAGTGTATTAACGATGAGTGCGAGCGCGACTGCGCCGACTAGGGAGTGCCAGAATCCTCGGTGTACTGCGTCGTGTGCTTTGGCTCTGGATTTTGCGTCTGCTTTGGTGTGGATTGTTTGTATGATTCGGGAGCTTTCCCTGAAGGCGAAGGTTATGGGTTCGCCGAAGATGCCCATGCTGGATTTGGCGGTTGAGGAGGTGTTGTCGAAGTCTGGTATGAGTGCTCCGGCGATACATGCTAGACCGCCGAGTATGAGGATGCCGATTGATGAGGTGTCGCTGAGGATGAATGTTGCGAGTCCGTTTCCTGCTCCGAAGGCTAGGAGCGCTACGAATGCTGCGAGTCCGCTGGTTGCGTGGGCTTGACCCATGAGTGCGTCGTCGTTGGCGGCGTGGGTTTTGGTGAGCTGGTGTGTCCAGCAGGTGTGTTCTGTTTGGTTTTCCATTGGTGCTCTATTCCCGTGGTGGTGGGGTTTTTGGTTAGTTGTTATGGGGAATATAGCGGTGCGGGGCGGCTCTGTATGGTGGCCGCCCCGCATGTTGTGGGTGTGTTTATTTTTTTGTGTCTGCGCCGAGGAGTTGCTTTAGTTTTGTGGCTCGTTGTTTGTTGCGTGCTTCGGCTTTTGCTTTGCGTGCTTCGACGTTTTTGCGGAATGTTTTGGCTGCTGCGTCTGCTTGTTTTGTTCGTTCGTCTCTTACTCCGAAGAGGGATGCTTCTTGTTCGTCGTCGTTGAGTAGGAGGAATGATGCGAGCGCAGCCATGAGGCCGATGGTGGTGTAGCTGACTGCTGACCAGAAGGGCTGGTTGGCTGGGTCTGCTGTGTAGTAGAGGGTTTTGGTTGCGATGATGGTGTAGGTGATGGCGACTGCCCAGATTCGTAGGGTTGGGTTGGCCCATGGTTGGTCGCGTAGTCTAATCCATTGGCCTTTGGTTATTCGTGTCAGGGCTTCGCTTGCGGCGTAGGAGATGAGGTAGAAGAGTGTTGCTGAGGTGATGATGATGGGTACGCCGATGAGTAGGGTTCTTACCCAAATCCAGATGCCGTCTACTGGGACTTTACTGTCTATGAAGAATCCTGCTGCTAGGGCGGCGATGTAGGTTAGTGCCCAGAGGCTCATTTTCTTGTAGCTTCTGGTGTTCCACATGCGCATAATCATGGTGAGGTGTGTGCGGCCTCGGGACTCGAAATTTTGGGCAATATACTCACTGAGAGCCGTGAGCCTTTCGCGGAGAGTCTTCCGTCTCATGGGTTACCTATCCCCTACTTTCCCTAGTGTTCGTCTTTTACTCAAATAGCGGTGCCAGATGTGCCTTCGAAGAAGGTGAGGGCATCTTTGTAGGCTTCGGGCAGCTTTTCTAGGTCTGCAAGAATAGCCTCAGCTGTTGCGGTGGCGCTGTCGATAAGATGCTTATGCTTGCCCAAGGACAGGAATCGGCTCTTCACGGTGCCGTGCTGGTTCTGGGTAAGCACATCACCTTCACCGCGTGTCTCGGTGTCTGCTTCAGCAATCTCAAAGCCGTCGCTGAACTCGACAAGGGCGTTCATGCGAGCTTGTGCACTCTTGCTTTCTGCGGGGCTAACCAGCCAACATTTTGCGTGCAGGTCATTACGTCCCACACGGCCGCGAAGCTGGTGAAGGCTCGATGCGCCCAGGCGTTCAGCACCCATGATGACGATTCGCGTAGCATTAGGGATGTCAACACCAACCTCAACAATGGTTGATGCCACGAGGACATCAATATCGCCATCACGGAAGGACTGCATAATTTCAGCTTGCTCAGAGGGCTTCATCTTGCCGTGTAGCATACCGATATTTGCTGAAGGCAGCACGCGCCGTATATCCGTAGCGAGCTCTTTCACGCTCGGTGCGTCTACTGCGCTTGCTTCTTCCACAAGCGGAGCCACAACAAAAGCCTGATGCCCCTGTTTAATCTCCCTGCGAATATCTTCCCACAAACGGTGATTTGGGTGCTGAAGCATCTCATCGTGCTTATAGGCGACCCATTCCGTCTCGACAGGCTTACGGCCAGCAGGCTTCTCGCTAATCTTAATGAACTCCACCTCACCATAGGCAATCTGCGCGATAGTCCTAGGGATAGGAGTAGCCGTAGCTACAAGAAAATCAGGGATAGCGCCATCAGCGCGAGCCATGAGCAGTCGGTCACGCTGCTCAACACCAAATTTCTGCTGCTCATCAAAACACACAAACCCTAGGTCATGGAACTTAGCCATGTTCAGCAACGTGTGCGTACCAATAATCAAAGACGCTGAACCATCTTCAATCTTCTTCACAGCAGCCTTACGCTCCGAAGCCTTCAATGACCCCGAAACAAACAGCGGCTCCATCCCATCAATAGATTCAAGCGCCGCCTGTGCAGCAACATAAATCTGACGAGCAAGAATATCCGTGGGGGCAATAATCACAGCTTGGCGGCCAGAATCAACTGCCACCAAGGCAGCCAGAATCTGAACAATAGTCTTGCCCGCACCAACATCAGCCGACAACAAAGCATCCATAGGAGCCTCAGTAGCCATCAGATTCTTAATCGTCTCGTAAGCACGAGCCTGGTCACCCGTCAAACTATACGGAAGACCATCAACCACACGGTCAGCAACACCACCATCAGAACCAGCGTTAACAACCCCCTGAGCATCATCGGCAGTAGCAGCAGCATTCCGCAACATCACCTGCATCCACACAAGCTCATGCCACGCAAGACTATCTACAGCAACACCAATATCCTCAACACACTCAGGAAAATGAAGCTTCACAAGCGCCTCACTAAACCCCAAAACGCCAACCGGCAGCTCACCCCAATACGACCCCTGAACAATCCCAGGATTCCCACCCACAGTAAGCCTAGTAAGAGCCTCACGAACCATATTAGAGATAAGCGGATTCATAATCCCACGCGAAGGAGACTGCGCATAAACAGGAATATACGGATTCTCAACCGTAGAAACATCCAAAGTATCAATAAAATCAGCAGTCAGGGCAATCCCGTTATAGAACGCAACTTTACCGCCTACAATAACCTCAGTACCCACTGGAAACTTCCTAATGCGCCACTGACTAGGCCCCCAAAAAGTAACCTTAATCTTCTTATCGTCAGTCTTCACCATGCAGTAGCTGCCTTTACCGCTATACATGGGCTCCCAAGAGCTAATACGCCCTACAATGTAAGCATTCTCGCCCGCATCTAGACCACGCAAAGACGATACAGGGTTAGAAAGGTCAAGATAACGGCGCGGCCTGTTGTAGAGTACATCAAAGACAGAGCCGTAACCAAAGTCAGTCAGGCTCTCAGCTAGAGATTTTCCGCGCTCGCGGGTGCTGTTTTGTGGGCGCGTGTCGTATCGAGCATAGTGCAGCGTCTTGATAGGAGTTTTCTTTAGGGACAAGAGGTTGCCATCAAACGGCTTATCTACAGGCGCCACAAGAATACGTGCAAGGCTTATAGTGATTGCGACTCCATGCTCTCCGGGGGTGTTGCTCTGAACAAACTTGAAGAGTTTACTCATGGGGATTCGCCACATCTGGCTTCCTTGGATTTTCCAGCCGCCTAGATGCCTTAGATACTCGTAAGTCTCATTATTCACGCCGTAGGGGTTTAGCGGAACAATGTTGAAATATGATGCCGAGTTGCGTTCTTTGCCGTTCGGCTCATAGAATGCAACAGCTTTCCATGGGATGATTGAATGAAATTCTTTCATATCCCCAACAAGCCTCACCATTCGTGAAGTAATTGGGATAATTTCTGCCAGGGAATGCATGACTGCAATATTTGCCGAAGAAACTGAAATCGCAATAACAGAATTTGCAGCGTCATTGTCCACTTGCATGTTCTCTGGCGAGAAAGCTCGCTTATAAAAAAGGCGCAGAAAGTCGCCACCAGGGGCACCAGGGCGGGTGCTCGCAGTAAGTTCAATGATTTGGCCATTCACAGCAATATGAACGTCATACGGCGCGAGAGTGGATACATCTAGCGTTGGTACTGAAGGCTGGAAATCGAAGGCCAAATTGCTCATACTCAAACGTCTTTCTTCTTGTTTGTTGCCTAACTATTTTAACATATGAACGGAGGCGCCCATTATGGTTTAGAGGCACCTCCGTTCATAGGAAGCAATAAGGCTATTAGCTTAGAGTTGCAGCTATCCTAGACGCCACCTGGACGACCGAGGTAGAAGCTTGAACAAGCACCTTAGCGAGCGCCTTAGTGATTGTCTTTGCATCGCTTGATGCTAGGTCGGTGCGACCGAAGGTGACGGCCAGGTTCTGCAACGTCGTTACGTCGTATTCGATAAGTCTTAGTGAGTACTCAATCAGGGCATCTGACGGGTCGGTTGCGTCTATGGTGCTTAGCTCAGATACTGTCTGTAGCAGCCCCTTGGCCTTGTCTGAGTTGCTAATAATTCCTGCAATGAGGCTTGGCAACTCGGTGTTAGGCTGGTACCCGAGTAGGATGTTGATGGATTCTCGCTCTTCCTCGTTCATGGCGGAGATGATTTGGTAGAGTTCGATACCCTTTTGGATAAGGGGGGTGAGGTCGGTGGTGACGGGAGCTGCCTGCTCATCCGCCGGGGTGTCTTCTTCGGAGGGCAGGGTCATCTCGTCTTCTTGTTCTTCGCGATAAGCGCCTTCATTTGGGTTTTCAATGACTTGCTCTTCTTCTTGGGTAGAAGGTTCTTCAGTGGGTTGGCTGAAGGTTGCTTCTTCTTCGTAAGTTTGTTCAGTCTCTTCTTCGTAGCTTTCGTCAGTTTCTGCAATCGGTTCTGAATATTCTTCTTCATATTCGGGTTCTTCTTCCTGGGTTGTGGGGGTGATTTTGAGCTTAGCTTCGAGTGATTCGAATGCTTCGCGGTTTTCTGCTGCGGTGTCGATGCCGTATGTGGTCGTTTCTGTTGCGGTGTTTTCGGTTGTGGGTGTAGTTTCTGTTGCGGGGACTTCTGGTGTGGGTGCTTCTGCGTCTGTTTCTGCGTAGGAGCCGAGGTTTCCGAGCATTGATGCGAATGAGGAGCGTGGTTCAGTGTTTCCGCCGAGTTTCATGCGTGACATTTTGGTTCGTTTCCTTACTTTTGTTGGTGGGTTAGTGGCTCATTGTGTTGGAGAGGATGCTTTTGCCGTATCGTTCTTCGAGGGCGACACGGATATCGTGGATTTTTTGTTCCAACTCAGATAGTTCTGTGTGAGTTTTCCCGATACGTTCTTGAGGGATGACCTCTAGAGCTTCTTTGGCTGTGGGGAGCGCTTCACTCTTGCTGATGGTGCTGTAGAGGTCTCGGAGGATGACGGCTTTGCGGTTCAGCTCGTATTGAGGAGGTTCTTGTTCGTCGTCGTCTTCGTCTAGCGTATATTCGTAGGATTCAGCGTCAGACTCTTCATCTAGGCTGGTGTCGCCTGCTTTTTGGGCTTGTGCTTGGGCGATGATTTGGTCTGCTGCTGATTCGTAGGCCATCTGTTCGGCTTCGAGCCTGCGTTGCTCTTCTGCTGCTTTTTGGGCTTTGAGAGCTTCTTTCTCTTCTTTGATGGCTTGGAGATTTTCAGAGACGATTTCTTCGATAATCTCTTCCGCTTCTTCAGGGGTTTTGTCCTTGGTTTGTTCAGAGATTGCAGCAGATACTTTATCTAGGACTTTCTTCAAGTCGCGTGATTGTGCTTGGGTGAAGTGGACGTTCACGCCTTCTGGTGCGGAAGAGGTGATTGCATCAATGACGGTACCCTGAGTAACTAGCGCGTTTGCGGCAGAGAGGCTGATGGTCATGTTGTCCTCGATGTAGGATTTCCATGTCTTGTAGCCTTCTTGTTGGTACGACTTAGTACTATGGGCGACATAGAGCAGCCACCATAGCGCTTCGGATGTGCTGCGGATTGCTTGGGTGATGTTTTGAGCGTCGTCAATTGTTAGATTCTCACCTTTAGCTAGTAGCTCTCGCGCTTCTTCGCCGTTGCTGACAACTTCGACTTCTTCATCAAGGACTTCAATCATGAGTGGGGTTAGTTCCTTAGTATTTAGTGGCTTATACCTATAGTTGAGGTATAGCGGGCGCCACAAAGTACACTAGCGGCATGAGCGTGAACGGTGCCAGTACGATAGGGATGAGCGGAACCGCGATAGGGCGTTTCGATGATTTGTAGAGTGCCGTAACTAGCGAGCAGAGCAGGACGAATATGATGCTGATGAGATTGACCGTGGCTACTTCAGGATGCGCGGCAATCATTGGCGACGAGCAGGAGATAGCAACGCACAGGGCTGTGGCATCTCCTGCCCACCAGCGGCGGGTCAGGGCGGTCAAAAATAGCACCGTCAACGAAGAAATGACCGACGGTACGTCTTGCACTATAGACGCAGCTACGATAAAAAGTGCCCACGCATACATGAGGTGCGCTTCGCTAGCCTTACGGAACATAAGGTCGGTCTGTGAGGCTTGAACAAAAATATAAGTGACCAGTGCAGCACCAGAGAGGGCTGACACATTCCCCGAATACCACGGGTGCAAGCTCAGGGAGGCCGTGACCACGGAGGCCACAACAACACCCAGTAGATGCGTCTGCGCCCATATTCTACGTGCTCGGCGGACGGGCTTAATCCATTGAGGTGGCTGCGTCAGTACACACAGCAAAAACAGGCACCATGGGAGAGCGAAGGGTAGCGCGCTGACTATCTCATTCATTCTGTATGGCACCTGTTTTCTGTAGTATTTTCGCCTAAATCGAGGGACTAGGCTTTCTCGTTTTTCGTCTCAACATTGTCACAGATGGTGACTACGAGTAGACGCCCATCGCCGTCATCTGATACATGACATGCAGTGCCCCGACTAACGTTCCCTTTACCTGATTCAGGCAGAAAACTCACCGTTGTGTTCCTCTGGATGCGGGGAGTAACGAAATCAATGAAAGAGCGATAGTTAACATTGGCAACTAGCGGAACAACGTTCACACCACCATCAACCGCCACTAGTTCGGTCACCCAATCCCCGACTTTTACAAGTACCGTGCCATCATTACGTAAAGCAACGTGAGCCGTTGGATGGTTCGGATTCGCCGCAGCCGAGGTGACAATCGCTTCTTTTAGGCTCCCCAAATCCACTTCGACGCTACTGGTGAATGTTGCTCGCTCAACGTTCTCGAAGAAAGCTCGAATAGTCGCTACGTTACCCTCAACGATTGCCCTTTTCGAATACAGTGCAATCGCCCCTGTCTCCGAGTCTTTGAAGCCCAGCATCTCGCCGCTGGCAATGATTTCTGTAGATTCCCCATTAAAGTTATGCGGCTCAGGGCTAATCGCGATACCGTCGCTCAAAGTAGATAGCATCTGAGTATTGAAGTCACCGTCATCAGCGTTCTCATTGAATGGTGTTGAGTAAAACAGAGCTGTAGCCATGGGTGCAGCACTGGAGTTTGCGAATATCTCAAGTTGCTGTTTAGCTTGGTTTAGCTTGAATAGGGTGTAAAGCTTGTTAGGGTCATCACGTTTCACGATAGAGCGTGCACTCTTCAGAGCATTGACCAGATTTTTACTCGCAACAGACCCCAGTGTAGCCATCTTGGGACGAGGGCTACGAGATACGCCATCAAAAGCTAGCGGCAGGACAGTATGTTTACCTGCATGAAGCTTCACACTTTTAGGGGTGTTATTCGCATCGTAAGAAACTGTAATAGTGCAAGTATCTTCTGCATACTTGGCGAGTTTCAACGCATCTTTCAGATGGTTCGGGCTAGCCAGATAAACAGAAACTTTAGATGGGCTCCCCTTGCTCCGCGAGCCCCTAACCGACTGGCAGACAATCGGATATTCTCGGTACCCAGGGGCAAAGCTACCAACCTTACTAAGGCACCTAAATTCTGCTGTGCCGCGCTGTGCATCCAGAGCCAAAGTGATTTTGTCAGGCCTAACCTCACGAACCCATGAAAGAGCCGCGTTCACGTCCTTAATGGAAGCAGTCAAGCGAATAGTAGCGGGCATGGCAGGCAGTTCCTTTGCGTATTGTAGGTCAAATCATCAATCCAGCAGGCTGAGTGCTGAATGATTAATGTCGTCAGTGGACGGCTCATCAAATGAGTACAGCTTCTTCGGCTCAGGCTGCTCTAGAGAACTAGTGCCCAGCTCAACAATATACCCTGTAAACAGCGTCTTGAGTAGCGGTCGAATCTCAGCAGGCAGACGGTTCAACCACTTGTCGAAAGGTTTAGGCGAAACAACAATAATTGCTGTAGCAGATTCAGCCCACTTCCTAAACAAAGTCGCTAGGGTGGCTTCTTCCGTGGCGGTGTACCCGTCGAACCCTGACGACGTGTAAAGTACCACCTTCGCATCCTGATTAGCCATGCTGACAGTCTTTTGATGCTCAGTGAACCCCGCACGGTTCTTCACCAACAACTCGCTCTCATCAACCCGCAGGAACCCTGGAAGGAGCAAAGTACCTCTAGATACATAACGCATAATCGCTCCCCAAGCATGGGGATTCAAATCAACGCTCGAATTGCGCGCGTGCAAGAAAAGCGGGACAGGGACATCAGGCGACTGTGAAAGAATCAACATTACCTGTTCAGCTACCGCCGCAACATCCGGGTCAGCACTTTTAGCCAGATTCGGCAGAGACGCTTTCCCCTTATACAAGTTCGGCAACACCTGCTGCTCAAAATCATACAAGTTCTTACGCACAAGCTCCTTCGTAAGAAGCTCCACACCTTGAGTACCCTTAGTGCGCATCTGCTGAGCTACAAGGCTCGCCGCATCCATATCCATCGCATTATGATGAAACTCCTGCTTCGGTGTAGCTGAGAAACTTACACCTTCACTACGTGCACGCTCAAGACTCTTAGCTAGCTCATCAAATCGGCGGCGATTATCGACAGGCGTATTCTTCATGGCAGGCCAGTCCTTCCTAAGCCAAGCAAATTCACTTTACTCAGCCTTCATTCTTCTTGTTTGCTTGATACTGACGCATAAAAGAGAGGAACGCAGCTTCAGTGGGCGGTCGTCTCGCGTCATACATCTTTGCAAGTATAACTGACAACTCACCCGCAGCCAGAGAACCTTGGTCATAAACATACTTCGCGTACATACTTTTCGCAAACTTAAAAACGCGCCCATAACTATACCGCGAGAAGTACCATTCATACTTCCCGTGCGGTCTGACCTCTTTCACATAGATTCGTGAAAATTCATCAATCTTATGCTGCCGAGTTGTTTCGGCATCAAAACTAAGCTCAAACAGCTTATTGACCTGAGCTGGCTGTTCTCCATTCATATCTTTTCCAAGCCTCCTCACGGGCAAGTTGAAAACTAATAATTGGTAGGGTCGTAAGTATTATTGAGCTCATAGGTTGGAGCAGGCTGAACCCTATACCCACCGCCGTCACCGTTTGATTTGCGGCGTGACGTCAAAACTTCGTTCATGTCTTCAGCAAAAAAACATATATTCAGCGCAGTATCAATCTGAATCGTGATATCTGCGGGGCCGGAGCGGTTCTTCAGGATAATTGCGTCTGTCGAGTCGGGCATCTCTACACGGTCGCGATGTAGAGCAATGACATGGTTTGCAGCCTGAAGAATAGCGTCTGAACCTCGGATACTGGAAGCTGTTGGAGGTTGCTCGCGCTCGCCAGTAGCCGGGCGGCCAAGCTGACACGTTGCAACGATGGGAACACCAAGCTCCATGGCCAAGAATTTGAGCTCATAGGTCACCGTAGCCAGTCGTTCTTGAGCGTTTTCACTCTTTGCTCCAGGGTCAGAGCCAAGAATTTGGATGTAATCGACTACCAGGATGTCCAATCCGGTCTCTGACTCAGCAAGCCTCTTAGATTTTTGCCTTAGCTCCAGGATATTAATGCCCTGCTTGTCCACGACATTGAATTTCCAATGAGGCACAAGGTTGAGCGCTTCATTGAAAACTACCTGTTTCTCATAGGTCAAGCCATCATCATTGTTGAAATCACCTCGGGGGATTCCAAAACGGCAGGACAGGACATTTTTCATAATCTCAGTGGCGCTCATCTCAATAGAGAAAAATTGGACACTCAGCCCAGCCTCACAAAGGGGCGCAATGATATTACAGCAAAATGTTGTCTTGCCAATAGCGGGTCGAGCAGCCACAATGGTGAGGTTACCGGGTCGCAAGCCTCCTAGGTAGGTGCTAAGCCGTGGGAAGTTGAATAGAGGGATTCCTGTGGCCCCTTCACCGTTACGGGCGTCTTCTAGCTCCTTGTCCAGGGCCTCCATGATTTCAGCCGCATCATGTGAGTACTCATCAAGATTCACGGCATACGAAGCACGCAAGTCCTGCAACTTGCGGATAGCTTCATCAGTAAATTTCTCTAGCTCCTCAAGGGCGACTTTGTGGATTCCATAATAGAATCGGGTAGTCAGCTCCTCCATCGCCACGTAGTAGGAAGCTGAATTTAGCGCTTCATGAATAATGGAGATGTTATTGTGGGTAAGAATCGCATCTTCGCCCATCTCAACAAGGATATTGATGCCGTTCATACCATCAACAGCTTCATACCCTGCACTGTTGTTAGTTTGGAGCCACAGACCTACATCTGAGGCAGTGGGTGGCGCCACATGTGTTTCAGAAATAGTCTTGATGGCATCGTAGATGGGTCGTAGCCTAGGTTCAGCGATTGCATCGGGGTGAACATGGGTCAGCAGGACGTCTATCTGATTTTCAGGGTCAGCTAGCGCCACACCTATAGCCCAATGTTGCAGCTCAGAATATTGTTCCCTTTGGAGTGTATTCTGTGTAGTCATGCCTGTCACCGAAGCTTGGCTCCTCCGTTGTTGATGATGGTTGCAGAGACAAGTTTAGCACATGACCTAGTAGACCATGTGCTAAAACATTTTGTAGCAAAAACCCTAGTCAGGGATTTCAATATCAGCCAGCTCGTCACGCTCTTTCATGTCTTGCAACTCACTCAAAGTGACGATTCGACCAATTTCAATCCCCGCATACTTATATTTGCTGGGGTTGATGAACCACCAGAACGGAAGAGTTATTCCAGCGTACTTCGGGGCGTATTTTCGGGGGTTTAGCAGGAGCAGAAGCTGCTGAGCCGCTATCTTGGTGTTGTACCTCTTTACAACCTCTACAGACATCTCAAAGTCGTTATCTTGAGAATCAATATCTTTGGGGTTGAACTTGGCCATGTAGTCTTTGTACTGGATAGTGTCTTCAACGATTGGCCCGATTGCTTCTAGGACTCGATTGATAGTGTCACGTAGAGCTATCACACCTTCAGTATCTCCTGAGCCGTCCCAAGGAAGCGTCGGCCAGGTGTGTGGGGCGATTTCCATGAAAATCTTATGGGCAGTACAGGGCAGGAACCTGCTAGCCTCATCTTCTGCCATAAATTCGAGGGCTCGGACAGACTTCTCGCTGAGCTGCCTTAGTGCGCGCCGAGATTGCTTGAGCCTACTGTGGAACATGTGCCTATCAAGTTCAGTGACATACTTAAATAGATGGGTACCGCCAAAATAACCGTAAGAGCCGTCAGCTAGTTCGACCTTGTACTGCTCTTCGGGGGTGTGGACAGGGAAAAGATGCAGAATTGGCTGGGGCATCTTATTCTCGTCAAGAACCCAGTCCCCCTCTTCGAGGTCTCCGACCGTCACGATTTTGTCTGTTCGGCGGATTCGGTAATTCTCTTTTCGCTCGGTCAGCTCTTCCCATTTGATACGCGGTGGCTTTGCAGGCTCAGCATCGAAGGAGCCAAGGTTATCTGGTTCAGATTGCGATTGTTGGTTGGTTTCTGCTGCCATTGTCGGCCTTTCTGGTGGCTAGTATTCACCTGTAGTGATGGTGGACAGAAAGTCGTTCCAGACTTCCTGGTTGTGGGCTTTATCTTGGGCTTGATAGAAGCCTTTGAGCGATACTCCGTAGCCTTTACGTGTGTATATCGAAGATATTGCAAATCGTTCCCTATTGGCGTTCCAGATTGGTTCGTATCCTAGGGGGTAGCGGTTTGGGGAGGTGTCTTCGACCTTTACCGGCTTGCCCGTCATGTTGAGCATGAGGGTGTTGATTGCTTCGTGTATGTATTCTTTATTTTGCTCGCCAATAAAGACAGCGCGGGCGAGAGTTTTGACAAAGTAGTCAGCTTTGGCTGCATGTCCTTCGACCACAAATATTACCGGCAGGTGCATTTTCCAGGCGTTGTCCACAACATCTACGAGTAGGTCATTGTGTTCGGTTGCAAGGCGCTCAGCCTGCTCTGGAGTTAGCCATATAGTTATGAGGTCGTATCCTCTAGCAGGTGGCGCGGTAACGCCAGCTGCTAGGCATCGTTCCTCTATCTCCTTGTACGCCTTTTGGACATGCTGAAGCACTTCCACTTCAGCATCAGGCTCATGAGCGTAGTAGCTATTGGTTATAACTTTCCGTCTAAAGTTATGCGCTTTGAATAGTCCACTAGGCGTGCAGTCGATAACACGCATTGGTGACTGCCAAACACTTACCCCGTTGCGGGCATCAATGTCCCCTGCCAGGTTTTCCATCATCTCATGCAACAACTCTTCCTCATCTTGCCAAAATATTCCATAATGAGGGTCTACAGCAGGCGAGAAAAGGCTGAACTTCCCAATAGACGCAGGGATAACCTCTATAACAAACCCAGTAGGAGGACGACGACCTGTATCTATCCTTAAATCCAGGTCAAGGGGATGACCAGGGATATGGTCAGTTTTTTTAGGCGGCGGCGCAGGCTTATTATCCGCAACAGCTATTTCTCGACCACCCACAATAGTCGTGGTTCCAGGTCGAATTTTCTTCCTGCTAGCCCCGTTGTGTCCATTCGGGTTGGGGGGCTTCGGGGTTATCAGGGTCATAAGGTATCCCTTCAACAATAGTCTTGACGCCATCAATGACTACCCAGAACTGGATGCGTAGAATCTTGTCTGTTAGAGCTTGAGCCTTACCTGAACCAGTCGGGCCCATAATCAGAACCATCGGTGTCGCAGGCGCAACCATCGTAAGACCGTATTTACGGGCATACGACTCAGCCTTGCCTGACATATTGACATACATTACAACGTTCGTCTTACCGTCAGGAGTCGTAATTTCTGCGCCGCCGCTATCACCAAAGCCGATTGCAAACGCACCCGATTCGATACCATCTGCAAAGATGTAGAATGGGTCGAAGGTAGCTATCGTTGGCATAGGAGGCTTCGCGCGAACCTTTAGCTTAAAGTCTTTAGTGTCCAGGCCTGGCCCGTCAGACTCGTCCAGGATATAGGTTCGCGTGTTGGTCAAGGTAGCGTTCATGCGCTCTAGAACAGCCTTCTCAGGGCCACCTTTAGGCGGGAACGTTTTAGGCAAAGTGAAGGTTACATTCGTAGGTTCCAGGTTTGTCTCTTCATCCCAGCTGTTCACCACAAAATGACTACGAGCGTCCTCAGCAGCAATCTTCAAATCGTCCGTGCAGCAGACAACAAGCTTCTCGTTGGCTTTCGCGCGCTCGCCAAGAAACCACTTAGGTGACGTGAGTGAAATGACAATATACAAAACCCACAAGCTGAGAGACGTTACTAGCAACTGCCAGGTCACTGTTGTTAGGGGTGCAGTAAAAGCGGCACCAGCACCGGCTAGGAAAATAGCCCAAGTAACCCAGCGCCGCTGAACTTGGGGTAGTTCGAAAGTGTCTTTAGGTGTTTCAGGTTCTTGCTCTTCATCCCCATCGGGCTTAGGCATAATAATTGCCAGCAGCCAAGGCGGCAGCTGGATAAGTTTGAAGGCTACGTGTCTGTTGTCCCGATTAGCATACTTAATATGCTCTTTCCAATAATCCCTGACACGCTTATACTCTTGGTTCTTCTTGGTTCCCGCGCCCTTTTTGGCATCGAGCAATATTTTCATCTCACGGTTCGCATCCCATTTTTTCAATAGGTACGACACAAGAGGCATCAGCATGAGGTACAAAATTAGACATACTGTTGGCAGAGTGTAAATTCCCATAATATTGGGCATAGCAAGAAGCCTCACCCGAGAACAAATATCTCAAGTGAGGCTTCTTACAAAAGAACCTATAAGGCTAAGGCTCTACATTTCCTAGAACGGAGCCTCATCAGAGCCGACGCCAGCATCCCATTGTTCAGTCTGATACTGCGGCTGACCCTGCCAGGTGTCCTGCTGCGGGGTTGACTGCTGGTACCCACCTTGCTGCTGATAACCACCCTGCTGAGCAGGAGCCTGCTGATACTGCTGATTTGCGGTCTGCTGCTGATACTGACCGTTACTATTCTTAGGAGGAAGCGTCAGTGAAATCTCCTGGCGACCACCAACCTGCAAATAAAGCTTCGGGTTCTCAACAACATACGAAGGCACCATCACGCCCTGCTGATTCTTATAAGGCTGAAGAGTCAGAGTGCCGATAACAAGCACCTGCGCACCAATCTTGCCCTCAAAGACTCGTTCAATAGCCTCAGCCTTCTCGCCATAGAAAGTCATACCGTAATACTGAGACTCACCGATGTCAGCATAATTACCATCCTCAAGGCGCTTCCTCGGGGTAGTACCGACCCTTACGTTAGCAAACTTGGTGCCCTTCTTAGTGAACCCAAACTTCAGGTTGGTAAGACCACCTTCAAAAATAAAGTTATTGTAAGACATAACTGCATTCTCCTTCAATCTTGCTGTTAAGCTCTACCATTCTAACGCATCACAACAGCTATTTCGACCCGCCAGCAGAATCAGCAGCAGGTTTACCCTCAGATTCACCCGAGTCACCTTCCTGCTTCTCCTCTGTAGACCCTTCTTTGCCCTTCGCACCCTCAACCCCTAGAGCCCACCACGGGATAGTAGCATCAGAAGTACGACGGATATCATTCAAAGTCTCTTCCGGCGAACGATTAATCTCATACCCAAGCTCTTCCCTCATGAACTGACGGATAGCGTGACCCCAATGCCTGCGCATACGCTCGAAGTCATCATTATCGCGTGCCACATTGTAGGCGGCAACGTTGAAATACGGCTTGAACGCTTCAGGAATCTCATACACGACGATATTCTTATGATTCTCGTGCGTCACAGTCATCCTATGCCTTGCCATACTGCTTGCAGCTGCGGTGGCCAGCGTCTCGTAGGCCTTGTATGCGCTCGCATAATCAGTGACCGCTTCAGGCTGAACCTCGGGCTTGGCCAAAGCCATGCTCATGTAGGTGTCGGCGGTGGGGTTCATTCTCTTCTTTTCAGGCTTAGCGTCTTCCTCATTCTTGATGGCTTCAATAATGATGCCCTTGGGGATAAGGCCGTCCATCCTACAGAAGTTACAGTACATTGCGTCATTCATGAGGGTGTCACGGTACATCTGCATCTCGCCGTGCTTAAAAGTCCTGCCACAAGAGGTGCACCTGACATAGGTGGGCTCGTCGATTGTTGAGGTGTGTCCGCGAGACTTCTTCAAAATGCCTGGCATTAGGTTAGAAGATTTTGTGGCTGCTTGTAGGGTAAGACGGCCAGCTTTAGTACGGTTCAGAGCGTCTTGTGTCTTATCCATGCCTGCTCGGTGCGCACCTGCAAAGAACGAGCCGCCAGCGCGTTTAGCTGTTAGACCGCCTACAGCAGATGCGGTGCCGATACCAGTTAGGCGTTTAAACCCGTCGCCAACCTTGCCAGCAGCAGCCAGGGGCTTGCGGACAAACCCTCCCGCGTAAGTTTCAGTTAGAGCCAACAGCTTATCTTTCAGCATCCACAGCGCCACAGATAGCAATGCCAAGACTAGGACGCCTTGCCACCAACCAACTTTTTCCATGATGGAGTACGACCACAGCACAAAGATGACTGAAAGGGTCATCAACAGACCAAGACCAACACGCATGAGGAACACCCATAGAGCGGTCTTGCCGTATTTGAGAGCAAACATCATACCTCGGTCAGTACCAGTCATAACTGCCAGACCCGCAAAAGGAATGATGAGAACCATCAGCTGAAGCGCAATGGTCAGAGATGCTGTCATGAAAGCAAAGATTGTTGGTACAGCCAGCGCGATGATGGAGACAACAAGGCTTGACAGGCCAACACCAATACGGGAACCCGAGGATGAACCTGTCCAAGTATTCCAGTATGCGAGAGGCTTTGAGTTTAGGTCTTGCTCGCCTCGGGTAATCTCAATTGCGGAGCTGGAGTTACCTGCGCTCACTGCTGCCGCGTGAGCGTCCAGGCCATCCTTCTCCTTAGTGGCATCAATGCCACGTTCCTTCAGCCAAGGCTGAGGGTCAGTGACATTATCCTGATTGCCCCAATCGGTGCCTGGGCGCACCTCAAAATGCAGATGGCACCCAAAGGCGTGACCAGTATCACCACTTGAGCCAATTTGCTGACCTGCTTTAACCTCGTCGCCCACCTTGACGCGAAGAGAGCCGTCTTGCATGTGCCAGTACATCGTGGCTACACCGTCATGCTGGATGATAACCCCGTTGGCGCCGTCGCCAGCTTTCTGAGCGAAAACAACTTTACCGCTACCTGCTGCGAAGATAGGTGCGCCACATTGGGCGCCAAAGTCAATACCCTTGTGGGTATCCCCAAGCTCGGGACGGTTACCGAACGGACTAGTCATAACTGCCTCTGCTGGGCGGGCCCATTTGCCATCCGAGACTGACGCGGGCAAGTCTTGAGCGCGAGGGATTTTGATATCTACGTTTTTTTCGTTGTAATTGCTCATGGCGTCCACCACACGCCACCAGTCAGTAGCTACACCTTGAGCCTCACGAGCCTTCCCCAGAGTCTCATTTCCTGTGGGTAGGTGGGTTGTCGTCTGGGTGGAAAGCTGATACAAAGCCCAGTTATTCAAGGTGCTCTCAGCACCCATATGTACAGTAGCATCGCCTACCCATGCAGAGTTACTGTTGCCAGCCTTTTTCCCGTCCTTAGCCCATTCAGGGACATCTTTACTTTCAGCCCACAGGTGGTTCGCATCGGTACCAAACTGACCCTGAACCCACGGGTCAAAGACGAAAAGTTTGGTGAAGGTACAGGAAAGCTGTGAGGCAACGATATCCGTATAGTTCTCACTAACCACCTGGTTTACATCTTCTTCAAGGTTCTTGAGAGCGCCTTCAGTGGTGTTTGGGGTATCCCTAGTAGCTTTGTAAGTACTCTTTTTGGCACCAACCTCGGTAGTGCACCACTCACCCATGTTGGTGAGTTCTTGAGTGGTCGCCTTAATAGTAATACCCTGAACGAATGCAGCGACCTTATTTGGAATGGGCATAATGTTAGCCGCCTGCCAGACTGCGGCAATAGTAAGCACACCTGCTACGAGTGAGGCTGCGATGCGCTTCCAATACCTAGGCCCACCTTCTTGCTTAAGAATGAAGTACAGGTTGTAGCCGATGGCAAAGAGCATGAAAAGGACTGCGACTACCACGAAAATGTTAGTGTAGAACGCGCCCAGAATGCCGCCTGGGTGGCCTGCGGTTTCGCCTACTAGGATTTTGGTTAGACCTACGAGCTGACCAATATCTTTGAAGCTTAGGACTAGCAGCGCAAGGAATATGCCGACAACCCAGGTGGTCGCACCGAGGGTGATGTTGCCAATGTATGTACCAACCGCCGACGAATGGCGGACACTTTGACCATTAGCATAGATTTGAGTGCGGGGGTCTAGACTCGAAGAAGCCCTGTCCCAAGTAGTCGCAGGGTCGAGACGAGTATCGTAATAGTGATTGGCTTTAGGGTCTTTAGGAGTAGGCTTGTCTGCGCAAGCATCAATCACCAAGTAATTCCATTCGCCAGTGTACGCAGTGAATTGGTACCCACCAAGACCAAACCTGTCGAAAAAATTGAGCTTGGCACCTTTGTTGAAGCCTTTTCCTTCAGTTGCGTCCTTGCCTCCGATAATCAGTTGCTGATTATTCTTCTCAATATCGACTCCAACAACTTTTAGTAGCATGTTTGCGCCACTATCAGGGCTTGATAGACCCGAGGAAGCAGCAGACTTACTAAATGCTTGGAACTGCAAATCGTTGCTTTGTGCGTATTGGTAAAGCAGTGCGGGAGAACTATCTTTACCCGAGCCGCACATCACCCATTTACTGATATCTAGAGCATGTGCTGGCGTGCTTGATACGCCGCGCAGCGTTGCTGTAGCACTATAACCGCTGACCACCAGCAAAGCGGCTGCGACAAGAGCTAGGAATACGCGCCACACCCCCTTAGCGTGGTTCTTGAATTTTGCACTAAGGGGGTACGCCGCAACAGGGGTTGCTGCGAGAGTGGCGTTGATGCGCATGTAAAAGCCCTTCTTCTTACCTATCCGTCCTATAGCGGATAACCCTCTCAATATTGGTGAGTAGGACTGCCTTCTCGTCTCTATCAGAGGTGCCCGGATGAGCCTTGAGCCAATCACGCATCATCTCCAGCTCACTCAGCGGGATTCTGTGCAATTCTGACTCGGCCATCATAAGTGCCTGTTCAATCTCGATAGGCATCTCTTCGGCATCATCACCCTTAACTGCTTCCTTCACTTTATCGACAGCTTCTTGGTTGCGGAAGCGATCAGTGATGTTCTGGGAAGCGGCGCGGTACATTGATTTTGCAGTATTGCGAACCCTGTTCTCGTTGCGGATAGCTTTATGGACTGCCTTCTCTTCAGCTGTGAACCTTTCATCATTTTGAATGTCGGTTCGTTCTGACTTGGGGAGGCGCTTCTTGTTAGCCTGATTCTCAATATTCTCTTGGAGGATGGCCTGAGCTGCTTCCACGGAGCGTGAACGCTCAGCAAGCGCATTGAGGACATTTGCCTCATGTTCTTCATCGTCAGGTCGAGTCCATTCGTTACCCATGAGTTCCGCATACTCGGCACGCTGAGCATACTGCTTCTCGACAGCCTCCTCAGCTTGCTTCCGCTCGGCAGCTTGAGCCTTCTTGTACCCCTTGACTGCCTTGTTGGCACGTCGGATATCCTTAGCGCTCTTGAGGCGAGAGATGGAGTTCTCAGCAACCGGGTCGATGCCTTGCTCAGCTGTTGTAATGTTTTGCAGGTTGTCTGCGATGGATTTGACTGAGTTGTAGACAGTCTCGTCCTTAGTAGCTTTTCGGCGTGCAGTTTCAAGACCAGTAGTGTGGGCCGTGGTGAGAGTGCGCTTCCAGCCCGTCCTGTTTGCCGGGTGCGGGGTGTTGCGGATATCGAAAGCCTTCGCGCCTTCCTTGATAGCACCACGCCAACCGTTCTCGACGTAGCCTCGGGCGAGACCATGCTTCAGCTCGTTCGGGGCGCGCTTAGCCGTAGTGAGGATGCGCCTACCTGTAGCGTTCTTGCTGAGGATATTCTGAGTATCAGTCATGCTGACGGTTCCTGCTACGCCACTGCCACGCATAACCTTCTTCATAATCTTGCGGGTTCCCAGCAGTAGGATAATGGACGCGATAGTTTGCACCACAAAAACGTAGATGTACGCATCCACAGCGCTTGTTAGGCTAATGAGGATAAGCGACAACAAACACAGCATGAATGTCAGCAACGCGGATTGAATATACAACCCCAAGATAGTCATCAGGTATTTCTTAGTGCCACCCTTCGCCTGCTTGCCCAACAGCGCCATCAGGAGGACGAACGGGAGCAAGAGTATCATGAACAGCAAAATCACCTTGATAATTGCCTTGATGATAGCGTAGTACCCAACAGTGAAGCTTGTCGCAAGAGCAGCCACAGGCGCTAGCGCACCCGTAGTAGCTCGACTAACACCATCACGCCCCGCCCAGTACTTCAAATAGCGAGAATCAGTACCAGCACCATTATCAGGGCCAGCCTGAACGTCAACTATCTTGTACATGTTCCTATTAGTGACACCACCAGGCTGGTTCGGGTTATCCTCAGTGGTCGTGCCAGTAGACTGAAGCTGCAACTGATACAGAGCCCAGTTATTAACGGTTACACCGGAGCCCATCTGAACAGGCGCTCGACCAACCTGCGAACTATTGGTGTTTATCAGCGTATTTGCAGTAGAGGGGCGCTTCGCATCCACAGCGTAAAGGTTACTGTACCCAGTACCCCACTGAGCATAAGACCAAGGGGTGAGGGTATTCATACGCCATACCTCACACATGAGCGTGCGCGTAGCAGGGTCAGAATCAGTACGAGTCGTATTGTACTTAAAGGTTGACATGCTACCCGTTGAGGAGCATATTTCATCACCAATAACGCCCGTCACCAGAGCTTCCGCAATGACACTATCCACAATATTTGTAGCCCTATCGACTGCGCGAATAGTCTCATGCGGCTTGCTCAACAATCCAACAGCTGCACCGCCCACAACGATGACGGTGAGGATAAACATTGCAAGTTCCTTCGCGGTTGGGAACAGACCACCGCGAATCGCACGCAGGACAATCAGCAAGATGCCCGCAAGACCAAAAGTCACAGCAAATGGGTAGAACGCACTCTTGGTGAAAAGCTCAACAAGCTCAGCCACCAAGTTATCCACACCGAAGGTCTGCATCAGAGGGGACATACCAAGGTTCAGTGCAGCATTACCGAAACGAGTAATTGCGCTCGCAGACATGATGCCTGCATTAGCGAAATCAGTGAACGTACTAGCGTTATTGAAGACGATGTTGCCAAGGCTCGGGTCATACAAAAGCCTTCGAGTGTCAGTCATCACACCATCACCCGTGCCATAGATGCCACCCTTAACAGGTGAGCGGGTAGCCTGACAATCAGGATTATACTGCCCGTTCGCCGTGAACAGCTTCATAGGCTTACCGTTGGAATCCAGCTTGTCTGTGCCATCAGGATTCTGGCAATAGTATTGGTTGGTGGGACTATTGAAGTTAGCAGCGATATTTTTCTTCAGGAAATCTTGAAAGAAGCCAGGGCTATTGACAAACTCTGCTAGCTTCTTGCCAGCCTCGCCTTCCTTCTCCTTCGCGTACTTTTTAGCGGCCGCCTCATATGCCGTAGGGACACAAGAATAGAACGCCGAAAGAGTCTCTGAGCGCTTGCCCTCATCTTCGTCCACATTGCAAGTCAAGCCATACTTATTGGCTGCCTCAAACCACTCTTTATTGTGCTCCTTCCAATCCTTCAGCGATTCAGCAGGCTTATCCTCCCCATCCCACTTATAATTGGGGGCCTCCATATTGGCAGTCTTAGCAGCCTCAGCACACGCAGCCTCATCTTTAAGCTTAGAGATAGTATTCAACGTGCCATCAGGATTCGACACTACACACGTAGTACCGCCCGAAGTAGGCTGCGCCGGAGGAGTCTGGAGCTTCTTCAAATCATCAGGCAGACGCACCTCTTCAGGAGTCTTACCAGCAATCGCCGACGCGATAGTATTAATAATCTCCTGCTCCATCTCCGCATTAGTAGCAGAACGAGCATTATAAAGAGTCTTATCGATACCGATGCGAGTGTACCCACGAGTGGCCATAATATTCGCATCCGAAGTATCCAAAATGGTCTCCACCGCCGATGCAATCGAAGACTCAGTGCCAGCAGTAAATGCTGATGAAACCGCCCCCATGATATTACCTTTACTCAACTCTGAAGTAAAAGCATTGAACGCAGAACCCGCACCATCGCTGAGACCATTGAACATCGCATTCACGCCAAGCGCCAAGGTCTGCGAAGCACCGAAATTGCTCATCAAACGAGCTTCAGTCTGAACCTGAATATGGTCAAATTCGCCAGCATAGTAGGTCAGGCGCAAGTTGTAGCCAAAGAGCTCCAACGCAGTAAACTTTTCGACACGGGCGCTCGCCGTCGCCGGAACTGTTTTTACACCAGTGGGCAGGCCGAGCCATGGCAAGTCTAGCTTGGAGGATTCTGCGTTACCACGCTGGATTCCGGTTGGGGTAATTGCGCTAAAAAGATTTTGCCCCAAATCAGCAGCGAAATTTGGGACGTCGCAGTTGTGGTAGGTTAGGAGACCTTTATTTGGGTCGTTGGCATCGCATGACCACTTCTTATTCCCCTGGTAGTAGCCATCTGTACTGGATTTAGGGTGGTTATAGATATAGCCTGGCACAACAACTCTGTTGATGACTGAAGCAAAAGAGCTTTTCGAGCCGTTTTGTCGGGTTTTGTCGAGTATCTGCTGGAATCCTTCGTCACCGCTAGCTGTGACTCCCAAGCCTTTTTTGGCCTCTTCCAGCTTTTCAATAACCTTTTTATCCCCGTCGTCAGCTGCGTGTGCCGCAGGAGTGCTTAGGCCACCGAGGCTTGTGATAAGCATGAGGGCAAGCATGATAGAAGCAACGAGCCTAACAATTAGGTTCTCGTTGCTATTTTTTTGGCTTGCAGTGTAGGGGGTGTCCACCCATGTTGTATTGGTATGTGCCATGCGCGTATTCTTCTCGATATCCAGCAGTCACGGTGAGGTATTTCTGATATAGCAGAGGGGCGGCTCTAGCTTTTAGATACCGCCCCTCTCACCCACCTATGGAGACCCCCAACCGCTACTCACGGATTTCGGCCTCTACCACCAAAGGTGAACTAACCAGTGAGTATATATCAGCGTGCAGTCATCGCCCATTTTTTATGTCGTCTAGGATTTCGTCATATGTGCGATATCCTGGCGGCTTTGGTTTTCCATCTTGCCTCAAATCGCGCTGCTTGGCATTGTACCCTGGAGTTTTACTGATGTGGGCTCCATGCTCGAATAGAGTTTCGTGCCAGTTTTGGGGCGTTATGGGCAAGTCTGGCCTTTCGTCCACTAGCCTTAGTAGACCGGAGAGCCAGCTTTTGATTTTTGTGCTGACTCTTTTGGTGGTTTTTGATGGTGGCGTGCTTTGGTGGCCTATGTTGCGCACTCTGATGTCCACTAGCCCTAGTAGGTCTACATCTACGCCGTTGGCGAGGCATCCGATAGCGACGTTTCGGTATGCGTTGACTGCATTGATTACGTCATCTTGGTGTACGCCAGTTACTCTTTGTGCCTCTTTAGCGGCCGCTCGGAGGAGGTCTTCGTGGTCGATTACGCAGAACTCGCCTCGTTGTGAGGTTGAGGTTTTTCTGGTTCCTACAGGAAGTTTCATTTTTTCTGTGGCGGCGGCGCCCCACGTTAGTTTATTACGCTTTAGTGCGTTTTCGTTAATGGTGTACCCGTATGGGTTTTTCTTGCGTGGCATTTTTAGATTCCCACCCTTATCTTGTGCTGGCGTCGCGGTATGACGCGAGGGAGTATTTGATTGATGATTCGATGGTGGTGGTCACGATGTACTTGATGAAGCCGTCAAGGTTTTCTGCTGACCACACCATTTTTTTGCCCCTGAGCGGTTTTTCTTGGGTGAGGATGAGCGAGCCGTGGTTCCAGTGAGTCCACATGCCGCGCGTTTCTTTCTTCCAGTCTTTGATGTTTTCTACCGTGTAGGTGTCGGTTTTTGAGATGCTACTGACCAACAGTGCGTCTGTGATGAGGAGTTCATCTTCAAAGGTGGTAAGCTCTGCTGTACCGATTGGGGTGTCGGTTTGTACCGAGATGTTTACTTCAGTTGATTCTGCTGTCACTTGGGTGTCGTTACTGTACCAAGACAGTGCGTATGTTGCCTGTTGCAATGCGGCGTCACGGATGGTCTGCTGGCAGGCTTCCCTGTCTTCGCGGTTGCGCCCTAGCCTATAGATAGAGGATTCAGCTTTCTCAAGGATGGACGGAAGCAAGGCGTCTACTTGAAGTGACAGAGGGGTGATTTTGAGAACTACTTTTGTGGTGGGCATGTTTTGTGTCTCCAATGGTTCCGGCTGCGGCTCTCGTCTGAGGAAGATTTTAGCAGGTCGGCTGGGTTTCGGTTGCCTCGTTGGGGGAAAGGGCGGCACCCTTGGAGCTACTACCTTGCTGATAGTTGCTCCAAGGGTGCCAGCCGCGTGGTGTGTTATCAGAGCGCGATTCGGTAATCAGCAATAGCATCAACAGACTCATTGTGCGCGATGATAATTATCTGTTGAGCACCCATTGAGCTTTGAATCGTCTTGATGGTTGCATCCAGGTTGTTCGGGTCGTAGGCCGTAAAAGCTTCGTCTAGGATGAGTGAACTGCTGGAGCCGCTGAACACCTTGGACATTGCCAGGCCGATGGCTAGCGCCACAGCTGAAAACTCGCCACCAGATAGGAGCTGGGCTTCACGTGTTGAACCTTCCTTGAAATGGGCCAGCACATTGAAGTCATCTGTGATTGTCACACCGATAAACTTGCCATTTGTGAACCCTGACACAAGCTCTGAGGCGAATTTATTCAGCTCAGGGATTGTCCTAGCGCTTACCTCTTGCCTGAACTCTTTCAAAGTCGCTTCCGTGGCAAGAAGTAGCTCACGCTCTTTGAGTAGTGACTTGTATGCTTCAGCTTCCTTCAACTCGTACTGTAGCTGAGTGTTGAGAGCTGCGTACTGGGTGGCGGCTACTGTGTGCTTGTCATTTGTTTCAGTCCCCGTCGCCCTGGTTTCTTCAATCTTATCTTCCAGCTCCTTCAGCTTATTTTCAAGCCTCAGCAGCGCATGTTCGGTGACATTAGGAAGCTCGGCCAGGGTTGCCTCAGCTTGTTTGATATTCCGATTGTTCCCCGTGATTGCTACGAAGATAGACTTCTTGAGATTGACCTGCTCTTCGTAGCTACGAGCCAGCTCTTCCATTTGCTTCACATCGTTGAAAACAGTTAGTGCGCTTTGGTGCTCCGACTCAGCATTTTTGAGCTCCTTAGCTGCCTTCTTCAAATCAGATTGGATGCGAGAAAATTCTTTCGTCGCCTTCCCAGCTGCGATGTAGGCTTCATGCACAGCATCAACGGCAGCTAGTTTTTGATTGACTGCCATCTGGAGCTGTTCTGCGTCCTCGATGTCTGCAACGATTTCCGACTTTTCTTTAGTCAAAGCGGCGATTGAGCTCTGAATGGTGTTCAGAATCGGCTCTTTTTCAGGGATAGGCTGAGCACATGTTGGGCACGTTCCCTCTAGCGAAGAAATCTGAGCGTAGCTTTTTTCAGCTTCCGGTAGTTTGATGCCGGTAATCACGGAAAGGCGGTGACGCAACGTGTCTAGCTTGCGTGTGAGTCCTTCGGCTTCCATTGATGCGGACTTTAGCGCATCAGCTGCCTCAGCTTCGCTTTCGAAACTCGCTCGTGCGATAGTGCCCTCTGCTTCTTGCAGGATAGATTCACAGGTTTTCAGGGCACTCTGAAGATTTGTACTCTGAGTGTGAGCATTCTGCAAGGCAAGGAGCTTTTCGTTATACATGCTTTCTACAACGGAAAGCTCTAGCACCTCTCCAGATTCATCGTTCATTCGACCTTGGAGAGTTTCAATCCTCTTTTGAGTAGCATCAAGCTGCTCCTTAAGTTCAGCGTCGCGTGCCTTCAAGGCGCGCAGGCTAATCTTTATGCCTTCAGCCGTCTGGTAATCTCGACGAGCGTCTTTAACTTTCGCGTCAAGCTCACGCCTCTCAGCAGTCAGAGAGTTCCAGGTCGCACGTTGCTCAGTAAGCTCAGATTCAAGCTTAGCCACCTTCTTGGCTAGAGCTGCCACCTCTTTTTGATGCGCTTCAATACCAGCCCTATCAACCGTCTTAGAGTCCAACGCACGCTTGTTTGCCAGACGGTGCACCTTGCACTCATCGAGGGCGCGAGAGTTTGCGGTGATGCCGGTCAGCTTCTCAATAATTACACGACGCTCTTCTGGCTTGCTCTCGATGAATTTATCGGTTGCCTTCTGCTGAAAAAATACGGTAGCAGAGAAGATATCTGAACCCATACCAAGAGTGTTCAGGATTGCCACGTTGGCGTCTTTGACTGCCGGGCCTGCGACATGAGTTTCCGAGCCGTCCGCCTCAATCCTGTAGAGGTTGACTTTGGTACTGCCTCGGTAGCTCATGGTTCTAACAGCCTTGTAGGTTTCATGACCGGCCGAGTAGGTGACTGCAACTTCGGTAGGCTCATCGTCCGGCGCCCCGTCACGCCTGAGCGATTTATTCTTCGTAATACCGTTGGGTGATGTACCGTAGAGACACCAAGGGACGGCGTTCACAATAGAGGATTTGCCCGAGCCGTTGCCTCCCGTAATGTGCGTAATCGCGTGTTCGGGAAAGTCGTCTACTCGGTGCTTGTGGGTGCGGAAATTAGTAACTTCAACCTGCTTTACAGTAAACATATATACAGGCCCTCCTTTTGCTTGTAATTTTAGGGATAACTATACCCCTCCACTAGGTAATTATACCGGATGAAGGGGTGTAGCTAATTTGTCGTTATTTTATTGCGCAGAGGCTGAGGCGGTAGGTGTTGCCGCAGCGTTTACGCTCTGCTGGGCCAGAGCTAGATTTAGCTCCATGATGGTAAGGTCGTGACCATCAATTTTCCAGCTTTTCGACTCGGTGTCATAGACCATAGTCACAGACATGGGGAATCGGGTCTTCGTATAAACACTCTGCGGGATGTGGACAGTGCCATACTCGGTTAGCGCGTCCGCTGTGCTGATGATTGCCTGCTCGCTAATCGGTTTGATATTGTCCGCACCGCCAACACTGTTACCCAGCCCAGCAGCAAGGTAGATGACTGCAACCATAGTCGCCTGTCGGATGCTTTCGTCACCGCCAACAACCGCATTCTTTAGCGACTCAGGAACCCTGTCGTAGTTCCCCTCAGCAACTTCTGCACCAATAGCGTTGGCATCAGGATTCTTTGCGATTTCTCTGAGGATGGTGGTCAGCGCTTCTGTGGCCTGAATCTTGGAAGTGTTCGCATCCAACCCATTGAGAGTTCGGATAACCGTCTGCGTGGTCGGTGAAGCAGTGGGGTGAGGCGCCTGATTACTGGTGCTAATAACACCCGAGTAAGCCAGACCACCAAGGCAAGCTGCACCGAGCGCAAAAGTTGCCAAGTGGGTCGCAACTGTGCGGATACGCGGAGGCTTGCTCTCAATTACCGTAGTTACGTTCGGTGCGTCAGTTACTTCGTTTGCCATCTTTTCTTCTTACTTCCTAGGCCGTGTCGAAATCGTGATTATAAGAGCTAGGAGCCCCCAAAACACAAGGAAAGCGCCACCTATAATTGCATATCTTGCGTCATAAACAGCGTCAAACTGACTGTAGTCTGCGCTGCCTCCCTCATAAGCGGCTGTGACCTCCATAATACCACTACCTCGAACTTCTGCATACCGTGCAGAAATTGAGAGTACCACCCAAGTCAGTATAAGCGGTGAAACGAAAAGAACAGCTGACGCAATAAGTGCAACAAGTCCTATAGGTCGATAGCCCTGCTCAGAACTGGGTAACCCGTCAGTAACAACCGCCGCATCTCGTGCAGCCCTAATCTGCTCAGCAGAAAGCTCCCTACCCATCCCTGCGGGCACTCTCCTCACGGCGAGCCTTATAGCTATCCCACAAGCCTACCTTAAATGAATCAGGGATATCCTCTAGAGAAGCAAAATCAGCCCCTGAAACATCCCCCTTAGCCAAAGCATCCAAACAAATATCCGCGGTCTCACCATCCAGCAAGCTGATACCCGTATCCAAGATAGCCAAAAGCATATCTGTAGCAGCCTCAGCATCACGGTCATTACCACGAGAAGGGTCTAGATGGTGAGTAACCCTCTCCTGACCATTCTCCTTCCACCCCAACTCCTCAATCGTCCGCACCTTAATCCAGTTCTCATTAGCAGTCTTATGCACCTGGTACTCCTTCACAGGAATACCCATCCTACCCGCCAACACCCTATCCGAAAACCTGTGCCCCTGCGGATACTCAGCCTCAGCAAGCAGCTCCCTAATAGCACGCTTCCTATTACGCTGAAAACCAGCCAAATCCTGACCAAGGACATGAGTCGGCAAATCATTAATCCAATTAGCAATCGCCGAAGCCAAATAAGCAGCAAACGGAACCCCACCCGCCTCGTTATACTTACTAAACGCCTCAGCAACTAGGGAAGCCCAAAAAGAATCCTGCTCCTCAGACCCCTTCCCCAAATAAACGTTCACCGTCTCTTTATGTGACGCCTGAACAAGCGCGCGTGAAAACATCGTATAAAAAGCAATCAAACCATTATAAAACTCAGGTGGCACATCAGTACGGTCACGACGCATGATAGGATAAGAAACCCGAATAGGCTCACCACTCCCCCAACGCTGAGCAGTCTCACGCATAATACTAAGCGCAGGCTCAGGGGCAGCAGCACGCACCACCAGGCGCCCATCCTGCCCAGTCATCACCACACCAACACCCAGCAAAGCCTCCTGCAACACAGGCTTCAAATCAGAAGATTCCTTGATGCTAAGATTTACCACCGGACGACGAGGCGCCAACAAAAAGCCCTCCGTCTCAGTCAGCTTAAACGGTGCACCCGTCGATACATCAACCCCAGAATAAACACGGGCAGGCAAATTCTTATCAATAAGCTTGATACCAAGGCGCAGACCTTTAGCCTCATGCCAAGACTCAACCGCAGCACTAGTCAAATAATAAGAAGTGCCCGTTGGAGCCTTCTTAGCCAGACCCAACTCAACAAGGCTCTCTAGCCACTCAGTGGCCTCCTGCATGATTTCAGGATTGGCTTTAATCTCACGCTTACTTAGGGTCGTCTCGACAAGCTTTTCGGCGTTAATCAGGATTCCATCGCTAATGCGGATTTCCCAGCGCTCGCGGATGGGAAGCTTCTTAAATTCCTCATTGCTGTAGTGAGGTTTCAGGTTGAGAAGTCGGCTGCTGTATTTGGGAATCATGGTGGTTGTTAGTCCTGTGGCTGTGGTGTGATTGGTGTGTACTCGGTGAGTTCGTCTTCGGAGGTTACTGTGGTGTGGTATCCGCAACGGCGGAGGTCTTCAATTATGTCTTTTAGCGCCTCTAGGCGCGCAATGCTACTACCATCGCCAATAAGGCTGAATGGGCGAGTAATTTTCAGGGTGTCTTCATCGTCATTTAGCGCTACCGTACCTAGTTCTCTTAGTGCTGCGCGGGGGTCTTGGCTGAGCATGTCAAGAGTGTCCTGGATGCATTCGCGGCTCGTATATGGGGCTTTACCATATGGGTTTTGCGCCACTATGGCCAGGAACAATGTGGGATTCAGTGTTTCTTCTTGCATTACTTCATTATGCAACTACATTGGAGACGCACGCAACAGATTGGCGCAAAAAACCTCCTGATTTGCAGATTTTTCATCCCGGCGACCACCACATAAGGCGAATGGGTTACAGTCACAACAGGGATATTTTTGCATCAACCTTGAGATACTGCATTTTTTCCTTTTGGTGTTGTTTCTCTACAAAAATAGGGTCGGGCGAACGTAAATACCTCCCCAAAAGAAGGCATATACATTTACCCGACCCGCCCAAATGAGTGAGCCCTCACCTTTTATCTCAGGCGTAGCGCCCAAGAGCACATAATCAATCCAACAAGAACAAGAAGTGCGGTGAGGAGCTTATTATGGAGAACCCAACCCACAGTCTCATTCGCAGTTCGCTTCCACCACTGCTTGCTGAAGGTTCTGCGTTCTTCGCGGATATCTACCCCCTTATACGCTTGGATAACCGCATCAACCTGGCGTTTCAAATCCTGCGCACTGTACAGGTCAAGCTCGACTTCCATACCGTAAGGTTCACCCTCTTCATCCACGTCAATAATCTGAATATGCGGGGGGTTCTTATACAGGGCTCCAGCAGACCTCAAAGCACCATCAATGTGGTTGTCCGCTTTGTACAGCCCCCCAACTAGGAAGGTGGGGTGTTCCTTCTTGCCGGGTTCAGGGGTTTCTGGCTCTTTTGGTTCTAGTTCTTCAGACATTATTATTTATCCTCCGTTTTCGGCGTGGCGTCCGTGGTGGGTGTATTGGCAGGTGCAGCAATGGGCGCAGGAATGATACGCCCCTCTTTAACGAATCCATCTGTTTGAGATTCGTTGTATTCGGCAGCGTTGAGTTCAGCCCAAGTCGCTAGCAAATACTGCTTAGAGCCGTTCTGCTTGTATAGGTACCACCGATTATTTGATTCAATAAGCTCAAGAGTGACGGATGCGGGGTGCTCTTTCACCATCACAGCGAACGCACCATCAGAGCCAGACCCATCCGACTCCTGCATCCTGATAGTCTCTTTACTCACAAAATCAACTCGAACGCTGGCCTGCCTATGGGATGTACCATTCGCATCTATATAGTAGGTTCCTGACGGTTCGAAATAGAGTCGCGGGTCAGAACTAAGCTCAAACGTGGGCAGCCTATCATCTTGCAGGTACGCCTCTTTATTCCAGCGCGACACTTCATCAGCACTATAATAAAGCGGAGAACCCTCCCAGATATACTGCCTCACACTCTTGTATGCATCAGTCCTTGTACGAATATAAGTGGTGTACCCATTAGCTTTCGTGCGCACAAGATACCTGATATTACGAATAGTCTCAGGGGTTAACTTAGAACCATCCACGCCAAAATTAGCGGCTGCCTTCATGAACGGGTTGATAATCTCAGCCAGAGCCTTCTTATCCTCATCACTAAGCTCATAGGAGGCAGGCGCTGATTTTTTCACAGAGTCCTCAACTTCCCAAGGCCTATTGATAAGCAGCGCAGGAACACCAACAGCAAAAGCCGTCAACCCCACACCCATCAAAAGCTGCCTACGAGTCAGCTTCTTAACCCCTGATGATTCCTTCCCCGCCACAGAGCCTGTAGATGACTCAGCAGCGTCGGCATCCACCGCACCTACAGGTTCGGTTTTACCCTGTCGGCGAGGGCCCAAATGGCTAGTATAAGCGTTACCAGAGTACTGGTTGTCAGTGTCATGATTAGGAGTATCCATGGCTCTATCTTATCTCGACTAGTCCGTTTCACAAGGCACAGCAGTAGCACTTTAGGCTTTATCACTCACAGCACCACTATTCGCACCAACATAACGGTAAACCTTATACTTCTGCCCCAAAAGGTCAGTCAAATCCTCAGACCAACGCTGACTAATCGGATAAATAGCACCAACCTCATGCGACCAAGACGCCTGCGCAACCGAAGGCTCACCATTATGGTCACCAATGAAAATCGCAGTATGCCCAGCAGCTCCACCAGGCCCACCAGCAATCAAAATATCACCAGGCTGCAAATCAGAACGCTTACCCGTCACATCCTTCCAATCAGAAGACCCAGCATAATATTCAGCCTGCTGACCAGTCGCACCCCAAGGCACCTTCGGGTCAACCGTATTCTTCACAACAGTCGCCACAAAACGGTCGCACGACGCATACAACGACTCAGCACCAGCACGCTCCGTATGAGTATCCTTACCACCCTTCTCCTCAGCCTTCTTCTTCGCCTCGCGATACGCAGGCTTCACATTATTCACCCCATCCGGGTCAGAAGGCGAAACAGGAATCTTAACACGCTCCTCATCTTTCGTAGAATCCCAAGCAATGCTCTTAGCAAGCTCAACAATCCCAGACATATCCGCAGCAGAGTCACCACCCAAGAAACACGACCCGCCACCATGAGACAGCGAAGAACTGCCCGACGCCTTCATACCCGGCTTAAAATCCTTCACAAAATCCTCACCAAAGGAAATGCGACGAGGCATATTCGGAACACCAGAGCGCTCAAACTTATCATGAAAAATCGTAACCAGCTCAGCAACGCTCTTCGAATCATCCGTAAACCCACCAGCCAACAGATTCGCACCCTCAGCACCCTCAAGCTCCTGCTTCAAAAAATCCATCTGAGTACCCAAATCCGACCAATGAGAGTTATTAGCCTTAGCAAACTCTACCAGCCTAACCCTACGCTCACCATCCCACTGGGCAAATCCAATCGCCTTACCGTAGACATTACCTTGAGCCAAGATTTCGTCATTACTCATCTTGGAGTTTAGGCCTGAGCCGCCCTGAGTCAGCTCCGAGTTAAACCCTGATTCTTGACCGAAATTGCCCATCAGACCAGCAATCATTTTAGTGGTGAAGGGTTTGTTACCCCAAGAACCGCCGAAGCTAGTAGAAGAAAGCCAAGTGCCGACATTCTGGACGTTCTCTTTAGGGTCTTCGCTGTGCTTTAGACCTGATTTGCTCTTACCGCCATTCTGAGAGATGCCGTAGCACCCGTCAGCATTATCGTTTTTACCCCACACCTGAGCGGCAGGGATACCGACCACCAGCAAAGCGATAATAAGCGCCACAACCAGCGCAGCAATCCAAGTAATAGGGCTTGTTACAGCTGTAGCAGTTGCCGATACAGCAGTACTCGTTGCCTGGGCAACCTTCCGAGCTTTATTGGCTGTTTCAGCAGCTTTCGCTGCCTTCTCCACAACCCCTGGTTTAGTAGGTTCATTCTCAGGTGGCACAGTTGGCATTTTATTTATTTGCCTTTCTTGTGAATCTTATCTTCCACCTGCGGGCCGCTTAGCGGTGAGGATGCAGGCTTGGGAGCAGGCTTCTCTGTCGGTATCTTAAAGACGCGCGGTCGAGCTGCCGTATTCCCCTCATTCGAATCAGATTTACCTAAAGGGTTCCCTAGATTCTTCTTTAGTGGACTTTCAGCGGAAGCCTTAGATTGAGGCTTTCCTTGAGCGACACTCTCTGTATTTGAGCTGTTCGTGCCCCTATCCATCACACTCTTATCGGCAGGTTTAGGTGTAGGCTCAGGTTTCGGCGACATCTTTTCCGTTTGGGTCTTCGCAGGGGCTTTTTGGGGTTCCACAACGGGTTCCTGCGCGGCGCTCGCAGGGGTGACTGGAGGAACCACTGCCGCCACCTTTTCCTCCTGAGACTTGGCAGCTTGCGCAGAGCCAGTTGGCGCTACACTTGGCGATTTATCCACGGGCGGTCGTGCAGGCTCATCGGGAATCTTCTGGGTTGCCGACGAAGTGGCTACAGGAGTTACCGTAGGCTCGCTCTTACTCGGCTCAGAACCGCGATGAGTCACCTTCTCTGAGGGGGAATCTGAGTTAGACCTAGAGCCCTCATCTGAAGGAGCGACGGGTGTTTCAACCTGTTTCGCGCTATCTGGCTTTGTAGTATCGGGTTGAGCAAAAGTATCTACAGAAGAGGCCTCAGCTTGGCTATCCTGGTGCTTCTGCTTAGCCCCTAGATGCGGTTTTGATGTTGGCGCCGGAGCAGCCACTATCGGCTCACTGACGGTATGCTCGCGCTCACCAGCGGAAGACTCGGTGCTGTCACTAGAGCTTTCTCCGCTCCCCTGAGACGGCGACAAATCTAGATTTGGAGTACCTAGCGGAGTGCTTTGAGCGCCACCCACCGGCTCATCTATTTTTTCGCCTTGTGCAAAGTTCTCCGGGACAGTTAGGATAGGCTCAGTTTTAGGAAGTGAAGGAGTGACCGGAGGCGTCGGCAAAGGACGAGTCACTTCTTCTGAATCAGAGGTAGAGTCCTCGTTACCCGAAGTAGATGCCTGACTCTCGCCGCCACTGAAAGATTGCGACTCAGGCTTATTCAAAGGATTGCTGCCACTTTGCGATTCCCCGCCCTGACCGCCGGAAATCGGCGGCTCGTGCGAGTCAGTGTCGATTGGCGGGTTATCATAATGGGGGTCGAACGGCGGGTCATAGATAGGCTCTGGTCGAACCGTTGGGTCAACCAGTTTAGGCCGTTGAATTGAGTTATACATGAAGTCCAAGCGGGAACTATTGGGAGCCTCAACAGGCATGGGTGAGAACTCGGTGACCAAGTTTTCGCCAGCCTTTTCGGTCATGAACTTGTTCATAGCCGCCTTGTAGGTTGCATCAGCAATCTTCTCTGCGTTTTGAGCAGTCTCCTTGTTCTTTCGAGCAGTGGTCAGGGCTTCCTTGCGAGCTTGGTTAGCGTACTCAGCTGCTTCCTGCTCCAAAGTCTTCTGGTTCAAAGCATCGAGAGACTTGTTGGCCTTCTCTGCCAGGCGAGCTGCGCTCACTTCAGAACGGACAGCCTTCAAGTCCTGCTCGTAAGCACCAGCAAACTCAGCGTTAATGGCTGCCTTGTCCTTGCCGATAGTCGGGTCGTTGATGAACATGGCTTCAAGTTCGTTACCATATTGCGCGAGCTGTTCAGGTGAAAGCTCTTGCTCAAGGTCTGCTTTGTGGGCGCGTAGGTGGGTGAAAGCAGCACTAGCTTCAGCGTATAGCTTCGAATCGCCAATCTCGCCCGCAATTCGCCTGCGGTGGTTTGCCGCAAGGATAGCTTGCTCGGTGCGGAACATCTCTGCAAAGGTGGCGCGCTCAGCTTCGTCACCCATACCTCGCCCAGTAGCTTCGAAGTCAATAATGATTCGCTGGACATTCTCGTTTGTGCGCCTAATGTGCTGAGCCGCAGCGTTGGCGTCTGCCACCGCTGCCTGACCCATAGCTGCCACGGTGGAAGCATTGCCCTGACCGTGACTTACCTTATCGGAGGTAATCTTACGGTCAGACCTGATGTTCATAACCTCAGCGTCCATTGCTGCACGCTGTTCCTGCATCTTCTTCGCGTTGAAAGCTTCAACACGCTGACCTGCACGACGCATTGTCGCGCGGGCACTATTCGGCTTGCGGGTAAGCAGGTCATTTTCAGCTGCAAGTCGACGGCCGTCAGCCATGTTCTGCCTAACAGTGCGCAAGAACCCAGCGCGTTTATCGGTAGCAGGGTCAATAATGGTCTTACGGTTGCGCCAAGCATCTCGGACGTGCGCACCACCAAGGGCACCAAGAACGTTAGCACGGACAGAGCCAGGGATGGCGTCACGAGCAAGGACGTTGGTGACCTTATTGGTGATGTGGCGGTTATCGTAGGGGTTTGCGGCAGCAATCATGCTGATAAGTCGCTTGCGGTTCTGCCAGAGAGCAAAGCCTACAAGCATGTTGAATATCATGACTAGCGCGATATCGTCGATAGTATCAATCACTGCTGAGACAATGATGACACCAATAACTAGAAGGGCTGCATACAGCATGTAGGTTAGGATGCCACCAGCCAGCTGGCCGAAGTACTTCTTGCCGATAGGCAGACCTTTTCGACGCTCAATCATAATCATGAGCATGATGGGCAGTACCATCATAAGAATGCTAACCAGGAACACTTGGGCTAGCGAGATGAAAGCGAAGACTGCGAGGATAAATGCAATCGGCACAAAGGTAATCATGGCGATGGTGGTAACCATGAAGCGGTTGACACCAGAAGACCAGTTGTATGACCAGGTGCTCCACATGTTGTCATCTGCATGGACAACCGCAATTAGGTTGTACCATGCTTGCTCAACACCGTGGTCTTTAGTTCGGGCGTTATCGCCTATTTGGGCGTTAGTCTGAAGATACAGCTGGTATGCTGCCAAGTTGCAAACCTTATGGTTGCTGTCTTCTAGCTTCAAGGTTTTATTCTTATAATCTGCGGGGGTACCTGATACCTTGAGCGGGACACAGAAGGTGTTGGGGTCGACTTCAGCCTTCTTGATAATCTCAGCCATATCGGGGTCTTTGACGTCAAGCTTCGCGAAAGGCTTTCCGAACTGCGCGCGAGCGTAAGGGTCAAGCCTGACGGCACGCCAGATAGTACAGGTCATGGAGTCTACAGATAGCACCGTTTGCTCGGCTGCACTCAACTCGCTTGCGCTTGATTTGCAGATTGCGGATGCGCTAGAGGTGGTGCCTGTTTCCTTATCGGCACCCGTTTCCTCGTCACCAGCGCCTGTTCCGATACTCATAACGTGGCCACCAAGTTCTTGGATTACCTTAATAGGCAAGCTGGCCACCGTGCCAGCATTCATCAGCAGAGCTACGCCGAGGACGCCAGCAGCAACGGTGTAAGCAATGGTAAGGACAAACTCTTTGACGTTCTGTTTCTTCTTTAGGTCATTCCAGAAAGCGTAAGCAATCGCACCGAGACCAACCAGAGGAGCAACCACTAGATACAATGCCTTGAAAATGACGCCAATGATGCCAGTATTGCCGGGGCGGTCGCCTCCAGCAATAAGCTTAGTCATGTTGAAGACACAGTTAGTGTCCTTGGCGTCTGAGCACACGGTGTGCGGGTCATACGCAATTGTGAGGATGCTTTGCGTGAAGTCAAATACGAGTCCGGTGATGCCATTTACGAAGTCAGCATTTGTATTCAAGATGCCACCAAAGACGATGGTGGGCCAAGAGCGCAGCTTGGTTAGGCGCTCAGAATCTTTGGTGATGGTTTTAGGGGCGCCAGTCATTCGGTCAGGGTCAGTGCTGACGGCACCAAAACCGCCGTCGCCTTCACCCTCATAATTTACGAAGTTAAGATTTGCACCGACAGCTTCTTTAAGCGTCAAAACGCGGTTAGGCTTACTTTCCAATGGAACAGTACCGACGGTACCATGCCAGTTCCCCTTATCGTTCATGCCATACCCAAGGCTTTGTGCGCCACCAACAACACCGAATGCGCCAGCATGTGCTTTCTCGGTAATAGTGATTGTGGGCGATTCGGGGCCTGGCGCAAGAGTTACACTTTTGCTCGCATGGGAGCCCCCGATAAGTACGTATCCAATAAGTATGAATAGTGCAATAAGAGCAGCGACAAGAGCCGCCGGAGGCTGTTTTCTACGGCGGCTAGGTGCATTCTCCAAAACAGGGGAATCTGATAGGTTGGTGATGGTGGATGCCATGCGCGTCTCCATGCTGAGCTACAGCGTGCTTCTTCGTAAAATTGGTTCGTAAATCTATAGCAGAGAGATTGCGACTCGCCCTATAAGGCGTAAACCTAATATAAGACGAGTCACAATCTCTTATTTGCTTGTCACAGCTCAGCTACCACAAGTAGCCAACCCCTTCTTCAAAGCTTCCTTGTCGACTTTAGTGATTGACAAGTTATACTTGTTCGCTGTATCAATCCACACCTGCGAGTAGTGGCATTGCTCAGACTGCTGAGGCATATAAGCCGCAGGGCCTTTAGCGCCCTTACTTGTGTTAGATGTTGCGGAAACAGCAATTAGTTGCGTAGTGTCATTCGCAAAAGCCTCTTTCTTGGCTGCATCCCAGCTCTGCCCGCCGTGCTCAGCGGCATACTTCAATGGGATAACGTGGTCAATCTGAATCTTCGTGCGAATCGGCGAGGTGTCTTCGCCTGGTTTGACGGTAGTTGCTGCGCCGTCATATACACTCAGCCATGTGCCTGCAATAATTGAACAGGAGTCAGGATTACCATCTTTAGTCGTGTACTCGCGGGCTTGGGCCTTTAGAACCTGCACTCGCGTGTTGCAGATATTGCCGTCCAGCTTCGACCAGTGAGCCCACTCAGTGCGCTTGTAGTCAACTTTTTCAGCATCACCAATACGGACTGTATCGAGCGCCTTATTGTATGCAGTAACTACTTCTGGTGTAGTGTTCGCTGGCTTACCTGCCTCTGCTGACCCGACCCCACCCGGATTACCTGAGCTGCCGCCAGGCATGTTCACCTTACATTTACTACCATCTTTGAACGCCAAGTCGTTTAGGCATTCGCCTGCTTGCATACCCTTATCGACAAGATAAAATTTGACGATATGGTACGGGTTGAACGACCCGACGTGCTGCCCTGCATAGACGTAAATGCCGCCAAAAATGAGTAGGGTGATAACGATAGCGAAGAATCTCGTAATGGGGTTACCGCCACCGTCCTTCCCCTTCTGCCTATTGGGAGCCATAATGTTTATCTCCTGTCAATGTCGTTTATTTAAAGCGGGCGCGGGGGTCGAAGTCATCGCCAATGCTTGCACTGAAATTCAAGCCCAGGTATCCGGTGAACTGTTGTGCGAGAATATGGTTGTTGGTGGTTCCACCAACAAATAGACCGGCACCAGGCATTGCAGATAGAAGAAGCTCTACCTGGTTATTTCGAGTCCAACGCAGGTTGATGTTCTGGTTTCGATACTGCTGCTTCAACGCCTCAAAATAATTCTTCAGCTCTTCAATACTGTCTGCGTAAACACGGATATGGATACTGCCACGAACCCACGGTGCTTTGACTGCATCATTCTCTGCCTGAATATCTTCAAGATATGCTTGAGCTTTCTGGAGCGCCGTAATATTCGTGTCACCATAAGTGTGCACAGTCTCAGAGCCATCCTGAATATCAGTAGCCTCGTTGCGGTGCTTCAGTGTCTGAGATTCCAGCGCGTCACGCATAAGGTTGTTCGGAATAATAGTTAGGCGCGCAAAAACACTTGCAGTGGGCACCGAGTAACCTGCAACCTCAGCAAATGGTGCCATCTGGGGGAACTCAAGCACTTCAGGAAGCTGGCTAACAGTAAAAGTTGCGACATACCTAGTGGTCGTGCGGTCAGCATATTCCTGAGTGATAGCCACGCAAGTGTTCTTCGAGTTATCGATAAGGTGCGCGTATTCGTAGGCGATTTCGTGGGCACCTACACGATAATCACCATCAATGTCTAGAGGCTGCGGCGGCTCGCCAGGGTGGAGCAAAGTCTTAGTGATGGTCATAATTTCATCGCGGGTCAGCGGCTCGGCAGCCAAGGTGCTGTGTCGCAGCGCGCGTCGAATAACTTTCTCGCGACGCATCGCATTTAGCTCTTCAAGCCTGGACACATTTTCCGTGTGGATGTTGACTAGCGCCCCGAAATATTTTTGGATACGGGTCAGCTCATCCAGCATTGCATCCGTGAAAACCTTACGTGCGTCTTCTATGGTTTCTTCATGAGCTTCGTCATCATCAGCGGTCAAAGGTTTCTGAAATTTCTTACGACTGCCGAGCAAGACGCCGATGTAAGATTCCTCTTGTGGAAGCCCAGCGTTCTTAATGACAGAAGCCTGCATATTCATAATTTCGTCATACTTTGGATTGACCAAAGCCTGCGCGGGGTTATATGAAGTCGCCAAGTAGGCCTGTTCATCTACCGGAGTGGTGACAGTGAATGGGAACACCTGGATTGGGTCTGAATCACCATTCAGATTAAGCAGGCTAGCATATGCTTCAGAAGTCTGGTGAAGCAACCTAGCTTTCTGGTCAACCGATTCGAAATCAAACTGGCTCGATTGCATCCTATAGAACGCCCATACTTCAGAATCAGAGAAGACCATATTTCCTGCAATAGTCTTCTGCGGGATATTCAGCGCGCGGGGCTTCGACCCTTTTTCAGCGCGCGATAGCTTCTTGTCAGTCGGAAGCTTCTTCAGGGGGTTCAGTAGGGGGTTAGCCATAGTCGATTAGTCCTTGCTGGTAGAGGTCTAAGGTGGTTATGCTGTTCTCATAGCAGAGGGCAGGCCCCCAGACTCAAATGAGTTTGAGAGACCTGCCCTTACCTGCTGGCTATATTTACAGGTTAGAAACGCCACCCTGTGCGACGCCCTGGACACCCTGACCAACACCCTGACCGATTGCGGTCGCGGTCGATGAACCGGGGTCAAGGAAGTTCAGGACAGCGTAGATACCGACACCTGCCAAGATGACAGCACCAATAATGGTCAACAATGTCTTGAAGTCACCATTGCCGATAGACCTGAACACCGGCTTAATCAGTGCAGCCAAGGCAGCGACGACAATAATTGCCAGGATAGTAGTACCAATCTTGCCTAGCCCAAATGCCAGTAGCGCGGTGGTAGTTAGCATTTTTAGGTTCTCCTATTTTTTATGTCTCACAAAAAGGTTTTCGCCCTCTATATATCAGAAGGGTGAACTATCCTGCTTGTGCAACGTTCTGAGTTGGGACGTCATAGATGTCGGGGGACAAGTCTGAGACAAGGTATTTACCGTTACCCTGCTGCACCAATTTAATGTTGTAGGTCACAGTGTAAGAAATACTTTGCTTTGTGCTTTCATTGCTTTCCACGTCTGTCGTGCCACCTAGCTCATCAACTAGTGTTAGCGTGGTACGAGCAATAATGCTCTTGTCATCCTGCTGGTAGAGCTGGTAGCTGATGCTGTTGGTATTCACCGTAAACTCTCCACCAAATCCAGCTGTAGCGAGGGTAATCTTATTTGGCTCTACGACATACTGGTCAAGGTCACCATGCTTCTCAGGACTTGCGGCAACGTATGCCTTGACGAAACCTTGAATAACAGCATCAGTTTCAGCACTGTTCTGAATCTTGCCGCCCTGAACCTGCTGTGACGGAATCAGTGCGCTGCTCTTGCCCATAACAGGCGAAGGCAAGATAGACGGATTGGGTGTTGCGATGTAGTACCTGCCAGTTTTACTGTCGAACGCAACAGTGACAGACATCGTAATCTGCTTAAGCTCACTAACCTGGTTAGCCGATTTGGATGCATCCTTAATGCTGTTGTTGGTACCAGTTGCAGAAGGCTTCACTAGTGCGGTAACACGATAGGTCATCAAAGCAGGGTTGGCGTGCGGGGTAATGCGGATGACACGCGGAACCCCAATAACTTGTTCGGCCACATTCGCAGTTGCAGTGCGGATGTTATTTACTGAAGTATTTGAGGTTTCAGTGCTAGACATCTTATCGCCACTAAGGTACCAAGCCAGCAGCTTATCAGCATTCTCGTCTGTCTTGATTGACAAGTACGCCTTGACGTACCCAACAGCAATGTCCTCGCCATTTTCTTTGTTGAAGCCAGTATTGCCATTTGCTCGCTGAGAGACAGCAGTAATATGCTCGTCGGTAACCTGCTCGGGCTGCGCCAGATAATAGAAACTGTGCCCCAGGAAAGACAAAGCACCGACACTTACCAGCCCAAATGCTAGTACCCTGCCCCTGGTTGCCAAATCTTTGCGACGTTGCGGGGTGTTCTTTCGATTCTTTTCAGACCCGCTAAGAGGAAGGATTGTGCTGGTTTTTTTGTTGGATACATGCGGCTCGGGGGCTTCAGCAAAATTGAGGTTCTGCTCAATAGGCGAGATGGGTGTAACATCCCGCTTTCCGGTCTGGTCAAAATTAATTGCCATGAGGCTTTATTCTCCCTGTGGTTAGTTCTGAGGATTCCTGCGGACACGGTTCTCTACGCCTTCAGCGACTACACCCCTCATTACACGAGGCTTTAGCCGTGGCGGTGGCGGTGGCGTTTGAGGCTTTTGCTGCTTGCGTTGAGAGGCAGCTCTCCCTTGAGATTTCGAGGGGCGAACCTTTGACGATTCAGGGGTGAGATTGGACTGCGACTTAGCTTCACTTTGCTGAGGTCGTTGCCTTGACACCGCTGGCTTCCGGGTTCCAGCTACAGGATTGACAAGAGGTTTTTTAGGCTTAGGCTTCGCGGTTCGAATCGTATCTACAGGTTCTATATCGGGCTTGGGTGGCCCTGCAACAGCGGGTGCCTTCACGCCAGGGGGTGCCTTGCGGCGAGCTTTCTTGGGAGTATTAGCTCGGGCTCCAGTGGTTGCCGGTTTGCGGTGTGGAGTGGACGATTTTGACGTTTCCATTGATGCGTTCATTTCTTGTTCTGAAGTTGATGAGCTGACCGGCTCCCCTATGTTTACGGGCTCCAAAAACTCATCCTCTTGTTTGAATAGCGTGTTATACTTAGGAATTGAGGGCAAATAAAGCGGCTTGCCCACAGAGATAGGTTCTTCCGGTACGGCTGGGAGCTTAGAGAGAACTTGTTTGGGCAGCAACACGTGTATCTTGGTACCCGCGACACTTTCCACCTCTGCGCCAGCAATCCTGTCATATTTAGGGGTTTGACGGATAACCATAGCTTCGGTGTAGTACTCCCCCTTTGCAGGATTGGGGCCGCGTAGGTTGATGAGGTCTGAGGGCTTAATGATTGGCACCTCAACAACCGTTGAAGTCTTGTCGTATCGCCTAATGTCATCCCACTGGATGAAGTTCTTCCACCAGACCAGCTCGCGCTTTGAGTAGACAGTGTATTTAAGTTCTTGGCGGGTGCCTGCAATGCTAGAGATAATATTGGCGCTTGCACCACCCTTCATACCTTGCAGAACCATGATGGTGCCAACATTCTCGATGAGCGTCTTTACGCTATCTTCACCGTTCTTTTCGATTAGCTGACTGAGGGACTGCTGACCAAGAGAAACGCCGACATTGGAAGCGCGAGCCTTTTCCAGAAGACCACTAATCCTGTTCAGGGGGATTGTCTGGAACTCGTCAAAGAACAGCTGGACGATATTGCTAGTTTTATTGTTGTTGCGGCGGTGTGAGGACGTAGTAGTCAGCATTTCGGTCAGCAGCTTACCAAACGTTGCACTGGTCTCTTCTTCTGAGTCAGCGTTGAAGTCGAACAGTACAATAGATGGTGTAGTTGAGGGGTCTGTGATGTAATCGAAATCAATATACGGTTCACCGTTCTTGGGAAGACCTAGCCATTTACCAAAGGGTGAGCCTAGTACGGTGTTGATGTTACCTCGGATGGTGCCCCAAGAGTCCTTAACGTGACCGCTCTTCCCATCATGTATGCGGCGGCGCAAGTCGCCACCTGTGGTGTTGTTTTCAGGTAGAGCATTTAGGACAGCTTCAGGGTTCATCAGCGCGCTGTGGAATCTACGAAACTCACCGTTATTCCAAACTAGTCCCGCGCGTTCAAGGTCTTCGATGAAGATTTGATGCTCAGCAGCATCTTCCGCTTCAAGTTCTTGGACATACTTCTCCAACTCCTGAATAGAGTTCAAGAGGACAGTCAAGGTTCCCTTGACGTCGTTCTTATACTTCTCACCTGCAACCTCATACTGCTGGAAAGCGAGGCCAATATTCATCTTCTCCGCCAAAGTCAGATTAGCGAAGGGGTCGAGATAAGCCTGACCACGCGGGTTGTACAAGTTCTCGTATGCGCCTGTTTGGGGGTTCGCCTGAGTGAAGTGATAGAAGCCTAGTCCCTCATCGTGTGCATATTTCGCAAGCTTACGGGCCAAGTCAACATCAGCTTTCATATTGATGACGATACTAGTGATTCCACGCTTAGCGTTAGCGCGAATCTCGTTCTCAGTGGATGCCGTCTTGCCACTACCAGGGGCGCCAACTTTGACCATATGTCGCACGATTTCTGCGGTCGTGAAATACACAGGCTGACATGTCTCTTCGTCAATACCCAATATCACGCCTGGCAAGCGCCCTGGCTCACCGTCAAGCACAAAATTGGCTCCCTCTTCAATCTGATTAACCAGCCTCTTCCTCTGCCATCGTTGAAGTGGAGTGTGCCTATATTTGAAGTTTCCTTCCCTCATCCAGTGCGTGTCGTGGAATTTAATTTCTGGGAATTTTTTGTAGTCGGAGCTAATTTTGAGGCTCCATAGCCACCCCAAGAAAGAGCCGATTATAATACCTGCGATAGTGAGGGGAGTACTCAAAGCCCATATCGCATCTAGTAGTGTGTGGTGTGCGAAGTACGCTTGGGGGTTCATAAAGATGGCGTTTACTGCGCGGTTGAATTTTCCAGGTGCGTCCAAGATGAACCACAGGCAGACACCTACCAAAGCTGTAGCTAGCATGTATATAAATACCTCAACCGGGCGCATCATTCGCTTCCTGGTTAGGTAGTAATATGCCACCGCAACAACGGCAACAGCAGAAATGATAGCTGTACTGAAGGCGACACACAGGGCTACCGCGACCAGTAGACCTAGCACCTTGCCTATTGCATCATTGACAGCGGAGTTACTATTGTAAGAGCCTCCGCCTGATTGAGACTGCTGCTCATCACCATCTTCAGCACGGTGAAGATTGATACCTTCTTGACTCACGTGGGATACCTCTACTACTCATTTAGGGTTTAGTAGGTATATATCCCTTCAAGCTTTTTCTATAGGCAAACTGAGCGCGGGCGGTAAGAGGAAGTGCCCTCAAACCGCCCGCATAACACACTGTAAATTATTGCCGTTTACACACTCATGCGTGAACGCGATTTACGCCGCAAAATTCTGAGCAACATGCTTCTGGTTAGATTGAACTCGCTTACGGCTTGTTCAGGGGTAAGCTCAACGCCATCAGCTGCAAGAGGAGGCACTAGTAGCCCCGCGACCAGCGGGTTCTTGAAGTTATCCTGATGAAACGACTGGCCAGCACCTTGAAGACCGACGCATTCGTTATAGATTGTTTGCACAGTTGGATGGAGATTTGGCCAGGTTTCTGCATCGATAAGCAAGGGGCTGACACCGTAGTAGAGTGCTAGATGCAAGAGCTTTCTGGAAGCAAGTATGTACTTGTCGCCAGACTCTATCTGGTGTCTAAGGTTCTGATACTCTGCTTTAGCGGATTCAGGTAGCCAGCTGTAGTCTGCGTCCGGTCGCTCATGCTGCGTATATGTCGTTTGGTTACTATTTGATGGTATGGATAGGTGATTGTGGCCACTGAGCGTTTTCTCCATCTGGTAAATGGTTGTACCTGTGAGCGCGGCCGCTTTTTCGATGATTAGCTTGCGAGTAGCTGGCACAGATGTTGCTTCAAGCATCTTATGGATAGATTTGAGGAATAGCCCCTGAGTCTGAAAAGATTTAGGGTCATTAAGGTATGCATAAGCTTGTACAGCAGCAGTCGTGAGCGGTTGGATACTTTTGTTGATGTAATCAGTAAATTGTTCCACACCGTATGTTGAAAGATAGTCGCAGGGGTCTGCGTTATTTGGAAGATGCACAGCCCAAGAATTTGCTTGCGACTCCGGTGCGGTACGGTAAGCAGCTGTGGTAGCTTTCAAGCCTGCTGAATCTCCATCAAGGATGTATGTGATGGAGCCAGATTCCCCTACTAGTCGTTGCAGATGGTTGATGTGGGTATGCGTAATGGCAGTACCACTTGTAGCGTAGGCGTTAGTGTATCCGTTGTCATATAGAGCAATCACATCAAACTGGCCTTCGGCGAGGTAACAGTTTCCTGTAGTGCGAGAGACCTTGTTTGCCTCCGAGATATTCGGGCTGTAGAGCAGCTTCTCCTTCTCAAATATTGGAGTTGCTTTACCGTTAACGTATTTTCTAGATTCGTCTGGGTTCAGTGCACGCCCAGTGAAAGATACAGGGGTTCCTTGGTTGTCAGTGATTGCGAAGATTAGGCGGTCTCGCCAAAAATCGTAGAGTTCTCCAGTCTCTGAGTTCTGACCACAGACACCTGAGAGCGACAGTTCATGGCGACTATAGGTTTGGGATAGGTGACGGGTTAGCGTATTTCCGCCAGGCGCGTACCCATAATGAGGCCTATTGGGGTCGAGTTTTCGGGAAATAATTTGCTGCTTCGCAGGATGCTCGACAGGGAGACCCCGAAAAGCCTCCTGATAGAAAGCCCAAGTAGCCGCAGTAATCTCTTTCAATCGGCGGTTGCTGACCGTTTGAGTTGTCTCATCACTGGTTTTGGGTAGCTCTATTGGGGGGATGGCTGATTCGGCCAGGTACTCAATCGCTTCAGTAAACGTGTAACCACATTGTTCCATGACGAAATCAATGACATCGCCGCTAGCTTGGCAGCCGAAGCACTTAAATCGACCAATCGAGGGCGTAATGTTGCAGGAGGGGGTGCGCTCTGCATGGAACGGGCAAAGCACTTTAAATGTTGCTGGGCCTGACTTCTGAGGGGTACAGTCAGCTAGCTTTTCAAAGAGCCCTAGAATGTCACTCGATTCTCGAACCTTCTGGATGACCTCTTGAGGGTACCGCATACCACTCTCCTCTTTCCTCTGTGTAGTGACAGGTGTGGCACCTACTCTCCGTATTTTACGGTAAGCAGGTGCCACAAACTTCAAATCAGAAGCGCCAATTACTTTGCACTGTTTTTCTCAGCAGCAATATTCAATGCAGCAGGTATGAAACCACCAAAGTATAGAGTCACTGACCCGTCCTCTGAGTCGCTTGCAAATTGCCGGATAGCGTCGGGTGCAGCAGTGGACAGATAGTCTTCAACATCTTCCTGCGGAACATTGCGGACGATAACGACTGGTGCGGATTTTATATCGGCACAGTGTGTCTTTACATAGCTAAATGCTTCTTCACCTGTTTCAGGATGGTCAATCTCTACAACAGCCCAAGTATCAGATGCTGGCTCACCCAGCTTAGAAGTAAGGTGACGCTTTGTCATATTGCACTGAGGGCACAGCTGCTTGCTAAAAACAACAATGGGGGTTGCGTGAGCTTCCGCCAGAGATACAGATTCAGTAGCCATATTTGGTGTTTCTCCTTAAATTCTTCGCACTTGGCGATTTCCAAAGTAATTCTAAACGGTTCGGGAGTAGGTTCACAAGGCAGCAAAATGTGGCCTCTAGCGCACCTCATCGCTTGACTTCATATCGGACGGGGCGCGAGCGCCTTCGCCGACACCGAGGTTTCGAGTAGACAGTTCGGTAGCTGGGTGTGAGTATTCATGGATTATGGGTGATTATTTGGTAGTGATTATTTGGTAGATAACTATCGATTGAGTGACTATTTGGTAGATAACCTATGCTGTGAACTAGGGTTCCCGCCCTTTGTTTGCCTGAGAATAGGGCTTGTTTCGGGGTCTGTGGACAATAGATTAAAGATAAGATTAAGCGCGAGGGGCTTCCTGTATGCTCTAGTGGGCGTATAGAATGGTGGCATGTTATCGATATGAGGTCTCGTGCTGATAGGGGTGTTTCTCTGTAGCGAGGGCTTATGAGGACAAGATTTTTTGGAAGAATAATTTCAAGTGGTGTAGTTGGACAGAGAGTAGTCCATGGTGTATTCTTGAGGAGATTCGCCGTTGGGGCAACAACATGTAAGAGCGTGTAGCGCAGAAGCCGTGACTTGGAGGGTGGTGAAGAGAATGCCTAAAACATCTAGTACGTTTGACGTAGAGCAGTGGCCTGTTGGTGCTGGGTCTGCGTCTATTTTTGTGCCTGTTGAGGCTACTGAGGTTTTTTCGGGAACTTCAGAATACGCTCGTGCGCGTGCGGCTGCTGTGGTTGAATATGCTCGACGCCGTAACCTTGCGGGTGGTGCCTATAATGCTGTGGCTGAGGCCGACATGGATGGCTATTTTCTTCAGTATTGCAACACAGCTGAGGAGGCTACCCGAGAATCATGGATGATGCCTCTGGCTTATGTCCATGGTGGGTTGCCTGTTTCTGCGCGTTCAGTGCGGGCTGGTGTTGGCTTTAATGAGTATGGTGTGTGGGAGCGGTCTTCTTTGGCACGAGTTGTCCAGCACGCCCCTGCCCCTGTTGTTAGCGTTGATGGAGGTGTTGTCCTAGAGCTGCCTTCTGGTGTGATGGCACGCCGATGCTTGGCGTATATTGCTTCTCGTGTGGTTGAAAGTGGCGCCCATGAGTTTGCGGTGCCTTCGAGTCCACGAGGTTTGGCTAGGGCTATCGGTATGCCTGCTTTGTCTGCGGATGGGTATCGTAAGGTTGCCGATGTTTTCCGCATGTGCTTGGGGTTGTCGTCTGTTGTTTTTGAGCGTGCTGAAGATGGTTCGCGCGGTAAAATCGTTCACGCTTTTTCGGTTGGTGCTGATGTGTCTGACCGAACTATGGGTGTTACTTTCAGTGTTGAAGGTAACAGGGAAGATTTCATGATGGTGCGCGTGTCTGAGGCGTTCTGCGATTATGTGATGTCTGGCAATGTGGTGGCTATCTCTGCGAAGCTTTGGGAGGCGAAGGTAGTTCGTTCTTCCGCTGTTGCTTTGGATGTTTTGGCTTTTATCTCTGCCCGCCGAGCTACTGCTGAACAAGGTGGTAATGGTAAGCCGGTTTGGGTTTCATGGACGCATCTCACTCGCCAGTTTTCGGTATTTTCTGCCTCTGTGCATAAGGCGCATAGTGTCTATCGTGCCGCTGTTAAAGCTGTGCGTGAGGCGTTTTCTGCGGCTGGAGAAGCAGGTATTCTCTCTCTCGTTGGTTTCGGGCGCAGGAAGGGATTCTCAGGGTTCGCTATCAAAGCAGCTTCTTCTGCCATGAAGGTAGTGAAGCAGCCCAAGCGTATCAAGCGTAACGCAACCACTTCTACTGATGTTGTGTCGCGCGTGAGCCGTGCGGAGCTCAATGAATCTGCGGCCAAGGGTGAGCAGGTGACGGTACCTGCCAAGGCGCCGCGTAGAGGCTCCATGTACCGTGCTGTAGACCTAAATCTACTGTCGTCCCGCGTATCCGGCGTACTCGGGGTAAACTTGCCTGTCATCAGTGAAGAGTGGGAACGCATTATCGACACGATTGTAGACCGATTCCACACCTCTGCTCTCAACGGCAACATGAAGAAGGTCGGCAACTGGAACAACTATGTGTTCGCTTCCATCAAGAATCAGCCATCTCTACTGGACACTCCTGTAGAGAAAATGAACGTCCCTCGATACCCCAACAGTGCAAACACCTCTCGCCACGCCACCAAACCTGAGCGCGTTCACGTCAATGTTCATACTGACAACGCAACTACCCATCAGGACACTGATTTCGGTACACCCTCAGCAATCGCCGTCGCTGCCCAGCACCCCAACGGCTTCGACCTTCTCACACAAAAGCTAGACGAAGACGGTATTTGCACCCTCAAATTCGGCACAGAAGAGCACCACTCCTACGAAGAGGCCCTGAGCCTAGGCCAAGTCCCTACCAACACTCTCCATAATTGGAAAAACGGCACCAAATTCCCGCCTGTAAGAATCCAAACCAACGACGGAGGCTACCTCTACCCCAACCAGAGCACCCCCACAAGCAGAGGCGACGAATACTTCTGCCGAGTCCTCACATGCAACGACTACACCAAGGAAATCCGGCAGACAGTCCAATCTTTCCTAGCAGCACGTAACCCCAACCAAACTGCCCAAAAAGAGCTACCCTCACTGCCTAGCAAAAATAACATGCAGACTGTTCGAGTCGAAGGGTTCGTCGACGGCTACCCAGCCAATTTCACAGTTACCCAAGAAGACGTTGAAGTAGAAGGTCTTCCATCGGTGACCAACCAAGAGGAAGCTCAGGCACGATTCGCTATCCTTAGCTGGCTCAAGAAGCGGGATACGAAAGAACCTCTGCTAGGCTCTCTGAATAACCCGAAACCTACCCCAACTGATGAGTACCCAATCATGTGGTAAGTCATCAATAGCGGCGCTCGCATATAGAACAGCGCCTCGACTCAAATTGATGCTGAGTCGAGGCGCTGTTTGTGTTTCTTGCGCCGGTCAGGCTGGCGCTGGAAGACTTGGTGTAGATACACTAAGGCCCCGCTTCTGAATAAATCAGGCGGGGCCGTAGTTGTATTCGCATCTATAATGATTGCTATGCGAACAATCCTTAGAGGATGGTTTAGTTTATTGCCTAAACCTTACTCAAATTGTACGCTAATTCTGCGGGATAGTCAAAACCTGACCAGGGAAAATCAAGTTTACATCGTAGATGACGTCGACGTTTGCATCAGCGATAGCCTGATAGCCACCTGCAACGCCAAGCTTAGACGCAATCAATGACAGTGTGTCCCCTGCAACCACCTGATAAGTTGAATCTGCAACGCGGGTCACCTTAACAATTTCAGGCGCAGCCGGTGCTACAGGCCCTACAGGTGCAGATACCTCCTGCTGTGCAGGCTGAGCAACCACAGGTGCGTCCACTACCTCAGATGCGTGGTCTTCAGCAACAGGTTCCTGAATAGCGGCGGAAGGCGCCACCGGAGCTTGTACTACAGATTGCGGTGCAACATAGGTGCTAGAGGCGGGTGTTGCATCTGCGGTAGAGCCAGTGTTCTGAGAGGTAGTGACCTTCACCCCAGAATCGGTATATGTGGGTGTTGCGGCGCCAGAAAGACCATACTTAGCGGTACAGGCAGGCCATGCACCCCAACCCTGAAGAGCGAGCAGACGCTCAGCTGCTTCAATCTGCGCTTCCTTAGAAGCGGTATGAGGCGAACCGCTCATCCCAACGCCGTTCCATGACTGTTGGGTGAACTGGAGACCACCGTAAAATCCGTTACCAGTATTGATTGACCAGTTACCGCCAGACTCGCATTGTGCAAGCTTTTCCCAAGTTGCCAAATCAGCAGCCTGAGATGCGGGTGCGGTTGCCATAATGCCTGTGCCTGCCAGAATTACGGCAGCGACAGTGTTCTTAAAAATGTTCTTCTTCAAGCTAGTGCTCCTCAAAGCGTCTTGTGTTTCCGACCAATAAAGCTAATGCTCATCGTTCTTGTGTTTCTGTACGTTTTGACGGTCTATCCTTGCATAGCTACTCAAATCAGCCCTGTCTTATCGGGCTGCGTTGAGTGGAAAACTCTCTGGTTTCTCCGCCTGCTGTTGCAGTTTAACAACACCAGGTAATAACGCCATGAAGTAAAAACCATCGAGGTTGCAGACCTATCCTTGCAGGGCAGTCAACCTCTAGGTGTACTCTTCCTGATTATGGATGGAACCCAAAATCTAAAAAGTCCAGTCGATATTATAGCAGAAACACAGGGGCCAGCTGTAGAAAAGTATCTACAACTGGCCCCTCGTGACCCTTATCAGCTACCTACAGGCAAACTTTTTACGCTGGCTCATTGTGAGCTTATTAGCCCATTTTTCATCCTGGAAAGTTCCTATGGGTAGCCCACAGGCCTTCTCAAGAGCACCAGCGTACATCGGCCCTAGTCGCCATGCGTGAGCAACGATTCTATGCATTTCCTTATAATCTGACTTCTTTGCCGCCTTCAGTAGTGCAGGCTTCACCTTAGCAGAATAGGTGGCTTCATCAGGAGGTGCTACCACAGGATGCATGTCTAGAGGAATAACAGCGTGCTTCGGGATAGGCGAGCCGACAAGACCTGCAAAGGTAGACATTACATGCCACGCATCAAGCAGCCAAATTGTTGCCTTCACGCCTTCGGCTATTTCAATCTCTTGGCGCCGCGCGTACCCCTTTTTGATAACCCATGGGCTCGGTGCACCATAGTGATAATCACGGCTATTTTTAGGTGCACTCTTGTTTTTCTTGCGCCACCAACCACCACGGATTAGCTTCCCCTTCAAGACGAAAGGCTCCACCCCAAAATACGGTGCAAGTTGCTCGATAGTAGCAAATACACCTGGCTTCAAATTTTCAGGAAGATTCTGATTCACAGGCACTTTTTGAATAGAATCACCCTGCTTGGATGCACGCCTTAGAACCTTTAGAAGGCTGTCCAGGTTCCAGAGTGGCTTCTTGTTGCAGATAGCACGAACTTGTGCTTTATCTAGCTTTTGTGTTGGTCGACCATCTTTAAGGTATCCAGCAGATGTAAGAATCTGAGCCACCTCAGCAGCTGGGATGCTGTATGCCTGAATAGCTTCACGAGGCGGCAGCAACTCAGGGTATGCACCAGCCGTATAACGCTCTGGCGCTCCACGCAAATGTCCACTAAGAGGAACCCTTGCTTGGCTAGGCTTATGTGAGCGTTTCTGTTCGGCTTTCATCATCTCTTCCTTTCTGTCACTTACTCTATTATGCCATAAAACGCCGCACTGGTCAGGGTGCGGCGTTTTATGGTCAGTGCTTTAGGCGTGCTTATTTCTGCGGTGTCTCGTTGTCGCCTAGGACAGCATTGAAAGCAGCATGTATAAGCCATACTGCCAGGTTGGCGAGCGCGATGAATAGGGCGAGTAGCGGCGCGAGGAATCCTGAGATTATTGATGCTGTTATTGTGCCGATGATGGTGTCTTTGGGGTGTTCGTATTCTATTGTGCCGTAGCCGTATTTTTTGATTTCGCGGGTGCGGGTGCCCCATATCCATAGGCCGTGGATAAATCGTGTGGTTGCTACGGTTGTGGGTATTGCCCAGAGTGCGGTGGTGATGTGTTGTGTGAGGGGTAGGATTTGGGGTGGTGTTCCTTGGGGGAATATTAGGGGTAGTGCCCATTGTGTGATGTGTGGTGCGGTGAGCCACCAGAGTAGGGCTGTGATGGTGGTTGTGAGTAGGGATATCCACCAGGTTGGTGTTGGTTTGTAGTTGGATAGCCAGGGTAGGGTTTTGGGGTGTTCGGCGCTGAGTGCGTCGAGGGCGATGGTGTAGTTGCCGCTTTTGATGAGGTCTGTTATTGGGGGTCGTGGGATTGTGTTGCCGTTGGTGTCGTGGACGGCGAGTTTTTTGCCGACCATTTGGGGTGTGGGTGGTTGGCCTGGTTGTCTGTGGGTGGGTGTGTTTAGGTTTTGGGGGGTGGGTGTGTTTTGGGGTGGGGCTTGGGTGCCGCGTTTGGGTGTCGGGGGTGTTTGTAGGGTGTGGGTGGTGGTTGGTGTGTTTTGTTTGGTTTTTTGGGTTTTTGTTTGTTTTTTTTGGGCGTTGTTTAGTAGGGTTTCTTTTTGGGTTTTGGTTTCGGGTTTGCGCCAGATGTCGAAGTTTCGGTTTTTTGCTGCGAATTTGCAGAGTGGGCAGGCTTTGCTGTCTCGTTTGTCCCACCAGTGTAGGGGGGATGTCTTGCACTGTTTGAGGTGGGTGTAGGTTCCGTTTTCTGTGGTGAAGAGTTCGTCGAATGTTGTGATTGCTTGGTTGAAGGTGGGTCGTTTTGTGGGGTCGGGGTTGAGGCCGTCGCGGATGAGGTTGTGGATTCTGGTTGGGATGGCTTCGTATTCGAGGGTGTCGATTTTTTGGTATCCGGGTGGGAGGGGGTTTACGAAGGTGGGGTAGACTCCTAGTTTGATGAGGTCGGTGGTGTCTTTTTGAGGGCCGTTGTATTTGCAGGAGGTGGGGTGTGCGCGTCCCATGAGTGCGCCGAAGAGCATGATGACGAATGCGAACATGTCTGTTTCGCTGGTTCGTTTGTTTTTGGGGTCTCGGTAGCTGCCTTCGCTGATTTCGGGTGCGGTGAAGTCGGGTTTGCCGACGGTGCAGGGGTAGGTGTCGCCGTTGGGTGTGCCGATTTGGACGCTATCGGCGTCGATGATTTTTACGGTGGCGTCGGATGCGACCAGCACGTTCGATTCGTTGATGTCGCCGACTTTATGCCCTGCTGTGTGTACTGCGTCGATTGCTACGGCGAGGTTTCGCGCCATGAGGAGTGAATGCATGACAGACCATTTGGGGAATTTCTTGCGCCTGTGCCTAGTGTGCGCGACTTCCATAAATGTCTTGTAGACGTCTGGCTGGAAGCGCTTCATGAGGAACCCTGCGAACTTACCTTCCGCGGTGTATAGGTTTCCAAGGTTCCAGACGATTGAATCGGTCTTAGGGACGCTTTGGAGCATGGCGACGCATTTCACTTCCCGTTCAGCCTGTTTTGTAGGGTCGTCATGGTATATTTTGCCCACGAGCTCGGCGGCTGAGCCTAGGGAATCGCTGCTTGTGGATTCGACCGCATATACGGAGCCTTCGCCGCCGCGACCTAGCGGGCTGTCTGCAAGACGCACGGTGAAAGTTTGACCATTGCCTAGGTGGGCAACGTAGTCCATTGGTGGAACCTCTCGTGAAGGGGGTGGATTTATTGCGCCCTGCTGGTTGCCTAAAGTGGCCGCCAGCAGGGCAAATAGTTGCGTTATGCCTAAAGTGTTCGGCTAGTGCCTATCGGAAATCTACAACAAAACCGCTGGAATCACGCACAGGAAGTATCTGTTGCTTCTCTGACGTGATGCTCAAAGCGTCTGAGGAGGGCTTGTTGAGGCACCCTGCGATAGCAAAGGTTGTATCGTCGTCAAGCCTGTCAGCTTCAACTAGGTAATCGAGGAAACTGTCAGCGTGGCCTGGTGATAGCAAGGTCAGGTGAAGCGGGCTGCTTTCGTCCTGGAACAGCTGGTTTTGAAGCGCCTCATCCGATGATTCGGTAGCTGGTGCCACCAGTGGGTTCTTTAGCCCATCAGAGGCGACTAGGCACCAGGTGGCCCCAGAGCCGCAGGAAAGCAGTATTCGCGGGTTCTCGGTGGTTGTGAAGGAGGTGATATGCGGCGCGTACCATTGCTCCACAAAGGACTGATAGAAAGGCTCAGAGCCTGCATAATCCCCCACAAGAACGAACGCATCACCCAAGGTAAGGCAAGCGAAAACGCCCTCGCAGAACATTGCTGCCGCCACCGTGCACCCCATCTCTTGATGTTCCTGTGCAGCTAGCGTCGTATTGATTGCGGTCTTGAGCGTATCCTTCAGGTGCCCTGCCAATGCGAGCGCGTCTTTCTCGGTGTCACCAGAGGGGGTGAATATTTTTAGTCGTTGGCGTGCTTCGCTAACGATTGTTTCTGCTGTGAGGTGTGCGCCTGTGCGTGAGTGTTGGAGTGAGCCTGCTCCATCGCATGAGACGATGATGCCGCGTCCTGCTTCGTCGTTCCAGATGCCGTAGGCGTCTTGGTTGGTGTTGTTGTCGTGGTAGTGGGGTTTGGGTCGTGTGCCGCCTGCTGTGAGGCACCAGTCGTAGAGTATTTTTTCGTTCATGTTTGTGGTTGCTCCTGGCCTGTTTTGATGGTTTTTGGTTATACACTTGGCATGGCCCAGTCGAAGCCGGTGCCGGGGGTGTCGGGTCGTGGGAAGTTTACGGTTTCGTCGGTGCGTGATGCGGAGCGGGTTTGGACTGATGCGGATATCCAGCGGAAGAACTCTAGCATTTTGCCGGGGGTGAGCGGCATGGGTACGGGTGCGGGTGCCATGGGGTAGCCACTGAGGGATTCGACGATTTGGGCGTCGATGGAGGGGTCGCCGGTTGAGATGTAGACGGGCATGAATAGCCAGTTTCCGTTTGGGGCGACTTTGCTTGCGAGGCGTTGGATTGCTGCTTGTTTCATGGTGACGCCTGTGGGGTGCATTTCGTTGTCGTCGCTGTTGGCGCCGTCGGTGAGTAGGAAAATCATGGGTGAGTAGTGGGGGACTTCTTTGCCGTAGTGGCTGAGGCGTTCTTCTACTGCGTCGATGGCGGTGAGGATGGCGGTGTTGGTGTAGGTTAGGCCCATGTTTTTGAAGTCGATGGCTGATAGTACGCCGTCGTCGTCTGCCTCGCCAGGGGTGGCGAACATTGTGGGTGGGGTGACCTCGGTGCCGTAGGTGATGTAGGACATGTCTGCGCGTTCGGAGGCTACGGGGTCGTTGACGAGTTCTTTTTGGAGTTCTTCGTGGCCGCGTTTGAGCATGTCCATCATGGGGGTGTCTCCCATGAACATTGAGCCGGAGCAGTCGTATATCATGACGACGGGGCAGCGGGGTTCGCGGTTTTCTGCGAACTGGAGCTTTGCGAATTGGGCTTTTTCGCCTGCGTCTAGGAGTGAAACCTGTTCATGTGACATTGTGAACCGCCTAACGGTAGACCTGGATATTTGTTTCTATACAGGCATAGCGTTAGGCGGTTCTGTTGCTGTCGGGCTTAGTTTTTCTGGATTGTTCTCACGTTTGTGGGTGTGGGAGAGGGTTTAGCTGTTGGGGTTGGTGAAGGTGAAACAGGTTTCGCTGTTTCAATCTTTTTCGCGGTTGCTGGTGCTTGTGTCTTCTCAGTCTTGATGGGGGCAACAGGTTCCGCTGTGCGCACAGACTGGGAGCTGCTTTCGGTACCTGTTACCACTTTTGCGGCCTCATTATTCTCGGCAGGGGCCTGTGTCGTGGCAGGTTCTGCTGGGGTGGTCTCCCCTGGCTGAGCTGTGGCAGATGTCGCGGCAGGAGCGGGGGTCGATTCCGGCGTGGTGGGCTCAGTAGGGCTGGGGGCGGTTGTCGGCGTTGCTGCTGGGCTAGGCGTGGAGACGGAGGGAATTTCTGTAATTACAGGTTTTCTGGTTGAGTTTTCTGTCGATTCTGTCTTCGGGTATGACCCGTCTACAGGGGTTCCTTCGACAATCAGGTTGTACTCGTAGTTGAACAGGAATGTTGATTCTGCTTCCTGGGTTCCGTCGGTTCCGATTGAGTTACCTGAACATGTGATGAAGTACGCTTTCTTGTCCCCGTCTTTACGCCATAGTTCGGAGTGCTTTGACAGCTCATCCTGTTTAATCAGGTACAGGCTGGTCACAACGAACTCGCGGCGTTCTCCATGCTCGTCGTTGATGTATATGTGGGCACACTTATCGAGCCTATGCAGGTAGCCCCAAGGGGAGAGATTTCCGTTGTTCAAGTTGATGTGACCCGCAAGGATGGACGCACCGCTGTTTGAGCTGAGCGGCGACCCAGATGCGTACCATACACCGCCTGGTGCAGCTGGCAGAGAGACATTGCCATTATTAAACCCTGAAGGCACTACAGTTGCACCTTGAACAACCTGCGTCTTAGAAAGCAGAGAAGGAGCCCACCAGCCTGGACTGCGGGTGCCTACGCTTCTGGGAGGCTCTACAGAACCGACCTTCCCGTTACTAGGCTCAGTTGAGCAGGTCTCATTGCGAAACTCGGTCGTAGGTTTAGGGGCGTATAGAAGTCCATTATCTGTCACGCCCATACTGTCAGAGCCATTGTATGTGACTTGCCTGCCGTGCCCGTCGTCGCCTTTAATCTGCGCTTGAAGCCCGAAAAATGAATCAAGCCCCGAGTACATGCCGTCAGCTGCCTGACCAGGCGCACCATACGTCCTCGACAGGTATGTAGAGTCCCCTAGATGTACTCCCCACCCTGTGAAGAAGATTGTGGAGACCACACATGCTGATACTGCTCCCGTGAGAGCTTTCTTTGTCTGCCACCAAGGCTTCTTCTCCGGCTCCTCAGAGTGCTCATCTACATGCTCCGCCTCTACAGCAGTATCTACTTTTCGGAAACCTAGCTGCTTATCCCATTTGAGCCATGCTGGCGGGAACGGCATATGTAATCATCTCCAAACTATAAAGGTAAGAAGCCCAACCACAAGATGCAATCACGCTTCGTCAGCTCCCCACAAAGGATAACACTGAAACCTAAGCATGAATCTTATGATTGGGCTTCCTGGTAGAAGGTTACTTAGAACGCTTACGGTTCCTCACTACAGCACCTGCAACAAAGGTTCCAGCGATAGCAAGAGAGCCACCTGCTGCAATAAGAGGTACAGCCGCAGGTGATACCACCATTGTTTGAGCAACATTAGCAACACCAGCAGTACCAGTCCTCAAAGTCTGCCCCTTCACGGCTGATACTGAAGTCTTCGAGGTTCCAGTGTTGGTTGCCGTCGTTGAAGTCTTGGCGGGCGTGGAGACAACAGGGGTACCTGTAGTGGTAACAGTTGAACCTAGCGTACTCTCTACAACTTCGCCAGCATTGTTGGTGGTCACCTCGCCACCGTCCTCAAATCGGGTGACGGTAGTGCCAGTGGTCGCGTCGGTATTGATTGTGGTGACGGGCGCGGTGCTGACCACGCGCCCCGCTGCGTCATGGCGTACAGCATTATCCTTGGGGATAGCTGCCTCTTCAGGGGCCTTATAGACTTCATTAGCCTTGCTTGAGGCATTATCAACAACTACGGTTGTTTCGTTGCCTGGCGTGCTGGTATCCGTGCTGGGTGCAGGAGTCGCGTCCCCTGACTTTTCAGGTTCAGGCGTAGGGTCTTCAGACTTCTCGGGTGCAGGCGTTACGTCGGGGGCAGGCGTGGGCTCTGCCGGTGCCTCGGGCGTGGGCTCAGCCTTGGGCTCTTCCTTGGCTACAATGGCGAGGCGCACACTACCGCCGGAGGGGATGATAGTACCGATGTACCAGTAGTCTGCATCTGCGGTAACGGCTTCTGCCGACGCAATGCCATGTTCAACAAGCTGTGAGCCCTTTACGATTTCGCCGCCACTGCCTACGGGGTTGCCAAAGGTTGAGCCTTCAGGGAGCATACCTCGCACTGCATCTAGAGGGAGCCAGGTAGTTGTGGACGCAATGTCGCTGATATTGGTGACTACAACGTCCTTGTAGACACTGCTACCGATGGCGTCCTGTAGCTCGATGCGGAAGTTAGTGTCTCGCTCGGCAGAGTAGACGGTGCCGTTGGAGGTGAGGTGTGGTGCGAGCACTGCGGGTGCTGCATTCTCACTGGTTGCCTCAGTAGTGGTAGATGCGTCAGTTTCACCTGCTGCCACAGTGGGTGTAGGGGTGATGTCTAGTTCGTCTGCGATGAGGGGAACTGCTGAGCCGCCTGCTACTAGGCATACTGCGAGCGCTGCGCCAGCTTTGGTGCCGATTTTCTTGGGGATTCGGTTAGCCATATGTGGGCCTCCATAGGTAAGTGGTGTTGGTGCGCCCCTTTATTTGTGTTGATTTGGGGCTTTATGTCTTATATATCGCGTGTACGGTATATCAGGCTATGCCGTGAGGGGTGCGATGTGGGGGATGGTGTCGGGTTGTGTTTTGTATGCTTCGGCGCCTTTTCCGGTGTGTGCTTGGAATTTTGGGCACATTTTGGCGAGGGGGCACCAGGAGCAGAGGAATGATGGGCTGTAGGGGAAGATTCCGGTTTCTGTGAGTTCGGTAATCTTTTTGTCGGCTTGGGTGTATGCGTCTTTTACCCATGCGTCGAAGGCTGCTGCTTCAGGTGTGGGTTCGTCGATGGTTGAGAGTAGTGGTGGTACGTCGGTGACGTTGGTGGCGGCGTCTACTGCGGGGAAGAGTAGTTCTGCGCGTTCGGCGGGGATGTGGTTTTGTTCTGCTAGGAGTAGGTAGGAGTATTGTTGGAAGGCTTCTTTGAAGCCGTCGGGCATTCTCCATGTTTGTAGTCCGTCTGCGTCTACTACGGGTTCGGGTAGGCGTGGGATGGTTTCGCCTGCCTGTGTGCCGCTGCGTTTGCGGATGGTGAGGGTGTATTTTTTTATCTTGGCGCCTGTTTTGTAGTCTTGGATGACCCATGTGCCGTCGGTGTCTTCGATGATTCGGTCTGCGATGCCGAAGGTTTCTCGGGTTGCGCCGCCGATTTTTCCTGAGAGGGGTACTTCTAGAGCGAGTTTTCCGTCTGGCATGACACATAGTTCGGTATCTTCAGGGGTGATAGGTTCTTCTCCTGCGCGGCGGAGGCTGAAGGCTTTCCGAATGGTGTCTTTTAGCCATTGAATCTGTTCGGGGTCTTTGGAGATGAGTGAGTATTTTGGGTGCTTCAAAGAGTTTTCGGCGAGATTATATGCTTTGAGTAGAGTCCTTGAGGCTGGGGGTAGTGCGAGTAGCTTCTCGAATACTTCATGGAAGGCTGAGCCTCTGACTTGCTCGACAGACTCGGTGTCGAGGCCGAATTTCCATGCGTAACGTTGTGTGACCATGCTTGCGGCGCAGCCGTAGAGAGACATTACTAGTGATGGTGATAGCTTGGATGAGTTGAGCTTGTTTAGAATCTCGGCGTCTTCGATGATAAGACCCTCGGGTCGGATGAAGGCTTTTGCATTTACCATGGTCTGAGTTTGGGTCTGGGCGCTGCTTGTAGTATTGGCATGGTCGGTCAGGTACTTGCGGAGCCCCTGCTGTAGAGCCTCAACGTAGTTTGGGCTGCTGGTTTGAGATGTCTTGTATGCAGGTCGTGGCGCACTCAAATCAGCGGGTGTGAGTCTGCGCCCATGTGCCCCAAGAGAGGGCGGTAGTATGTCTTTGATGGGGGGCTTGCTACAGATGTACTTAAGGGCGGAGGTCTGAGGTTCAGAGAGCATAAAGGGTTCTTTCTGTATAAAAAATGGTTGCAACAGGCATCTACACAGATACCTCCTGTAACCATTTTATCTTAAGCAGTGAAGTTTAGGATGCTCGGGTTCAGAGTTACCACTAGAACAAAAGCGTTATAGAAGGCGTGAGCAATCACTGTGGGGACAAGCGAACCTGTACGCCAACGCACAATGCCTAGTAGAATCCCGCCTAGGAAAAGGTATATGAGCGCGCCAATCGTCGGGGGTGTAAACGTTTCTGGAATATGTATCAGAGCAAATCCGGCAGCCTGCACAAGAATTGCCAGCCAGGAGCTGATACGCCAGGACAGCAAACCCCTCATGATGATGCCCCTAAACAGAGTCTCCTCAATGATGGGCGCACACAGCACAAGCACAAGCACAAGGGCCGGCAATGGCAGACCAGCCAGCAAACCCTCACCAGTAATCGAGCCGGTCGCTTCGGGATACATTAGCTTCACCGTATAGGCAATGCCGACAGCAATTGCAGCCATCGCAGCACCCGATAGAAGCCCAACTAGAATGTGCTTCTCCTTGCCCTCAAACCAGGTAAACCTACTATCAGCCTCACGGTCAATATCCATATCGGGGGCATAAAGAGCAATAATCATAGGCGTAAGTGCAAACAGTCCAACAATAACGAAATAGACGCCATAGGTAACTATCGGAGCGCCAAACCCAGTGCCCGAAGCCAGGTTCGTTACACCCAGCAGCATAATCGTCAAACCTAGAGGAGTGAGGCACGCCAAAGACCATAAAGACCCCCAAAAATCTTTATGCATCCAGGGGAAAATAAGCTTGGCGAAGGATAGCCCTTCACCTTGAGGTTTACGCAATTCAAGGTCGCTGTTTTTAGTCATACAGACAATATAGCCGTCGATATGGAACGATATGATGAATCCTGAAACATGGTAAAATAGTTAGCGCACTAGCAGTATTTCGACTACCAGTGCGCACATCAACTAGGAAGGATAGTCTAGAAATGGCTAAGGTCAAGAAGACCACCACCGTCAGCAGGCAGGACACTAATGAGGGCCGCGCCAAGGCACTTGAAGCCGTGATGGCACAGCTCGACAAGAACTACGGCAAGGGCGCAGTCATGCGCCTTGGCGACAAGGAATCCGCTAAGGTCGAGGCAATCTCGACTGGTGCTATCGCTCTGGATGCCGCCCTAGGTATTGGCGGTCTGCCTCGCGGCCGCGTCATCGAGATTTACGGCCCCGAATCCTCCGGTAAGACCACCGTCGCACTACACGCCGTAGCGAACGTTCAGAAGGCAGGCGGTACCGCCGCCTTTATCGACGCAGAACACGCACTAGACCCCATCTATGCGGCAAAGCTGGGCGTAGATATCGATAATCTCCTAGTCTCTCAGCCTGACACCGGCGAGCAGGCACTGGAAATCATGGACATGCTGGTCGGCTCCGGCGCCGTTGATATCGTAGTCGTCGACTCCGTTGCCGCACTGGTACCCCGCGCCGAAATTGAAGGCGACATGGGCGACTCCCATGTGGGTCTCCAGGCTCGCCTCATGAGCCAGGCGCTACGAAAGATTACTGGCCGCCTCAACAGCACAGACACCACCGCAATCTTCATCAACCAGCTACGCGAAAAGATTGGCGTCTTCTTCGGCTCCCCCGAAACCACCACCGGCGGCAAGGCACTGAAGTTCTATGCATCAGTCCGCATCGACATCCGCCGCATCGAAACCCTCAAGGACGGCCCCAACCCGATTGGCAACCGCACCCGCGCCAAGATTGTAAAGAACAAGATGGCTCCGCCCTTCAAGCAGGCCGAGTTCGACATCCTCTACGGTGAGGGCATCTCCGTAGAAGGCGGCATCCTCGACCTCGCAGTAGAAAACGATATCGTCAAGAAGTCCGGCGCATGGTTCACCTACGAGGGTGAGCAGCTCGGCCAGGGTCGCGAAAACGTTCGTAAGCTGCTCAAGGACAACCCCGACCTCACCGAAGAACTCAAAGAAAAAGTTCTCGTGAAGCTGGGAATCAAGGAAGCAGACCCCGAATTTGAGCACCAGCTACAGTCTGACCACTCCCCCGAAGCTGAAACCCCCGAACAGGGTCATTTCCTAGACCTCTAGACAAAATACGGAATAACAAATGCTGGTGGCGGCTATATCTTCTATGATGTAACCGCCACCAGCATTTTACCCACCCCCACAACAGGAGCACAAAATGGGCAAATACCCACTCAAAGGCAAAAAAACCACAAACAACGTAGACGAATACCTAAACGCACTACGACACCGCCTCATAAAAATGACACCCAAGCAAAAAGTGCTCGAAGAACTATCCACATTAGGATTCTCCGACGAAGACGCCATAGAAATCGTCGAAGACCTCGAATACGAAGGATACCTCAACGACAAAGAATACATCTCAGCATACCTTCACAAAAAGCAGCACAACAACGGCTACGCCACCACCCTCATACGAGAAAACCTCATCAACCAAGGTCTACCCGACGAGCTGATTACCGCCGTATTCGAAGCAGAATCTGCCGAAAAGAAAGATGCACAAAACTCCATCACCCTCGCACAAAAATACCTCACATGCGAACTTGGTAATGACATCACCGACCCAAACTGGGTGGACGCTGCGCTCACGAGGACGCAGGCGAAACTAGCTCGGCGTGGCTACGGTGAGGACATGATTAATGCTGCCATTCGAGAAGCTTGCGGGAAGATTCTCGGCCAATAAAATTCACCAACAGAAACTTTACAAAGAAAGAGCTGCAAGCATTATCGCCTGTAGCTCTTTCTGTATCTTCAGCTAGATTTGCTCCATGCCACGTGAACCATGCTCACTGATGACTTCCATGTCCTCGCCCCATTCAGACATGACCACTTCATCCTCAGTGACCTTCTCGCCAAAGGTGATGGTCTGGTCATTACCCTCAGCGTCGACCTGGCCAGTACGAACAATGGTCTGACCGTCTTTTTCCTCAACTGAGACATTGTGTTCTTCAGCGTTCTGCGGGTTCTCGACCAGCCAATCGTCAATAAATTCTGGGTCAGCATAGAAGCCCTGGAAGTTATAGACAGTACCATTCAGGTAGACCATGCCTCGACCCTTAATATACGGGTTGATGGTGGTGCCGATACCTGATTCCAAAGTCATTGCCGACGCAGCAGCCGTAAGCACACCTGCCGCGATTCTGCACATAAAGTTGGAGCGAATCTCACCAGAGATAATTTTCGCATCCGGCCTCTGCATAGCGACCACAAGGTGAACACCGGAAGCACGACCCAGACGCGCAATGGAACCAATCAAGGTTAGCGCCTCGCCCTTGAGCAGGTCGTCGTTCTTGCCCTCTTCAGTCTTCACGCCTGAAGGGGAAAGAAGCTCGGCAGCCTCATCGACCATCACCATAAGGCGCTTATATCCCATGTCGCCTTCAGGCTTCGGCAGGTCAGCGTAATCCTGCTTCTGGTGCTCTTCCATAAGCTCGTAGCGTTGCATCATCGTCTGCTGAGAGAATCGGAGGACAGTGAGTGCTGACTCCAAATCAGTCGCAATACCCAAGACAACCGGCGTGTACGGCCTGTAGACAGAAAGCTCAACCTTCTTCAAGTCGATGCCGACAAAACACCAATCGTTCGGTCTCATAATGCACTGGAAAACGAAGTTCCTCTGCAAAACACTGTTGTGGCTAACGATTGATATTCCATCTTCGCCACCGCCACGGTAGAGCCTGTTCTTTGAGCCTACAACGAAACACCTAGATTCAACCGGCTCAACCGGAATGATATCCGCAACCTTCATAAAAGCCTTCCAAAAAAATAAGATGAGATACCCCTAATGCGGGGCATAAAAATGGGGTGGGCGACATAAAACAGTTCACCCACCCCATAGCACAGCTCAACGATTAGCCGCGCAGAAGCGCAACAGCAGCCTCAGCCTTCTTCCCCAAACCAGGGAAAGTCAAAGCCTTAATCTTCTCGACGTTTAGACGATAGCCACGGATACCAAGACCGTTCTGCGCAAAGCGCTCCTCCTCGGCCAGCAAATCAGAGCCATAAGACTTCAAAATCTCGACCAAGACGTCAGCCTTATTCTTAGCCGTCAAGGAAGCCAAGCTCTTAGGGTAGACCTTCATCAAATCAGTCTCACCTTCAGGAAGGTCGCCCGGAACAAACAGGTGGAACTGTGCCTTCGCTGAAGTAAACCCGAATGCCTTAGCCTTCTTATCCGCAACATCAGTAATAAGCCACACATCCGAAGCCCTAGACTCACGCAAGATATCCTGAAGCGACAACAGCACCTTCTGACGGTTTGCCTGCTCGGTCGCTACCGCCAGAGCTTCCAGGAAAGTGTCGAGGTGCACCATGTCACCGCTCTTTACAACAAACGAAGAGGAAGTCGTCGACCATTCGACGTTAGTGAAAGCAGTAGCGACCTTCCTCACAGCCTTAGCGACATCACTGGTGCCTTCACGCACTTCCTCAGACTTGATGACCATCCTTTCAGTTGCGGCCATAAAACCCTCGGGTGAGCCGCCACCGAAGATAGGCAAATTTTCAGTCAGCCACTTCTGGACGGAAGGATAAGTCTGCTCGTTACGGATAGGGGCGTAGAGACTCATAATGGTTAATTCATCCTTACAAAGTTAGGGGGTGAGTATCTTCAAGAAGTTCATAGCAGAGGTGGGTGCTGCATCATTAGATAAAACCCTTGAGGTTGTCCCCGAAGAACTCCTCAACCCTCGACCGAACCTTGACGGGCGTCCTCGCTACCAAGGTGACTAGACCAACATCTATGTACCCCTTCTCATCATCCCTCATACGGTCATACCATTCATCGAGCATCGAGATGAACCTAGTGTTATCGGTGGGCTTGAAAGGGGCTGCATACCATTCATCCAGCCTCAAAAATTTGATGGAGCCGGGGATTGTCTTCGGTTCGGTCGGGTCTAGCTTATGTTCAGGGTTGTTCACGTCTTTAGGGTGGATATTCACAATGCCTCTCACGTATCCACGGGTAGGCCCGCCAACATACTTTTGCCACAGGTGGATTGCCTGTTTCATGCGCACGTATCGAGGGATTGAGCTGCCTCCGCCGAGGATACTGAAATTGGTCTTCCTCTGAGGGGTTGAGTAGCGGAAGTTGTATGTGGATTTAGGGTCGTTGAGGTCAACCCCTGCCTTCCACATTTTTGAGTCAATAATCCAAACCTGTGAACCGACAACAACCACGTGGTCGGTGTCCGGCGCATCAACCACACCTAGCTCTTCGTCAGGGCTTCGGGTGACCTTTCGCTCTTCATCTAGGTCTTGCTCATCCTCTTCGTGGTGCGCAATCACTTCAATCTCAGTGTCTACATTGTCACCCTCTTTACGGGGGATAGAGACCGAATGGCAGATAACAACATCAGGCTTGTCGTCTGCCCATTGAGCGAGCGCCTTTGCGGTCAGCTCCTCACCCTTGATGCCAGCTTTGATTTTGCTGATGCTTGACTCCGTTTTCGCCCATCCTTTAGGTGGGAACTCTAGGGTGTTTTGGAGGCTTGCTGCGGGGACGCCGAAGGTGCGGATTGCTGATTTTGCGCCAGGTTTGTTGAGGTCGGTGTCAGGGGGTACGGTTGTGAGGTGTTCAACAACTGTTTTGACTCGTTCTTCGGCGCGGCGTGCGCGGTTGAGGCCGATGTGGTCGAAGTATCCTTCTGGTGGCATGAGTAGTGGGGCGTGAATCTCGGGCGCTTCACTTGGGATGAGTTTGCTGCTGGAGGCTTCCTGGTCGCGCTCTTCTTTTGCCTTGATTGCGTCTGCGAAAGTAAATGCCATGATGTTACACGTCCTCGGTGTGTAGGGTTACGTCAGTAAATTCCATTGAGCCTTTACCCTTCATATCTGTGTCGCAGGTTAGGGGTGCTTTGGCTTCGGTTTCGGCGGGTATGTCTTCTGCTGTGAATGAGCAGGAGCCTAGTTTCTCTTTGTTGAACCAGGCAGCGGGGTTATATGCATCTGAGCCTGCTGCTTTGACTGCTCCGCTGATGGTTCCGGCGGTCACTTCGCCTTCGTTCTTGAGGATGATGAAGTATTTCCCATCTTTGCGTTCGACGCCGGTTGCAGTGACCTTGCCGTCGTCAGGGAGCATGATGGTGCTGTCCCCTGCGACGGGGAAGGTTCTGTCTCCGACGATTTGGTTGTTGATGAATGAGCCGCCAAGAAAAACGAGTAGTGCAAGAAATACGCCTGCTAGTCCTCGGCCGGTGGATGTGCCTGGAATGGATTTGGCGAAAAGGTGCCCAAAGAGGGGGATTCTTGAGCCTTTATGTAGGAAGCCAGCGAGCGCATCGAGTACTTTGAGTGCACGGTCTTTGATGGTTGTTGCGGGTTCGTCGGTCGCGGATGCTGCTGCGTCATCGACAGATACTTGTTGGGGTTCTTCTGTGGGGGTGTTTGTGTCTTCTTCGTCTGTTTGCTGGTTTGTGCTTTCTTGGGGGGTCTCAGGGGTGTCTGTACCGTTTGAGCTATCCCATATTTCGTAGTCTTCGTCGGCGAGTTTGTTCATCGCGTCAAGGCGTGGGAGACCTATGATGAATGCTTCTGCCCAGGGGTAGAGGTCGCCGTCTTCGTCTCGAAGGATGTAGAGTCCGTCTTCGTCTGTTTCTACAAATTCGGCGGGTGGGGGTTCTATTGGTTGGTCGTCGTAGTCGTATTCTTCTTCGTCGTCGGTGTTGAAGGGCTCTGCTGCGGCGGATGCTCGTTCTTCGGGTGTTAAGCCATAGCCGTCGTAGTACTCGGCGTACTCGCCCTCTTCGTCGTATTCTTCTTCGTACTCTTCGTCATCATATTCTTCGTCACCTTCATATTCGTATTCAGTTTCGTCTTCGTCCTCGTATTCCTCCGCTGCCTCTTCATACTCTTCCTCGTCGTATTCGTAGTCTCCATGGATTAGGTCACTGTAGTCAGTTTCGTCTTCGTCACTGATTTCTTCGTCCACCCAAGAGTCATCTTCATCAGCATCCTCGGGTGCATCCTGTACGCGGTTTATGACAGCGTTCAGCCAATTATCGGCACCCTCCTCTTCGCCCTCTTCGCCGTATTCGTCTTCGTCTTCCTCGTCGTCCAGCTCTTCGCCAAGCACAGGGAAAGACATCACGTCAATATCATCATCTACTGCTTCTACACCCTCATGCAGGGTCTCAACGTTTTCATCCTCCGCCAAGGTCTCCTCAACCTGCTCTGGCTGAGGCATAGTAGGTTGTTTTTGAGGGGCTGGTTCGCCATTGATGGCGTTCAACTCAGAAAGACGGATAGCCATAAGAATCCTTCCCAGCTCGCCAAATAGAGCTGATAATCAATCGAATAAGGGTATAGAAAAAGGTGGGGTACAGAAAGAATATATCTGTACCCCACCTAAGCCTTGTCAGCTACTTGATTCTTAGATGGCCCCAGTCAAAAGAACCATCACCAAAAACAGAACTCAACGCCGCAGCCGCACCACGCACAAAAGGAACCCTCAAGCCAACCTCCTGATAGTCAACACGGTCAGCGACAGCCTCCTCAGTCATCAACGGCTCCACCTCCCCCGCCACAGACAAAGAAGCACCCCACTCACCAGCCCCTGAACCTTGAAGACACGCCTCCCCCGCGCGCACAAACATGCCAGGAGTATCCACACCACCATACGGCAACGACGAATCAACAAACCCAACCACCAACGGCACCGACACGGCACCACCAAGCCCACCAACAGCAGCCCGAACCGCCTCAACAACCTCCCCAACATCACCAAACCGAGACACATCAACCCGAAGCCTCGCACACATCTCACCATCCGCAGACAACACCACAGGTCTACTCCGCAAAACACTCAAATACGCAGGACGATACACAACCTCACCATCATCCAAAACAACCTTACGCTCAGGCGTATAATCCACCAACAACGAATACACCCCAAAAGCCTCCACCGGCACCGACCCCAACACACCACCCAACCCCCTCAACGACACCACATCCCCAGCCGAAACACCCCCACCAGCCTCAAACCCGCCACGCACAGACCTCTCCAACAACCACTTACCCTCACGCTCCAAAAGCCCCCTAGACAAATAACCCACAATCATACCCGTACCATCATCCAACGTCACCTGAACCTTACGCCCAAACCTCTTATGAGTCTTATCCGAATAAGCCACAACAGCAGCCATCACCACCGCACCCCTCACAGCACGACCAGACCCCAACAACTCACCAATAGTCACACCACGCAACACAGGAACCCTCACAGGCACCAAACCCATAGGATGCCCAGACATATACTGCCCCGCAACCTCAGCCTCAAACTTCAAACGCTCAACCACAGGATAATCACCACCAAACAACAACCCCTCATCAGGCAACCCCACACCAACCACAGGCCCCTCAACAACCACCCCACCAACAGAGCCAGCAGCCTTCGCCTCACGCAAAGCCACACGCCTCAACTTAGCCCTCTCCTTACGCAACACATCAAGATACACCGGGACAGACTCAACCACAGCCTTACGAGACACCCCAAAAACATCAAACGCCCCAGCCTTAGCCAACGCCACATACGCAGTCTTAGTGATAGCCCCAGCATTGAAAGTACGCACCATAAAATCATTAAAACCAGCGTACAATCCATGAGCTTCGCGCTCGCCGACAATTAGCTCCGAATCTTTAGAACCAACACCTTTGAGCAGAGAGAAACCGAAGGCTAGATTCCCATCACCATTGAGCCCAATATCTGCATTGGAAGCATTGATATCAGGTACATCTAGCCGTATGCCGCGCCTCTTAGCATCCTCAACAAGCTCAAACACCTTGTCCCTGCCCGCTGAGCCCATCTGGACTTTCCTGCTGATTGCAGCTGCATAGAACTCGGCAGGATAGTGTGCCTTCAAGTACAAAGCCAAGTACGCCATGATTGCGTACCCATATGAGTGCGACTTATTAAACCCGTACTCGGCAAAGCCAACAATGGTATCCCAGAGCACCTGCATGGCTTCCCTAGAGAAGCCATTACCAACCCCGCCGCCGATAAGGCGCTCCTCATACATCGCCATCAGGTCATGTTTTTTCTTGCCAATAGCTCGACGCAAATCATCACCCTCTTGCGGCGACATGCCCGCTATCACGGATGCGATAGACATTACCTGTTCCTGATAGACAAGCAGCCCAGCGGTGGGGTACAAGATATCATCCAGCGCGCTCCCCTTGAAGTCAGGGTGCAATGAGCTAATCGGTTCACGACCCGACATTCGTTCAACGTAACGAATATGTGCGCCGGTACTCATAGGGCCTGGACGATACAAAGCGGTGATAGCCGAAATGTGCTCAAGTGAGCTTGGGGTGAACTTGGTAAACAGGTCAGCCACAGCAGAGTTTCCAAGCTGGAAGATACCGACAGTCTCCCCCTTGCCTAGCAGCTCATATACGGCAGGGTCGTCAAACTTATTGCTTCGCACCATCTTTCGGAAATCAGGGACGTCTTTGCCTGATTCGATGGCCATTCGAGCTGCATCACACAGGATATCAACCGTATCAAGACCAAGGAAGTCGAACTTGATAATCCCCATTTTTTCGCAAGAGCCGTATTCGAAACCTGCGACCTTCGTCCCGTCCTTAGCTGTGTCAACAGCAATGTGATTCTGTAGTGGCTCAGAAGAGATGAGTAGCCCACAAGCGTGGACTCCGCGTCCACGGGCCTTGCCTTCAAGAGCTTTAGCGCAATCCAACGCACGGCTCCATGTTGAGTTTTCTACCGCGTCTCGGAAGCGCGCAGCGCCGCTGTATTCGTCGCTTTTAGGGTCAAAAACCTTGCTAAATGTAAGGCTTAGACTTTCAGGAAGGAGACTTGTGACATAATTGGCTTGCGCAGGTGGGATGCCGTAAATTCTTGCGGAATCTTTCAAAGAAGCGCGAGCTTTCAGCATCTGGTTAGTGGGCAGCCGAGCAACATGGTCTTCCCCATAGAGTTTCGCAACGTGTTCAAACGCTGCATCTCTATGAGCGGTGTGGAAATCCGTATCGATATCTGGTGGAGACCCAGGTGTAACTACTCGGTTTGAGCTAACTCGCACGAAAACTTTACCATCAACAACACGGGTCTCCATTTTTAGTCCTTTCATCGCTTGAAGCGTCTACCGTTAGCTTCCCATTTAGGGTCTGTCTCGCTGCCTACAAGAGCAGTGGCTCGAACCCAAGCTACTTTGAAGATAAGCGCTTCATCCGAGAAGCTTGCATACCCCTCAAATGTGCTGGTTAGAATCGCCAACACCCGAATCAGTAGGTCAATCGACAATTTTTGACCCATCGTGTTGAGCGCAAGCTCCTGCTTCGAGATATCGTAGAAAGGTAGCTCAGATTCATCAATATCAGCCTCATCACAAAACATCAGGTAGTTCGTGAGCAAGGTGATTGAAGTTTCAGTACCGTCACGAAGTGCCCCGTCAATCTCACCCAGTGATTCTAGCTCTACAGAAAGCTTCTTCAAATCGGCAAGAACGAGGTTCCTTAGAAGAAGGGTGGCGGCAGATTCATCCTGATTATAAATATCAGGATTCCTCATGTACTCCTCGATACGCTTCAACGCGCCGCGAGCAGAACCCTCAGCCTTTTTCGCACACCAATCCACGCCTGCATCCGTGATATCAAGTTCTTCAGCAGCCGCAATTTTACGGATGTATTGCTTCAAGGTAGCGAGCTTTATATTCTTAAACTTGTAAGTCTGTACTCGCGTATCGATAGGCTCGGTGATTCTTCTGTAATCTGTTGTACAAAAGATGATAGGTGTGAGGTTCAAATCGTCCTTATTGTCAAGGTATGACAGGAACACTCGCCAAGCTTGAGGAGACAGGGCGTGACATTCATCAATGACAATAAAAGGGTGCTTGATGTTCTGCTGGATTCGACCGCTGCTGATGATTTGTCGAACTGCCTCAACACCCTCCAGACCGGAAGCATTGAAGTACGTCATACCACCGTCTTCGTTAGCATCAAACGTGAGGCATGAATCGCACACCATACAAGGGTCAGCAGAATCTTCGGGCCTGCCGGTGCAATTCATGGCCTTAGTAAAAACACGCACCATGCTGCTTTTCCCTGTTCCAGCTTTGCCTTGAAATAGGCGGCCCTGCACATGTTTCCCCATGATGACGTGCTTTTTGAGCTCGGTTACAATCTCATCCTGCCCAACAAAGTCGCCCCATGTGCGAGGCTGATATTTTCGGTGCAGTTCCATGTACTCAGATTCTTGGGCGCTCAATGTCTTATTTCTCCTCAACCGTAACTGACGAAACAAGGTCACCAATCATGCTACCAGCTTCAGCGAGCACCCACTCGCCAGGATGCACCTGGTGGATATACTTTTCAACCTCTATGCCGTCAGGTGTAAGTACCACCACTTTATTTGACACAGGGGCTGTTACCAACGAATTGCCGAAGGAAAGCTCCGCTTGGTCAACGCGCCCAGCAGAAATGAAACGCTCAAAGAAGAGACCATGCTCGATAGGGTCAATATCTGTAATGCCCAGCAGGAACGCCACGACTGACCCACCTGCTGAACCACGCGCCACGCCAACCGCGCTCATAACAATCTCATTGGCACTGTTCCTGATACTAAAACTCTCCCTAAACCAGGAGACGTACTCCGCGACAATAAGCATGTACCCCGAGTAGTCTGCGGCAGCAAGAACTTCTAGCTCAGTGTTTGCGCGGTCAAGTACTTGGCGCAGCTTACTCTTATCGTCTTGGTACTGCTCATATGCAAGCGTGGTAACTGTCCTGCGAAGATAAGATTCCTCAGTCTCATTTGCGGGAATTTGTGGTACTGGTCTCAAGTCTGACCTATAGTCGAAGAGAGAAAAATTTTCAACCCTTTGCGACAAGGCGACCGTGTTAGATACGGCGCGGGGATACACATTTTCAGGAAAAATCTCTAGCATCTGGGCAGCTGTTTTGAGGTAATACTGGTCTCCATCAAAACAGAATCTTGTGCCGCCCTGCTCCTTGGGAGGGTCTGTCATGAGTGAGCCTGTACCAATAGCAAGCATCTCTTCATGATGCATGGCGTCGGCCGCGTGTGCGTAATGGCAATCATTTGTAGCTAGAAGTTCGAGAGAAAGGTCTTTTGCAAGCTTGAGCTGCTTTTCAAGAAGGTTTCGCTCCAAGTCAGAGGTCATGTTGTGGTTCATTACCTCCACGAAGACATTCTCCTTACCATATATGTCTACAAGCGTCTGTGCGTACTGGTAAGCTTCTTGGTCTTGGCCAAGGCGGAAACGTGTGGATATTTCACCAGATGGGCAACCTGTGGATACAGCGATTCCGTCAGCATGGTTCCGCATCATCTCAAGGTCTATTCGGGGATAGCCGCCACGCTTGTGTGCAGGGTCAGCAGCTAGCATTTGGAGAGTGAACATATTTTTCAGGCCCTCATCATTAAGTGCCCACATCGTTAGATGCAGATAATTGCCGCGCCCGGACACATCCCCAGATACACCAGCCTGGTCAGCATAATAGATGGCGTTGCGCACCTTGGCACCTTCGGGGTTGATGGGTGCGACATAAAATTCACAGCCTGGGACAGGGACGATGCCTGATGCTTGGGCTTGCGTAACTAGCTCATATATTCCATGCATATTGCCGTGGTCTGTAATACCCAAGGCTGGCTGACCGTACTTTTGGGCAGCGTCTATGTACTCTGAGATGCTAGAAAATCCATCAAGCGTTGAATAAGTGCTGTGCGTATGTAGGTTGACGAACTGAGCGCTGATGCCGCTATTTTTGCTGGTCATAGGGAGTCCTTGTTATAAAGCGAAGAGGGCCTGTACTAGTTTATAGTACAGAACCCTCTTCACGTCACTACACATCAACATCAGAAAGAGTTGTTATCAACCCATCCCGGTTACTACATATGGTAGCACATTATTTTTTGTTGTGTGCTTCCTGATTGGGGTTCGCCACGAAGTATCGGCGTTCCAACCGCTCCTTGGCTTTGCCCGTAAGTTCAGGAATATTCTTATAGATAGCCTCAGCCCGTGCGACAAGCGGCAGTTTTGAGGTGGCATCTAGCAACTCTTGTGCGGGGATAATGCCCACGTGGAAAAAATTAACCGGCGTGCCATCAGACCTGCGCGGTGAGTCTGGCTGCGCAACCTCAATCCGCTTAAACTGGTTCTTCTTGTCCACAGTTGTGTCAGTTACATCCAACAAGATAGGAATCACCCCTGCGGGGGTCTTCGAAATAACTTGGTCATAAAGCCACGGCTCTAGACGCTTGTCACGGTACGTAAGAGTCTGAGACCTAGGTGTCTGCGTCTTCCCAAAGCGCCTATATTTCACCTCAAGAAGTGGCGAAGTTGAGAACTGCACAGGGAAGTACATATATGACCTGTCGCCAATAACAATGACCGGCGTGGACGTCCCCTTGCGGCGACCCACATAACGTGCGTATTTCCAAGCCTTATTGTTCCTAGCATCTTCATTCACCTTAGCGTCTAGAAGCTCAGGAGACAGAAATTGGGGCATCAAAGTTGGCTTATACATAAACCGCACCCCAAATCTATACCAGCATAGTGCGGGGAGCGTAAACACCAAGAAGAAGACCAACGCCCCAAGAAGAGGGTTCAGAGTTCCACTTAGGGTCACGACACTAGCGATAAATGCGAAGAACATTAGCGCCGGGATAGGAGTCCACCGTGAAACACCATAAACACCAGCAGTGGATGCAAGCAGGTAGACTACCAAAGCAATAAGGGGCGCCAACCCTGCCGTAATATAGTCCTCTGTATAGGGTGAGGCGAGCAGCGCAGTGCTAGACATGTAAGACATCGCAAAGGCTGTAGCAATTACGGAAAGGATAATCTTCAACAAGACCGCAAAGCGACTCATTGTGAGGGCAAGCGTCGCCCCTATAAAGAACCAGACCCAAGGCGCCCACCAGCTCATACCTTGCACATATTCAGCGCTTATCGAGAGGAATATGGTCAAGCACAGAAGCGGCAGTGTGAGGCGACCATATGAACCTGCGAAAAGCCCCTTGATGGCCCTCCATGTAGCTTTTGAAGCTCTTTTAGCTCGGCCAGCAAAAGAGATTTTGATGCCGCCATTATCCCCATTTACAGGGGAATCAGGCGGGTCGAGCTCCTTTGAGAGGGTTTCAAATTGCTTACTCATCAGTACCACCTTCATGAGGTGTATTCTCTACTGGGCTGCCTCGGTGAGCCAGTGACTGCTTCGTCATATTGACTAGGAGCGAGCGCATTAGATTGGCATCGTCACTATTTAGAAGCGGAGCAAGATTCGGAGGGCAGTAATTAGGCCCCTTCAAAATCTTCCCATCCTCACGATAGATAGGCTTACCATCGGCACCAAGCTTGGACATGTTGGATGCATGAACCTCATCAAATGCTGCATCTGAGGGAACACCAACGCCTACAAACCTACCTTCGACAAGATAGCTGATATCTGTCAACGCATCGATAACTTCAACTGAGTCAATCGTAAGATTCTGAGGCTCGTTTGACTCAAGAAGAAATTCTACAGCCACTTCAAGAAGCCTCCGCCAGACGGGCCCAAAAATTGCTCCTGCGAGTTCGTGAAATTCTTCAGCTAACATCGTGAATCCCTGGAACATGAACTCCTTCATTTCGGGAGTGTTCATATCCACAGGGTGAAGTCGCCCATCGTCAGTCCGCAAATTATTTAGGTGCCCAAAGCGGTCATGGAACTGCCTCAAAGACCTAGACCTTACGCTCTCACCTTCCCAAAGCTCCGTAGGAAGTGGCGGCAAAGCAGGATTCTGTCGCGCATCAGACATATACAATTTACTCCTCTAAAATTTCAGGGACGGAAATGTTTCTCGCTGCCAGCAGACATCTTCAAACATCTGTCGCATTGAGAAGCGTATGCAAAAACTGAGTCACCCCAGCTGTGTACACCAATTCTACACAAGAATTTACCCCAAGATACCTTACGCATTAGTTAGCACCCGCTTCCTACCAGAACCACAAAGTGTTGCTATGCAGCTTCTTCATCAGGTCACTATCTGAGCAATCCCAAAGACTTGTATCTGTATAGCGCAGATTATTGGTTCCAGTCTCATCCGCAAGACCAATAACCTGCGGTACCACATAACCATCGATATCAACCTGAACACTACGGTTAAAGCGGTGCCAATGCCCGTGGAATAGACAGGTCGGCTTCACAAGAGCAACAGCTTTAGCAATTCGGTCACGAGTAGTAAACGCTTCAGCCATTACTTCAGGAGGCACCCCATCCATCTGCGGCTTGCCATACGTAGTGGGGATAAACGCACCTGCGGGAGCGTCATGAGTAAGCATGATATCTACATTCCCATTAAGCTTCTGTGCACCAGCGTAAGCCGCAGCGATATCCTGGTCAGTCACGTGCTCGGCCTGAGACCAGAAACCATGAAGCTGCTGGTACTCGCGGTCAATACTTCCTGCGCCACCTAGACCCAGGAAAGAAACACCGCGCGCACCGTTAGCTGTACCGATACGTGCACTTGCGCCACGGGTCGCCCAGAAGATACGAGGGGCAATTTGTACGAAACCGTTTTCATCAGCCTGCGCCTTCAATGTGGCTAGACCTTCTCGGGTCATGATTACAGAGTCGCACGACTGCTCTAGAGGCGTACTGTCGTATTGTTCATGGTTGCCGTCAATGAAGATTACTACGTAGTCGTTAAGCTCTGCCCGCGCATTGATGTGGCGGATATAGGGTGCATAGTCTTCATATGCAGGGTAGTATCCAAAGTCGCCTACATGTAGGACTACTTGAACCTTATGACGCTCGATTCGATTGAGCACTTTCTTGACATACATCTGATTGAGATGCCAGTCGCCTGCCACGGCAATGCGTGTAGACTTTTCAAGATGCTTGTAAAGGTTGAACATATTTGCGGTTTTCCTTCTCTGGTAAGCCCACCCGACAGGTGTCGGGTGGGCAGCTTGCTGTTGGCTAGGAGATGCTTTCTTCGAAGACTTTCTCTACGCCTCGGCGGAGGTACCCTGCGCCCATGGTCGCGACGTGTTCTCGGGCTTCGGCATCTGGGATGTCCTGAATGGTTTTGGAGTCTTTGACCCAATCAGAGTATGAAGCTTCGAGAGTCCCGGCTCCAACTTGAACCTTAGAGGTTTCTTCTGGCTCAGGAATCTCCTTTGAGGGCTTATTTTCTGCGGCGCGAGGTGCCAAATCATAGGATAGGGCGTATTTGCTTGCCTCGGTAATAGCCTGCTGGTCTCTTGCTGCGAATACTGATGGGGTTGCGCCAATGACTCGTTGGCGAAGGATAGGTGCGACAGCGGGGTCGTATTCCATTCCGTCAGTAATCTCTGGTAGGTTTCTTAGCAGGGCTTCCGTTAGAGCGGTTGAGTTTAGCTCTTCAGCGTGGATGGGCGGCAGGTCTACTTGGGGTCGCTGCCAGACGGTGCGCATTTCCTGAGTGACCGAGCCATCGTCATGAATATGCCAGAGGGTGTATCCTCGTCCGAGGGTGCCTTCTGCATCTGCGAATCCGCGCCTGATTAGGCTGCCATTGTAGTAGATACCGTCTGATTTTTTACCAATGTACCCGCGTTCGTGGATGTGACCAAGCATCATTGCGTCCCAGTTATCGTTTAGGAAATATTCTGGGATGACAACTTCGCGCACCGTTTCATTGACGCGGATACGTTCATTGATAAGAGGGTCTACCAAGGAACCATGTGTAGTGAGGATATTGACAGCGCCCTTAACGGGACGAACCTTCTTCATAACATCAACGCTCTCGTTGTACATGTGGTGAGACACCATATGCACAACAATATCGTCATTTAGGTTGTACACCTGATAGGGGTTGGCGTGTGAGTAGATGCCCACCTCGGGTCGGTGAAGGTTTGCTGTGAACGCCACATCACTAGGAATGTCATTGACATCATGATTCCCAGTGATGTTGTACACAGGGATTCCTGCGTTAGCCAATCGGGAGAGACCCATAATCATGTGCTGTCTAGCCCTGTTCGAGGGGTTTGGTTCGTGCCCAATATCGCCTGCAATGATTACAGCGTCTACATTATCAGCGATAACGCCGTCAATAGCGTCATTCCACGCCTTGTAGCCATCAAATTCCCTAACAGGGATAGGCATCCCATCATATATGACATCAGGGGTAACGCGCCCCAACGATGCCTTGTCTCGGTATCCTAGGTGCAAATCAGAAAGATGTGCGATAGTGTAAGACTTGCTCTTGCTCTTTTTTACTTTAGACCCCATTTTGTTCCTTCCAGAAATCTTAGGCGAACCCAATTTTACAGGGCTCGCCTAAGAAATATTCGCAACCAGCTTTTCATCATTAGAACATGTTGGCCTGCTCGACACGTGCAATAGCAGCCTCAACCTCGGCGCGGCGTTCAGCACTGACCGCTCGTTCCGATGCGGGCCGCGCGGCGTCCTCGTCCAGGAAGTCAAGAACCTTTTGCTTGAGGCTTGCATACTCATTAGCGCTCTTAATGAAAGACTTAACATTATTCATCTGAGCCCATAGGTGGTTGCCCTGCTTAAGTAGGGCAACGGCATGGATTTCCTTAGTGGCCTTAGTGAGGCTGCGCTTAATGTCGTGATGGGTAACCGGAGTGGGATTCATGTCTTTTCCTTCGAAAATTGATGTGTGAAATAAGTGCGGCCAGGTGGAGAGTAGGAACCACCTGACCACACTTATAACTATAGCGCAATTATTGACTAATTGCAATCAAGTTCCGGGAGACCTGCAACCTCCGCGTGGAACTCTAGCATATCCACCAATAATGCAATTTGCGAATCGACGTCCCCTGTAGCTGCAATATGCTTCAGCCTTGAGTCAAAGTCGGATGTCTCGGGGTACATCGGCTTATACCTCTTGCTAATAGCCCATGCCCTCTTCAAAACACCACGAGAGACAGACCTCTTAGCCGAGCTCCGATGAGACTCCAGACCTACTGCAAGGTCGGCGTTTCTCTGGCTAGAAGAATCTGCGGCAGCATCAGAAGCTTCTTCCTGTTCAACAGGTTGCACAGCTTGAGTCGTTGCCCGTTTAATGGTGGGGCTGAGGGCAGTAACATTCTTCTTCCCAGAGATAACAAAAGCCTTGTACGCCTCGTCGTAATCATCGATACAGGAGCGGAAGGTCTTCGTGTCCTCAGTAGCCCAAGCACGAATAGACTGCATGATATCTACAGACTCAGCATCGACGACCCACGATTGCTCATTAGAACCAACAATATAAGCGGTGTCTAGCGAGCGCACTCGTGAGATTGCTACGTAACCAAGGCCGTCCATGAACGTGGAGCCTAGGTCGATGACGGCACCATCGTAGGTTTGGCCTTGTGATTTGTGGACGGTGATGGCGTACCCAGGTTTGAGGGGGAAGACGCTGCCTTTTGCGAAGGTTTCGCTTGTCCACTTTTTCTTTTCTTCGTCTTGTCGTGGGCGTGCGAGGGTGTCCTTAACGTTGGGGATGATGTAGTGCCCGCTGTGGAATTGGACGATTGGGTGTAGGTCGTCTACGTAGTCTGGGATGTCGTTGACTGTGGTGTAGACGTTTTGGATTTCGTGTTCTTCGCCGTTTGTTGTTGCGAAGGCGCGGACGTACCCAACGCTGCCGTTGCTGATTTTGGTGCTGGCGTTGTTGTGGTATCCCCTGTTTGTGTTGGTGAAGGTTGTGTTACCGTATTTGTTTGTTGGTTTTACGGGGTGGCCGGTGGTTGGCATGTCTGCGACGACTTTGGAGCCGATTTTGAGTTCGACTTCTTGTTTGGTTCGGTTGCGTAGTGAGTTCCATTGGGCGAGGTGTGTGGGGGTGAGGGTTGTTTCGTCTACGAGTAGGTCTGCTGTTGAGGTGAAGGAGACGGAGCCGCCTGGTAGTTCTTTGGTTCGTTGTGTGTTGTGTTCGGCTGCTTCGTCGTTGCGTGTGCAGATGCGGATGGTTGCTTCGTTGCTTGTGTCTTCGTCGAGTTTCTGGGCTGCTTCAGGGCTGATGACTCGTTTGTTGAGGCTGGTGTAGTCTTCGGTGGTTAGTGCGTTGGCGGACATATGCAGTAGGATGCGCGCAAGTTCAGGGTCGGTGGCGCGATGAGCTTCAGTGAGGTAGCAGTATTTGAAGTTAGCTGCTTCCCAGGCGGGGGTTCTGAAGGCGAAGCCTGAGTGGTGTGGTTGGTTGTTGTAGTCGGTGTCGGGTACTGCTTTGAGTTGGTTGAAGTCGCCTACTGCGATAATTTGGAGCCCGCCGTAGGGGGTGCCTTGCCTGCCTCGGTTGCGCTGTAGGTATTCTTCCATTTCTTGCCAGAGCTGCCCGTAGACCATTGATACTTCGTCGATGATGAGTACGTCAATTTCTTCTAGGCGCTTTGTTTTTCCGAATTTGTAGGATACGTGGCCGGTGTTCTCATCTACGCGCTTGAGGCGTTCGATGCCGAATAGGTGGTGCAAAGTAACGCCAGAGATGTTCTCAGCGGCTGCTCCAGTTGGTGCCGCGACCTCGTATTTAAATCCGTACTTTTCGAGAATCTTGCACACTAGGTGAATGATGGAGCTTTTGCCTGTGCCAGGGCCTCCGGTGAGGAAGACGTTCTCACCGGCCAGAATCCTCGCTACAGCTTCGAACTGGCTCGTGATTTGGGCGCTGTTAGCTGCTTCTCGGGCGTTTGCTGAACCTAGGTACAGGTCACCCTTGGACTTCAGTGTTCCTGTCAGTCTTCTGTAGACTTCCTCGAAAGTGAGGTCTTCCACTTCTGCGAGCAGAGGTGTTTCTTGTGCGATGTTGGCGTCTGACATGGGGTTATAAGTCCTTTTCTGCATGGTAAATGGCTAAGAAGAATTTTAGCGTGTTTTCTAGGTTCTGCAAAGAGTGATGCAGAGCCTCTGAAAGTCCTCTAGGGCATATGATTTTGCGGGTCGCCTCAAGTATTGGCTCAGCAGCTCAGACATGGCTAGGGTTCTCTCGAATCCTGCTGTGCGGGCCAGCTGAGCTGTGCTTTGCAGAAGCCACAAATTTCCCTTCATGAAAGTGGACAAATCGTCCATAGAAGATGTTCCACCGCCTTGAATATATGCGCAGACGTGCAGCATGTCTTCCATCTTCGTTTTCAGTACAGCCAAGGGAAAGGTGGCTCCACCACCAGCACGGTTGACGATACTCATTGTTTTGGGAATGTCTCTTGCCACGATGGCATCCATAATATCCCACGGCGCTCTCGTGCCCGGAGTCTCGGGAAGGTGGCCGTAGACCTCCTGCAAGGTTAGAGCGCTAATTTCTTCTTGGGATAAGGTGTCCAAATAATCAAGCAAGCCGATAATGGAGGTGATATCGTCGCCAGCATATTCAGCAATAATAGCGACATGCTGCTTTGAAAGACCCATGGCTTCCAGCTCCCGCTTGGCGCGGTTCTTACCTCCCGAAGGCTTAACAATGCGAGCGCCCAAACGTTCGGCTTCCTTGAGTGGTTTTCTTAGTGAGTTCAGTGGTGCTTTGGTGCTGATAATCAGCCCTGCCCAGGGTTCTCCCTCAATGTTGCGGAGAGTGTCTATGGCGGCTGTGGTTTCTTCTTTGGTGTGGCATTTGACGATGTATGTGTATTTTGTTCCGAGAAGGTTCGTGCTGGTGGTGTCACGAACTTCTGCTGCTTGGCGTAGCTGCGTGTTGCTGGTTTTGCGTAGGGTGTTGGCCCATTTGCGTTCCAGGTAGTCGCGGTACTTGTCGTTCGGGTCTGCGATGAGGATGAGGTGCTGGAAGTGTTTGTTTGGGGTGCTGGTGGTCATTATGTTTCGGTTTTGACGGTGGGGTTAGCTGCGTAGGCTTTGAGAGAGCTAGCTTTGATGAGGAATTTGTTGGGTGTGGGGTCTTCGGTGGCGCATAGAACGCTCAAAGAGTCTAGTGAGTTTCCTTGGTTGTCCCCGAGGAGGAAGAGTTCGCCTTCTTTGAGGGTGTATTCGTATGTCCCGACTTTGCATGAGGGGTTGAGTGCTGTGATTTGCTTGTCGTTGACGTGTAGTGCGCCGCCGATGACGGAAATCTTGTCCCCGTGTATGGCTGCTATCCTTTTGAGGACAACACCCCTAGTACCGCTGGCGAACTGCCAGGCTGTAGGCATTTCGGCTACAGCTATTTGTCCTACTTCTGGTGCTTCTCCTGCCTGTTTTTTGGGGAATTGGAGGAGTTCACCATCTTTGTATGTGGGTTCCATTGAGTTGCCTGCTACCTTATATTGCACTTGGGTTGGTGCAATCGACGCGGCAACAGCTTCAAGGGTGACGTTTTTCGTGTCAAGGTAGTATGTTCCGCCTGCGAGAAGGGCAGTAGCAAGCGTAAACACCCCTACAGCTTTGGGGGTGGGTCTCCAGCTTTTACGGTGCACCACGGTGACGTTCGGTTCACTGTCATCTGGGGTAGTCGTGTAGGCCTCGCCTCGCAGACTATTCAGCATCTCGGTGGCTGAAGCAGCTGTAGGGGTATCCAGCTTGGACATTAGGCTCCTTCAGGGGTCTTCTTAGGCGACTTCTTGGAGTTTTTCTTGGTCTGCTCAGCCGCGTTAAGGGTGTTGCGTGCATTACCGTAGCTATAATCGGTCATCTTCAAGATGTCACGCTCAACAGCCAAAACAGTCCCGACAGTGCTCAGCATCAACTTCGCCTTATCAAGGTTGCTCTTCGCAACAATCTTTTCGCGCTTAGCCACCAAAACATCCATCTCATAGGCCGTGCATTCCAAAGCAGCGTGCCCCTTCACTCGCGCCTCAGAAAGACGGACACCCGATGCTAGGCTTTCCTCAGAAACTTCCTTTGCCGCACGCTCCATAGCATTATCGTAAGCTGTCCCCGAGGTAAGACCAGAAATCTCCGCATCACGCATCTCATCAATTGCAACCAGTGCATTCTTCAAATTGGCAGTCAAAAGCTGAGTCAACGCCATCACATTATGAACATCAACATTATCCAACTCAGCACTCAATGCTTCAGCACTCATCTCCGGCCGCACCGGATAACGCGCATCCAACGCCGCCTTCAACTCACCCGAGCTTGCCGCAGCACCATACTTACTTCCATGACCGGGGCGCGGCCTACCATAAAGCGTAGGCTCATTACTCGTCATCGACATAACCTTCAAACTCCTTCAGTTAGATGTGTATCAGCAAAACCGCTACTGCTACAAACACCTGCGCCATAGCAATCGCACAGGAAACAAAACGGTCAGCAAATCCATTATATAATATTCAAGAGTCGTCTAGACATCAACATCTGAAGGAGCCCAAATGGCAGAGCAACCTAATACCTCTGACAAGAAAAACAGTTGGAACCGCCGAGACACCCTCAAAATCCTTGGCATTTCCGCGCTCGCAGGTGGCGCTACTTACGGTGCGGGAACTTACATTGCATCAACTGTTAAGCCATCCAACACAGCTACAGGTGAAGCAATCAACAATCCTTCCCTAGAGAAGAAGGAAGAAATCTGGCAGGCCAACGCGAGCCATGCAGAAATCACGCCCGTAGCCGAGCAGCCACAGACACCCCTCCCCGCAACCGAGACGGTAGAGCTGGCTGGCTCAGAATACGATAAGCCAGAGAACCTACCCGAAGACACCACACCAGGCCTAGGCGAACAGCCCAAAAATATTGACTGGAACAGTATCAAGCCGCTCACCCTGCGCATCTCTGAAGTAGGATTCAACGCCAACCTCCAGTATGTAGGTGACACCTACATCCCAAGTCGCGGCGTATCAGAAATCAACATCCCCGCAAGCTACCTTATCGGCGTTTACTCCGACTCCGCTCCCCTATCGAGCAAGACGGGAACAACTCTGCTAGTTGGTCACGTCAATTGGGATAACGGCGCCGCCGCGCCCATGAGCGCTATCATGGCCGCCAAGCACGGTCACCACGTCTACACTACCGACGAGAACGGCGCGCTCACCGAATGGGCTGTGACAAGAATCGAGCCGTGGGTACCTCAGAGCGAGCTGAGTAACTGGTGGAATGTTACTGACAAGACCGGAAGTCGAAAACTCATCATGGCAACCTGCCACGGCAGCGTGACCAACGGGCGCTGGACATATACCCACAATTTCGTCGTAGTAGCTGAACCCAAATAGCAGCGAAGACAACATATAGAGCGGGTGAGGTTACCTTGTAAGGAGGTTCCTCACCCGCTCTATATGCACCGTACCCCATGCAGGTCAGACGACCCTACACGGTTCTCTATACCATCATCATGGATTCGCCACCGCCACCCAATCGTGACAAGTGGTGCGCTTATCGCAATACAGATATAGCAGAGCGGCAGCTCACTCTAAAGAATCGTCTTCCCATCCGCACTAATCAGCGTCGGAACATTTGGAGCATAGACAGCCTGAGCGTGCCTACGGTGAGTGGACTGCTTATACGCGCCATAGCCTGCCTGATAATCATCCAGCTTCACCAAAGACTTACGCGGCCCATCAACCGCATAAAACGACGTACCATTGAGAGTAATGCTAGTCCCCCACCTGTGATAATTCATCTTCTCAGCAAAATACAAAGGGTGATAATTCGTGCTAGCAATCTCATGACCGGACGGGTCTCTCATAGTCAAAGACCCATGAATCTGAGGAAACGGGCACTGCTCGACCGTGCTCATCCACGACGAATAAACCTCCGCCAACGAATGACCCATAATAGGGCTAGCTGCATAGTTAATCCCAAAACCTGAACGGTAACACGGAGGCTGATACAAAGTCCCAAGATACTTTATATTCAATGCATAAGCCGCCTGGCGCGCAGTCTGCGGTCGCCCGATATTTACCCATTCGCCGTAACTCAAACCTGCATGAGTGACCAGTCGCCCATCAAGCTCCACCGCCGCATAATAGCGAAACGCAGCAGGGTTACGCTTCTCATCTGTCAGCCAACCCTCACGCACAAAATTCACGCCCTCAGTAGTGTCTTTCAACCACTTATCCGCATCAGCCTTACCCATATTCAGGTACAGCATCTCAGTAGAGCCCATCAAATTAACAAAAGGCATCGTCGAATACCTGGCACCACCCCACAAATACTGAAGCAGCTTCGCATTCTCGACCGTCGGGCTCAAATACTTATGCTCATCATCAGCATTCACCCCCAACTCCAAAAACGGCGCCAAACGCAACATACCACCCAAAGTGATAATCGCATCAGACTCACGCATCAAAGGCAGAAACCGACGCTTATACACCTCCACCTGACCAGCCAAACCAGGAACAAAAAGAGTCTGCATAAATGACGACGTATCCCACGGCACCAACTCCTCAACCAGACGCTCAACAGGCTTACGGAAATAAGCCTCCTCAGCAGTCTCAGCAACAACGCCCTCCTCAGACTCCTCCGGCCCCAACTGAGGCAAAGGAAGCCCCGCCGCAGCTTTCTTACGCCGCTTACCCGAAGGATAAAAGAAACGAGCACGAGCCCACTCAGGCACCCTCGCCTCATCCACAATATCCCACCGAATCACCTGCGGCTTACCACTAGGCGTCGTCACAAAACAATCAATCTCATCCTCCGTATAAAGCCCCTTCCTATACGTACTAGCAACAATCTTAAAAGCACGGTCAGAAAGCACATCAATACCAAGCTCAGCACCCCTCAAAAAAATAGGGTGGTCAGCAGGCAACGGATACGCCCCCTTCGGCGGCGCAATCAAATCATCAGCATCCACCGTATCAGGCGCAGCCACCTTACGCTCAGCACGCATCCTCTCACTAAGCGCACGCTTCTCACCATGAGAACCACGCACATGTGCATAAAGCTTAGCCCTCTCCGAAGGATTCTTAATATCATCAACAGAACTCATACAACACCTACCTACAACCAAAAAACATAAACGGGGCGCGAAAGCAGAACCAACCCACCTTCGCACCCCAATAAACAGGACGTTACTCCGAAACTACATCCGCCACACGCCTAGCAGCCCTACCCAAATCCTCAATACTGCCAGAATTATTCACCACAAAATCAAAACTCTGCATAGCCACAGCAGCCTCCGAAATATGCGAATCACCATCCTCAACACCAGGACGCTCAACCCACACAGTCTTACCCCCAAAACGTTTAATCGCCTCAAGCTCATTAGGGAACCTAATCCCAGTCACAACAACCTTCTTACCCGCCCTCAACAAACACTCAACCCTGAACCTCATAATATCAACCCAAGCATCCTCATCAACCATATCCCGAACCACATCAGTACCAAGACGCTGAAGCAACACACGAACACTAGGATTCTTCTTAGCCTCCGTCCAATCCCCGCCACAAAAACGATTCAAATAAACCCCCAATGGAATATAAGTACCAGGACTACACACCAACTCCACAGGCGTATTAAGCTTCAAAGCCGCCTCATACAAAGGGTTAGACATCCCAATAACAACCCAATCCTCACCCAAAAGCCCCGCAAAAGTATCCTTACCATGCCCCTTACGACCACCAACACCCACAACAGACACCACGCCTGAATGAACAACAACAGGCTCCTCCTCAGCCCGCATACCACCATCATGCTGAGCCGCCACAAGATACAAAACAACCTCCTGATACAACTCATGAACCTCCCTCACCGCATCAACCAACGCCAACACAGCATCAGGACGCTCAACAGCATAAGGCAACGCCGTCGGCAAACTCTCCAACGCCAAACGCACACCCCGCATATCAATAACCCTATCCCCAATCAGAGCACACAACTCCGGCTGAGAAGACCGCAAAGCATCCAACGTCTTAGCAGCATCCCACGCAAGCAACGAATAATCAGCGCCTCGATACCCACCATCCTCAATAGCCCGAAGCACCTGCATAATCGACAAATCACCCGGAGGAATCGTCTCCCCCGTCAGCGTCGAATGCACAACAGGCTCAGACAAAGCATCCAAAGACCGGCCCGCAACCGGAAGAAAAGCTACGCGCGCTCGCTTAAAATCCATGTGCGCAATAATCTGAATAACAGGGTTCAAAGTGTTCATCATATAATCCAATCAGGCAGTTTTTCTACTTCACAATACTATCACTGGCAGGCGCGAACATGGCGTACCAAGCAACACCTGGTACGCCATGTTCATACGCATCACTGAAGGCTACTCTTCAGTTTCTTTCTTCTCATCTCGGCGCGGCTTAATCCAAAAGAACCAGCCTGCAAACCCTGCAAATAGGGCAGCAATTGTGGCAATACCAGCCATAATCCAGCCGTTTGACTCAGAATCATGACCAGTCTTCGCTTCAACCTTCTTCACTGAATCGGAAGATGGCGCTAGAGGCTTGGTGTCAGGCGTCTGAGATGCATCCACTGTTGGAGTGTTAGACGTTGCGCTGGAGTCACTAGAGGGTGTTATAGTCGGCTCAACACTCGGATTTGCGGTAGGAGTCTCTACCGCCGGTGTTGAAGGCACAGCGGTTGGCGTCACCGTGGCACTAGGCGCAGGCACTGATGGCTCCGGGGACACTGGAGACTCCCTCGGCTTAGGGGATGCACTTTCTGAAGGCTCCGGGGTTGCTGTGGGTACCTCCTCGCTAGGCTTCGGGTCAGGCGTGACTGGAGAACTTGGCTCCGGCTTGGGAGCTTCAGTGGTTGGCGCAGGTGTGACGTCTACACTTGGGGTAGGCACCGGAGCTACGGGTGTGGAAGCCGTAGGCGCTGGTGCTGGTGTGGTCGCTGAAGGTGACAGTTCAGGGACGGGCGCATTCTCGGTGGGTGTAGATGTAGGCTCGGGAGTAGGCTCTGGCGCAGCCGTGACTAGGGGGTAATGGCGTACATAGTCAACTGAGATGCCTCCAGTGGGGTTGCTCTGCTGCCCCCAGTACACGTTGGATACGCGGGCAGTTAGAGTAACATTTAGAGGCTCACCTGCGGGGAAGGTCTTCGCATAATTCGGGTCAGATGCCTTCATTTCTTCGACAAGAACGCCGTCACGGAAAATCTTGACGCCATCAGCTGTCTTTAGAATACCCACCACAACAGGTTCGCCCGCTGGCTTGTTAGTGTGCCAGGAGCCCTTGCTGTGGCTAGACTTCTTGCCTGTCTGAGCATTAATTGCATCAGCACTGTAGTGGATGATGGTCTGGTTGCGGTTAGTTTGATTAAACTTCTCACGCTTACCACCCTCACTTCGAGTTGAGTAATCTGTGGCACCAAATGCTTCAAAGCCGTCAATCTCACCCTTTTGCGGGCCAGCGACGTTACCGTTGCCGTATAGGTACCCACCAACATGGCCATATCCAGTGTAGCTTAGCTTATATTCCCAGTAACCGTCTTCAAAAGCAGCTTTATTGTTGGTGGTCATCTCAGCCGAGTAGCCCTTTTGGCCATTCTGCCCAACCTTGGTGGTCAGATGAAGCTGACCGTCACTAACGGTGGCTGCTTTATCGGTGTACTTGCCATAAGGGTCTTGCTTAGCCTCGGAATAGCCACTGTAGACAGTCCAGAAATCCTTATTGACTTCAGTGCCATCAAATTCGTCGGCCCAATCGGGGCAACCCAAATCAGGTTGGTAAACGCTCTTGACGCAAGTGTTTGCAGGAGTAGGGGTCTTGGGGACAATATTTGCAGCGTTGGCTACGGTTACGCCGGTCAACATTGACACGGCTAGCGCAGTTGCGCCCACTTTCCGGCTCGATACCTTCGACATTGGGGTGTGAATCCCTCCTGTAAGCCACCACTTTGAGGGGTGAGTGATGGGAGTAACAACATTACAAAAAATCATATATCAGCCAAACCTTCATGCTTAACCTAAAAGATGCGCGCCCTAAGTTCATTAGAATCAGAACTTAGGGCGCGCATCCTATTTAGCAGCTACGCAGATTAGCTTTCTCGGCGGCGACGAGCGGCGAGTGTAGCGGCAGCACCAGCAGCAACAACAGCGAACAATCCTGCAAGCTCGGCAGGGTTAGCTGAAGTCGACTCGTGGCCAGTCTTTGCCTCTACCTTCTTGCCAGGCTCAGAAGGCTTTTCTACAACCGGCTCAGAAGGCTTCGGTGCATCCGGCGTAGGTTCAACCGGCTGCTCCTTAAACTCATTCACAAGATGAATCTTAGCCTGAGCAGTCAGACCAGAAACAGTGCTCACCACATAGTCCACGGAGGGGAGGTCGCCCTTGTAACCAGCGGTGCGAGTGAAGGTTACAACACCTTCAGCAGATACCTTGTAGACACCTTCAGGGAAGGTAATCTCGGTGACCTGCTTGCCGTCCTTGTCCAGGAAGCGGAGAGTCTTCACATCCAGAGGGTCATCGGTGCCATTGATGTTGGCGCCACTGTCATTCTGAATGATATCCGGCAGGATAGTCTCATTATCACTGTCAATCTTGTAAGTGTCGTCAGCAGCCTTCGGGGCAGTCACAACAGCTTCAGGGTTATCAGCGACAGTGGGAGGATTGCCAGGAACCTCGGAAACCACCTCGGCGGTCGCCTTAGCAGGGTCACTCACAGTCTGAGCAGAACCAGCAGTACCAGAAACCTTGGTGCCGTCCCAGCGCTTGAAAATGTTAGCAGTCTGGGTGGCAGAATACTCAACCTTGCCGGTTTCGCCTGACTTCACAGAGATGTCATCAACAGTGAGAGTCTTAGTCTCCCCCGGCGCCAAAGTGAATCCGGCAGGTAGTGCAATCTTCTTGCCATTAGCGCTTGCCACCGTCAGGCTCGACTCGTTCAAAGTCACCGCAGAGTTGGAGGTGTTGGTTACCTCAACAGTAACCTTGCCGGTTGCAGTGCCGTTGTCGCCCAACTTAAGCTTTACAGGCTCAACATTTGCGTCGTCACCGTTAATCTTAGTGACAATGCCAATCGCGGTGTTCACCGGCTGAATGTGCAGGGTGACGGTAGACTCCGCTTCCTTGCCATCAGCAGTGGAAACGACGTAACGGACAGTGAAGTCACCAACAATGTTCTGCGGATGGTCGAACACGACCTTGCCGTTCACGACCTTAGCGGTCACACCAGAGTCGCCGAAGCTGTAGGAGGTCGAACCAGCACCATCGCCCAGCTTCAAGGTGGAAGCGTTAATCGTGCTGCCCTCAACCTTAGCGGTCGCCAGCGGGTCGAGCGTATGTGACTTCTCGCTATTCACCAGAATGGTCTTCTCGGCCGGAGCAACAGTCAAGTTAGACTGCTTAGCCCAGGTGAAGGTTGCGGTGGAAGGAACCTTAGTGGTCGCCTTACCGCTGTCGTAAATGTTGTAGTTTACGGTAACCGTGCCGCTGAAGCCCTTCTCAGGGACAGCGGTAGCAACGCCCTTATCATCAATAGTGATGGTCGCCTTACCAGGAACAATAATCTTCTTACCACCCTCGGAGATGGTTGCCCCATCAGTGTTGGCGAAGACAGTCTTAGACTTATCGACAGTGTAAGGCTTAACCGTAGAAGAGTTCTCCATCAGGTCAGCAACCAGAGGTACACCGTAAGCGCCCTGCTTCTGTTCGTTACCATCCTTCGGCAAAGCGTAAGCCTCAGCGGAGCCATCTTCGTAGCTGTAGCCACCCCATGCGGGGCTCCAGCCAGTCTGCGGGCGACCAGCAACGTCAGTGCGGTAAGTGTGGCTCTCAAAGGTGAAAACAGTCTCCTTGTTGCGAATCGCCTGGGCAGTTAGCTGTACGTCACCGCAACGCTTACCCTCAGAGTCGATACCGGGACCGTAATCCTTAACCTTCCAGTCAGGCTCCTGCTCAACAACCTTAGAGACATCAGGCGAGGTGGTAGAGAACCAGAAGGACATGCTATCCCACAGAGCCTTATGCTTGAGCACAAGCTTACCGGGAGTAGACTTCTTAAAGTCGATGGTTGCCAAAGGTTCGGTAACACCGCGTTCCTTCAACTCGCCACGGACAGTGTTGGTGAAGGCACCGGTTGCCGCACGAACCCTAATGTCGGGGTCTACCTTACTCCAGTCTCCATCGAGCCAAGCTTGAATCTTCTTTGCATCAGGGGTAATAGGCGTGAAATACTTACGCAACTCGGGATTCTGCTTACCCCACTCGATAAGTTCTTCACCCTGAAGATAGTAGAAACGACCGTTAATTTCCTTAGTAGGAATTGTAGGAATTAGAGCAAAGTTGGGGTTCTTCTCAAGATAGTTATCCGCTTCACCCTGACCGATACGGAACTGCTGTTTCGTCGGGTCGATAACCAGCTCAATTTCATAGGTGCCGCCCTTAACGACGCCATTCGGGACAGTCTGACCCTTCAAGAACGCATCAGGGACACCACACTTTGCGACACCCTGACCACCGTACCAAACACCACCCGGCGGGATGAAGTTTACGTTGGTTGCGGCGGGGTTCAGCTTAATCTGACCACCATCAATGGTGCCGACACCAGTTGCCTTGTACTGCAAGTTGTAGGTCTTAAGAACCTTCTCGTCATTCAGAGGGTCAATCACTGCCGTGAAGTTGGCACTGATGTCACGCGGTTGCTCAGTAATCGCATTATTCCAAGTAATGCGGACAATGCGGCTATTGGTAGGGTGGTTAGACAGAGTACCAATCACCTTGCCATTTGCGTCAGTAACCTCGGTCATCTTCGTCCTGAACAGGAGGTTGTCAGGGTTATTCTTACCCTCAGACCCTGATGCCAGGGTAGGAAGAAGTTCAATCTCAGTAGTCTGACCTGCCTTGAGGGCACCGTCGAGATTGGGGATATTAAGGGTGACTTGACGGGATACGCCAGGACGACCATTGGTGAGGGTCTGAATCTCACCTTCACCACCTGTCACCTTGAGTGACGAGTTGGCAAGGTTGCCGTTCAAAGTAGGTGCGGTTGCGGCGGCAGGTGATGCGTCAGCTGCCAACGCGGGAGCGAACCCTTGTACCGTAGGCATGGCAGCGAGCGCAAGCATGGGAAGCGCGGTTAGTACCTTTGATGTCTTAGTCTTGGACATTAAAATTAGTCTCCAATGGTTAAGAAATGAATTTCTGGGGCGGCCTGACCGTAATGTAGCGGCAGTGCCGCCCCAACTAAATTTTAAGACCATAACAGTATGGTCTACGCATAGCATATAGCAATCAGCTAATGCCATGTCTGCCTGTCAAGCCCAATGAGGGGCCTTGCAGGTCGAGACCAATCATAGCAGTGATTGTGCCTCAGTGGTTGTTGTTTACGATGTTGCGTGAGCCATTTTATCTCCAATGTATCGGTTGGCATAGTCATACTTTACGAGGCGTTCAGCGTCCTTGTATGTAACCTCTCGCAAGCGTGTGACGTCTCGGTTGTCTTCCACTTCGGCTTGCTTAACGGTTAGTGCTAGGGGGTTTTGGGCTACTCGTTCAAGGTATTCGTAGTAGCTGCCGCTTTCGCGGCTGTGTGTTAGCGCTACAACTGCGTCGACCACTTCGAGAGGTAGAACCTTTAGAAGTTCTTCCTCGGTGATTTCTGAATCTTCCAGTACGTCATGTACGTAAGCGGTGGCAACACTGTAAGCGTCTGCATGTGTTGCTTCGGAAACCTTGTGGGCTACGGTTGATACGTGACCTCGGAAATAGTCGTTTCCGCCAATGTCTACGCCGCCTTTATGTGCTTCGCGGGCAATGAATCGTGCTGCTGTGACGACCCAATCTTCGTAGCTTAGGGGGTATCCTGTGGCTGATTCCGGGGAATGCTTCTCCAGTGAAATCTTCCCATTATCGACTACTAGCCTCCAATGTGCGCCTCCGTGCGCGATAGTCGGAGTAGATACGCCTTTGATGATTGCCTCGCCATAACGCAAGGAGTCAGAATCTACAACGGGGTAGTGGTAACCCATCTGGTACTCACACACCTTTCAGGATGCTAGATAATGTTGTACTCAGAACATATCATGTGTGGAGTGCAAAAAAATAAGCGCCCCGCCAAATATGACGGAGCGCTTACTCAAAGGACATTCGAAACCGATATCCACCCCAGGGCATATGCCAACCGAGCTAAATACTAACAGTTTCATAGTTACTTCTCAGTTGAGGCGTTGAGAAGCAACTGTAAATATTATACCACAAAATTATAGAGCCGTGTAGTAGCCATCAACTGACATGACGGACACAGGGTGAACGATGGTTCCTTCAGAGGGGTTCAATGCGGAAATCATCTTGCCATCACCGATGTAGATGCCGACGTGGCTGTATCCGTTCTGGAAGACAATATCACCAGGCTTCGGGCTGTTCGTGACCTTAAGTTCACCGACCATTGAGTAGGTGTAAGCAGTCAGCTTGATGCCGTGCTGCGCGTAGACCCATGAGACGAAGCCGGAGCAGTCCCAAGCCTTGAACGTCTTGCCGCCCCAAATGTAGGCGCCACCCAGGCCACTCTTGGCGCTGTTTACGATACCTGCACGGGTTGCGTCGAGCGATGAGGTGTCCACCGCTACTGTAGCAGCCTTCGATGTGTTACCTACTCGGACGTCGAAATTACTGCTGTAGGTGGTGGCCGTACTAGCAGTGGTGTTCGAGGGGGTTTCTGAGGAAGGGGTGTAGGTACGCTGTGCTACGGATTGGGCGGCTACTACCTGAGCGTTGGCGAGCGCAGTAGTGTTGTCTGCGTTGACGCTAGCCGCCTGCTGGGCTTGCTGCTCGTCGCCCTTTTGTGCAGCCTCTACTGCCTCAGCTTTAGCTTTCTCTTCTGCTCGCTTAGCGGCTTCCTCGGCTAGTCGCTTAGCTTCGGCTTCAGCGCGTGCCTTAGCCTCTTCCTCGATTCTTTTTTCGGCGTCTGCCTTTGCTGCTAGCTCGTCGCGGGTGTTTGTGATGCCTTCTAGCATCTTATGCATTGCTTCGCCGCGCGCCTTTGCTTTGCGTGCGGCTTCGTTCTGCATGTTTAGTAGGGTGAGTGCGTCGTAGGATTCGTCGCCAATGTCTAGTACAGCCTTGGAGAGTTCGTACTTCTCAGTGTTAGTGAGTTCAATGACGGTTGTGTTGTTCTCGTCGATGATGTCGGATGCTCGGGTGGTTGTATTTTGGGGTGTGTTTGCGTTGCTACTATCTGACGCCGCGAACGTTGCTGGCGTGTTGGCGGTGGGGGTGTTGTCTGCCCACGCAACCTGTGGTGCCATGATGGCGGTGATAAGGGGCGCGGTGATTGCAATATTCGTATAGATACGCTTCTTGCTCATGGGGATATTTAATCTTCCTGTTGGGTTCTCTGTCAGTGGTCTATGAGATTAGCTGTCAGGCTTGGCATGGTCAGAGAGCTTGCCTACCTGAAATTTTGGTTGTTTCAGGATTCGCCTCAAGAGCGTTTCCACCTTGATAGTGGCGGTACTGCTCGATGGTGGGTTTCCCATCTCCTCGTGTCGGTGTGCGGGCAGAGGGCTCTTTGAGGAGTTCGACCAAGAGTCGTGCTTAGACATGAAAGAAGCCGCCCAATTAGCAGTTTTACCTGTTTTGGTCGGCTTCCTTCGTCACAAACCGGATACTTTACAGTATAGCGTACCGGCTTGTCAGAGGCAAAGTTAGTGGATGATGAGACGTTCAAGCATATTGTCTACACCATACAGGAGTGCCATATTGAACAAAGCGTGGGCTGCCCAGGAGGCGTAGATATTCTTGGTTTTCAAAGAGAGCGCGGCGAGCGCGATACCGGCAACGAGGTAGTTCATCAGTGATGGCATGAGCCCGTTGATTGCGGTGGTGAGGATATTGAGGTCACCTAGGTTGAATGCGTAGACTCCAGCACTGAAGATTGAGCCGATGATGTGGAAGAGGGCGAACCCGAAGGAAGATAGCAGAACCATGACGATGGTTGCGCCAGGGACGCTGCTACGTCGGACGCCTGCAAGTAGTACGCCTCGGAAAAGCATCTCTTCGGCGATGGGGGCTAGGACGATTGTGTGGGCTAGTGCGAAGGCTAGGGTTGAGCCGTTCATCACTTGGAAGGGCGCTACGGCTGTTGGGGTCGCTGTTCCGGTGAGTGCGGCGGTTGCCGCATTGATGGCCAGTAGGGCTGCCGCTACAGCTGCGCCACTCAGGGCGTATTTGAGGATGTTTGCAGGGTTGTAGATACCAAAGAGGATAGAGGCTACTGTTCCGCCAAGCTTTTTTGCAAGAAATGCTGCGGCGGCGACAGCGCTGATGCCGATGATGGCACTGTAGGTGAGTGTTTCAAGGTGTGTTTGGGCAATGGGGAGGGACTTACCGAAGTCTGCTTTGTCCATGAGGTAGACGATGCCGTTACCGACGACGAGCACAGCAGTGATGAGTGCGAGCGCGGCGAGGGCACTTTTGGCGATTGCTGACCCGGCGCTTGGCTGGTTACTGTTCTCTTGGGGTGCACTACCGCCTGCGCTGCCTGTGGGCTGTGTTTGTGTGTTGGTGGTGGGGTCTGGCGTAACGGTCTGCTCGGTCATGGTGCTTGTCCTTTCGGTGTTGTTGGGGTATGGGGAACACCCCCATCTGTCGGTGTGAAGATGGGGGCGTTCTGTTGTGGTGCTCACCTTGTGTTGGTGTGCGCCGTGGGGTTAGTCTGCGATTCGCTTGTAGTAGCTGCGGGGGCGTACTCCGTTGGCGAGCTTGAGGCTCTGTGCCTTGGCGATATCGGCGCGCTCATTCTTACGATACTCACTATAGCTCATGCCGAACTTGTAGGTTTCGTATTCGTAGTCGTCGGAGAACTGGGAGGGGAACCAGCCGCCGGAGACTGCGGTGCGGCGCATGTCCTTTGCTTCCATGTAGGGCAGGAGGCCTTCGATGTAGAGGAGGTTGCCGTCGCGGGTGCCGAAGACGAGCTTCGGGTTGGCGGAGTTGTTGGTGGTGATGACTGCGAAGGAGTCACCGGTGACCTTCAGGAGTTCGTTGCGGTACTTGTCCTTGGTGTCTGCGGTCAGGTAGCGCTTGTAGTCACCCTTGTTGACGTGCCAGGCCTGCTTGTTCTGGGTGTCGATGATGGTCAGGTCGCCGAACTGTGAGCGGATTGCGTGCCATCCGGGGAGGTTGGAGCGCATGTAGGTGTGGGTGATTCCCATGTCCTTCTGGACGTTGCTTTCGTTGGGGATTGCCAGGTTGATGCTCTTGTTCTTGCGGTGGCGGATGTAGCCCTGGATTCCCTTAATGTTTCGGTCAGCAGCGATGTTGCCAGGCTCGAAGTACCAGCCGTCAGCGAACTCGTAGACGTCGGAACCGGAGGGGGTTACGGAGTCTACGAAGGCGTCACTGATGCCCCAGTCGTGGTCGAAGTAGTGTGCGTCGGAGTGGACTGCGGGGTTGGTGATGTGGTGGCGGCGCATACCGTCGTCGATGACTGCCTGCTTCGGCGCGTGCTCAGCAAGGATAACGATAATGTTTTCCTTGCCGCCTCCGCGAATGTTGCGGGTTGCTCGGACGGTGATGTTGCCGCCAGCAGTGGACTGCTTATCGGTTTCCAGCAGGCGGATAGTCTGGTTCGGGGCGGAGGAGATGTAAATCGGGACGAAGCCTCCCTCGAAATCACCTGCAAGAATCACGCCGTCTTCATAGGACAGGCCATGAACATCATCCTTGTGGGAGCTGATGGTGATAAACAGGGTGCCGTTAGTTGCAGGTGCCGAGCACAGCGACCAGATATGCTCAGCCTTGTACGGCTGGCCCTTCGGGTCACGAATATCGCGCAGAGTCCAGTTTTCGCTACGTGCGTCACTTTCCCATACGGCGGTGCGGTTCCACAGTTCCTTGTGGCCTGCGGGCTGAGACGGGTCAATCAGAGGCACGTAGATGCGACCTTCGGCGTAGAAACCACGAACCGCCTCAGAACCAGCAGGCTTCGCGTTCGTCACAGGCTTACCATCGCTATCGAAGGCAGAGATGCAGACGCGAGAAGTGCCCCAACTATCACCGTTCAGGTTATAGTCGCCGTAACCAGGGATGATATTGTTCCACGGCGAAATGGTGACCGACTCAATCGAGGACAGGGAAGTCTTCGACGAGCCCTTCACGATTGCGTGACCAACCGCCGGAGTAGGAACCTTCTTGACAGTAGGCTCAACAGCAGCAGAAACAAAACGGTCACGAGCATTAGCAGCAGGCACATTCAGAGCCAACAGCGCACCACCAGCAGCAGCGCCAGCGATAACAGAGCGACGGGAAATAGACATTAGTGTTCTCCTCATAGGATTGTTCGTACATTGCAAAAGTTGTGTGAATAAACGAGCCGACTCAACCAACTGAACCAGCTCGCAAAAACAAGTGTAACACAAAAAATGCGAAGATGCAACCCGAAGGGTTGAGGGCGCAAAGAAAACCCCTAGAGCGGTTTTTACTGCTCTAGGGGCCAATCTCAGACTACCAAAGCCTCAACTTAAACCTACTCGTGGTCGAATCATCATCATTCACCACAATATTCTCCAAATCACCAGGCTCAAACTCAGTACCACCAAAGAAATACTCAGCACGCGCAGCCTTCAAATAATACGGGTCAGGAAACTCAAACCCATCCTTATCCACAAGCGTAGCACTCGCAGGAAGATGAACAATATCCAAAGTGCCATCCACAGCACCCTGCGGAGCATACCCAAAACGAGTAGCACCACCCTCATCCTCATACGTCACCACAAAATCATTCCCATAACGCGCAGTACCCGTATCATACTTCAACGAATTAGCATCAGTCCTATTCGCCGAACGACTCAAACTAAAACCAGCATGATTACCCTTCATATACATCAACGACTCATCACGCTGACACTCCTTCGGAGTAAACGTCGACAAAATCGTAGAACGCCGCGAAGGCGCATGACGCATAACAGACATAGGCCCATCAGGCTTATCATACTTAATCACAACACGAGCCGCCGCAGCCTCAAAAACATCATCCAAACTACCCCTACCACTATAACCCTCATTCCGCGACGTAATCCTATCCAAACTACGCAACGCACCAAACATACTATCCCTACTCGGATTACCAGGAACAATATCATCCAAAGTCGGAGCAAAACCCTTAGACTTAATCTTTAGACTCCCATCCAAAAGCCCCTCAGCCAAGAAGCTCTTCAAATAATCCGGGTTACCGCAATCAATACGCTCACACAGTGCATCCAGCTTGTCCACATCTTCATCAGACTTAGACTCCAGCAACTCCGTAATCTGACTGTTAATCACGGACGACTGGTAATTGAACCTGCGAATCTTGTTCAGTGCTGCGCGCTCGCGCTTGGAGAACACTTCATCGTCGTAGTACTCACCACCCAAGAAGTCTTTCACCTCTTTGCGCTCGCGTTCAGACCACCTGTAGTCACGGTAACGTTCAGCAGATACTTGGCTGTGATACTTCCTCTTTGCAACTTTTTGGGTGAGCTCACCATTTCCTGCAACAACAGCAACACTGCCATCTGGGTCGATAACTCGCGTTAGAGTATCGGTCTCATAATCATTTGCTGCGGGCTTGCGCTCAACATACCCTGCGTAGGTGCTTGAATCAATATAGTCTTGCTGCCTGGTGGAATCTTTAGTCCAGCCGCGCGTTTCTTCTATTTCCATTCGGGCCCAGGCGTAGCCATCATACTCATCACCATATGCCGCGTTAATGTAATCACCCTCAGAGAGGTAAATACTGCTCGGGATGTCGTACTCAATGACCATACTGCCACCGTAAGGGTTCTGCGGGGCGTCATCGCTATCAATATTATCGACATCAGTGGCGAACCGCTCTCGCCCGCGCGGAGTTGCAGCCCACTCTTCGAGCGCCGCATCTGCCGCTTCCTGGTCTACAGGCTTATCAATATTACGCATCACCCAACCATCTAGAACACTGTTCGCGTGACCAGAGACGGGCATATATCCATCGAGCCCCGAATCATCCAGCTCCGCCTGCGCCACAAAGCTACGGCATAGCTCTTCCTCATCCCACGACGCATATTTGACCGCTTCGTCCACCATCTGCTCGTAGGTTTCAGGCTCCCAATACATGCCAGAGCCCAAATCATGCATTGGGCGTTCGATACGCATCGCTGACACGTCAAAATCAAAGGTGAACTGGCCATCCTCGGGGTTAATCCAACCGCCACGGTCACGCTCAGGGACATCACTATCGAGTGTTGGAGTCTCACTCACAACAGCGGTATCCTCAGCAGTGGATTCGGTCTCTTCAATAGAAGGTTCAGGGTTAACATATGCAGCCTCAGTAGGCTCGCGAGCAGTATCTGGCTCTACTTCCGTAATAACCTCGGCAGGCTCAATGATTTCAGGCTCGGATACCTCTACAGGCTCCTCTGCGGCCTCATCATGCTGCTCGACTTCCTCCTTGAGCGGCTGGTCTTGAAGCCCTGGATTCGGATACTTATCAGGATTAAAGCGATGCAACGTCCAAGGCGTAATGTTGTGAGCCTCCATCAGCCCAGGAGTCAGACCTTCCTCCTCGCCCCATTCCTCAACGAGCATCTTGCAGTCTTCAAGCGCCTCGGCTTCAGTCTCTAGCCACATTGCGGCTTCTTCAAACGTATCAAAGTGTGGCCCACGCGGGTCTTCCCTTGCATACCTGCACTGATATTCTGCCTCGCAGGTACCTAGTGAACCGTCTGGGCGGATATGCACCTTCGCTTGATTTGCCATGATTTATATACCTAATCTTCGTATTTCCTGTAAATTTTTATAATTATTGAGTCGCAGTCGAATTATGAGGACTCTATGATGTAATATAGCGTTGGCACTAGAGGAATCCCGCCTATAGCAGACAGGTCAAAGCCTCACTCGTGAAGGCTTTTGACATGAGACGCAAGGTGTGTGATAGAATCAGTGCAACCGTAAACCACACTCCCGTGGATTCGGTAAAACTAGACATCTCCAGAAAGGGGTAACCATCATGGCTAAGGTTACTATTTTTTCTCGCATCGGTAAGCTCATCTCCGCAAACGTCAACGCAATGATTGACGCTGCTGAAGACCCGGCAAAGATGATTGACCAGATGATTCGTGACTACACCAACAACATCCGTGAGGCGGAGGGTGCAGTAGCACAGACCATCGGCAACCTACGACTGCTGGAGAAGGATCACGCAGAGGACATCAAGACCGCTCAGGAGTGGGGCACCAAGGCCCTAGCGGCGTCTAACAAGGCTGACGAGTTCCGCGCGGCAGGCGACACTGCTAACGCTGACAAGTTCGACAACCTCGCTAAGATTGCCCTAAACAAGCAGATGGTCGCCGAGAAGGCTGCACAGGCGGCTGAGCCTCAGATTGCTTCTCAGACTCAGGTTGTCAACCAGCTCAAGGACGGCCTGGAGAAGATGCGCACCAAGCTTGAGGAGGTCAAGGCTAAGCGTGACGAGCTGGATGCTCGCGCAAAGACTGCCGCTGCCCAGTCTCAGGTAAACGACGCCCTGAAGGCTTTCGACGTGCTCGACCCGACCAGCGAGATGAGCCGCTTCGAAGAGAAGATTCGTCGCGAAGAGGCACGTGTTGCTGGTCAGCAGGAGCTGGCCGCGTCCTCCCTGGACGCACAGTTCAACACTCTAGAGCAGATGGGTCGCGACGCCGAGCTGGATGACCGACTGGCTGCTCTGAAGGCCAAGAAGTCCTAAGCACTCAACGCCCACCTTCCTCTGGCAACTGATTTAGATATCAGCACCAGATAGGTTCACTAAGAAAGCCCTCAACCAGATAATTGCTGGTTGGGGGCTTTCTTTTACCCTGACAAGGCGACCACAGAAAAAGGTTAGGTGCACCCACCTAGTACTACATGTAAGTACATGTAATGGTGAAATACACCTAACCTTTGACAATGCGCTAGTCCCCCACTTTCGCGGGGCGCCGAGCGGAAGTATCCACCGATGCATCAAGATTAATAACTAACGCCTAAGTTTCAGCATTTGCCTACTTGATAGTGTAATAACCGTCAACCGGCATCCATGAGGTCGGGTGAACCAAAGTGCCGTTAGTGGGGTTCAATGCGGAAATCATCTTACCATCACCAATGTAGATACCCACGTGGCTGTAACCGTTCTGGAAGACAATATCACCAGGTTTCGGGGTGGCCGTGGGCTTTAGCTCGTTCTTCATCGCATAAGTGTAAGCGGTCAGCTTCACACCGTGCTGCGCGTAAACCCATGAGACGAAGCCGGAGCAGTCCCAAGCCTTGAAGGTCTTACCACCCCAAACATATGCGCCGCCGAGGCCACTCTTAGCTGTCTCAACAATCCTATCGTTCAGACTCGCCTGTGTAGCGATTGGCTCTGCTGCTAGTGCACCTCGCACAGAGTCGGTATGCGCGGTGACAGCTGTACCACGGGCGATAGTGCTGATGGTGCCGCTGCGAGAGAACTTCTGGGTGGTTGCGTGACGGTTATTCACAACGTCACTCATCGGGAAGCCGTGGACGTCCCAGTGGCCTTCGCGAGCCCACTTCTGGCCGACTGCGCTGTTGAACTGGATAACGTGGGTGGGGTGGCCCGCCTGCGCGTCGTCCTTCCACCCCACAATGTAGTACTCGTCGCCATTCTTGAAGTCCTGCGCCATGCCACCGTGGACGTAGTACTCCTCAGAAACAGGCACACCGAGCTGATTGCTGCCAGTGTTGCCATAAGTCAGCCACTTATTACCGATAGCGCTAGGGATAAGCACCTTGTGCGCGCCGGTCTTTGCAGTCCACACAATGCGGCTGATGCGGCCATCCTTAATGAAGTCCTGAGAAATGATGCCGTTACCCTGGCTGGTCTCATCATTCACGGGGACACCAATTTCATTCTGGTGTCGCTGCCAGTACTGACCAATTTCGCCAGGCATGTAGACGTCATGAACACCAGTCTTCTCAGTCCACACCATCTTGTGACCTGAACCGAAATCCTGGTACACGTAACCATTCACGGAAAGCTCTTCAGACGTGGGGTACTTGTAGGTGCCTGCCGCGCCGCCCGCCTTTAGCCAACGCTGACCAATGGCGCCCGGCTCCCAAATGGATTTGCCGCCTGCTTGGTAGGAGAAGACAACAGTGTGCTTAGACTTGAAGCGCTGCTCCCATACCGCGTTAGCGACATTTCGTTCATTCTCAAGAGGCTCACCATAGCTACGCTTAGACACATAGTCCCTGATGCCGCCCTTAACCTGGAACTTTGAGGTCGGGTCAGAAACGGTTACCTGGTGGGTGTGGTTATTCATGGTTAGGCGAGTAACCATACCACTTTCGGTGCGGAAATCCTGGTAAGTCACATCGCCTTGAACAATCTCATCCGTGATGGGAGTGCCAATAGTCCTCACATCACCAAGCTCCAACCACTTAGTTGTAATCGGCTGGAAATTCGTCATGACGTGCACGCCATTCTTGGCAGACCAAATCAACTTCTTACCGCTATCAAAGTCCTGCTGCGCAGACTCACGGAAAAAATACTCATCAGTCAGAGGGTAACCAAAGCGGCCATACTCATTGCCGTTCTTCACCCACAGGTCGCCAATCGCGCCGCGCAGATAGATAGCGCCACCCTTACCATCCTTACGGTGCAAGATGCGGTAACCATTCTCAAAATCCTGAGCCCAACCACGAGGCAAAGCCAACTCGCGACCAATAGGGGTGCCGTAGCGCTCCTTGTTCTTATTCCAATAGCTACCAATGCCACTATTGATATTCAGGTAGCCGCCGTTACCGAAATGACGGTCACCATTATCAACAACAGGGGCAGGCTTCGGGGCCTCGGGAGCGTGAGCAGAGCGGAAACCAGTTGGAGCAGGTGAAATCTTGCCGTTACTGCCCCACTTAGAAACGTAGTTCGCATTGCGAACGAAGTTATCCAGCTCAGCAGTAGTGCCATTGAAAACATTCGAGTCACCCGCGAAAGGTGCCACAGATGAGAACTGCCAAATATCGAAACTGGTGGAGCCGCCAGGCATGTAACCAGGCCCTGTGGAATAGTTAGCAATATGCAGGGGTGCAGCATTATTGAACTCGGCAGTGCCACCCATACAGGTGTTCCACCAGTCAGTAGTCGAGTAAATGGTGGGGTATCGGCCCGTCAGCTCTTTGTAACGGTTCATGAACTCCCAAGTCCATGTCTTCAACTGAGACTGACTCATACCAAAACAGGTGTTACCAAGAGAAGGATACGGGTTATACTCCAGGTCGAGCATACCCGGCAGTGTCTTGCCATCAGCAGTCCACCCGCCACCATTCTTCACAAAAATCTCAGCCTGAGTGCGCCCAGAAGACTGAGGCGGCAGCGCAAAGTGGTAACCGCCAGTTACGAGCCCAGCCTCGCGGGCACCCGTATAATGCTTTGAGAAAGTCGGGTCAACATAGGTAGTGCCCTCACTGGTCTTCATCCAGGAGAAACGGCTACCACCTGCATACTGTGCAGCCCAGTTAATGTTAGGTTGGTGATTGGAAACATCCTGACCTAGAACGCCCCAGCTGGGCTTCCAGCCATTCTTAGTCGTCAAAGGAGTAACCGCAAGAGACGGAGTAGCACCGCCACTCAACGTCGAATCCTGCGCACCAGTCAGGTTCTGCTTATCCTCAGCCTGAGCCTTGGCACCCCAACCCACAGTAGCGCCACCCATCTTCGCGCCCTCTTCAGGAGTCTGAGCGAGCGCAGTCTTGATGTTCCCAACCTGCACAGCACCCTGAAGGGTTGGTGCGGCTGCGGTGGTGGCGGTATCTCCGTCAAGGTGGGTGTCCGCATCGTTCTTGATGGTCTCGTTTTCGGAGACGGTGATGGTGGAGCCCGCCGTGATGGTCTTCTTCTTGTCCTCAGCGTCGCTTGTTGCTACTGCCGGTGCAACGGTGCCTGCAATGGTTGCAGTGAGCAGCGTGGTCGCGAGAACATTCTTGGTTACAGTGGTGGTGGTCTTCTTACTCAATAGTTTGTCCTTATGTGCTTCTTCTAAGGCCGCCTGTATTTCAGGTGGCTTTCGTTGAGGTTTCCGGTTCAAGCCGAGTAGTTAACCTCGCCCTTGTTTGGGCATACTCAGGTTATATATCGGAAGGGGAAGTTGCATAACAATGCGATTTATTTACATTGAAGAGTAAGAACTTGGTGTTTTTGGCGCATAAAAATGCGGTCATACGCCACTCGAATCAAGAAGCGAATGACCGCACCAACCTTATAGATTGGGGGGGGAGGGTTAGTAGGCTGCCCAACCCTCATCTTCAAGGGTTGTACCACTGCCAGGGAACGCGGTAACACCGATTGGCGACTCGTTTATCCTAGCACCCGCGTTGTATAGTGCGAGCGCCCTATCGGCGTCAACGATAATTGGGCTGTCGTCCATCGTGTAGGAGCCGATAGTCTGGTACAGCACACCGTAGCCAGTGTTGTTCAAGGTTACAGCATACTCGGTTCTGCCGTCGGCACCTGGCCTGCATATGATGTCACCTGGACGGACTTTCGGCATGTATTCGCGGCCACCAAGGTTATGGTAGGCAGGGTTGGTGTAGCTGCTATAGATAGCTTCACTGAACTTTCTGCGACGCGCCTGCTTCGTGTAAGTGACATAACTGTGCGCCACCGCATCATTCCACTCAAGCGCTCGCAAGTCATCCCTCAAATCAGGGTCATCTTTACTAGTCTGAGCAATAACAACCTCTTCAGGGGTCTGCTCAGGTGCCACAACATTTACAGGTGTCACCATCTGCGAAAAATCGAGCCCTTCAAACCCCACATCCTCAAGGTCAGTAGCCATAACAAGCATGTCGCCATACCTATCCGGCTTCATAGAGCAAGAATCTACAAGGTCACGAAGCTGAGCCGCGTCAGCAGGAATAGGCAGCCCATCAGCACTGAAATCCGTATCGTGCCGCCCCACCCAATTCTGGAACTCATCATGCTCCTGAAGGATATACGCCGCAGCATGACGCACCTCCAGCTGCTCATCATCCGACAGGTTGGGGCTAGAAAGAAGGCGCTCCAAAATCTTCCCCGTATGCTTAGCCAAAGAACGCCTATGCTGCCGCTCAAAATGCTCAAAAGCACAAACAGCATACTCAGTGTACCGCTGCTCACCCAACGCCATAATACGCTTCAAATACTGCTCTCGATGCTTCACAAGCTGACCAAACGAAGGATTCCGCTCCTCCGCAGCAATCACCCTCACCGCAGTCTGCCCATCCTGCCTACCCGCACGATGCGCACCCACCAAATCATTCGCCAACTTAACATTCGCAGCAGCCGAAGAACCCCTACCCGCAACAGAAACCTCAGCACGATGCACAAAACCAATCACATCAACCCCACCCCACTCAGCAAAAGGCGTCATACTCCTCGGAGAAGGCTCAGTCACAGCCATCGCACTCTCCTCACCAAAAAAACGCCCAACCCAATAATCCTTATCCACCTTAGAAAACTCCACACGAGCCCGATTATCAGCCGCATACGCAGTCGCATCAGAAACAGGAATCAACCGCACCTGCTGCTCCGTCAAATCAACACGCTCCTCCGGCCGACCACGCCTCGCAGCCTCACGAGCCTCAGCAACCTCCTCCTTATGCGCCTTCACCGCAGCCTCATCCTTAAAATGAAGCACACCACCAGAACCCTCAGCAGCATCACCATACAAACACCCAGAAGGCCCAACACAATCGTTATACTCACCATTCGGAGAAAGATGCTTCCAACCCATAACAAACTAACCTAAAATCCTAAAAACTACATACCAAAACAAACCAACCCAACCGACAACACCACACGCCACCCCACAAAAACATTCTAACAACAGGAGCAACACAAGAACCACACCCAGAACACAAAAAACCGCCCAACAACACCCAACCCGAACAATCTCAGGGCAAATGGTGCAGTCAAGCGGTTTTTCAGTCACCACAGAAGCAATTCCAGAGGTGCCACCACCAAAGATAGTGGCTCACTATCGGGGATTACCACCTATATATCAAAGCGGCTCATACCTAACGTCGAGTAGGTGACGGCGATGCGCTCGCAGTGGTCACCTTCGGCTTAGTAGTCGGCGCAGGAGTTGCCACGCGAGTGGGTGCAGGGGTAGCCAAAGGCTTAGTGGTTGCGGAGGCACTAGGGGTAGGCTTCGGTGTCGTCATCGGAACATTCTCGCCAGAGGTCGTAGTGTTTGCGCATCTTGGGGTGATTTTCATCTTAACCTCACGCACAAACCATACGTTGCCACCCTGACGCTGCTCGTCGGTAATAATGAGCTCGCACTCTCGATACACTTCCTTGGATGGGTTACTGTAATCCTTGAAGACTGGAACGCCTTCCTTCGTCATATAGGAGTACTTGAGGTCAAGCCCTGCTTCTTCACTGCGCCAATCACGAAGCTTATTTTCGTCAATATTGATGCTTTGGACAACGCCGGGTGAGACGGCAACCTTTCGGTCAATATGGTCTGTCCACCAAATATATAGAGCTGCTGAGCCGAAGAGGAACGTCAGTACGCCGAACACTGCAAGAGTCTTGTTTTGGTCTCGCAGGGTACGGTAGGTGAAACCCCAAGTGCCACCCTGATTTGTGGTGTTGGCAGCTTGTGCTTGAGCTTTGACTTTCTTCTTGGAAGGAATCATACAAAGCTGGATGACCATAAAAATGGCGCAAATTGCGGCGACCGTGGCTAGTAGTGCGACCCACCAGATAGCATTGATGGTTTCGTAGGCAGTGATGTATGACATGTAGGTGTTGTGGCTCGTTCGTTAGTGATGGCTGGTCTGGTCGAAAATTAGTGAATTAGGATGCTGACAACAAGTGCACCTGTCGCACCCCAAAAGGCTGTGCAGGCAAGTCCAGCAACCATAAATCCTCGCATAAATTCTACGCCGTAGTTCGGCTCAACATTCGTCATTTTTTCCTCTTCTTCCTATCGATTAAAACAATGTGTCTAGCGTGCGAGTCCCTGCCCATCAACAAAACCAATGGGGGACTCGCACGCTAGAAAGCTTGGGATAAGCCTTACTTCTTCTACTCCGAGCTGGCTCCATTGCGCCACGACTCGTCTTCAATCGGCGCATGATTTGCAAACCATCCTGAATTGCTGGCCAACCCCTTTACGGGTGCGGGCCGAAAAGCATCTGCGGTGGCCTGGTCGTATCGAGCAGCCTTCATCCTCATATTATAGATGAAGTTCTTAAACAGGTCTGTAATATTCTTATTCATTTAGTTCCTTCCCGAGGGCAATCATTACACAATGGCGCTGGTTTCAACATTGACCCAGAGCTCATAATCTGCCTGCCCATTAGAATAGACAGGAATGGCTTCCAGGGTGTTCGGGGTGAGGGGGATACGCAGGTTATCTTCGTTTCCTGCCTCAAACTTGCGGAACACCGCCTGAGCAATGTGGTATTCGGGGGTCTCATTGTCGAGTCCAGCAGATACTTCCACCTGAATCGCGGGGGCTACATCAGTTCCATGCTTGTCAACGATGGTGCCGTAATAAGCTGAGCCGCCTCCCTGCTTTCCGAGCAGAATGAAATGGTCTTCAGTCGGAGAATCCTTAACGAGAGCAATAATGTCCATTGCTGGGGTAGTGTCAGAGTTCTCGTCGTAGGCCCCATCATTGGTGATGCCTGGCTCAATATAGAAAGACGCGAGGATTTCATGATAGTTAGACATGTGTGGCTATACCTTTGTGTAGCTAAAATAAATTTACATATTCACTATAGCATAAATATTTGCGAGATGCAATAGGGGTGTGTTGCTTGAGATTTTCCCAGGCGACACACCCCTATCAGTTACCTTCTAGTTGTGGCTAGTCTTGCTCGATACGGCGACGACGTAGACCCACCATAGTGAGCAGCGCTGCAATGAGACCACCTGCAAGTGGCAGTCCAGCATCTGAGATTAGCTCATCATTCTGGCTATGACCAGTCTTAGCCTCTACGGGCTTCCCTGGCTCCTCTGGCTTACCCTCTTCAGGCTGTTCCGGCTTGCCAGTCACAGACTGCTCAGGTGCAATAGCCTCAGAGGGGTTAGGAGTAGAACCATTAGTACCAACATTAGTGTCAGCAGGCTCTACAGTGTTACCCTTCGGGGAATCAGTAGGCGCAACAGACGGTGCCGGGGTGGTAGCTTCGCCCTTCGGCTCAGCGGTCGCAGGCTCACCATTAGCGCCACCCTGATACTCGGGGTCATTCTCACGGACGGTAGGCTCAACACCATTTACGCCGCCGGTAAAGTCACCCTTCGCGTTGGAGTCAGCCTCTACAGCGTTAGCACCACCCTTATATTCAGGGTCATCTTCGCGGATAGCAGGCTCAATAGCGTTCACGCCACCTGTAAACTCGGGATTCTCAGTAGCAACCTCGGGTTCACCCTTCTCGGTGATAACCAAGTCAGGGTTCTCAGCCTGTGTAGCCGCTTCGCCATTGGTAGCCGCCCTATGAGCGTTACTAATTGCGTCACCTGTAGTGCCACCAATAAACAGAGTCATCGCACCCTTAGCGGATACAACACCATCAGAGCGGACAGCTGAGTAAGAGACGGTAGGGGTGAAGCCTTGCTTCTGGTAGGTCGTCACCTGGATGCCTTGGCGGTTCTTACCAGGAACATCTACCACCTTGTACTTAGCCATGCCGTCATCATACTCAGTGACTTCGTTGCCTTGCAGGTCGTACAGCTTCACCTTGGCTAGAGTGGTGCCGTTATTGTTGCCGAAGTTAGTAGAATCGTTGCGGAGTACATCTACAATCTTGGTGGTGCCAATCATCTGGCGCGGGTAGTCGGAAGCCGCCAAGGGGTTCTCTTCCTTCACGCCGCCAATGGTGTACGGGATAGCTGTGTAGGCGTAACCGTCTTTCTTGCCGTCCTTTGCGAAGAACCACTTATTTGTCTTTGGGTCGAGGGCATATACGTCTTCACGTCCTGCCTGGCGGATAATCTGCTTCTTCGGGTCGGTCTCAGGAACAGCGGTACCACCCCAGTCGCTCTTATCTTCCAGGGCCGCCCAGCGCTTACCGGCATCCGTTGGGGTGGTTCCCGCTACCGGCAGGTGGTATGTAGATGATACGCCTTCACGCACAGGGGCAATGTTTATACCCAGCTCTTCACCTCCAACTATGCCGTTATCTGATGCGAGGGGAAGAATCGTGCTTGGGCTTTCCTCGAAGTGTGCCCTTAGAAGAGGCGTGATGAAGGGATTATTTACAGTGAGTGTTCGCGCATCACGCCCAGTGTGAGTGGCGTGTCCGACGTACCCGTTCTCATGTACACGGTCAGGTATGAACGTGCGTACCGTCATGTCGCTAGGTGCAATGTTGGTAGCCCAGTTCACTGTAGTGTCCTCAACACCCTTACTACCTTCAGGAAGCTCTGCGTAGTTCATGGGAAGCCATTGGACAGCCTGCCACGGGAACGCCCCGTTACCTTGATGCTGGTCAAACATTTTCTTCAACCAGCCACCCTCAACCGTCTCATCCGTATAAATGTTCTTACCTTCACGTGCGGCAGGAGCATAAGACCAACCCGACTCAAAGTTAAACGCGATAGTAGCCAGGTTACGGTCAGTCACAATGCCACCGTAGTTCTTGGCGGCTTCAATCTGCATACGAAGAATCCTGTCCCCATCAAGCCCGATGGAACGGAGGTAGCCGTCGGTATCAAAGTTAGCTGGCAAGCGCCAACGCTGCCCGGCGTGAGGTGCCTCCGGGTACTTAGTGGCATCAATGTTGCCGTCCGCCATCTTCGCAGGGAACGACGCGCCACGCTGGTAGTTAGGGAAGGTTACAGACAGGGCGTGCTCAATCTTGCCGCGACGCAGCTCGTCAATACCAATCTGAGTATTTTCATTAGCCATACCAACCACAGACGAAGTACCAGATGCAAGGTTCAGCCAATAGTTGTTTTCACCTAGTCCACCAAAGTTCGGGATACCAGCCATGAAACCACCAGAGGAGTACTTAATGATAGGAGTCCAGTCAGCTTCAATCCGAACATTCAGGGTGCCACCTGCCTTCTCTACAGCCGCGCGGGTAGCGGTGATAGCGCCTGTATGCGTGTCAATGGTCACACCTTCGGCAGGGTTTACGATTCGGAAAGTCTGCCCACGTCCGATAGGGTATCGCATATCGCGACCAGACTCCATGTCACGAGAGTACGCCTGCACCGTAATAGTGTCGCCAGCAGAATATGGGGACACATGGTTCCGGGGGGTATCTACAGGGGTTAGACCATCCTTAGCGGTAGTCTTCTCGCCAGGAACAGCCTGGAGCTGCGCACTCTTAGCATCAATGGTCTGGGTCTTGCCCTCAATGGATGCGGAGGTGAAGTAAGCGGTATCGTAGTTCACCTTCTGGCGCTGAGCCTTATCCTTGCCCCCAGCCCATGCGGTGACGTTGGGGACGGTGCCGTCTTCGGATATCTTGATAGTTGCCGTAGTGCTGTAGGTCTGTGCGGGCGCGTCCTGCATGACGTGGAACATCGAAGTCCATAGACCAGTCGCTGTGTCGTAGGTCGCAAGAGACTTATCACCAGAGGGATTGGGGTGTTTTAGGTACCACAGGGACATGGGGCGGGAACCCATAGTCAGGCGACGGGTGGCTTCACTGGTGAGAGCGCGGTTATCGCGGGATACAACCTCTACATATTCCTGGTTTGGGTTAGAGGAGTCTACAGTAAGGGTAGGGATGAGTTCCTGACCAGCACCCTTACGATTCACGTTTTCGGCGGTCAGCCACTTATTGATAGTGCGGTTGTACACAAGGTGCTGGCTATTGGTATTCTGGCTATTTTCAAGTACCGGCGTATTGTCAGGTAGTTTCTGGTATGCGAAAGTATCTCGCGCTACCTGCTGACCGGCACCCCAGATGCCCGTATCCTGAACCTTATAAAGGTCTTCCTGTGTCTTGGAAGCATCAATAGCGGCGTAGGGCGACAACTTCTCGTTAGTCTCATTGCTGTTATTGAAGCAGAAAGCATTAACAGTAGTGCCATCGGCGTTGAGGGGCACGTTACGGTATCCGGTTACTAGGCAAGGTTTACCATTGCTGGTGCTAATGTTCTTGGTGGGTGCGGTTTCTCCGTGGTGGTTGTCCCATGGATTAGAGCCCACAGTCGCAGCATTAGCGAAGGTGGAGGGGATAAGTGTCATAGCTGCTAGGGTTAGTACGCCGAGCTTGGAAGTTCTCACAGGTTAGGTCTCCAGTAGAAGGTTAATGATGTATGTTTTTGCATCATGCGCATAATTTACCAGCCATTGATGCGTGGCTGAGTCTTCTGCGACTCAACAAAAAGAACATATTACACGATGGGCAATGTCTTTTAGTGGTGAGATTACGCACAGACCATTATACACATACTTCATATCAATGCATACTCATGCATATCAGATGGGCAAAATACCCTAATAGCGTCCTGCTGGAGCCTGAAGGTATAATGGGGACATGAACACATCAACCAGAAGAAAGATTCGCCACCCTGATTGGGGTGAGCTACGCAAAGCACTAGAAAGCCACGGTCTAGATGCAAAATCTGTAGTGGCATATGGCTACTACGGCTCTCAAGCCAACGGTCTCGCCACGGAAGGTAGCGATGAAGACATCTTTGTTATCATGGATACCCCTGTCAAAAAGTCCCTCAAGATGCTCACTAGCAAATCTAGGGATTACAAGCTCCTCTCGGTAGAGCAATGGCCCACGGAGTGTGAAATGCTGTTTGACGTTGTAGCCATAGGCAACATCATCTACCCCGAAATGGTTCGCCGTGAAAGTGGTACTCCTGAAAAGAATCCTTGGGCTGCCTACGTGCGAAACTATAGGGCATCTGTTTATCATGCGGCCAAGGCAGCGCGGTCAGCTGCGGCGCAAACATTGAGGCGACTCAATACGTACCTCGAAAGAGCCGAGCAGGATGAGGTTTCTCTCGCAAAACGCAGGAAAACAGCCCGCAAAGAATATGTGCGTGCCCGAAAAATGGAAGACTACGTTATTGGACTTCTGATTACAGGGGATACAGCTTACCGGCCGATATTTAATGAGTCGGAGCGTGATTATGTATTGTCGGAAAGCAACATCTTGACAGTGCTCCCCTAGGCTCACGAAAAGGCACCTGAGTATCACAACTCAGGTGCCTTTTGCATTATATGTAGGTGTTAGCTAGGGAACTTATCAATGAGGTTCCAGGCTTGATTTTCCACAGTCGCCCTATACCTAACAATGAAAGATATAAGGTGCTCTGGTGTAGGGTACTCCTGTTCTTCACCCTTATGCTTCTTGGAACGGTTCTCATATCGAACCAAGCAGTCTGGGCAGTCCTGCATATAGAGGTTCATGGGCGCTGGACACGTCACCCCGTTGCCAAATTTATGGCCGCAAGTGGTATGCAGGTTTTCTACGATGTTCCTGTACTCAAGGTAGTCCTGATACGGCGTCGGTGCGCCCCCCTTGTACCATTTCTTGTGGCGAGTCGCACACTCTGGGCAGCTTCTTGTCCAAAAATCTTCAGTGGCTCCACAATAAGAGCAATTCCTCTTTTGACGCGGAAGCTGTGTGCTTGTGTCACGCCCAATCTCAGGGATGCCTGACTCGTGCTTCCGTGTACGTTTGCGCACAATTTTGTGTTGCCTAGGTGCGGGTATAGGCTCAGATGCTACTGGCACTCGGTAGGAAGGCGTACATCTTGAAGCTAGGTCACCTGCAAGTTTGCCGTATGTTCCTGCGATAATGTTTGCGCACGTTGCACAGGTGGGAGGCTCAAGTGTTAGCCCCTTGAGTTGGTCGGCGTACTTCCCTCGATAGGACATAAGCCTAAACATGTCCAGTGTGGTTTGGCTTGATTGCGTGGCATGTCGATTGCGGCAGGTATGGCAGCCGGGGCTGAAAACTGTCTCAGGTGCTCCGCAGGTATCGCAGGTGCCTAAACGTGAGCTTTGGCCTAGACCGGCCGAGAATACTGCATCTGCGTAGTCCTTATAGACCTTAAGAGCTGGAGACTTGCGAGTCCTCTCGACGCAAGTTTGGCAGCCAGGGGTTATGGCTGTCGCGTGTGCTGGACATTCAATACATGGCGCGTCCTCACGCGAATCGCGATACTCCATCCACTTAGTGTGTGAGTAACCCACAGTCCACCACCAGTAGTGGCGGTATTGGCATAGGTGGCAGTCAGGGTTAAGAGAGAGCTTTGCGCGACCACAGGGACAATTGTGCTTCTGTGCCCTCTTATACGCTTTGACTCTATTCAAGTCATTAGGCTTACCCTTTTTATTGAGCGCCGAGTGCCACTTGACACATGCTTCGCAATCAGGCTCGCACCACAGGGCAGTTCGCGCTGAACCACAGGAAGGGCATGTTTTCGGAATCATATAAGGAGGTTCTTCCTTTGCAGGTCGTTCGCATATTATTCAAAGAGTTTGGGGCGCATAAGCTAACGTGAAAAATGTTAGCTCAGCACCCCAAACCTGCCTGATTAAATTGTACCAGTTGTCGGTCGCTAGCCCTAGCTGGGAGCTAGCTTACTGCACCCAAAATCGTTTTAGAAAACGCTTGCGGAATGTACTCGCGGGTCATCTTATTGAACAGGTCACCTGACTCAATCTTATATTCGACCTTGGGGTCTTTCTGTGCCAGGCTCCGTAGCCCAATACCCTCCTTGAGGTAATCCAAATCAGCCAGGTGGGCCATCCATTCAGAATCGATAGCATCAAGGAGCGCAACCTTAGCGTAGTGCACTGCCATCACTTCGTCTCGCTCAACTCGGCTATCCCATTGTGTCTTAGCTGCCGAGGTGAGTTCGTAGACAAGTGCATCTGACGTGAAATCGGTACTGTTCGGGTACTCGTCCAAAACGTCTTTAGGGGTGATGGAGGGAACCCATTGAAGCTTTTCTTTGAGGTGAACCCAAAGCTTCTTCAAATCCCAGTCGTCCAGGTGCGTACCACGTTCATCCAACCAGCTTCTCGTCACCTGTTCAACACTGTCCTTGACCAGTAGCTCTGTTTGGTGCAGAAGCATATCCTTATCACCTTCAAGAATTTTGCTACGCTCCGAATAGGCGAGCTTACGTTGCGCATTGAGAACATCATCGTAATCCAAGGTGCTCTTACGTGATTCCCTGTGCTTACCATCGATAGCTGCTTGCGCGCTAGCCATAGCCTTAGTGATAATCTTGCCACTAATAGGCGTATCGGGCGAAGCAGACATCGCCCTCACGATAGCAGCGATACTACGTGAGCCATAGAAACGTAGCAGCTCATCTTCAACTGATAGGAAAAATTTACTCTTTCCAGGGTCTCCCTGCCTGCCGGAGCGACCAATTAGCTGATTATCAATACGGCGTGAGTCATGCCTTGCTGTACCAATGACATACAAGCCTCCGCACCCACGGACTTTCTCTCGCTCCTGGGATACCCTATCCTCCATAATTGGCAGAAGCTCACGCCACCGTCGCTCATAGGCGTCAGGGGTGTATTCGCTGGTTAGCCCTTCCATAGCCAGTCTTTCCTCAACCAGCATCTCAGCGTTGCCGCCCAGAAGAATGTCAGTTCCTCGCCCAGCCATATTTGTTGAAACGGTGACTGCGCCAAGCCTGCCTGCTTGGGCAATAATGTGCGCCTCTTCTTCAATATGCTTGGCGTTCAACACGTTATGCTCAATTTTCGCCTCGGTGAGCATTCTAGACAGCTTCTCGGAAGCGGTAACGCTTGTTGTACCGATAAGGACAGGCTGAACAAGCGGTCGCACCTGACCATCAGGAGTGAGATACGTCCCCTCAGCGTCTTCATGCATCTGCTTAATCTCTGCAACTACAGCCTCAAATTTAGCCTTTTCCGAGATGTAAACTTCGTCTGGCAGGTCAGCACGTAGCTTCGGCTTATTGGGAGGAATGGTGCGGACAGTAAGCCCGTATGTATCTGCTAGTTCAGCCGCCTCAGATGCGGCCGTCCCAGTCATTCCTGACATTTTGTCGTAAAGACGGAAAAAATTTTGTAGGGTAATCGTGGCCGAGGTCGGGTTTTCTGGCTGAATCTCTACTTGTCGATTACCGTTCCGGCGCTCTTTAGCTTCCAAAGCTTGATGGATGCCGTTGCTGTATCGACGACCTTCCATCGCGCGACCAGTATGTTCATCGACAATCATGACTTCTTTGCCCTGAATAATGTACTCTTTATTCTTCTCGTAAAGAGCCTCGGCCTGGAGTGCTGCGCGCAAGAACGTTAGTAGCTCACTGTGCTCACCATATAGGACTCCCTGGTTAGCGATTCCGAAATAGTCAATCGCGGCATCGATACCTGCATCTTCAAAGTCGGCAGTACGCTTCTTCTTGTCAGCGGTGTAATGCTCACCTTCTTTGAGAGTAGCCATAAATTCGGCGCAGGCGGTGAACCACTGGGCAGCCTTCTCGGCATTATCCGCAGGCGAAGAGATAATGAGAGGCGTGACCGCTTCATCGATAAGAATCGAATCAAGCTCATCAATAATGACGTAATTCAGCCCTCGCTGCACTCTCTGCTCAGGCGCCTTAGCAATATTATCTCGCAGGTAATCAAAACCAAACTGAGTATTGGTTCCGTAGACGATATCCCGAGCATAGATGCTTTGACGCTCCTCTGACCCCATCTGCTCCTGAATCGCACCATAAGTCATACCTAGGAACGTGTAAATTCGACCCATCTGCTCCGCCTGCTCACGGGCAAGATAATCATTGGTCGTCACCAGGTGGGCGCCCTTACCAGTGAGTGCGTTCAAATACAGCGGAGCAACCGCAGTCAAAGTGTTGTGAGTAACAACATGGTCGCCTGCAAGGAAAAGGTGTGAAGGATGCGATACGGTGAAGCAGACCTGCTCCTCAACCCTACCTGTATCCACAATATCTACGACTGACACCATCTCGGCAGGATTCTTATCAATCTCAACAACCCACCCAAGGAGCGACAGCTCGTCATAATGGATAGCTGCGCCCCAGCCCATAGAGCGTGCCAGCCATGCTACCGAATCAGCGCTCATCTCAGACCACGCATGAGCCACGAAGGAACCCTCGTCGTCGACTGTCGTAGCATGTTCTAGAAGACTGGAAATCTGCCACTCTGAACCAGTCGGGTCATAAACTCCTACTGTGTACTGCGGCGATACCGTTGAACCAAGTAGGCTAGAAAGATTAAAGTCACGATTCGATACCCATTCTCGATATTTCTCTACCTGAAGCTGGTAATGCGCCAGCCCCACAGTATGAGCGTCCATGGTGACCATGAGCGCACCAAAAGAGACCATATCAGAAAGAGTGTGCCACTTATCAGTCCCGTTTCCTTGAAGTGACACATATGACGAGCCTAGGTAGATACAGATATCTGCCGTCTTGGGGTCAAGCACGCTACCGGGGTGCGAGCGCAGTGCTTGCTTGTACGCTGTTGGGCCATTTTGGGGGATAGCCACAGGCTTATCTGCATTGAGCGCTTCGATAATCTGTTGAGTTGTCACGGTATGGGTGGTATCGTCGCCGATAGCTGCGTCCCATAGGTGTTCAGCGTTGCAATCGATATGTCTGCCATCAGATGTGGTGAGTCGGTAGACTTTTTGGGTTCCTTGAGGGAACACGCCTGTGACGTTGGTCAGCTCGCCTGTGCCCGCGTATATGGTGTCACCGAGACGGATGTTACCGGCTGGGATAGCCCCTTCGGGTGTGGGAATGAGGGTGCCCAGGGTGACGGCTTTGCCTTCGCCTGTGCCCATTTCTGCTACTTGTCCGAAGTGCAAAGCGATACCGCCCATGAGCTGCACGGGGTACTGCTTTTTGCCGAGAACACGGTCAGATGCCTCGGCCACAACGGCGAAGGTTTCGGGGATGAGCAGGTCGAGGCTTTCGCCGTCTTTGATGCGTTTCCTGAAAAGTGATGTTTGTTCTTTGAGTTCTGCGTCGCTCATCTCTTTGTAGGTGGGTGCGACTAGTTGAATCGCGTCTACTAGATTTTGTGCACGATGCGCTTCACGTTTCTCGCCTGTGCGCAGCAGTTTTTCGAGGAAATTGCTCATGAGTGAGTTTCGTACCTTCCGCTTTATGAGCGTTTTGTGTTTCTAGTAGGTTATTCTAGCTGTATGCTCATAGCTTTTCCTACCTGTCGCCCCTAGTAGGAAGATATGTGTTATACGACAATTGCCGATTTTTATTGCTTAATATTTTGAGAATGCTGACTAGATTTACGAAACGCCCCAAGCTTGAAAAGCTGACGCCTGGTGAGATTGCACTGGTTTCTGTGGGAACCTTGATTTACGCTCTGGCGGCTATCTGGACATCGGTTCACCTAGATAATCCTACGCTCCCGTTGTTGGGGTCAGCTGCTTTGGGGTTAGCTGTTTATAGGGCGTTGCATGAAAGTTATTATGTGCGGCGTGTCCTGTTGGCTACTTACGTGGTGGTAAGTGGTATTGCGCTTATGTCAGTCAGTGATGGTAGTCGTCGTGAGGATGCGCTTGGTTCGGCGGTGGTGTTGGTTGCGGTTGCTCTTATTCAACATGCTACGAATGCTTGTGCTAATCCAGACCGACGGTAAGCATAGTGGGTATATAGAAAGATTGCCTCCCAGCTCAATCTTATGAGGTGGGAGGCAATCTTTGTGTTTGGTGCGGAGTCGACAGGATTCGAACCTGCGGATGCTTTGACACATCAACTCCTTAGCAGGGAGCCCCAATCGGCCACTCTGGCACGACTCCAAATGTGAAGCCCGCAGCTCATGACTCAACGATAGGACAGCCGCAAGCTTCACGAAGACTAGTGTAGCACATTGTTATAAGCGAGTCAAAGCTCACTGCTCGGTAAACTCGGCAACCCACTCTGAGAGGTGCATGGTGAGGTCTGGCCCGGTGTAACCCTCAATGATATCCATAAATGCTTCACCTGAGATGGGGTAGCTCCTTGCGTCAAGGTTGCAGACTGTGAATGTTTCATCCAGTCCGACGGTGGTATCAGATGCTAGGCCGCCTTTGATGACTCCAATCACTCCGCTCATGCCGCCAGCAGTACGCAAAGTTACAGGGGTCGGGTCTGCTAGAGGCAGCAGTGGGCACCCTACCACATTCTCAATGTGTGTGCTGAGCTTTTCGTAATCGGTCGAGGTGAACGCAATCTTGATAGACGTAGAGTGGCCACCGTCAGTGTCTAGGGTATGTGTAGCAATGGTCGCAGCGTATAGGGGCGCGTTTTCCATAATTATCAGTTCCTTACATGTGTTTGAGTCTTGCTTATAAATGCAAAAGCACGCCGCAGGACTGCACTTCCGGGGGTGTTGTTTCCCCACATGTACAGCGCCTGCGGCGCATATGTTATTGGAGAGCGGCTGACGGGAATCGAACCCGCGTATCAGGCTTGGGAAGCGTGCACTCTACCATTGAGCTACAGCCGCATACCTAAAATATAGCATACGACTGCTTAGTAATGCAAAAGATTTACTGACGTGCTTCCTGGCGAGCCTGCTCAATAGACTCACGCACTGCCTGCTGATACCTCTTGTTGGAGATACGGCGGCCCACCAACGCGGTGATAGAACCGACAACATACAAGGTGACACCAGACCAGAGGAGGGGCGAGTAGAACTCCTTGAGCAGGGATTCAATCTTGGCTGCGACAGTAACATCCCCGGTTGCAATAACTAGCGCGAACACGCCACTGATGATACTAGCAATCGCAATGATAGGTGTAATCCATAGGCGAGGGATGAAGAACTCGTTGATTACGTCCTTAATGCCATCAACGCGGAAAAGTGCACGAATCACATTGACAATAATAACCGCGATAGCCGTAAACAGGATGGCACCGAAAATCGTCGCTGCCAACAGCGGCGCGGTGGGCACGTTCCCGAATCTAGTAATAGTGTTCGTTGAGTAGATGACCAAAAGAACAAAGAGAAACAGGGTGGCTGGAATAGTGCCAAACCCGCTAATCCTTCTACCAATAAGCTCTACCAGGTGCTCCTTATAGAGGACACGCTTAGGCTTGTTAGGGCAGGTCTCGCAACATGAGCCACACGACTTGGCGGGGGGAACCTCTTCCGACGCTTCCTCTTCCTTCGGCTCTTCATGCTCGGGCGTAGCAGGCGCCTCAAGAACTTCTTCGCTCTTGCCCTTATCATCCAAAGCCTGAACAATATCCTGCTCAGGCTCAACAGCAGTGGTCTTTTCGGGTTCCTGAGACATCAGGGCTCCTCCATCGTATATTTATTTTAGGTACCAAATAAGGATACCATGCGAATGTGTCAAATTACACATAGCGCATGGTATCCCTTCTCAATTATCCCCAAATGCAGGTTAGAAACGCAGCGGCTGAATTAGCGCTGCACCACCAACACCAGTCCCACTAGTCTGCACTCTAGCAACATCCGCAGGAACAGTGCGAATCATATGAGTGTCAACCTGATTCGAAGCACCCTCAACAATAGGCACCTCAGACACAGGCCTAGGGTCTTTCGCCCTCTCCTCGGAAAGACCCTCCGGCGCATGAGATTTGCGGAACTTATTCAATATCTTAGCGAACATTAGTGTTTATCCTCCAGATTAGGTGAGCCGGTCGCTGGCGATGTCAATATAGGTGCCAATAACCTTTTGAACATCCCCGCCAAACGACTCATATATTTTCTTGTAACTATACAGCCCAGCTTCGAGCATTTCATCAAACGTCTCAGCTTGCTTCCCCGTGGCCAGACTATTCGGGCTGAGTAGCCCCACCTCAGTAAACATCCCTACAGGGTCGCCCGCCACACCGAACCCATTCGCAGGATTGTTATCGTAACAGTCAGCTGCGACATAACTGTAAACTTCCGCTAGAGTCTGAGCATAACCAATCAACATAGGGTCGGCACAATCCCCGAAATAGCTGCGCAAGCGCCCAGCATTCTCCTCAAGAACAGCCAAATTATACTGATGGGCCTTACCGTACAGCGCATCCATCCGCGCCGTACCCCAAGGAAGCTTCTCAGAATCTACAGGCGCCTCCATAAGAGCGTCGAACGCCTCTAGACCACCCTCGCGCAGCTCACCAACACTCAGCATCACTTCGGACACAACATCTCCTAGCTCTAGGCATTCTCTATAATGCTAGCCATCAGGCTTACACCTTACGACTAGGTTATATCTGTACCCAAAACCAAACGTATTCCCATAACCACCATCACCATCATCACCAACCTGCTCACCCGCGCAAGTGACAAGCCAAAGTGAACGCTCCCCATCCTTCTTCCACATCTCCTCGATACTAGTCAGCTTTGATTGCGGTACAGTGTACATCTCCGTTACGCGCCATTGGGTGACATGTCCATCCCCGTCACTCAGGAATAGGCGCTCGCACCCGGATAGCCTATGGAGGTAACCCCATGGGGACAGGTAGTAATTCTGCTTATTGACATGCCCTGCAAGGATTGTGGAGCCCTCTTGCGCAGCGATGGGGTTGGAGTTGCTGTACCAGACCCCTGAACCGTCCGTTGTGATGGGGAGAGTAATTTTTCCGTTTTGGGCACCACTAGGTACCAGGCTGGATGAGATTCCTAGGCTTGGTATCGACCACCCGAACGGTGGTAGGCTTGAGGGGATTTCACTGCTCGCACCCGTTTCACATGTATTTACTTTCACCTCTGCTGCTGGTTCAGGCGCGTAGAGAGTGTAGTCGTCTAGCACTGGCATCTTGTCACCCGTGGTGTCCGCTGGTGGCTGGTAGACAGGCTTGCCTGCTTCTGTGGTTGCTACAGGGGTCGCATCTCGATGTGTGGCAGTGTACGGTATGTGGATGTTGCTGTCTTTGCCGATGTATGGTCGGTAGGTCGCAGCAGTGTAGGTTCCGGCACCTGTTAGCGCCGTTGCCCCGAGGATAGCGAAGAGGTGGCGCCTGCTCATCTTGTTTTTGTGTTGCTGTTGGTGAGTCATAACTAACCTTTTCTAGATAGCGCATGGTGTGGCATACAGAGATTGTATCTGATATGGCGTTAGAATAGAGGGTGCCTGCATGATGATGAATAGCATATTGTGCACAGCACCTTATCGTTTACCTAGCTCAAGAAGGAGCATAAACCTTGAAGAAGCCACTTGCCCTATCACTACTTGCCGCCACTCTCTTGCTGTCTGCTTGCGGTGCCGAAAATGCCAACAATTCTAACGAGACCCAGGCAACCTCAACCGCCACCGCATCAGCTAGCCCGAGTGCATCCGCATCACCCTCCCCCACAGCTCCGGTCACACTAGAGCCGTCCCGTGACGCTGAGCACCCCAAGCGTGCGCAGGGCAACGACTACTCGACAGGTATGCTCGGCACTGAGGAGCAAGTGCCTGGAACTATTACCACGGCTCAGGCAGATACCTCTGCCGAGGAGGAAGCGAAGGCTGACACTCCCGTCGTACCCAACCCTGAGCACAACAAAGAAGCTACCGATGAAGATAAGCGTGAGCTAAAGCAGATGCTTGACAACCTCAAGGGCGCACCCGTCATCTCCGTGAAAAGTGTCGTAGCGCAGCCCCGTAGCGAGTATAAGATTCAGCCTGCTACCAGCCAAGAAGCAAATGGCATCCTAGCAAAAAGCAACTACAGCCAGTACGTCATTCTTGATGACGTCGCCGAAAATGGCGAAGAGTACGCCATCATCGCACCCGAAATCAAAGGATACGAAGCCGACATCCTGAAGAACGGGCTACGCCCAGTGTCACTGGAAACCGCCTACCAAGCCATCGAAGCGAACTTCAACACCCGAATCCAAGGCTTCAAACACTATCAGCCCAACGCGACCTATACAGGTAAAGACGTAATTGTGCTGCATGTGAAGCAGAAGAACCACGGCGAGTACGCTAAAGCTGGCGCAACAATCGTACCCACCGCAACCACTCCCACAACTGCGCCGGGCGCACAGTAAACCAAATAAATTTTTAGCCACTAGAAATGCCCCTTACCTCTGGGTACCAAACCAGAGATAAGGGGCATTTCAGCCAGCTACAAACCCGCACCGACGGATAGCGAAAGCGTTACCAATCACAGACACCTCACCATCAACCCTAAACAGGCAACGTCCCCACGTCACCCGGAAGAGCATCAAGCATTGAGATGAATGCACACCATCAGAAGCCTCGGGTAGGGGCTGAAGCCCCGCCGTAACCAATGCCGAGCCACGCCCGGCACTTATTGTGGTCGACGGATAAACCATTCAGCCACTATGAGTATATCAGTAGTGCGGGTGGCACGCCCTGCTTTCACTGCTACACCGCCACGAGTATTCTTCTTTTGATACAAGTGTAGCCCCTTTAGAGGTAATTCCAAAGGGGCTACACGCGATTGGGGGTGAGCCATCCTAGCTACCGGGAGCTAGATTACTCCGCAGAAGCCTTGCGCTTCTTTGTTGAACGGACAGCGACAGTCGTTGCACCGACACTGCCAATGAGCAAGAGACCGATACCTGCTGCGGTCATGGGGCTCAGGCCTGAATCCCCGTAGCCGGTTGCACCAGTCTCAGCCTTAGCCTTTTCGATGCTCTTAGGCTCTTGAGGCTTTGCAGGTTCGGTAGGCTTACCCGGCTCAGGAGTTTCCGGTGCGGGCGGCGGGGTCACCTTGGTCACCGTCGCGTCGCAGCCGTCAGTGTCCTCATCCACAGTGGCATTAACCTGGCACTGGTTCGGCGGAGTGGTAGGCGCAGGGTCTTCAGGAGTTGCATTGTTGGTTAGAACAATGGTGTTCAGGATACCTTCAGACGCGACCCGAGCCATGTCGAGGTTACCCAGGAGGGTTACCTCGACTTCAAACTCGACCGTTTCGCCAGCCTTCAGCTCGCCAATCTCCCACACGTTTCCGTTCACAGTACCGCGACCGTTAGTGTTGATGAACCTGACGCTGCTTAGGTCGAACTGAGCATTGTCGGGGAACTCGCTGATAACTGCGTTCTTCATGTCCGCACCAGAGGAGTTCTTAGCCTGCGCCTTCCAACGAAGGGTGGCACCAGGCTTAATCTCAGACGCGGGGGTGGTAAGTTCCTTGTTTACCTGCCCGACAACTTCCTTCACACGGTGAATGGAGGTAACGATAGGTTGGTTGTTGATAGTCACTACACCAAGGTCACGCATCTCGTCTGCCTTGAAGTCGTTCAAGGACTTGGATTCAACCTTCAGGCTGTAGGTCTTATTCGCGCCAAGGCTCTTAGGGTCTTTGGCTGTGGCAGTCACGGTATCAGCAACGTGGCCATCAAAATCGGTGCCAGTGCCAGAGATGAGCTTACCCTCTTCGATAACGATATCGAACTGGGAAGTGACGTCCTTACCTTCGGAATCTACGACCTTCAGCTTGTCCTTGCTGATGGAAACAAGCTTCCTCCAGTTACCGTCGCCATCCTTGCCATATTCGATAAGGTCGGTGATAGCGAACTGCTCAGGCTCTTTGCTGCCCGTGTTGCCAGTGACCGTCTGAGTGGGCAAGTCATTACCGGCAGGGATAATGATGTCCTCGTTCGTGACCGTCTTCTCCGGGGCAACGTTGGAAACCTTGATAACCTTCTTCTCAACCTTAACCTCGGGAACAGGCTTCGGAGTAGGCTTCTTCACCTCGGGCACAGTCGGCACAGGCTTCAAAGGCTTCAGAGGCTTCAGCGGGGTCTCATCAGGAGTAATGAGCTTCGGCTTCACCGGGTCTTGCAGAGTGGGGGCCACGGTGCGTGCTGAAAGCATCAGGTGGTTGTAAGAAGCATCAATACTGTACGGTGAGTACTCGGATGCACCAGTGCGCTTCGGGTCACCAGACACGCCGTCTTCGCCAGGAACACCAGGGTTACCAGTGGTACCCACATAGAATGTGGCACCATTATTCACCAGATAAGTGACACCGAGGTACTTCAAAGCGTCCTCAGTCTCATCGAAGACAACCCCGCCTTGGTTGGAGCCTTGAAGAATGTAGAAACCGGACTTCTCGGCACCAGGCAAGGTTGCAGCAGTACCCTGAAGCGCTTGCGCATCCTTGTTGATTCGAGACTCGCTATTCAGGAAGGTCGCAATAACACCCTTGCCAGGGCCAGTGAACTCGTAGCGAGTCGCAGCAGTTGCACCAGACTCCTGCTGCGCATTCAGAGAACCAGGAGTCAGATAGTACTGCTTATTGTATGCCGAGCCGTCATCGCTATAAGTCAGGGTAACCTTCAGCTCCATATTGTAAATCTTCTGGAACGAGATAATATCCTGGAATGAGCTGTGAACATCAATCAGATTGTTCCACTTCGCGGAGCCGTCGGCGTTATACGGAGCACCATTGGGGTTACTCACGAAACGCACAACATCCACCTGAGCGGTCAGCTTACGGCCAGTCTCCTTATCGACAGCGGCATCCTTGTACTTCAAGGACAGATTCGGGTTGCTACCGTCAAGGTTAGTGAACCTATAGGTATTAGCTGACGACCAGTCGTTCGCAAAATCAGTGCGCTCGGTCAGGTTATCCTGCGGAGCTGCACCATTGATGCTCACTAGATTGTTGTCATTCTCAACAACCTCAAAAGGCTGCTCAACAGCCAAATTCTTAGCATCAACGATACCCTTCAGCGGGTTAGCATTAGTAATCTGCTCAGCCTTCAGCTTATCCTGAGCGGCCTTAGCCTCCTCATAAGCCTTCAGAGCAGCCGCGTTCTTCGCGTCAGCGTCCTTCTTCTTGGCGTCGTTCGTAGCCTTAATCTTATCGTTCTCAGCAGCAATTGCCTTATTCTCATCAGCAATCTTAGCGTTCTCCGCCTTCACCGCATCAGCCTCAGCCTGCTTCTTAGCCGCCGCAGCAGAATCCGCCTCATACTTCGCCTCAGCAGCCTTATTCTGCTCAGCAGTAGCCACAGCCTGCTTCAACGCCTCAATCTGAGATGCAGACTCCTTCTTAGCATCCTCAGCAAGCTTACGGCCCTCAGCGTCATTACCAGCAGTAACAACCTGAGCCTGACCCTCGGAAACCTTAACACCCTTAGCCTTCGCAGCCTTAACAGCCGCATCCAGGGCAGAATAATCAACCGAAATCTCGTAACTACTCTTCCCGTACTCCTCAGCAGATACAGCCCCCTTATAATCCAAAGGCTTAGCCTCAGATGCAGTCAACGCATTAGCTGCGCCAGCAAAGGTCGACGGCACCATCAGTGCCAAACCAACACCTGCGGCAGTCTTCTTCACCAGACTACCGTTGTTATCAATATTCTTACCCATGAATAGCTCCTCATGACGTTATAGTATGGGCACAAAAATAAGGAACCAGTTGCGGCGCAAAAACCTGTGTCGCGACTACGCGGTTCCTACGAGTAAGTATATAGCAGACGTTAACTTCCCCAAGGCTAGACGCCGCGCAACAAGGTAACTAAAATTCTAAGCACAAAAGCTGGCGCACCGTCTTTCAATTATTGGCAGACGGTGCGCCAGCAAAAGTGGGCCAGCCCATATAAAGTCGGGGTAGCAGGATTTGAACCTGCGGTCTCCTGTTCCCAAAACAGGCGCGTTGACCAAGCTACGCCATACCCCGAAAAATTTTGTTATAAAAGTCACTCAGTAATTAAGTATAGTATAGCACGACTATAGACACTCGCCCATGCAAGGCGGGGCTCATCCCCGCGTGCAGGGAGCTTACGGATGGCGCGCCAGCTTTTTGTTTACTAGTGGGGGCTCATCCCCACATGCAGGGAGCTTACCACTTTTGCGGGCGCTGCGAATGCGTTGACCGCGGCTCATCCCCGCGTGCAGGGAGCTTGCGCTTCCTAACTAGGTGTTATGCCAAGCAGGCAGCCTGAAAAATATTCAGTTTCCCTGTAGAGATGAGTAGATGATTCCTCACCTACGGTGACCGTACCCTCAATGAGGGTTTGGGTCTTGACGCTTCAACACTCAGTTAGAGAGCTTCACGTCCGTTTAGGCTCTCTCCTCTGCCAGGAGCGAGTTTATACAGTATATCGCGACTTGCAGCTATGGTCAAGCTATTGGAGGCAGTCTTATGATGATTTGGCCTTGCATTCTTCTAGTTTGTCTTCGACGTATGCCTGTTGGATGATGCGGAATGCTGTGTCTTCGTCGCATTCGTAGTCTTCAAGAGTGTATCGAAGCTCTTCAGATGGGATGTTGTAGAAGTAATCTACGCAGTACATGAGCATCTGACCGACTCGCTCGAAATCAGCCGTCTCGATGTTCATAATGAAGTCCTGCTTGTTGTCACTGAGCATGGGGACGAGCCAGTCTGCTGATGCCGCTGAGAATGCGCGGTTGATTTTATCCAGCTCTTCTTTGGTGAAGGCTGCACCGTTGGCCTTGGGGACAAGGTATTGCTCGATAAGCGTGTAGATTGGCGACATTAGCTCGGTGGATAGGACGAGGTTGCGGATGTTTTGGGGCGCCTGGAGAATGTAGTGCTCGCAGTCTGACCTCTCTACAACACTGAGGCCGGGGGTGTTGGCGCTGTAGGTATGGCTCTCTCGCTTCTTCTGCTTGACTTGCTGGTCAGCTTCGGGTTTTTGGGGGACTCGCCAGACGTGTGTGTGGAGGATTTTGACCATTCCTGGTTTGTTGTCGATTCTGCTGATGTGAATCATTGGCAGCCCAGTCAGGTATTCCGCGTTTTCTTCGGGCGGGGTGGGGTTGTGGGGAGTGTGTTCGGTTGCTTCACTCATTTTGGGGGTTCCTCACTTGCTGTGGTGTTTTTGGATGTGGCGGAGGACGTCTACTACTGATGCGCGTTTGCCTTTTTCGGCGCTTAGCTTTAGTGCAATCTGCGTGAGGGTGTGGGAGAGTTCTTCGCCGTCCTTACGGGCTTGAGCTACGGTGTCCCTCAAGGCTTTTGAGCTTTTCTTGAGGCGCAAATCCCAATAGGCATGGTGGGTAATGTCTGTTTGTGGTGGAAGTGTGAGCGCACGGGCATAGCGGCCGCGTCGAATCATGAATCGGGGCTCCTACTCATTGTGTCTGGTGGTAAATCGGTAAATAACGACTCTTAGTGTACCATGCGGCGCAAACTAAGGGGTATGGGCGTCAGCTGCCTTCTATAGCTGAGTTACACCCACACCCCCTACAAGCAGGTTAGGCACTGCTGTTTACCAGACAATAAGCTCGGTGCCGTCTTGGCTCTTATCAGCCAAAGGCTCGACAATGAGGCTCAGGTCGTTCTTGGCGTACCTATCCAGTGTACCCTGAATGGCGTAGTCTGTTGCGGGCATAGCTACGTCGGTTGGGTCTTCGAAATTGAAGGATGATACGGTACCTTGATGCTGCGGGATGCGAGCCATCTTGCCTTCATCGACAACGACGAAGACGTCGCGATATCCCTGCTCGTTCTCGGTGGGGCTAATTAGGACGTCTTTCACCTGGCCCCTGCTGCCGCCTTGCGGAGTTGCCTCGGGGTTCCAGTTTCGGCGGCGGTGCGAGGCTGCGTTGTGGCGGCCAATCTTTGGCTCTACGGCACGGGATATGACGTCATCGCGAGCTGACTCGAAAGCGCGAGCGCGTTTGGCGGAGTTCACTAGGGAGACTTTTTCGGTGAATGTGCCTGCGCCTTCTAGGAGGTCGTTTAGTGGTGTGTCGGGTTTCATGTTTGCGATGTCTGGTCGTGGGTTGTTTGTTGAGAATGTTTTGGTTTCTGGGTTGTATTTGAGGCGGCCTGCGTTGATTTCTTTTGTGAGGTAGGCTGTGACTGGGCCGTGGAGTGCGCGTTTGTTGGCTGGTGTGGGGTCTGCGTCGTAGCGTTCGACGGCGAGGCCTTTGTCTTGGCCTAGTTCGGTTGTGTCGATTTTTGAGTAGAGTTCTTCGATGTTTGGGTGGTCGGCGATTGCGCGTGCGGCTTCTTCTTTGCGGCGGCTGCGTTCGGTTTTGGCTGCTTCGATTTGTTTGAGGTAGTTTTTGACTTTGGGGTATTGGGGTGTGTTTTCGTATTTGCTGAAGTATCCGGGGTCGGCTGAGGTGGTGATGGTTTCGAGGTGTCCGTTTGTGAGTCCTGGGTCGCCGGTTACTGTGCCGTAGCGCATGAGGTCGTGTGCGTTGGTGTAGATGCGTGGGTTGTCTCGGTATGTGATGGGTTCGCCGTTTGTTTTGCGGAGGACGCCGGTTTGGTAGTCTACGGTGCCGTAGGTTTGGCCTGTTGGTGTGGTGATGGTGCCGTTTGGTTGGGTTGTGTAGACTTGGGCGTCTTGGTGGCCGAGCATGAGGTATGCGCCTGGTTTGAGGGTGTTTTTCCAGTGTTGGTCGCATTTTGCGGCGTATTGGTGGTGTTCTTCGGTGGTGCCGTGTTTGCCTGCGTTGTTTTCGGATTGTGTGTAGAGTGAGAAGATGGTGGGGGTGTAGTTTTTGATTTTGGTTTTGGCTTGTTCGTCGAATTTTTGGGCGTTTTGTGTTATTTGTTCTTTGGTGAGGTTTTGTGTGGTGCGTTTGTGGTTTTCTTTGAGGGCTTGGGATGCGAGTATGCCGTTTGAGGTGGCTGTTGCGTATCCGAGTAGTGCCATTTTGGCTGCGGTTTCGTTGGGGTCGTCGCCGTTTGCTTGGAGTGCTTGTAGGTCTTGTTTGGTGGTTGTGTAGTCTTGTTGTTGGTCGTATGGTGTGTTGAGTACCATGTTGGTGTTGATGTGGTTCCAGGCTTGTTTGCGGGTGCTGAGGCTAAGGCCTGATGAGATTGCGGCGCTGTAGGTGAGTAGGTCGGCTGCTGCTGCGTGTTCGCCGTGGTTGATGGCGTTGGTGAGGGTTTGGGCTGCTTGGTAGCGGGGGTCGCTGTTTTTGGTGCCGCGTGCTTTGTTGATGGCGGTTTCGAGGAGTTCTAGTTCGTCTACGACGTCTGCGAGGAGGTTGATTTCTTTGGCGTGGTCGTCGGTGTTGAATTGTTCGCCTCGCCTCATGCGTTCCATGATGTCGTCGATTTCTGCGAGTCGTTCGGCGCCGCGTGTGACAAGTTCTTTTTGGAAGAAGTCGAGGCTTTCGAAGATTTCTGCTTCTTCCTTGGAGAGCTGGTGTGCTTCGCTGCTGGCGGTGAAATCGGGTAGGGCTGTCCCCTCATCTTCAGTACCGGCAGGGCCACTGTTGGGCACCTCCGTGTCAATGGATACTGGGGATGGTTCGGGGCTACTTGCTGTTTCCGTGACTGAATCGGCGGGGGTATTGTTAGAAGCCTCTGCATCAGTAGGCGTCGGGGCTGATTCTGTGCTGCTTGCTGTTTCTGTGACAGGCTCAGTTGGGGTGGGGGTCTCCTCCGTAGCTGCTGCTTCTGGCGTGCGCTCTTCGACGGTAGGGGGGGCTGATGGTTCCTCTTCAGGCAACTCTTCTTTGTCGTTGGGGTCAGTAGCCTCTACGGCAGGTGCAGCTGTAGGTTCTGCTGGCTTTTCTGCATCCTCAGTTGAAGCATCTTCAGCAGTGGTAGCAACAGCCTCGTCAACAGCCTCTGTGGGAGTCTCTTCTGGCGCAACGGGTTCAGTCTTCTTCTTGGAGCGCTTCTTTGCTGCGGTCTTCTTTGGTGCGGGCTGCTCTTCTTCTACCGCCTCAGTAGTCTCTACTGGTGGCTCTTGATTTTGACCACTGTACATCATTTCCCTAGTAGTACCTAGAGGGCGGTTACGGCAGAGGTCAACCACTTCAGGTGAGGTTTCGCCATCACCCATGAGAGCTGCGTCGCTGATTTCTTCACCAAGGACGGTAATGGTTTCCATGCAGGCTTCGATTTCGAATCGATTCTCCGCAACGAACTCCATCATGTTCTGAATCTCTTCAGCACTGGTAGCGTGGTTTGCGTACCTGCATGATGAATCTTGCTTTGCTACACACCTACCGTTTTTTGCTTCGCCGGTTGCCGGGTCGATATAAAAGTGCCTTTTAGCCATGGTATTTCTCTTATCTTATATTTATGTTTGACGCACCTGCATTGTGCGATTTTGCACCATATATATAGCAAAAAGGCTGGCAGAATATAGCAGAGCTGCTTCGCCCTGTACACCTGCCAACCTTTAGGTCTTCTGCCCTGTTTAGGGCACTGGAGGCCTTACCAGTTGCCGCCGCGAGCGCCACTGTAGGGTGCGTAGCGTTTGCCTGTGTCGTATCGTACCCAGCCGCAGACTGCTGAGCCGTTGACGATGTAGGCTTGCATTGAGTGGTCGAGTCCGTGCCATGAGAATCCGCGTTGGCGTTTTGCATCGGGTTCGTTCATGTAGTCCCAGTTTTCTTTGCATTCGTCGAAGATGAGCATGTCGATGCCGGTGTCTTTGATTTTGTCCCATCGGATGCTGTAGGTGTCTTCGGTTTCGTTGTATTCGATGAATCGGCGTTTGAAGGTGTCTGCGTCGGATGCTGTTTTGATGTTGAGGATTGTGCTGTTGCGGTTGAAGATGGGTTCGTAGATGTATGGGGTTTGGGTGTGTTGGTTGTTTTGGTCGTTGATGCGTAGGTGGTCGGTGGTTGCGGTGTTGTTGTGGTGGATGGTGCCGCCGGACATTTCGAATGCGCCGCTGCGGTAGGCGTTGCCGGTGATGGTTTGTCCGGCTTTGTGGCGTGGTGTCCAGGCTTTTTGTTTGTCGGTGGCGTCTTTTCGGATGAGTGGTGCGTTGAGGAGTGTGGTGGGTGCTTCGTAGTCGGGGTAGGGTGAGGTGCCGGTGGGGGTTTTGGGGTTGTCTGCTAGTTGGGGTGTGTAGAAGGGGCGTTGGCCTCGGTAGGCTTGGATGTGTTCTACGGGGAGGTTGAGGAGGAGTTCGTGGTCGTAGTTGGTGGGGGTGTGGTCGAATCGTGCGGGGTTGGTTTCGTAGGCTGCGATTCTGAGGTGTTTTTCGTTGGGGTCGAGTTTGAGGGTGCTGTTGAAGTATTGTTTGATGTATGGGTCTTGGGTGAGGATGTAGGAGTTGTGGATGGTGTTGTTGGTTGTGGGGGTTCCTGTGAGTTTCCCTTCGCGTGATTTGAAGTCGTAGTCTAGGGTGTATGCGTCTTCTTCGTCGCCGTAGTTGGTGATGATGGGTTCTGGGCGTGCTTCTAGTTGGACTTTTTTGCGTAGCCATTTTTCGGTGGCGTCGGGGTAGCGTTGGGTGAGCTCTTGGAGTTTGCTTTCGCTGAGGTAGGTGTCGCCTTCTACGCCGTTTGCCCATGGTGCCCAGGGGTCGAGGTTGTGGTAGCCTACACCGTTCATTTCTCGTAGGTCTGGGTTCATTTTTTGTTTGAAGAGTGACATGAGCTTCTGTTTGAACTCTGCGGTGTTGGCTGCGTCGCCTTGTTGGAGGTATTCGGCTGTGGTTTGGAAGACTTTGGCGTCAATTTCGGCGACGTACTCTTTGATTGATTCCATGAAGTTGTAGTCGCCGTGCACCATCGGGTAGGCGCTCCTAGGGTCGGGGATGCCGCCTTTGGGGCCGTATTTGCAGTTTAGTGGCGAGGTGCATTTGAGGAATCGGGGTGGTTCGCCTTGAGCGCCGGGGGCTAGATGCATGAACATGAAAGTTTGCGCCTTAAATTGTGGGTTGTAATTCGTTGAAATACACCCACTGAAGAACGCACATACAAACAGGGAGGACAGTTGGCCGCTTGCAGAGGTCGAACATAAGCAGCCTGGGTCTGTCTATGGAAGAATATAGCGGCGATAGCGGTGATATAATATACAGATTATTAGCCCTGTAGAAAGGTCATTGAACATGTCTAACGTCAATATCACTGGTGACGCCTACACAACCGTCGTAGCGGGCGAGAACGTACACAAGGTAACTATTCTTCGCCTGTATGGTGAAGATGGTGTTGTCATTAGCCACTACCCCGCCATCGGCAGTCCACTCATCCCCGAAGACTACGTTGTCCCTGAAGAGAGGGTGCAAGAGGAAGTCGAGAAGGCTGTGAACGCTATCGTCCGCCATTACAAAGAACAAGGCGTAGAAGCCACCGCGTACCAAGGCGACGGCCCACAATAACCCCCCCCCCGAAACACCAATTAAGGTGCCTGCGAGTAGCTTACCACCCATAGTGGAAAAGCCCAATCACAGGCACCTTTTCTACACCCATATAAGGGTGAAACAGCTAAACGTTAGTCCTTCGGCAAAGCCTTCGCCTTACGCTCAGCACGCTCAGCATTATAAGCAGCCTTACGAGCACGCTCCAGCTCCTCAGCCCTCTCCAGAGCCTCCATGTCCGGCTCCAGCCACTGAACCACAACATTGCTCAGCAAATCATTGTACTGCTTATGCTGAAGCTCAGAACCCTTCACACTATCAGGAATCACCACAGAGAACACCTTCACCGCATTCTCAGCATCAACATAATCATGAATCGGAACATAAGTATCCACCAAAATGTCCGAATCACGACGATAACTACGAGCAGCAGACACAGTACTGCTCAGCAACGTAGAAGTCGCCCAACAAGCCATCGCACCACGGTCACTAACCTCCGGGTCAAGCCTCACCGAACGGAAAATCAACGCACGAATCTCCCTATCCTCACCACCAGGAGTCGGAACATGCGAATAAATCGTAGTCGCATCACCATAATGGTCACCATCAGGGCAAGAACCATAACCAGCAGACGCAAGACCCGACACAAGAGTCTGAGCCTCATCATCAGTAGTCTCAATCTCCTTACCCTTACGGGAATAATGGCTCTTCTCAAAAACATTCACAGGACGAGCAGTCTCAGTCACATCATCCGGGAACCCATCATACTGAACCAACGCACTAATATCCGGCAACTCAATACCATCAAACGGCGACGTCATCTCAGCCAAAAACTCATACACCTCAGCAGGAGTACGAATATCATAATCATCATCAGGCGAGAACGTAATCACACGGTCACCCAAACGAATCATCTTCAAGCCACCCTGACCATACCAGAAACGCTCCTGCGGCAACGGAGCCGCCGAAGCCTCAACCTCAACAACCTCCAACACGCCATCATCCGCAACAGCATTCGCATCATCGCGAACAGCGCGAGCATGAGAGGGAGCAGCAAGAACAGCACGAGAACCAGAAACATTAGCCACAATAGGCTCCTAACAGTAATAACCCAATAAAACTTTTCCGTTGTGACACAAAATCTATATCAGAGGCACCACCCACCAAAAACGGTAGGCCCACCACCCACAATCGGGCGATGAGCCTACCGTATCGTCACGTCAGAAAAGCTCTGCCAGCTTCAAAGTTAAGCGTCAGCCGTCGGAGCCTCAGCAGCCTTAGCGGTTGCCTGTGGCGCCTCAGTCGGGGCCGCCGGGGCGGTCTTAGGTGCTTCAGCCTTCGGTGCGGCCGCCTTGGGAGCCGCCTTAGCTGTCGGAGCCTTAGTTGCAGGCTTAGCCGCTGAAGATGCCTTAGCTGCCGCAGGCTTACGAGCAGCAGTGCTCTTAGTAGCAGTAGACTTAGAAGCGGCGCTCGCGGTCTTCTTGGGGGCCGCAGCCTTAGCAGTAGAAGCCTTCGCCGCCGTGGTCTTCTTAGCAGTACTGGTCGAAGTTGCCTTCTTCGCAGTAGTAGATGCCTTAGAAGCAGTAGACTTTGCAGCAGGCTTCTTAGCCGCAGTCTTCTTAACGGTACCAGCAGCCTTCTTTGCAGGAGCCTTCTTCTTAGCGGGTGCCTTCTTAGAAGTAATAGTCACCTCAGCGCCAAGACACTTGCTCAGCATCTCCGGCGGAAGCTTCTTCTTCATCTTCGCAGCACTAAAGGAAGCCGTCTGGACACCAACCTTCTGCACAAGCTCATCATACTTAGGGCCAAGAATCTTCTTCTGCTGCTCAATAGAAACAGGAACCCTATTCACAGCCTGAACAACAGTACTACCAGCGGCAATAGTACCCTCCTTCTCACCCTCGCCACCAAACATGACGTTGATATCAGGACTACCGTACTTATCACCAACAGCATTACGGAAGATTTGCTTATCCGTGTTCAGATGCTCCTTCTCAGTATCAGGCGCATAACCGTGCTGCTCAATATACTTGTTCTCAGAACGGCCAAAATCCTCAAGAGTGGTAACGATAGCCTGAGTAGTATCCTTTGGGTCATTCGGATTCAAGTCACCCAAAGCGCTCGCATGGGTGATGTGAATCGGGTTCTCCTTAGCAGCCTTCTCCATGTCATCCAGAGAGAAGATGATGACCTCGGGCTCAACCTTGGTCAAAGCTTCGTACTCTTGCGGAGTAATAAGTCCCTGAGCCATAGCAGTCGCAAACGCCGCATTATCCAAAGTAGGCTTGTTGGTAACCTGGATTGCACTCTGCAACTCCGGCGGAAGCTTCCTGATTTCTTCCTCGATAGGAACGTCCTGCTTAATCTTGACAGTAACTACTCGACCATCAACGGTGTGAGTAATTTCCTTACCAAGAGCCTTGCCAGACCTAATGTCCTCATTCGAGCTAACAGCCATCAGCAGAGCAATATTCTCTTCCGCCTTCTGCCTGTTACGCTCAGCCTGGTCAACACGAGCCTGCTTAGCAGCCAACTCATTAACAGTCACACTGCCCTCAACGGTCTTACCCCTCTTAGTGTAAGAACTCTTGAACTCACGGTCAGGCAGGAATTGAGAGTGCTCAACAGCAGCCCACTTGCGCTGACCCTCAGTCTTACCCATAGGCAGCAAGGCTACAGGAATCTCACTCTCAGGAATCTTCTCTTCCTTAATCAGCTGCTCACGCATAGCGGTTTTACGCTCTTCTTCAGCAGCCAGGATATTCTGCTTCCTCTTGTTGATGGGGTGGAGGTTGCTTTCCTGGTCTTCACGGTAAGTCTCAACGCCGATAATCTTCTTACGACGGTCTGCCTCGTCCTTGTAAGCCTGGTTCGTCATGATGTCTTCGTACATGACACGGCTTGGCTTAGTGCCCTGAGACTTCGCCAACCCCTTAACAATGGTACTCTTACGCAGCCTGTCCTCTCGCTTCTGTGCGAAGTCCTTGATTTCAGAGAAGGTGTTCATGGTGCGTTCAATCTGACGAGCAGTCAAGCTGTTCTTGTTGTAGTTGAACACAAGGTCATGAACAAGCGAACGAGTGGTCTGAGTAACCATCAGGCGGTTACCTTCAGTTGCCATCATGGCACCCATTGCATCACGAATGTTATGCATTGTGGCTGCGTTCTGCTTGCCGTTCTTGAGTGCTTCATGCACGCTCGGGTCAAGGTACTCGGTTGCCAGGTGAGCGGTCAGACCACCGAAGGGGCAGTTACCTGCATCAGCGGTACACTTACCAGGGCCAGGGCCAAGCCAAGGGCTGATGTGGATAGCGAGAGCTACGTCTTTTTCCATTTTATTCTGCTCCGTTTTCTCTATACTCCACCATGCATCGTTAGTGATGCTGACTATGGAGTGCCAACCCGTAGATTTGAGTTTCTTTTATGTTCGGGTAGGCCCCTCGCATGTCGGGTGGGCTGTTGTTTTTATGGACGCCATGTATATATCAGATAACCTTTTCATGCACAGAAAATGGGCGGCCCGTTCACTCGATTTGAGCTGAACGTGCCGCCCATAGCCTTTTATGTGGTGCTATCCGAGCAGATTGCCCATGCCGATGCTGTCAGCAATGATGCTACTTTGGCTCTTATGGAAGGCATCACTGAGGATAGTGAGGGGCATTCCACGCAAGGTGCTATCAGGCTGAATTTCCGTGATGGCACTTACCACCTGATTGACGCTCACACCGAAGATATTCGCGAGGGTTTTCAATGGCGTGCTCCAGTTAATCTTCTGAATGTGCAGGCTCAGAAGAGTATCCGGGTGAGGCAGATTCATAAGAGTAACTAGGTTGTGGATACTCTCAGGCCAGCCATGTTCTGCTGCGGTTGCCGAAAGAATCGAAACCGGCGGCGTATCCAGGATTTGAGCGAGCGCAATGACGGGCATGTTGGGCAGTGCGTGCTCATTAGCCTCAAAGATTCGCCACAGTGCACGACCCACTGATTGTGAGGTGTTCACAGCCAGGTCGCCCAGCGTGTAGCTGTCATCCTCGTCGTGCTTGCTGTTGGTAGCGACATTCGGTGCGTGCGCAACTGAGGGTGCCTCGGTCGGTTCTTCGCGCGGAGGAATAAGCACTGAGACTCCGGGGAGGTTATTCTGCGTTTCCTTGGGGGCTTCAGGGAACTTGTTCACCTTCTGCATCTCAAGTGGGTGCTTGTCCACAGTGTGCGCCACTTCAGGCTCAGGGATTACCTGCTGAATCACGCCGGGTAGCAGCTCATACTCTCCGATTTCCTTGTTTACCTCAGTGTTATGTGGTGCCTCTGAGGGGATGACAATGGGGATTGAGGTGTACTGCTCAGCTTGCGGTTCGGCAGGTTCTTCGGTGAGGTTCTTTAGAGGGCTAAGGCCAAGTTCCTGCCTGTCGGGCAGCTCGTCCAGGTCGTCTACTTCTGTTGAGGTTTCTTCGGTAGGTTCTTCAGCGACCTCAGTGTGCGCGCTGGCACCCATGGGGGCGTACTCCTGCTCGTCTTCCGGCTCTACAGTGTTGTCGGGCACATCAGTAGGCTCTTCAGCAAGGGGGAGGGGGCTGAGGAAACCGTCGTCTAGGTCGTCTAGGTCGATATCCTGCTGCTCTAAGGTCTCAGAGCCCTGCTCTTCCTGAGAGTCCTTGATAGAGGTCTCTTCGGGCTCAGCGAAGATAGGCGCAATTGCAGGCTCTACAGGTGCGGGTGCGTATTCCATATACTCGGGTCGAGTAACAGGCTCGTCTACACCTTCCAGCTCCTCGTAATAAAGCACCTGACCAGTCTCCGTGTTGTAGACAGCTTCGAAAGGAATCGGAAAGAGGCAGAGCGCACCAACGCCACCAGGGTGTGATTCTTCCACTTCGATAACTTCCTTGAGGTTCATGGTCTCGTTGCGGCCTTCCAGGAGGCTGGGCATGTTCGTAAGACCCTTATACGGGGTGTATAGGGCGCAGTATCGAGCCACTGCATCCGCACCATACTTGTAGACAAGTGCCGAAATGTACCGGCTAATCGGCTTGAAACGGCAACCGATGCTGATATTCAGCCACGGCAGCAGGTCATAGAAGTATCCGTCCAGACCCTTGAACCTAATCGATGACTGGTAACGAGAGTTGGTGTACACGGTGTACGGTGCGGGTCGCTTCAGGGGCGTAAAGTGCGAGCTTTCAGCTACCGCATCAATACTTTCATCAGCATTCTTAGAGTCGGGTCGTAGTGCCTTCTTCAACCACTCAATCGTCGCACGATACGGCGCCTCGCCAGTGACATGCTCCATAAAGCGAGAATCGGCGCCCTGTAGTGCGAGCGCGATATGCAGCTCCCTCAAGGTGGAGGTGTATTCCCCGCTCTTGTAGGTTTCGGGGAGGTTGTCGGGGTTGATGTTCCACTTGTAGGTGCCGTTTTCTGCGCCGAGGGTGGCGCGGAAGGCGGTGGTTTCGTTGGGGTCGTTGTGGAAGAGTTCTTGGTTGGGGGTGACGAATTTTCGGCTGAGGCCCATGTTTACGTATTGTTCGTAGGATACGGTGTAGGGGCAGGGGGGTGCTTCGGTGTAGGTTTCGTCGTCGTTGGGTTTGCTGGAGCGCGAGATGGGTGAGTAGGCGCGCATGAATGAGTGGGGGGTCATGAGGTCGTAGTAGATGGCGAGGTCTCGGGTGACTTGTCCGTCGAGTCCGTCGTACCTGCGGAAGGTGCTGAGGAGGTATTTGCGGTATTCGAGTTCTTCGTCGGTGAGTTCGATGTGGTTCCAGGTCATGCCTGTGTCGATGCCGAGTTCGGGGATGAAGTGTTTTGCTCGGTTGTGTTCGTGGGTGGGGTCGTTGTGGGGTCGGGTGTCTTCGGCATAGGGGTATGCGGGTGCTTTGGTGGGGGTGTTTTTGTGTGCTGCGCGGAGTTTTAGGATGTGCTTTTTGGCGTTGGTGGTTTCGAGGTAGTTGGCGATTTCTCGGGTGGTGAGGTTTCTGGGGGGTAGGGGGTTGTTGAGGGATGCGCAGATTTCTTCAGGGGTGAGGCCGATGTATGCGAAGTATTCAATCCATGCGAGTTCTGCTTTGGTGAAGGGGTGGCTGGCCGGTGTTTTGGGTGTGCGTGAGTTGATGCGGAGGCTGTAGGTGGTTTCTACCTGGTTGCCGCGCTTGAGGTCGATGAGCTGCTGGGTTTCGTTCATTTGGTTTCCCTTTCTTTGTCTGGTCTTTGTGTGGTCAGTGGTTTATGGGTGTGCACGTTTTGGTGTTGCCATTGTGGGGCGTGTTCGTGCTCTTCTAATTGTACACGGTATTTTGGGGTGTTGCGTGTGGTGAAAATGGGCATGAAAGTAGGGGCACTGGAATGCTCATGGAGAGATTCAGTGCCCCTACTTTTTATGTGTGGATGCGTGCGGACAGAAAGGGATTCGAACCCTTGAGACGGGGTTGCCGCCTACTGGTTTTCAAGACCAGCTCCTTCGGCCACTCGGACACCTGTCCATAAAGCTCATCTTTGTGCAAAAGAGTCAAAAATCACTCAGATAAGCTTCGCTGGGGTACCAGGACTCGAACCTAGACAAACGGCTCCAAAGGCCGCTGTGCTGCCATTACACCATACCCCATTGCGCCACCGCTTCGCGGTTGCACCCGCCGCCTCAAACTTTGTACGTGTTCTTGCGGTATTGCGGTGGCACTATTTAGTTAGTGTGTCGCCAACCCAGTTCCCTGAAGCGGCGACACAAACAAGTGTAGCACAACTCGGATTGTGTATGCAAGCCAAAATGAAGGTTTTTTGAAAATAGCGCCAATCTTGGCTTAAAAGCGCCTTTCTGGAAGGATTGGTACTCAAACCTGCTTTGCGGCGCTGGTTTTATTGAGCCACAGGGAGCCTTCATCATTGACTGGAATCATGACCAGGTTCCCGTCGTAGGCGAAGATTGCGCGCTCGTACACCTCTCGGAGGGTTGCCTCAGCAATCTCAATACTTTCACAGGTGCAAATCTCCGACACGGTACCCAAATCGTTAGTGTCCAGAACCAGGATTCGCCATAGCTCAGGCTTAGCTCGCAGCGCTGGATACTGTGTAATGTCCTCAAGAGTCTGGTACAGCATATCTGCATCAGGGATAGTGCGCTCCCTCATACGGAAGGTGGCACCAGCTTTTTTGGCAACATATTCTAGAGGCATGTCGCCACTTTCAGATTGTACGGTCACAGCAGGAGCAACAACGAAGCAGTACATGCCGCTTCTCTTATTCTCATACTGTAGGGTGATGACAGGGTACGGCGTTACCATAATGATTCAATCTTTCTTTCGTTCATAGTGTCCATAGGGGCGAGCAGCCCCTTACACAATTCCTATATCTGTACACAAGAAAAAAGCCACCTTTTGATACACATCTGTAACAAAAGGTGGCTCCGGTCAGGCCCTAGCTCACTAGGTGACCTTCAACCAGCGGTCTTGGAACCTAATACCCTTATTCTGAGGATGCTCATTCACAGGCTTCCAATACGCCGTCACAATACTGTCCTTCTTCGGCCCGTCAACACTAATCACAAGAATCAGATTACACTCTGTAGGGTCAGCACCCTGCTCAGGCGCAACAACCCTCATATGCCCCTTAGAACGAATACTAATCGACCTACCACCACTCCTACGGTCATCATACTCAGTAATCGAATACGTACCCGGAGTGTAATCCTCAAGAGTCGCAAAAATATCCTCAGCATCAAGAGCAGCAAGCTTACCACTAGCCAACTTCTCCATCACATGCCCACTCGGAGCCAACCGCCCCAAATCAATATCACGCACATACTGACGGAAACGCTCAACACTCTGCTCATCCATCTGCTGATACGTAATCTGCCTCTGATTCTTCGTCAAACGAGCCCAGTGAGGGCGCGTGCCCGTCTCTTTGGCAACCTTGCGTTTGTAATTCCACAACGCCCTCACCTGCGGAACATCCCAAGGCAAACCAGCCTCCTCAGCAGCCTTACGCTCCTCATCCAACTCACGCGACAAAGCACGCTTCTCAGCAGGCGACGTCTTAGAACTTCTCAACTTCTTGTCACGGTCAGTAATATACCGAGCCCTATCAAGAAAAACACGCTGCTTCTCCAACTCAATCAAATACTCCTCCTCAGTCTGAGGCGGCACAGGAGTAGCAGACGGATAAATATAAGGCTTACCATCCGCACCCACCACCCTCAAATCACCAGGACGCAACGGCGTACTCGCAACATTCCTCGACTGGGCACCAGCCCTCACAGGCACCACCCGAGGACTAGGCATCGAAGGCTTAGGTGCGCTCGGCTTAGGCACAGAAGGCTTCGGAGCAGAAGAAACAGACTCAACCACCACCGGCTTCGAAACAACAGCCTCACCAACAGCCGCAACCCTCTTCGCCTTACGACCACGACCACGCTGCTTCGCTAAACGACGCTTCGCAAACTCCTCCCTCTTAGCTCGCCGCTCCTCCTCAAACCGCTCCAAAGCCAAAGCCTCAGCCTCACACCCCACCTCCTCCAACGACCCATGAGGCTTATCACGATACTTACACTCCCTAACCGTAGCCTCACACTCATGCACCTGACGGTCATTATTCATATGATACTTTTTTGGGCCTTTCCCAATTAGCTTCTTAGCCATAATCCACTATTCTCTCTCAACTCATTCTATGATTCACACCCACAAGCAGCCCGAAGCGGGTAGGTATATCAGACATAGCGCAAGCCGAAACCCAAAAGACACGGGAAAGGGCCCGCAGCGACGAAAGGAAGAAAAATCGCTACGGGCCCTTATCGGGGGTGTTTGCGCTCGCACCCCGTGGTGGAGTGTGGAGATGTTCGGGGTCGAGCGCATCTATACAGGAAAGTTGCTGTCCGGGGCTAGGGGGGGGGTGCGCCCCGGAGAGGTTCTAGCAACACATCTGCATGTGTTTAATATATCAGCGGGATTTTCAGGGCTCCAACTCATCACCCGCACATTTTTAATTTTTTTCGTCTATTTTGCGATAGCGTTACACTATTGTGCTATGATACGTCTCGTACACGGGTCGCTTGAATCCCCCACAGGGGTAGGATTGAAGCCCCATGTTCACTTATTTCTAATCATCAATCAGGAAGAAGGTACGGCGCAATGTCCACCAATCCCGAACTGAAGAATTATTCGATTAGCGACCTGAAGGTTGCTGTTGCGAAGGATGCAGACGTTAGCCAGGCAGTCGCTGGTAAGGTTATCAACGCTTTCTTGGAACAGATTAAGAACTCTCTTGCTGAGGGTCACTCTGTTAGCCTCCTTGGTTACTTTAACTTCAAGCCCGATGTTAAGTTGGAGCGCGAGATTCGCAACCCTCGTACTGGCGAGAAGGGTATGAGTACTGTTCATAAGAAGGTGAAGGCTACAGTCTCCGGCAGTATTGACAAGCTGGTGGCTGCTCTGCCTGTCACCCCCGAGGAGGAGGCAGACGCTAGGGCTAAGCGCGAGAAGAACCAGAAGCGCAAGTAGCCCAGCACCCTAGGCTATTTACGAGAGCGCCCCGCCAATATTAGGTAGGGCGCTCTCGCTATCCCATGGGGATAGTGTTATAATAAAAGTTAATACTAGTGAGTATTGCACATAGTCCTCGACGAGTAGTCGAAATACGAGAGGAAGGAAAGGCGCGAGCGTGTGCCGCGAGCGCTTAGGTAATTATGTCTGTTCATGCACGTAAGGCAAAGTCTGCTGGCGAACCTCTAGCTATTTGGCTAGATAAGCCTGTAGGCGGTTCTGAGATTCATGTGTCACCTATTGGCGGCGGCAAGCATGGCGCGTATTTTGAGGCTTTTGACCCTTGTATGGGTGATGATGTCTTGGCTCCGTCTGTTGCGGTTCCTCCTGAGTATATTATTAGTGTGTTTACAGCTGGTGTTGCTGCTAGTGGGTACACGCCTATGGAGCTTCAGGCGATTGCGTTTGAGTCGGGTATTGTTGCTGATGCTGATGTTGTGGCGGAGCGTTTGCGGGGTGTTCAGCGGGGTGTTTCGCGTGGGGTTGGTGGTTGGAATCTTCCGTATGTTATGGAAGACCCTTATGGCGATAAGTTGATTGTTGATGTTGCGGAGTCATCGCCTGGTAGTGTGGCTTTTACTTTTTCGCCTGCTGATGGTGTTCCGGTGAGGTTGGTTGTTCCGCCGGATAGGTTTATGGTGCTGTTTAGTGCGGCGTGTAGGGCTACGAATTATACGGAGGAGGAGCTTCGTGCATTGGCTGTGCGGGCTGGCGTGGTGAGGCAGACTATTCGTCCGAATAATCGTGCGGTGCGGCGTTCTCGTGCGCGTCGTGGTGCCGGTGGGTCTTTGTCTGCGGCTGTGGCTGCTTCGGGTGTGGGGCGTGGTAGCTCTGGTGTGGCGAGCACTCAGCAGGGTTCTGCGTTTTTCAAGAGTTAGTGTTTTTGGCGATTTGTGAAAGGAAGTTGATTGCCGTGTCTGTTGTTTCTGAGGTTCATTCTCGGGTGGTTTTGAGTGGCCCTGATTTTGGTGCGTTTGTTGAGTATGTTGTGGGTGATTATTCTGTGACTACTTGGGATTCGTATTGTCGTCGGTTGTTTAGGTGTTTGGGGTTCCCGGATGATTGCGTGGTTCCTGAGTCGCCTGTGGTTGCTTCTGCTGGAATGTTGCCTCGTATGTGGCATAAGGTGGCTTTGGGGTCGGGGGCGTATGAGCCTGTTTTGGGGATTTTGAGCTGTGATTCTTCGACTGGTGATGCTGCTGCGCTTCTGGAGTCTGAGGTGTCAGTGGCGCATGGTCATCCGCTGGCCGCTGTGTTTTTGGGGTCTGTGCGGAAGTTCACTGCTGAACAGCAGGCGCTGTTGAGCATTTTGGCTTCTGAGCATGTGGGTCGCCTGGTGCGTAAGGTGGGTGTGTCTGCGTTGCTGGGGTTCTTGCCTGCTGAGAAGTTCATTCCTGCGGCGGCGGCTCGTGAGTTGGAGCGTCTAATTGAGGAGGATGGTTTGGGTGCCGTGGTGCCGTTGAAGCCCTCCCAGGTGCCTTCTTCGCCGTTGTATTCGGTGGTACGTGCTGGCTTTGAGGCGCTTGATGATTTGGTGGCTGACTTGAAGGATGTGCCGCACGAGTCGTTGCGTGTGTGCTGGCTTTTGACGCATACTGTGGATGAGTGGGTCTCGGATAAGGCGCATATGCCTGAAGGTGCGTCGGTTGCTGAGCAGGTGGCTGCTCGTGGCGATGATGCTTCTGATGGCGAGGTTCCACTTTTCTAGGCAACTAAATATGAAAAGGTGCCCCGCAAGAAATCAAATCTTGCGGGGCACCTTTTACGTGTGGGAATTTGCGGGCTTAGCCGAAGGTGGTGGTGATGGTCTTACCTGCGGTCAGCTCGTCCACGGTGGGGATAAGAACTTCCTCTTCGACGCCGTTGATAGGGTATGCGAAGTGGATTTTCTTGTTCTCGCGGTCATAGACGGCCCAGCGCTCTGCGGTGAAGTAGATAATGTCTTCCTTCTCGCCAGAGGTTCCGTGAACCAGCTCTGCCAGGTGGGACATGTACTCGAATGCGACAGCCTGAAGGATTGCGGGGTCTACGCCGTGTGCATGGAAGCGACCACTGCATTCGATGCTCAGGTCTTCAGTGTCAACATTCACAGCGAGCGCCTGGAAGGCGTGGGAGCCGTCTTCGCTCGGTTCTACCTCAATATGGGTGAGAAGAATCTGAGGTGCGTACAGTTCGCCACTGGGGCCGTTCAGGTCGTTCTCAAGGTCGATGGTGCCGTAGATGTAGGGGTTTGCGGTCTTCAGGGCTTCGTGCAGCTGTTCGTGGGTGTAGCTCGGGGTAGGCAGGTTCTTCAGATAGTCGATGTTTACGCTCATGGTTGGGCGTCCTTTCTTTGTTTGTTTGTGTCGCCTCACTGTATGTAGTCTTGTAGCCGTTAATATATCGGGTACAAGTGAAACAGGGTGGCGGATTTGTGAGGATAATATGCCCTGGAGTTGGGGGTATTTTATTTTCCTCACAAGGTAAATCATACCATAATCCAAGGCAATAAGCATTTATGCAAGATGGTAAAATGGTCGCTAAGACCCCCTGTATCATCCAAGAAAGACAAGAGGTGTTTAAGCATGTCTCCCCTTGGCCTTAGCGGCGGTAGAACGCTGACCACATTCACTGAAGTGTTGCTGATTCCTCACACTAAAAAGCAAGCTGTAGCCATGTGTTATCGCCTGCTCACCGCGTCTAAATATCCAAGCGCAGCCCTCATGAGCTCCCCTGTACGTACTCAGGGGTTCCATCTAAGTGGATTCGCCGAAGAAGGCGCATCTATCACTATCGCCGCGCGACACATTCAGAACGTGCTCAACAACGAGCAGCTAGAGCCACTAGTGAAGGCGACCCTCGACAGAGACGAAGACGTAGACAGGGTGAACCTACTACTGTTTGAGGATGCAGACCCGTATAAAATTATCTCCGCCAAAGAAGCCGTAGTGCTCCCTGAAGGCATGTCCGTCACGCCGCTTGTCTGCAAAATCTTCAACGACGCCTCACAAGCAGAAGAAGCCACACCAGAAATTTGGGCAGACGTGACACAAAGACTGCATCAAGCAATCACCAAGCCAGCACCACCCACAAACAAAGTGGAATGCCCTGGGCTTGAAACAGGGTGCTTCGACCCAAATCTAAGCCGCACAGCAGAGTTTATGGCCATGTGTGACTGGCTCTAAGGGCACTTACCTATGTGCCGCACATTGCGGAAGCAAAACGCCCCTTACATCGGTTATCCAGCGTAAGGGGCGATTGTGTTGGCTAATCGGTGGGGGCTTCGGCTGACTTCGAGTTGATTTCAGCGATGAACTTCGGCACCAACGGGGCAGACAGTAGAGCCTGTTCTGCCTTGTCTACTAGGGGGACGATGCCTGTGACCGTGGGGGCTTCGGCTAGGCGTTCCTCAGAGTCATTTCCCCAGGAGCGGCTGGCGTTAATTAGGTGGTTCAGCTTGTGCCCCTCAGATTCGATGAAGCCTCGAACGAATTGGAGGACGGCTTCGGGGTTTTGAATCCACTTATTTGCTTCCTCGGGGTCGTGGTAGGCGCCATCGAGCAGAGTGTCTGCCCCTCCTTCACGGTGTCCAGGTTCTGTGGTGAACAGGGTGAAGGTACGGGTGTTGGGGCCAACACGGAAGGTGTTGGTTACTTCGATGGCGGCGGGTCGGAACGTGAAGGTGGTGCCGTTGACTGCGGTGAAATTGTGGCTCTCGGCGGGGTCTTCGATAGTGTCGGTCACGCTTACAGAGATGAACGGTTCAGCAGCCCGAGTCTCACCACCACTGTCGGTCACTGTGTACGTGTAATCCTTAGTCACAATAGTGTCCATAGTTTTTTCCTTGTCTTGTCTGTGGGCATGTTTTGCGCTTTAGATGGGACACCAAAGATGTTGGCTTTATCCCTAATGCGCGGTCAAGTATAGCATACGACCGTAGGTGCTCTAGGTGGTCGTGTACTTTCGGATGATACTGTCCAGAGTAGGGGTGGGCACCTCGCTAATATCGCGGTATGCGTACCTCATCAGCTGGGCGAGCGCGGATGCGGCGGCTTCAACCTGGAAGGTCTGCCCCGGAGCGGGCGTGTAGTAGTCATCGAGGGCGTTGGAGATGGTCACACCTTCGGAGCTATTGATGTCAAACATGGTCGGTGACCTCCTAGGCAGTGTAGGTGTTTCGAGTGATGTACTTTGCGTACTCGTTGTAGAGATTGCGGAGAATAGTGGTGTAGCGTCGCAGGTGCTTGAGTGCTTCCTGGAACTCAGCCTTGCACTTATCGTATGCACGGCGAGCCATTGCGAGCGGCCAGGCGGTGCTTACATTGGTGTCGTGAAGTCGTGCCTGAAGTTCGATTCGTGCCTTAGTGAGCGCGTTGCGTGCGCGGGTTGCATATCGTCGCGCAGCGGTGAGCATAGCCTCGTTCTTGGTGACAATCTTGTGATGGTCTTCAAAGGGGGTGTTCATTATGCTTGTCCTTGAGTGACTTAGGGGTGTTTCTTGTGAGCTGTTTGGGTATAACCCTCGCTCACATTTCAAGTGTAGCACAATTATTTATGGAATGCAATCTGGCATTTTGGTGGTTTGTGGCAGAAAGAGTATCCCCCTCATGCTAAGGCTGAGTATTAGCCAAAGCGTGAGGGGGGGGGATATTTCATTGGGTGTCACATGCTCCAGCAGCTGTCACAACTGCGCACGCCGCAACCTTGTGGTGTGCGCCTATGCTCGGGTACGGAGACTTTATCAAAGGTGATGGAGGGCTCACCCCCGCGTGCAGGGAGTTCACTTTTCCTCTTTGTTCGTGCGCTTCTCGAAGAAGGGCTCACCCCCGCGTGCAGGGAGTTCACACTTCCTGACTAGGGGTGACACCCGTGAGCAGCCCGAAAATATTCAGTTCCCTGCATTGAGATGAGTAGGCGATTCCTCACCTACGGTGACCATACCTCGAATGAGGCTTGGGTCTTGACGCTTCAATACCGTTAGGCTCCACGTCCGTTTAGGCTCTCCCGCGTGCCGCAGGCGAGTGGTTAGTGCTTTGATTTTAGCATGGGTTGCCACGGTTTGCCTACCCCGTAAGGGGGACACAAGAATGCCGCGCCTTGTGATGGGGGAGGCGGGGTTGCTGTCTGGGTTGGCTTTGGCGCAGGATACTCTTGTGGAGGCTGATTTTGAGACGTGCCGTAATTTCAATTTTGAGCGGATTCGAGTCTCGCAGCCTACGAAGATTTTGGCTGACGGTTCGGTGGGGGATTCGGTGATTACTATTGCTGATACCCGTGGCGACCAGTTTTTCACGAGGCGTATGACGAAGAGGCGTCACGTCAAGAATCTACTAAAGAAGCCTATCAATACTATCTGTGAGCAGCCTTGTGAACATGTTGATGGGTGCAAGTGCCTTCTATTCCTATCTCTCCTATGAGGCACTTCGGGGGGGCCACCTAAACAGAACTCGCAACATGGTCATCCTCAGCGTGCTGGTCAGCATACACAAGACCCTCCACCAACGGAAGCACACCCAGCAACGCCACCTGAGACTCACCACCAGCCACAGCAGCAATCCTCTCAGCCAAACCCGCAGAAAAACCACTCACAGGCACCAACGCACCATACAGCGCATCCGACTGAACACCAGACAGACAACCAATAGCACCAACCAACACCGGGTACAGGGCAGTACGCAACGCAGGATGGAACGTCTCAGTGTTCTCCCTGCCCGCCACAGCAGCCACCAAATCACCCGTAGCAACCACAACGTCCACCACCCTCTTCAGATTCTTCTTACTAGGGTCTTCACCATAAGCAGCAGCGACACTCGTGATACGACGCTCCAAGTCAGTAGCAATAAGAGCCGCCGTATCAGCATCATTCGACTTAATGTGCTTCTTAGCAAGAGCAGAGTCTACAAACAAGTCATCCAACTTAACACGCGCCGCCTTCTTCGTAATAACCTCCGCAGCATACCCAGCCAACAACGGCTTCAAATGCATCATCGCATCATACCCAACAAGCGAAAGCGCCAAATCCTCAGCCTCCTCAATAAACTCAGCAGCATCATCATGCGGCACAGCAGCCAACTCAAACATAAAATTATTCCAACTACGCGGAGAACGCCACGCATACATCAAAGCCTCACGACAATTCTCAGGAACATCACGCCTAATACGGCGCTCGCGACCCTCAATATCAGTCTCCATGAAAGAGCCAGGATTACTGCTCAAGAAGCCAGTAATCATCTCACGGATACGCGGCTCATACTCAAGCATCGGCTTACCCCAATTATCCCTAGCACCCTCAATCCACTCATCCAACTCAGCCTGAACCGGAATCCAACTCACACGACCCTGAACAGGCAACTCAATCGGAGACGGATTCACCGAATCACCAGCAGAGTTCATCGCCAAAATAACAGCAGTCTCCACCGGCAAAGGAGTACCATCCGGGAAACGACGCTCATTCAACAACATCAACATCGCAGCCTGAACATCCTCCCCCGAATTAGAATACTCATCCAAAAAAAGGACACACCTCCGCTCCTGCATAATACGCACCTGATACGGCTCCTTCAAATACACCACCGAAGGAACCACACTCTTCTCGCCCGTCACAGAATCCACAACCTCAGTAGACCCAGCAGACGGCAAACCAGAAACCATCTCAGGCGTCAACGTCGCACCCACAACAGTCACAACACCATAACCCAAACCCTCAGCCACACCACGCAAAGCAGCAGTCTTACCAATACCAGGACGACCAATCAAACCCACCGGCGTACCAGGAACCAGCGAACCATCCGGCAAACGCTTAGGCATCGCCACACGCACCGCCTGACGCAACGCACGACCCAAAGGCCTCGGCGAAGAAACAATCTTCGAAGAAGACTCATCATACTTAGCAACTTCAACAATATTAGACATCAAAAAACCTTCCAAAAGTTACAAAAATTACAAAAACTAAGAAACAGGAACAACAACAGGCCTTACAGCACGCGGCAAACCATCCAACAAAGCAGCATCACCAACACCAAACCCACCATCACCCGTCAACAAAATCAACAAGCGATACGAATGACGCGCTCGCAGCTCACGCACCAAAGCACCCCAATCAAAATCGCCATCAGTAATCAAAATACCAAGATTCGCAGGCGGCTCCGAAGAACCAAAAGAATTGCTCTCAAAACTATTCAAAGCCCTGATGAAAGCAGCCAAATCAGTACCGCCACCACCCACAAAACGCACATCAGACAAAGAACGCACCTCCTGAAAATCCCTCACAACAGAATCAACAGCAGCTACACGAACCCGAGCCCGATTAGAATACTCCGACAGGATATTCTCAAGATTCCGCACAACCCGGCCACCATCAACACTGTCCATCGACGCAGACGTATCCACACCAACATAAACATTCGGGATAGCAGTCAAGCGTGAAGGGAAGAGCACGCTGTTACCCACAGCATACGTCAAGCGCGCAGGACGCCGATACGAACGGCGAACCGACCCGCGCCGCCGAGACCCGACACAAGACCGCAGTACTGAACGCAGTACGCTCACCCAATCAACAGTATTCCCAGAATCGGATGCCGCGACCCAGCCCAACAGACCCTCCAAAGACCCATCGCCAGCACCCTTATTGGAAGCCTGACGCAACAACTCCAACATGTTGTTACGCTCCTCCCTCTTCAGCAGCTCGTCAATACGCTGAACCTCAAGAGCATCCATCAGGCGGCTAAGAGTGGTCTCATCAATAAAATCAACCACAGGCTCAACGGCCGAATCGTCAGAATAGTCGTTTACTGCCTTATCGTCGAGAGAGCCCTCAGTGTCATCTTCACCAGAGCCAGCCGCAGGGTCAGGCGCACTCAGAGGGGCATCACCGGACGAAGCGCGCGGCTCGTCCCGCTCAGGCTCCTTATACAAAGCAGCATAAAACTCCTCGGCCACTCCAGCAGAATCCAACCCATAATCAGAGGGTAGATAGTCGTAATCAGTAGGCTTCAGCTCACCATCAGGGCGGTATAGAGCAATCGGCGCAGGCATACCACTAAGACGCTGATTAATCTCAAGGTCAAACGCCGCCCTTGCCAGTAGCTCATCCTCCATCATAGACCTCACAAAACGGTCATACTGAAGGGCTACAATGCGTAGCGCCTCGCGCAGAATCATCGTCAAAGTGCGCACGTCACTGAATGAACTCAACGACTTCGCAGGCAAACTAATGCGCCAATCCTTATCCACCGCAGCCACCCTGCAATTACTCACAGCAGGGCGTAGCTGGCGAAGGATGGGTACAAAATACGGAGCAACATCATTGCCAAGAAGATTGACACTATGAGTGTACACATCCCACTCATGTTCGGTTAGATGACGCAAGGTTACAGGGCCATCAGATGCAAGGGAAATATCAGTATCCATAAGGCCTCCTTATGGGGAGTAGAACAATAAATAAAAAGTCTAAAAAATAGTGTAGCACAATTACCTATGGGATACAAAAACCCCAAGTTGATAAACAACAAGGGGTTGTGGTCGTCACGCATAGAGAGCTGCCTGACTGATAGGAGGGTACCGGAGAGTCTACGTAGCCACCTTTGTGATTAGGAGTCAGTGACCCCGAGGGGACTCATGCTACATCCGGTGGATACGGCTCATCTCAGTGTGCTGGTAGCGGCTCGTCCCCGCGTACAGAGGGAGCACATGTCTTGCCATCGCCCATGCGCTACGGTTGCTAAGGCTCATCCCCACATACAGGGAGCTTACTGATTCTGCGTGCTGCGTGTTGCAATTCGGCTCATCCCCACATACAGGGAGCTTACGCGTGTTATGGCGACATACAAGGCTCGTCCCCACATACAGGGAGCTTACCCCCGCAACCTCTACAGTGAAGACTTCGAGGCGTGGCTCGTCCCCACATACAGGGAGCTTACAGCGCTAAGAGCGTGGCTAGCTACATTGACACCGGCTCGTCCCCACATACAGGGAGCTTACGGTAGCGCAAGCACTGACCGTCCAAGCCTCCAAGGCTCGTCCCCACATACAGGGAGCTTACCGCTTTTGTGGTGCCATAGGGGTGTTAATCTTATGGCTCGTCCCCACATACAGGGAGCTTACGCTTCCTGACTAGGCATTATGCCAGCAGGCAGCCCGAAAAATATTCAGTTTCCCTACGTTGAGATGAGTACCCAATTCCTTGGATACGGTGGCCATACCTCAGATGAGGCTTGGGTCTTGACGCTTCAATACCGTTAGGCTCCACATCCGTTTATCCTCTCCCGCGTGCCGCAGGCGAGTAGTTATAGGGTAGCAGATATCTATTCAAGGGTCAAATAAGCAAATCCGCCCACAGTGATGGTCTCCTTGGGTTATAGCCCAGGTGCAACCACCACTGTGGGTGAATAGTGTAATGTGTAAGCTTGCAGTTACTGCTCTAGCTTAGCTACTCGCCACCGAAAGCCCCGCTATCGGAGGAGCCACTGTCATAAGACGAGCCGGAATCCCAAGAGCTTGACGACGACCAAGAGTCGTCACTAGAGCTGGAAGACGACCAGGAGTCATCGCTTGAGCTAGATGAAGACCAAGAATCGTCACTAGAGCTAGACGAAGACCAGGAGTCATTGTCGGACGAGGAATCGCTGTCACTCAGGAAGTCGTCTATAGCGCTACTGGAAGATTCGCTAGAGGAGTCATTGTCGAAGAAGCTGTTGTCATTAGCATCATCGAATGAGCCGCCAGCACCTACAGAATCTTCACCGAAGGACTCCGCGTCTTCACTGGTGCCATTCTCAAAATTGCCAGATTCGTCATCGAATGAGCCGCCCGCACCGCCTTCAAAAAGATTGACCTCCGAGGACTCCTCAGTGGCAAACGTAGCCTGCTCGTAAGGCTCGCTACCCTCATCTTCAGCCACCTCTTCTGAATCATCGTCAGAATCATCAGAATATACAGACTCATCATCCTCAGTACTGCTACTCAGAAGGTAGTGTGCGGCACTCAATCGCATCATAGCGTCAAGCACATCGTCATCGTCACTAGATGAGCTTGCGCCAGAAGAAGACGCATTCTTGCCGGAGCCCGACTGACCATCAGACTTACCCTGAGACTTCTCCTTGTCCATAATCTTGCCACACGCACAACCACGGTCGGCACAGCTCTTCACAGGCTTCTGCTCGACAACAGGTTCAGATTCCTCCTTGCCGAAAAGTCGAGCAAAGAAAGCTTTCACGCTTGCCCAAAGGTTCTTGAAAAAATCCGACATAACAGTCATCCTCTCAAAATACAAAAACAATATAAAAAGTAGCGCGCTGCTCACCCCTAGGCTCACCCCTGCGCACAGGAGATGTCTCGGTCGCGGCACTCCGGCTCATCCCAACGTACAGGGAGCTCACAGAGCTATGAGGATGAGATGGTCTCGATGATGGGCCCATCCTTGTGTACAGGGAGCTTACTAGAAACGCCAACACCCGAACAGGTAGCATTGAGGCTCAGCCCAACATACAGGGAGCTTACACTTCCTGACTAGGGGTGACACCCTAAGTATCCCGAAAATATTCAGTTCCCTACATTAAGATGAGTATCCAATTCCTTGGGTACGGTGACCATACCCTAATTAGGGCTTAGGTCTTGACGCTTCGATACTCTGACGAGCTCCACGTCCGTTTATCCTCTCCCCTCTGCCAGGGGCGAGTTTTAATGCTAATGATACCTGGCTAGGGTATTTTGCGGCAAGTATCTAGAGCTTGCCTAGATTGAGGCTTTGTGCTTGTTGAGCTGTCGGTCTCGCTCTAGGTTCATGCAGTATCGCGCGTAAGCTTGTTCTATGCTGCCGCCTGTGGCTACTCTGTGGCACCATCTGGATTCGAGGGTGGGGTATTTCCTCTTTACTGGTGGCGGGTAGACGAACCATGTTGACCGCCATTTGTAGATGTGTGCGAGGGTCGTGTATGGTTCGTTGCGGCGGTCGAGTATATTGAACATGTTTTCAACCGCTGTTTTTTGTAGTGCTGTGGCTGTTCTGGTGTCTTTGGAGACGAGTTGGCCTTCTTGAGCTATTGCAATGTTTTTGGTTAGCACTGCTAGTGGCTGCGGGCCTGTTCCTTGCTTCGGTGAAGCCATTTCGGAATTTGTCTCCTTATCGGTGGTCGCGCTTATATGCTCTATCGTACCGCATTTTGGCGGCTAAGTCTGGGTGGTCAGGTTGATGCCTGTAAAGCTGTTGAGGTGCTGTACCCATTTGGTTGCGTTTGCGCTTGGGGTCTTGTCGAGCTTTTGCCATGCTTCGGATTCGGTTGCGCCGCGTAGCTGGCTGACCATGAGTGGCTCTAGCTGTCGCTTGGTGTAGTGCGCTAGGGGGTTGGTGATGGGTAGGTTGATGTTTGCGTCCGCGAATCGGGGGTCAATCTTTGACCAGTACAGCATTGCACTTTCGTAGTTGAGTAGTAGCAGCGGATAGTAGAGGGCGCATTTGCATTGGGGGGCATGGTTCTTGGCGTCTAGGCAGAACGCGATAAGCGCCTGGTCGGACTCTAGGGCTACATTGGCGGCTTCCATTAGTGCCTTAACCTTGCTTGCTACGAAAGGGTTGCTCTTGGTGCTGGAGGATTCGAGTGACTTCTTGCTAAAAATCTTCGCGTAGTCGTATTCGCATCCGCTAATGTACTGGCCAGAATGGTCTTCAGGCAGCTCCTCGTTATAGATAAGCGAAAAGTTGCCTCGGATAGAGCACCTGTCAATTTCTGCACCATGCAGGCTAACGCTGCCAGAGATATTGCTGTTAGTGATATGTGAGCGACCACTGATAGTAGCCCTGCCACTAACGGATGACCTGTGAATACGGCTAGACTTCAGGGTAACACTGCCAGTTACTGAGCAGTCGTTACCGACAGTCGAATCCGAATCAAGCACAGCGTTGCCACTAATAATAGCTCGATTAGAATACTCCGCAATATCAGCCTTCTTCGACTTCACCAAGACAGAATAATCTTCCACCACAGCGTCACCAAGGACAAGGTTCAACGTCGTCCCAAGGTAAGCGTCATTAATATACGTCTTCTCCAGGAACATCTCATTGGGGCTCACATCAATAAACGCGGTGCCGCGCTTCAGCTGCCCAGGCACCTTGCTGAGAGTCAAATCCTCGTTACCAAGAGTAATCCAAGGAGCCTGAACCTCAATATTCGTGAAATACACAGGGTAAATACGCTCATTGCCGTTCTGAGCAATATGCGAGATGTAAGTGAGCTCAGTGCCTTTACTGGCCAAAGTGACCAAAGCATCGTGAGCCTTACCCTCATTCACATACTTGCCCACAGTATCCAAAACGTACTGGGCGGTCGCCACAGTGTACTTGTACCTACGGTCAGGGGTGTGCTTCTTTGCCATAAAATTATGGCCTTTCTCTTATTCGCCACTAATAAAAAGTAATGGGGCTACTGGTCAGCTACAAAATTAAGTAACGCAATCGCGCTTAGAACCGTAATCGTAAGCCAAGCAGCATAGTGGTGATGCACATGCGGCTTTGTATCATGCGAAGGCTCCTCGCGCGTATAGTGATTATTAAGCATAAAACTCCAAAATAAAATCCATCCCCACATATAGGGAGGGTTGCGCCATGATGGATAGATGGTAACGCAACTCCGCAGGCTCATCCCCACGTACAGGGAGCTTGCTTGATGTTCTGGTTAGAGCACAGGTACACGAGCGGCTCATCCCCACGTACAGGGAGCTTGCACTTCCTGACTAGGGGTGATGCCCGTAAGCAAGCCGAAAAATATCCAGTTCCCTGCGTTGAGATGAGTATCCAATTCCTTGGGTACGGTGACCATACCCTAATTAGGGCTTAGGCCTTGACGCTTCGACACTCTGACGAGCTCCACGTCCGTTTAGGCTCTCCCCTCTGCCAGAGGCGAGTGGGCATTTGGTGAATACCCTTAGTGGGAGTAGGCCGTGTGGGGCTCGAACCCACGACCGAGGAATTATGAGTTCCTTGCTCTAACCTGCTGAGCTAACGGCCCACAGTGGTACCAATTTCGCAAATCGGTACCACATCTCTAGTGTAACACAATATTTTTGAGATGCAAAATATTGGTTACCAGACGTATGAGTTCGCGTCATAGGTCGGGTCTTGGCGTTGAGTGTTTTCTCGATAAATGCCACGGTCGATGAGGCTCGTGCCGTGGTCTTCATATGTTCCCATAATGCTGGCTTTACCTTCAACTATGGTGTTGCCGCCAATAATGCTACTGCCACTGGTCTGGCTGTGTCCACGCTGCTGTGCTGAGCCTGTTAGGGTGGATGCGCCTCGGTGGATAGCGTTGCCGTAGAGGCAGGCGCTTTGTTTAGTGATGGCGTTGACCATGCATCGGGCTTGGTCGAAGACCATGCTGTTGTCGGCGACCCATGCTTGGCCAGCTTGGGTTAGGTTGTCTTCTGACTGAATCCAGCCACCCAACTCATATGCTCGGACATTGTGTAGAGGGATTGCCTTTAGTGCCATGATTTGATGTAGTGTAATTTGGCGCTGTGGCCATAGGGGGTGGGTGATGACCATTGTCTCACCAGTGAACCCGTATTTTTTTTCGCGAGGCATGGTTGTCATGATACTAATGCTTCCTTTCATTGAGTATCTGTGGGTACAGTAAGAGAGGGGCGTGCCTGGTGCGTAGACCTTATTTGGTGCTAATGACCCGGATGCCCCTCTCAGCGCCCTGTCACCTGGCTAGCTGCCCTGGTTGGCGATGCGTTCCTTGAGTTCTGCGACCAGCTTGTTGGTTAGCTTCAGTGCGCTGTCCCAACTCTCGGTGAGGTAGTAAGGGTGGCCTTCCTGGCTGATTGCAGACTGGATTCGCTTCACGGTGTAGAAGCCGCTGGAGCCGCCGTTGGTCACCTTCTGGTACTCAGGGCTGAGACCTAGTGACTTGAACATGTTCGCGGCTAGGTTCTCGCCAGGTGCTTCTGGGTAGCTGATGTAAGTCTGCTGGAGTGCGGTCGGGCCGGTGAGCAGCACGGGGTCAGGCAGGGGCTTCTTCACCTTAATGGGGTTGGGGTATGCCTTGACAATCTTCTTGATGGCATTTTCGTCCCAGTACCCAATCGGGTTGGTGGAGCCGTTCTCTCGCTCGATATTGCGCAGGGTCACTGCGGTCGGGTAGTAGCGTGCGATGATTTCGCGGGTGGTGGGCACCTTTGCGAGATTCAAGTCCTTGCGCTCAGCAAAGATTCTTTCAGCCACGATACGAGCGCCGTAAAGCTTGCCGAGGTGCTTTAGCTCTTCCTTGGTCACGGGAGGCTTTCGGTCGGGTGGGGTGAGGACGTTTTCTTCTAGGAAGCTCATAGGGCAGCTTCCTCCTTTCATGAGGTAGGTTTGGTTCTTTTCTTTACTTCTTCTTGCCAGTAATGGCGTTCCATACGGTCTTCAGGCGCCCCTTGTAGGCGAGGTAAACGGTGAGACCGATGATGGCGAGTGCCCATACAAGCGGGTCAGTGAGTGCGCGACCTACAGTGATGATGACCAGTAGTGCGGAGGTGACTACGAGTGAGGCTGCGAGGATGAGTGCTGGGCTTGACTTGATATCGCGGATGGTTTCAAGTACTTCGGGGTGCTGTGCTCGGAGTAGTCGGTGGATTCGGTTGATGATTTCCTTCATGGCGTTTTACTTCCTTTCGGGCTGGTTCTGGCTTGTGTTGGTGAAACAGTTCGTGAGGTGTTCTAGTGCGCGTTCGGCAGCTATATCTAGCCTCTTCATAGCTTCGGCTCTGGCTATAGCTAGTGTGGTTTCGGGCTTTTCTTTGCTGTTGATGAATGGGCGACCTCCGTTTTTGTGGAGGGTTGGCGCGTTGTCGCGCACGGCGCGTGTGGCTTCGGTGACTCGGCGCAACTTTGCCATGAGTTCGTGTCCAGCAGTCGTGTATGTTTCAGTGGTGGTGTCAATCTGGTTATCCATTGCTTTCACCCTTCGAAATGGCGAAGATGATGGTTGCTTGGGTAGCTGAGGTGCTTTCGCGGCTTGTCTCTACGTGTGCAAGATACTTTCCCTTAGAAATTGAGCGGAACTCGCGAATTGCATCTTCAGACTTCTCAGCAATGCGCTCTAGCTGCTCATTCTGAAAATTCCCAATGACTACCTTCGCGAAGTCATTGAAAGCCTTACGGGGGAGACGTCGGGTCGTGCCGCGAATCGGTGTTGCCTCTTCAATATGCAAAGACTTGACGCGAGCCACCCCATCCAGCACCTCGCTAAACAAAATCTCGACCACAATGTGATTGATGCACAGCTTATCGTTCACCACGATTAGGCTCCTTCTCCTCAATAGTGTGAATAGCCTCTACAGCAGCTACGTACTCACTGTTAAGCATATTGGTTAGGCGCTCAACCTCATCCAAAATAGCCTTACGAGCCTTATCATACAGCTCTGCCGCCTTCTCAGGCGAAGCATTAGCGGTACCACGGATACACTCAGCAACCACCGCAGAGAAGCCTCGGTCTGCACCGAAGTCGTGCAACAAGCCCGAGGCACCAGAGAGCCAGTACGAGACTAGATAATCTGTAACTTCACTGACGAACAGCTCGCGAACAGCAGCCTCTGCTTCTTCTCGCGTGCCTTCGTAAACAAAAGTGCGCTGAATAATAGTGTCAGTCGAAGGCGTGTCCGTCACAAAATGAAGATGATAGTTGCCGTTCTTCTCCTTCGAGCACACCAGGCGACCATACACCTCACCCGAATCTACATCCTCAACATTCACACCATTAGACGTATAGAACAAGGCAGGCGGAACCTCACGACGCAAGGAACGCATACCATGCATGAACCTGCGAGACACGCTAGTCGGCAGCTTGAGGTCAGGGTTCTCAGAATGGAACGCCAAATAGGCGCCCGCAGGCACACTAATCGGCTCACGAGAAGCAATAGGAATAGTTACCAGCTCGGGCACCTAATCATCCTTTCAAAGTACAACAAAACAAAGATACATAAATACTATAGCGCAAAATACGCAAGAATGCAACCCTGCGGGAGGGGCTAGCACTCCGTGGTACACACTCGCAATAGATGGAATGGTAAGTCGATACCCTAGAGTGTAAAAAACTATTATGGCACAAGGCTCATCCTCACACGTGGGGTCAGTAGCGTATCGCTTACCCACAGGCTCTCACCTCCAGGCTCATCGCCACATGTAGGGAGCATACTAAAAGTAGCCAGCTCCCTGTCGGGATGGGCATCCAATTCCTCAGATACGGTGACCATACCCTAATTGGGCTTGGGCCTTGACGCTTCCACGCCTGGTTCTTATAGGGGTCTGCCAGGTTCCACGTCCGTTTAGACTCTCCCCTCTGCCAGGGGCGAGTTCTTGATTGGATTTAGTCTATGTCTAACGCATCCTTCGCTTGAGCTTGCCTGCCCTGCGCTTATTGCCACTTACCTGCGGTAGGGACAGCTCAAAAAGGAACGGGGTGCTATTCAGGTCTTCTTCGGGGCTTACGCTACGCATCATGGGGGTGGTTACTCCATCTACTGATGCTCGGCGAGTGAGAGACATCTTTTCCAGAACTCCAGCGAAGGCGGCGAGCTGGTAGGGGGCATCACGACCAATGTAGGGGTTGGTGGTGAAGGTGATTGCCTGCATGTAGTGACCTGCGTTTACGGTGACGGGCAGGTTCTTGCGGCTCTTGTGTCGGATTGCGATAGTGTAAGTGTGTCGAGTGGGGTTATAGGTTGCCGTGTAGGTGATGTTAGCGTTCTTGTCGGCCAGTAGGCGCTTGAGGGTCTTCTCGACTTCGGTGCGGAAGCTGCGCTTGGCTGCTTCGCCTGCACCTACAGGGTAGTTGAGAGTTGCGGTGATACCTTCTTCGAAGGTCTTCTTGGGTGCCTTGAGGGGCTTTGAGGGCTTGGGTAGAGGCTTGTTGTGGCTCATGATGAGCGGGGTAGGCGTGGGTACCATATTTGTAGAATCTCTTTTCTGTGAGGGGCTACATGTAGCCTTGTGGTTGAGATGTCAATCCATCTCCAAAAGTCTATCTATATTGTAGCACAATTATTTATTGTATGCAAATGCCCCATCTTGGTCTTGGTAACTAAGATGGGGCATTTATGTTATACAGGCTTGCTGCTAGTGCGAAGCTTCAATTTCTGCAATGGCTTCTGCGATTGCGTCAGCCTGCTCCTTGGTGTACAGCAGGTCAGCAGCAACCAGGGGCTTGATAACGCCGGTTCGAGGAGACCAGCGGGTCACCTTGACGATACCAGACTTATGCTTGCGGAGGATAGGAAGAATCTTATCCTCACCACTGTTCTTAACCGCATAGATAACCTCGCGGCTCAGAGCATGGAGAATAATCGGCTGCTCAGCAGTGAAGACCCTGCGAGCCTCATCCTTCCAGTCATCTGAAGCTTCCTTTAGATTACCTTCTTCACGAATCCACTCGCGCACGAACGAATACTGCTCATTAGTGTACAGAGGGGCAAGGTCGAGAGTCTTACGCCACACAAACTCATAAGTCCTCGTGCGACCAATCGACTCCAATAGCGCATCTACACGCTCCTTCACATAGCCAGTGCGGTAGACAGGCGTATTACCCGTGCCGCCAGCCATATGATACAGCTCAGGATTCAAAGCCAAACCCTTGTGAGTCGGGTGACCCGCAAACAGAATCATAGGATTCTCCTCCAGGGTGCCATGCAAAGACTTAACAGTGGACACTGGCGAGCGAAGAATACTCAGAGGCTTCGGCACCTCGGCGACACGAGTACCCGACGTCCACTCCTTCACCTGAGCAACGAAGCCGTCAAGTTCAACATCTTCAATCAGATTCACCATGCCAGGACGCTGCTCACGCCACAGCTTAATGAAACGCTCCATCTTCACCGTGTTCATCTCAACATCGGGGCGCAGAACCATCACACGGGTAGCAGTGTAAAAAAGTCGAGTCTTCACAGGCTCAGTAAAAACAAACCTGCCAAAACGGCACAAATGAGTCAAATCCAAGTAACTCAAGTCGGTCAAACGATGATAACCATCAGCAGCACCCTGACCACGCTCAATCAAGGCAGTCACAGGCAAGCCATAAAGAGTTACAGGAGCATCCACAGAAGCATTGGCAGTGATTCGCTCAACAGCCTCCGGCGCTACAGGGTTAGCATCCTTCGCCTTATACTCATTCGAGCCAAGATTCTTCAACTCGGCTGAAATCTCGCGACGAGGAAAGCGGAACCCAAGAATCTCGGTGTAATAATGCGAAGTGTAGTACAGGGTCGTACCATTCTCCCGCGCTTCAAGAATATCCTTAATTCGCTTCACAAGCTCAGGAGTTAGCTGCCCGTTGGCCTTAGTGGAAGTAGTCATAAAATCATCCTTCTGTGTGTCCATCTGACGAGAAGTCACGTTCAAGCAGTCGCGCCAGATACCTATACAATAAATCTAAGAAGAAGTATAGCACTAAAAGGAGTGATATGCAAGTATCAATAGGCCCAGTAAGACCAGCCTGGATAAAAAGCTCATCAGAAGGCAGGGCGACTACATATAGAGAGCACATCAACCAAAGGCTCATCCCCACATATAGGGAGCCCACTCGGTATGCTACTCGGCACTGTCGGTACGGGCTCATCCCTGCGCACAGGGAGCATACTCGGGTCTGCTCTATGAGAGCGTTCAGGTCGAAGGCTCATCCCTGCGCACAGGGAGCATACGCTTCCTGACTAGAGTAGATACCCGTAAGCAGCCCGAAAAATATTCAGTTCCCCTGTAGAGATGAGTAGACGATTCCTCGCCTACGGTGACCATACCTCGAATGAGGCTTGGGTCTTGACGCTTTGACTGCTGCTTATCTACGGTCAAGCCTATAGATAGGTTTCGTTCTCTACGTCCGTTTATCCTCTCCCGCGTGCCGCAGGCGAGTGGTGTAAAGATAAAAATATAGAGCCAGAAGGTCTAAGCTGTCACCACACAATCACACTCAACTCTGCACTTAATACAAAGCCAAGCAAAGACCTTCTGCTCTACGTGCGCCCGGTGGGACTCGAACCCACACTCCGAAGAACCTGATTTTGAGTCAGGCGCGTCTGCCAATTCCGCCACGAGCGCGTAGCAGGCCGGTGGAAGGAACGAGGCGGCTAGAGCCTCCTCGTCAGCCTGCACGATTTAGTGTAGCACACCTGCTTGGGATGTGCAAGCAGCTAGCTTTTGACCTTCTCAAGCACTACAGGCATGATTAGGCAGTCATTACGGCTAGCCTCCCAGAATAGATAGTGAAAATCGGGGAATAGGGGCTTTTTGATAACCCAACCGGAAGGTGCAATATGCTTATCAACGAACTTCTTATCGTTCGCTACAAGGTTGTAGACATCCCCGATATTGGCTGGCTCATACTGTACCTCAAGCTCTGCCTTAGTCTCAGGCTGCTTGAATTGCCCATCGGATAGGATGGCTGGCCCTGATGACCATAGGGTGACACGAGGAGTACCACGCCATGTAGGTGCACCAAGGGTTAAGGAAAACTCGCCCAGCTCTTCTCGAAACTCTGAGGGGGTCATATGCTCGACCCAACCAAGAATATAATCCCTGCTACCTGATACGTCATCAAGCCACGCCTTGTCAGTCATGCGTGCGGCGATAGGGGGACATTCAAGTATGGAGCCAATCTCAGGAAACCTGTTAAAGAAATGCCCCGTGGACATCAGGTAGTAGGAATCTGTCTCAGGTGCAAAATCGTCCTCAATGCGCTTATTTACAGCTTCCAGGGCTGGGGCCGAGGTCAGAGGGTTGAAAATCGTATCGTCAGAGAGCGCACCTACCTCCGTCGTGATCTTCCCCGTCACCACACACACAGGCGCCTTCTCACCAGCAGGCGGGGCAGCAATCCCTCCAAACAAAATGACATGCTTACCATCAGACCGGAGAATACGAGTACCTGTACTATCAGCCAACTCGCGCATCATCCTATGCGCGTAAATACGCTCAGTAAACTCAAAGCCAAGACCTGAGAGCCTATTAATAGTCCTAGAATGAATGTCTCTCAACAAGGGCGTAGGGTAAGCTGTCCTATAGCGCTTAACATGCAACTCACCCTCGTCATCATACCTAGTCACCTCAGCCGTAAGATAAGCGCGATGAGCAACCCCATCACGCAGATGCAAGCTAATAAGCGCCGTAGGCGGCACATAACCCCGCCCGAAAGCTGCCGCCTCCAGAGACCCAGGGTTATTCCAACTACCGGAATCACTATCATAAAAAATGCTGTCAGTCAGCTCCCAAGCCTCCTCAGAGAACTCAAGACCTGAACTCGGGGCAACATAACCAGCCACCTAAATCTCCTAAAATCCACCGTAAGGGCTCATCCCCGTATGCAGGGAGCCGACCTTCCTGACTAGGGGTGATGCCCATAAGTAGTCCGAAAAATATTCAGTTTCCCTGTTAGAGATGAGCAGGTGATTCCTCACCTGCGGTGACCGACCCATAAAGGGGTTAGGCCTTGACGCTTCAGCGCTCTCTCAAGCTCCACGTCCGTTTAGGCTCTCCCCTCTGCCAGGGGCGAGCGTTCTGTCCCATATGTTAGCAGTTGACTTTAGGGGAGGTCAAAGGTTTCTGCGTTTTCCACGGGGTTGCGGATGATGACGGGCAACGAGTACACCCCGGATTTAGGGTTGCGTGAGAATCGACCGTCTTGGAATAGTGGGCCTCCAAGGTTGTATTCGATTCCTGATTCGGCTGCGTTTTTGCCATCGGCAAGCGCGAGGAATACTCGACCAACGTCCTCCAGGTTCTCATGCAGGGAGTCTAGGGTCGCGTTAAGCGCGGCGTTTATTGACTCAGTGAGATTCACGGTGGGGGCTCCAGTGAATCCGGGAGCACCAATCATTAGGTGACTGTCGAAGCCGACACCATCGTTATTGGGCCACCACTCGAACCATGCGACCTGCGCCCACGTGTTATTGGGGTCGTCCGCAATGGGGTTGACTTCAGGGATAGTGTCGTAGATTTCTTTAGCTGCGACACTAAGTGAGATATCAGTGGTGATGGGAAGCACGTATGCGTGTGTTCCGGTTGGGAGCACAATACGGTATGTGTCCTTAATGTGCTTCGGGGTGACTTTCTTTGCAAGTGCGTCTTTTGCGCGACTTTCACGAATCACAGCCACAGCCAGCACATTAGTGCTAGACATCACCAACGGATAATTATCCTCGATTAGCTCCTGCGCAGCCACATGACAAATACGCTCAGGCGACTGGATACTAGACCTAACAATCGACCGAACCCAAACATCACCCACCAAACCGGCATCCAGAGGAATCAACATACGCTCACTGCCACCATATAGTCCAGTCGCACAATACATGCCAGCAGGCACCATGCGACCACCTTGTGCTCGGCAAAAGACAACCAGCTCACCCTTATTGTTTAGGGTGTGGTTAGACAAGCCTGCTGTATCGAGAAGGGTTGGTTGCCCACGATAAAGCTCCCTCGCCTCTGAAACTGCCGCAAGCAGCCCACTATCAACAGGCTGAACACTATCACCACTCAACGAGTCCGATACCGACTCGCTACCACTCTTACGACCCCAAGAGCTAAACAATGATATCCTAAACCTCCTACACAAAAACAGGGTCACGAAACCCCGCAAATACAACAAAAGGCGGCTCTAAAGCCACCTAAAGACTACCAGAAAAATACTAAGAATAAAAGAAAGATGGATACCCTGCAACGGCTCCCCAGCTTCGGCACTCGGGCTCATCTCAATATGTGGGGAGCATACTCGGGTAATGTCTTGCGCCTCGTCAATGATGAAGGCGCATCCGCACGCACACAAGGAGCATCCCTGCCATGTCGGCCGCGGTGCATTTTAAGCTCACCACTACACATAGGGAGCTGACGCTCGACTCGCTCAAAGCCGAACCACCTCGGCGGCTCGTCCCAGCGCACAGGGAGCTTCCACTTCCTGACTAGGAATAATGCCCGTAAGCAGTCCGAAAAATATCGCTTTCCATGCATTGAGATGAGTAGACAATTCCTTGCCTACGGTGGCCATACCCCTAAGTAGGGGTTTGGGTCTTGACGCTTCAACGCCCTCGCGGGCTCTCCACGTCCGTTTATCCTCTCCCGCGTGCCGCAGGCGAGTAGTATCCATAAGATACGTACTGACAACACATACCATCTTAGCGGTTGGTGCTGCTAGTGAGGTTTTCACCAACATCGAGCAGCCTAGAGGAGTCGTGTTATCTTTTGCTCTCCCGACTGGGCTCGAACCAGTAACCCTTCGATTAACAGTCGAATGCTCTGCCAATTGAGCTACGGGAGAATGGTGATTAGCTTATATGCGGCTCACCTCCGCAAGTACCCCCAACGGGATTTGAACCCGTGCTACCTCCGTGAAAGAGAGGCGTCCTAGGCCGCTAGACGATGGGGGCTAGATAACCTGTATTGAGCTAAGGGAGCTACCCGAAGCCCAATACAGGGTGAGCCCTTCTAGAATGGCTCCACCGGCATAGTCGAGTGCTCTACCTAGCTGAGCTACACCCCTGCAAGGGTCGGGATTCGAACCCGAGACCTCTCAACTATGTTATCCAGCTGTCTCAGAAAGGCTAGTACTAAACCTTCCCTCAACGTGCGCCCTATGGGGCTCGAACCCATGACCTGCGGATTAAAAGTCCGTAGCTCTACCGACTGAGCTAAAGGCGCTTACTCACTTCCAGTCGAGGTTGCGAGGCTGAAATCCGAAGATACACAACCTCAACTGGAAGCAAGATGGAGAAATGTCCCTCCCATGCAGGAGAGATAGATAAGCAATGCCCTGCTCATCTAAATACTCAACACCGAAGCGTTAAGTGCGTGCCCCTGGCTGGATTCGAACCAGCGACCTGCCGCCTAGGAAACGGAGGCTCTGTCCACTGAGCTACAGGGGCGGGTTGGGGTGGCGCACCAACATCCATAAGGTGTGCTGGTCGTCTGCGCGACCACCCCGCTCTCAAGAAGGCAGACAGAGATTGATGCTGAAATAAATCCAACATGCAAAAACCTGAATGTGACAAACACATACAAGCCTGAGCTGTCTACTGCTGACTATGATACATCACATGGAAGCTCAATACCAAATTATACTCACCCGTCAGCAAAAGGCGAGGAACCGGCAGCAATAATACTCTGCCGATACGTACACCCGATGGGACTCGAACCCATACGCCGTGAGGCACAGGAACCTAAATCCTGCGTGTCTGCCAATTTCACCACGGGTGCCTATATGAAAAATTATATCAAAGAACTAAGCATAAGCGCGAAAGCATCTTAAGCTCATCTCCGCGCGTAGGGAGTGTTCAGATTAGCGCCAGCTACTCTAAAAGCATCCTGGGGGCTCATCCTCGTGCACAGAGAGCTCGCACTTCCTAGCTAAAGACGATACACCGTAAACAGCCCGGAAAATATTCAGTTCCCTGTAGAGATGAGTAGGCAATTCCTTGCCTACGGTGACCATGCCCTGATTAGGGTTTGGGTCTTGACGCTTCGACCGCTACCTATATTGCAGGCGAACCTGTATGTAGATTTCAGTCTCTACGTCCGTTTATCCTCTCCCGCGTGCCGCAGGCGAGTGGGCATCAATCTGGAAGACCGATGCTGTGTGCCCCCAGCTGGATTCGAACCAGCGACCGATGGGGTAGAAATCCATTGCTCTGTTCCACTGAGCTATGGGGGCGTATGTAAAAAGTATGGCATATGGGCTATCTAAGAGCATCCAATAAAAACGCACATATAGTGTACCACATGGGCTCACCCTTGTGTACAGGGAGCTAGCCAAAATCATCGTTATCGACGAATGCCAGAACGACTCATCCCCACGCACAGGGAGCTTACCGTGCTATGGAAAACCACGGTATTGTCGTTGTCGACTCATCCCCACGTGCGGGGAGCTCGCGGCAGTGCTGGAACCCGCCGCGTAACGTTCACACGGCTCACCCTTGTGTACAGGGAGCTGACGCCTCCTGACTGAGGGCGATACCCGTAAGTAGCCTGAAAATATTCAGTTTCCCTGCATTGAGATGAATAGATGATTCCTCATCTACGGTGACCGACCCATAAAGGGGTTAGGCCTTGACGCTTCGACCACTACCTACATTGCAGGCGAACCTGTATGTAGATTTTAGTCTCTACGTCCATTTATCCTCTCCCGCGTGCCGCAGGCGAGTTCTGGCCGTGAATAAATCTTGACCATAGAGCCTCCTACCAGATTCGAACTGGTGACCCTCTGTTTACAAGACAGATGCTCTGGCCATCTGAGCTAAGGAGGCGGGGGCATACTTAGCGAAAAGACACACCTATGTACTAGTAGTAATAGGGATGAAGTGCCTCTTACTTGTATGCCAGAAGTAAGAGGTGTTTGTAGACTTGTGGGTCTACGTTTTTATCATATCAGGCCTTTGGGGTTTCCCTTGGTTGGTTCTGGTGTGACCATCACTCGGGGTGATGTAAATAGTGTAGCACGCTTTTTGTCTGGATGCAAAACTTTTTGTTTATGTAGTGCGTCACATTAGTATTACTCGGTGGCTGTACGTTCATGGTATGCCAGGAACTCACTGTATGTGCCGAGCCGACACCAGCGTTCCTCACTGAAAATGCTGGGCTCCACCCGACCCCCATCACCTTCTTGCAGGTCAATATTGAAGTGGTTGAGGTTATTGCTCAGGAAGCTTGAAGATACCCTGCTCGGCGCGAAGCTACTACGTATCTCGCCAGGCATCACCGTTGGCGGCTCCTTGCCGACGGGAGCCAGATTGGGATACTTACACATGCCTCTAGCCTTAGTCACCAAATCCAAAGTGACACTTCCAGAGACTAGCTCATGTCGGAATACTACGTCGCCCTCCTGGACTACGCGAGAAGGGCTGAGTAGCGCAGCATGTACCTCAAGGAAACTTGCGACCAAAGCGCCTAATGTAGTTCCCCTCATATACGGTACAATCATGCACCCAGAATCCCTATACAGCCCACGAGCCTTGAAAATCGGAGTGCCATTACCCCTATACCCTGTCACAGTACATTCAGCAGACTCTAGCAAATCATTAACAAGACGTGAGCCAGCTTGACCCTTATCAGCTGAAGCAACCTGAACCAAGCCCTCCGCACAATACGCAGTAATCTCAGGGGAACTGACCGCACGGTCAGCAGTGGCATACCAACCACCCGCCACAAGCCTAGAGCAAGCAGCGCACTCCGAAGCATCCACACACTTATGCTCCTGGAAGACCACAACCAGGCGCTTCCGCAACGCCTTGTCTTCAGCCTGAAAAGCTGACCTACGCACCACCGAATCCCTGCGAGCCTCAACGTACTCTATATAGTCATTTAGCCACACCAATAGTGATGTGGCTGCAAAAACATTATCCCACCTAGGAATCATCAGAATAATCCTCACAAAAAAGACAAGCACCTTACCAAGTGCCGAGGGTGCAAGCAACTAATCCCCAAACATAGGAAGCTCACTCATGACGGGCATCATAGGTAAATCTGCCCCAGTGGCTCGCCCCACGCGCAGGGAACCAAGCAAAGTTAGCACATTCATAGTCGCCGCTAACGATTACGGCTCATCCTCACATACAGGGAGCATACTCTTGACTAGGGCAAATACCCATAAGCAGCCCGAAAAATGTTCAGTTCTCTATATGGAGATGGGTAGGCAATTCCTCGCCTGCGGTGACCGACCCATGAAGGGGTTAGGCCTTGACGCTTCAAAGCCGCGAGGCTCCACGTCCATTTAGACTCTCCCGTCTGCCACAGGCGAGTTCTGCTCAAGAGTGATTCTTGACCATAGAGCCTCCTACCAGATTCGAACTGGCGACCTTCTGTTTACGAGACAGACGCTCTGGCCATCTGAGCTAAGGAGGCGGGCGCGACCAGCTTTTTGGTCTAGCACTTTTGTATTGTAGCAGATATGCAGATACCCCGCAGGAGCAAGTTCTTCAAAATCTCTGAAGTGTTACTACTGCGGGGCACCTAGCATTGACTCAGGTGGAGTTAGTTGCCTTCGAGTCCGCCGACTGCTGCGTTTTCAATCATGGAGCTTCTTGAATCGCTGAGGATGGGGCCATCAAGGATAAGGAAGTTTACCGCTGCTACGAGGGCGGTGCCTAGCAGAAAGATAAGGCACATCACCACTAGCGCACTCTTCATGTCGCCTGATTGTAATGCCCCACGCATGGCTGGCACCATAACTACGAGGCTGAAGAGTCCGATGACCATTAGGATGAGGCTCTTGATTGGGTTTGAGCGTTTACCGTCGTTATTGTTGCTATCCGAACTGCTCTTGGATGAGCTGGGTGACGGGCTGTTGCTCGGGCTCTTAGACGGTGTAGCTGATGGTGTGGGGCTACTTGTCGTCTTGGTTGGTGATGGTGTTGCTTGGGCTGATTGGGATGCTTCGACTCGTGCGCGTTCTTGGCTTTCGGCTGCGCTTTTTACTGCGAGTGTGATGCCGAAGATAGCGACTGCGATTAGTGCGAGTCCTGCAATGATGGCGATGGTTCCGCCGATGATTGCAGGTAGCGCTTCTTTGATTTTCTTGCGGCGAGCTAGCTTCTCTTGACGTGCTTCCCATTTTTGTTGGAGCTTGTCGACTCCGAGGAAGTGGGATAGGAAGCGGTAGTCTGCATATTCGCCGCTGGTTGGTGGCGGTAGGTCTACGCGGCTTTTCTTGCTGAGGCGTTTCTCTTTGAACCTGCTGCTCATGTAGTCAGTGAAGCTTTTGAGCTTACTGGTTTCGTCGCTTATTTGTGTGCCCATGTGTGGGTGTCACCTTCCTTTCCCTATCTTGAGCAGTAGTGTTCAACGCCTACGTTTTGGTGCGTTGAGTTGCTGCTTATCGATAACCTTTGCATTCTAGCTTGAGGTGTAGTTATTCATGAACCTATCGGTGGTAGTGCTTGAAAACTTTTAGAGCATTTTCAGGCACTACAAAGTAACATCCTGCTGTGCGACCTAGCTGGGCAGGAGTATCAGGCCGATAATGGCGAGCGTGAAGCACAAGACAGCAAACATGACCCGCCACATGATAAGGGTGCTAGCGTATCGCAGCAATGCGAGCATGTCTTTTGATTGCTCAGGTGTGGCAATTGTTGCGGCTTCTGGCGGGTTTGTTGCGTGGGCTGATTTTATGTGGGTCTTCTGGTTCTTCTTTTTGCGTTTTTTGCGTGAGGTTGTGCTGTCGTAGATTTGTTGAGCTAGCCCGTAGTCTCCGAAGGGTGCTCGGATGGCGTCTAGGTAGTCGGTAATTTCGTTGTCGTTTTGGGGTAGCCACTTGGCGTGTGTGGTTTGACTTTGCATGGCGTTGGCGATGATTTCTTGGATGGCTTCGTCGTATTTTTTGGTTATTTGCATGAGTGCTTCACCTAGTGCGCCGGTAACGATGAAAGTTTGTTTGTCGTTACGGTCTAGGTATTGGTCGAGAAGAAATTTGTCGCCTAGACCACATTCGGGGCAGGGCACATTGTGGCTTGGCCATTTTTTGTAGACTGGGATTCGGAGGAGTGAGGTTTTTTCTCTGATTGTGGTGATGTATTTAGGGCTGTTGTCGCACTTAAAGAGGATGGTTTGGTCACTTGTGATTTCTGTGCTGGTGAGCCAGACGTCGCCGGGTCGCGCTTTTTGTGCGGTGGTGAACCGTGGGGTAAGGTCTCTGTAGGCTTCGATAATGGCGTCATAGTGTCCGCAGCTGAGTATTTTTGAGTAGTTTGGGAGTGTTTTGGCTATTTCAGTCTGGATATTTTGGGTTGCTTCAGCGAGGATTTTTATGTAGAGACGGAGTACTTCGCGGTCGTTTGTTGTGTATGCGGGTTTGGGGGTGGCGTTCATTGGTTGTTCCTTTTGCGCAGCTTATGGACGGTGGATGGCATGGTTGAGGAAGTGTTGGGCTAGTTCCGGGTTGCTGAAGAAGATTATGCCATTCATGACAAGGAGGAGAATAATGAGGATTGGTGCGATGCTCGGCGGTTTCGGGGTGCCGTAGTATTTGCGGTGCACTACTTGTTGGCTTGCAGGCCGCGTTTGGTGAGGGTGGGTGGTTTTGGGTTTTCTGGGTTTCAACCGGATAAGCGGCTGCTTTTCTGTGTACCCGATGATTTCGGGTGTTTCGGCTTCAGGGTCGGGCGCGGTGAGGTAGGTGTTGTCGTAGATTTGTTGGGCTAGCTTGTAGTCTCCGAAGTCGGGCAGAGTGATGTTGTGGCGTCGCAGGAAGCGTTCTAGCCAGATTTCTTTGGTAAATTTGTGCGCACTGCTGTAGGTGACGAGCCCGTATCGGTTTTCAGCATCAGCTAGTTTCTGAACTTCTTTTCGGTAGGCTGCGGTGATTTCATGGATGGCATCACCTAGGGGCGTGGTGGTGTCTACTGCTAGCAGCTGGCCTCGTGGGTCACTAAACTTGCAGGTGCATGGGGTGGTTGCCCATGTGGGTGCCCCGCAGGTTCGACAGTTCGGGTTGATGTTGTGGGCTGAGTTTTTGCAGCGGCGCGATGGGTCTATGTGCCATTCTCGTGGCGCTCGGGTTCCGTAGGTGATTACGGGTATTGTGCCGTCTGTTAGCTCAATTTTGGTGATTTTGAGTGCGTTTCCAAGGGGGAGCTGATTGCGTGTGGGCGTGGTCTTTGGCACGATACTTGTGTAGTATCGTGCCAAAGATTTGGAGTGTCCACAAGAAGTCGCAAGTCTTGACTTGATAATGTCGCGTAGCTCTTCAAGGTATCCACCTAGAATGCGAGCGTAAGCGTACACGATACGGTACTCGTATCCACTCAAAGATTCTGACTTTTGGCTTGCTTGTAGCCCCATCTATGCTCCCTTGACTGCTTATCTTCTATAGAGGAGATAATTTATACATAAAGGCGTGCTCCTATGCGCCTTCGCAGAGTTCCTTGACCTGATTGCTCAGCATCATGTCACTTAGCTCTTGCTCAGCAGCGCCGCCTGTTGTGGCCAGCTCCAGAACTTCTGCTTGACCTTCCAGCTTGGCCTTTGCGGCATTCAGCTCACTCTTATCATAAGTAGCACCCAAAGCATTGACCTGTCTGACAGTCTCAGAAACTCGCTCCTGGTAGTCACCCAGCTGAAGGGCGAGCTCCAGCTCCTGAATCTGCAACCCCAGCTGCAACGTTGCATTATCCAGCTTCTTGAAATTGGATTCCAAGCCAGTAGCGCCTGCAATAGCAGCTTTAGCCATATCTCGCTTACTGTTCATTAGCTGTGCCAGCGCAAGAATGTCAGGAGAATTATAGGGCGGCTTACCCTTCTGACGAATCTCCTCAGCAAGCTTCTCGGCTTCAGCCTCATACATCTTCGCATTAGCGGTAAAGCCATGAATCTTCTCAGCCAGCCGCCCAAGCCTCACGGAGTTCTGTACATGCTCCGCCTGCAACTCTTTCACCTTCTGGTAGCTACTCTGCATGTAAACATCAGCTCCTCTCAATGACTTGAAAACGGTCTCACCATCAACACCAGGGAAACACTTCACATACGCATCATACGCAGCCGCATCCAGCGCCTTCACAGGCCTCTGCTCAATGAATCCCTGCCCATAATAATCACACATCGCCGACCACAAATCGGCGTCCCTCGTAAGGTCATAAACACGTTTGGCGTTGTACTGAACATAATAGTACGCAACCGGAACATCAATCGTGTCTTCCAACAATAAACCTCCTACGCAATACGAATCTAACCCCCGGCCGACCTACAGACAGCATACGTAACTAAAGGCTCCGCCGAGGGCTAGACCACAATACCTACATCAGGCTATTTGGGATGCCATACCAGCAGCTTCAGCAATAGCAAATGCTTACTGGCCGCCACTGTCACCGCCGCCAAGTTCCTTCAGGCGCTCCTGAGCAGCCAGCTCCGTAAACTCGCGGTCAGCGGCGGCACCAGAGCTATCTGCCTGAACTTCACGCATACCCTCAAGGCGGGCCGTTGCCTCATCGGCCAGCCTCTTCACCTTGTTGTTACCGTAACCCGCCAAAGACAGGTTGGTGGCATTATTCAGCTGGTTCAGGCGTTCCTGATTCTTCTCAGCCTCACGAGCCTGATTGTATCGAATAACATCTGATTCCACTTCATCAAGCGTCTTCAAGATGTCGAGGTGACCTTCTTGTGCACCGTTCACGAAGATTTGGCTATCATCACGGCGCTTCTCAAGAATCAGCAGTTCCTTAGCCTTCTTAATATTCCATTCCTTGAGCTGCTTCAGCTCCTTCTCCTCAGCCGGAGTAAGAACACTAGCACTGAACCTGCCAGCCTTTTCTTCCAGCTCCTCAGTGCGCTTCAGAGAGCGAGAAATCTCATCAGTGAGGTTCGCAATATCAACCTTCAACATCGCATACCTATCCTCACCATCAATCGTGTTCGGCGCATTCTCACCCACCGTCTCACGCAACTTATAGATAAGGTTCAAAGCATCCTGAACATCCTTGGGGAAATCACCTTCAGCAATAGCCTTATTCATCAGCTCATAAATCCTTTCATGCGTAACAATCTGCTTCATCCGCTCAAACGGGATACCAGTATCCTGATAATACTCACAAGCCGCCTCAATCGTCGAATACGACAGCTCACGCAGCTCCTCCTCAGTCAGACACCCACTCTCACGCTTAGCCAACACGCGGTTCAACGAAATCAGCTTCTGACCCAACGCAGGATTACGACGAGTACGATAAAACACCAAAAGAGCATCCGCCAAAGCACACACCTGCCTCAACTTAAACTCAGGAGCCACATCAGGCAAACTCGTAGCCTTTTTACGCCAAAAAACCATACAACCCTCCCAGAAAAAACAAAAAGACCAGACAGAAACATGCCACAATCTAACAAAGTAGACCGAGACAAAACCATACTAGCACGGTGCCGCCGAGGCGCCTCTCAAAGAGTGCCCCCTACAGATAAAACCTACAAAACCTCCAATGTAGGCACACAAAACAAGGCTAAAGAAGACCCGAAGAATTACACCAGCTCACACTCAACATAATGAAAGGTGCCAGCCTCAGTATGTACGGTAAAGAGGCATAGGGCTCAAACTGCCACAGGTCGCTATCAGCTCATCCACACACCGGATAGGCTACCCCGCAAACCCTCATAGTCGACCCCATCGACCTGTAAGGCTCCATCCCCACGTGTAGAGCTCACAACAGCGCACCAAAATCGTGCGGCGCGTAACCAGCTCATCCTCGCATACGGGGAGCTGCATTGAGATGAGTAGGTGATTCCTCACCTACGGTGGCCATACCCCTATGGGGGTTTAGGTCTTGACGCTTCGACATTCAGACCCATCTATAGGCTTACTACAAAGATTACCTATAGGTGGGCTCTATGACCTCGGCGTCCGTTTACCCTCTCCCGTCTGCCACAGGCGAGTTCCAGTTGAGAATGTTTCCTCAACCGAAGAGCCTCCTACCAGATTCGAACTGGTGACCCTCTGATTACGAAACAGATGCTCTACCGCTGAGCTAAGGAGGCAGTTGTGCCAATTTTAGTGCTGGCACGGGCATATTCTAGCAGATACATAAAGGTGCCCGCCAGTACAAAAATACTAGCGGGCACCTCAAATCAGATTTGCTTACTACCTAAAGCACCCTTTTGGGATGCTGTCAGGTAGAGCGACTAGCAGCTTGGCTACTTCTCGCCCTTAGTGGTGGGCTCAGTCTCAGTAGATTCAGAGCTTTCAGCAGCACCCTCGGTGCCACCCTTAGCTGCTTCCTTCGCTGCCTTCTTAGCCTTAGCGTCAGCGCTCCACTTAGCGAAGTGCTTACGGCCAAAGAAGAAGACTAGGGCTGCAACGACGATAGCGCTAATGCCAGCAATCAGACCAGTGGGGTCTTTAGCTGCTTCCTGCTCGTGACCAGTCTTAGCTTCAACCTTCTTGCCAGGCTCGCTCGGCTTCACAACAGCAGGCTCAGAAGGAGTTGCTGAAGGAGCAGGTGTGGTCACTTCCTGAGTAGGTGCCGGAGGAGTGGACTCACTCGGGGCAGGAGCGGGAGTCTCGCTCGGAGTGGGCTCAGTGGAAGGAGTCACAGCGGGCTTGGATGGAACCGGAGCCGGAGTTACGGGAGCGGAGGGCTCAGGGGTGGGAGTGACTACAGGCTCAGACGGCTTGGGTGCCGGAGAAGTAGAAGGTGCCGGGGTAGGCTCTTCACTCGGAGCAGGAGGAGTAGTCTCACTCGGAACCGGAGCCGGAGTTACGGGAGCGGAGGGCTCAGGGGTAACTTCGGGAGTGGTCGGAGTAGGCTCAGGAGTCGGCTCCACAGTGGGAGTCGGTTCAGGAGTCTCGCTCGGAGTGGGCTCAGGTGTCGGTTCGGGGGTAGGCTCCGCAACCGCAACCGGCTTCACATAGACCGAGTAGTCGTAGTTGTAGGTCTTCTCACTACCCCAGTGGCATTGAGCGGTCTCAGAGTCGGCACGCCAGTTGCCGTTAGTTACAGCAGCCAAGCCGCCATTACCACCAGTAGAGAAGTAATCACTAGCCGAGGTCTTAGCGGGATAGGTCTCAACGTTAGCGCCTGCGGGCAGGATAGGTGCCGCACGCTTCACGTCCTTGTCGAAGAAGAGCTTTGCAAAAGCGGTTTCCGCGTCACCGGCCACATCGTTGAAATGAATGGGGCTTGCTGCAAGGTGGTCAGACGGTGCGACTCGAATACCTCCGTCGCAACCGGGAACCTTTTCGATAACCTTGAAATCGGAGCCGGTAACCTCACCTGCGACGTCAGAAGCCTTGACATCCTGAACCGAGATGGTCTTAGTCTCGCCAGGCTTAATCTCGACAGGTTCCAGCTCGACAGCCTTGCCGTCGCGAGTCATGGACAGGCGAATCTTGCCGTCAGAAGTTTCGCCAGGAGCGGTGGTTGCAGTAATTTGCGAGTTGTTGGTGTAAGTGAAGGTTACGTCACCAGACTTACCGACATTAACCTCAGTCGGGTTTGAGTTGGTAGTACCGAGCTGCCCAATCGTGGTATTAGCAGTGACTGCGCCCTGCTGTAGGGTCGGCATAGTCGGGTTGAATGTAATGCGCTGGGAGACAGTGCCAGTACCGTCTGCCTTCTCAACAGAGTAGTCAAAAGTGAGACGCTGTGTGGAATCATCATTGCGAGGGATGGTGATAGTGCCATCAGCGTTTGCGCGGATAGTGGTAGAGTCTGCACCGCTACCAAGAGTCAGATTTCCCTGACGAGCCCTTGACCCGTCCTCGCTCGCAAGGAGTGGCAGGTCTAGAGTATCTGCATCCCCATTGGTTGCACCGACGCCAACGAGTAGGGTCTCAGGCTTGATGGCTACGCCTGCAAGGTCAGCGACCTTCACAGTGTAAGTAGTGCGTGAGGAGTTGCTGTACTGCGGCAGGTCGGAGTCATTGAAAATCCAGTGCACATAGTTGTTGATGGTCTGGTCGGGTGCCTTAGCCTTGAAGTTAGCCAGAGTTGCGGTTACAGCCTTTTCTGTACGTGCCTGATTTGCGGCGGTTGTGGTTGCAGAAGGGTTGTCCACCGCATTTGCGTTAGTGATGAACGCACCTGCGCCAGCACCGCCCAAAACAAGGGGGACGGCGAGGGCGGCACCAACGGTGCGGGTCTTCTGCTTAATGTTGCGGTTAGATGACTTGGTAGCCATTGATTCTCCTTTTCCGTCCACCAGCGGTGGAGGTTTTGTGGCGAGTATCCGTTTTATCTTCAGATAAGATGCCGAAGCCTACTTTGGTGGCTTGGCCTAGTGTTGATGCACAACTGATGGAGGCACTGCGCCTTCACCGTTTTGAGTGTATCACAGCTTGGCAAGTCGCTTTGCCTGCCAGTTGCTTAATTATAGCGGAAACACGCAGCACCCCGCTGGCTGTAGCCGCCTAACGGGGTGCTGTGAGATTATTCATGTTGTGTGCTACTTGTTGCCCACCTTGCGAAGAATGCTCTTGGCGTCAAGGATGGCGCCCTCGACAGTTTCTAGGAAGTCCTTTGCTGCTTTTTCGTCGCCGCGTGCTACATGGTTCGCGAATCGGCTTCGGAAGTTAAGTGTCTGGTCGGTAAGGATTTCGAAGGAAGTGGTCAGTACTGAATTGAACTGCTGAATTACAGCCATGTTGCCATTATGTCCTCGGGGTACAGAGTCTGCTTTGGGATTGAAGTTCGCCTGAGCCAGGATGGTCTCGCGGATAATACCACTATCACAGATTGCGTTACGGGTCTGTTCCAGAACGCAACCTAGGTTAGCGAGCGCTGTGCGTGCTCGGGTGTTGGTTTCGTTGGTGAACTCGGTGGTGGTTTCTTTGGTGGGTTCCATGGGGGTTCCTTTGGGGGGTCTCTTCTTGTGTCTATTTTTTATTGTAGCACTTTTTTAGTTGGTATGCGAGTGTTTTGTGTGGTGGTGGGTTGCGGGTAGGGGCGCAACCCCCTACCTGTGTGGCTTTACATGGGTAGGGGGCGCGGTTTTGGTGCTTAGACGGGGTATGGCGGTGTCTAGGCAGGGCCGAATGGCATCCCTTCAGTGAATTTGGTTTCGTCCCAGTATTCGCGGGGTGGGAGGTTTTCGTTTATGGTTTCGATAGTCCATTCGGCGTTATTGCCGTCGAGTAGCGGTGGCATGTGGCTGTTGTCTTCGTTGGTGGTGTTGGGGTGGACTTGTTTGATGTCCCATTGGAGGAATACGCCTGTGCTGCGTTCGCGGCTGGTGATGATGAGTTTGTTGGGGTGGTCGGGGTATTGGATGGTGAATGTGTGTCCCATGCTGGTGGGTTGGTATTCGGTGAAGACTCCGCCTATTCCGACGGCTACTCGGAGTATCATTTGGTGGTTTTGGTGGGTGTTGAGGAGGTGGATGGTTGCGGTTGTGACGTAACCTGCTGTGGGGTGTGTGGTGAAGGCCCATCGGGTGAAGTCGCAGCCGATTTCCTGTAGTTTGTTGGCGTCGTCGATGCCCCATTTGGTTGGGTTGGTGAAGGCTTTCTTATTGTGTTCGAGGACTTCTTTACCGTCTTTGTCACGGCCAAAGGTGCCATATCCGAAGAGGCCTTTGTTGTAGATGGGGTTTTTGAATGAGACTTTGGTGCCGGTGCCGTCCTCGTCAGGTTCGGTGACGATTTCGCAAGGGCCTCTTGCGCCGTCGAGGATGAAGTCGTTGCTTCTGATGATAGTCTTGGGCTCTTCGGTGCCTTCTGCAAGCTGTTCTGGTAGTTCGAGCTTGTAGTTGGGGTCGAGGATTTCGCGGAGTCGTTCTACACGATATTTCAGCATTGTACGGGGTTCCTTTACTTGTAGTTGGGGGTGTTGGTGAGTGCGTTTTCGGTGATGTGTTCGGTCTGTTCTTCGAGTGCTTCGAAGTTGGTGATGGCTGCGTCGGCGAGCTTGGAGAACAGTTCGGTGTCTACCGTCTTGGCTGCCTGCATGTTTTCGTCCTGTGCTCGGGAGAGGTTGCGGATGATGTTCTGGATATCCAGGTACTTGAGGTCACCGTGCTGGATTTCGGGTAGGTTGTTGGTGAGGTTCAGCTTCTCTGCGATGCGTGCGAAGTTTTTGGTGGCCTGGTGTGCTTCCAGGTATGCGTCGCCTAGGTCAGCGGTCAGCTCGTAGAAGTCGCCGTTCGGGTCGCGGTGGATGTAGGGTACACGCAGGAATGAGTAGAGGCGGCGTGCCTGATGCTCGCCGGTGGTGTCGAAGTCCGGCAGCTTTGCCTGATGTGCCATATAGTTGTGGACATCATACGTGTAGGTGGCAATGAGATGGTCATCCTGGTCTACAACACCGATGGTTACTTCCTCGTCGGTGACATGCTGGACGAAACCGATTTCAGCTTCACCCGTATTGGGGTCGCCCAGCAAAGCCGCCTGGTTAGCGTAAACATTGATGGTTGCGTAGCGTCCGGGGTCACCAAGAACAGTGATGGGGCTAATCTTGTGCTCAGTCAGCATCTCGGCATGACGACGACGCAGAGCATGAACCTTATTCTGTGCGCTAGTAGCATCCTGAGCAGCCTGAATGAACTGTTCAGTGATGTCCGCCTCGTCGTCGGTAGCGGCGGTGATTCGTTCAATATGCGCATCAATCTGAGTCTTGTACGCATTCGTATCATGGCGGTCTACATAAAGAATGTCTTCAAACTCAAGCTTCGACTGCTTCCATTCACGCTTGGAGTTGGCGATATTAGCAGCCGTGTTCAGTGCCATAGTGATGTTAAAGTTTGCGCGGCTTACAGGGTCGTCTACGCGCTCGCCAGGGGTGGTTTCATTGAGGTAGATGTACTTCACCTCGATAGGGTTGTGGCGGTTGTTGTGGCCGCCAAGGTAGTGGTTGTAGTACGGGGTGGCAGTGATACCCTGAGCTTCGCGCACATGGGGGATGTTGGTGGCTCGTGCCACGTAGAGTACCTTGTTCTGGTCGGTTCGGATGACAAGGTGCTGCTTGGTGGTTCGGATGACGGTTGCATCTACTGCCCAGGTCTTGTTGCTCTTATTGGGGCGTCGAACCTGGAAGAGGAATCGCGCATGGGCATTGTAGTGCTCTCGCAGGAATGCGAGCGCTCGGTAGTTGTGTTCACGGATGGTGTTAGGGGTCATTTTTGCTCCTTTATGGGGTTAGTGTTTGTGATTCGGTTTTGGTGGGGTTGCCCACTCTTCCGTTCATTTTTATTGTAGCACGATTTTTGTGTGGGTGCAAGCGGGTTGGTTGGTGTAAGCCCCTCAGAGGCGGTGGTTGCTTCTGAGGGGCTTGAGGGGGTTGTTTAGTTGTTGGTTACTCGTTCCATTCCTCGCGGATTCCTAGCTTCTGGATGATGTAGAGGACTAGGGTTTTGGGGATGGTGGTGCGTGCCTTGAGGGTGTCGTAGAGGGTTTTTCCGTCGAGCATTTCTACGGCGATTCCCTTGGGGCTGGTGTGGTAGTTGCGGTTGGTGGCGTGAAGGCGCATGGCTTCTGCCTTGCCGTGGGTGGTGATGTTGGTTTCGAGTTCCGCCTTTGCTTCCTCTGCTTCGTTGATGATTTCGTTGATTGCGTTGAGGATGGGGGTGAGCTGGTCGGGGTATCCGGCTGCTACCAGTTCGTTTTGGCGGCCCATGAGGTCGTCGAGCTGGTCGTTTCGGTATGCGTCGAGTACGGTTCGGACGCCCTTATAGTTGTGCAGGCCGGAGTATCCGCTGGTTTGTGCGCGGAAGTGCTTAAGCCAGTCGTCGGTCTTGAACTTAATCAGGTGGCCGTACTTGTTGAGGGCGATGTAGCCTTCGATGTTTTCGGCGTGTGCCTGTGAGTTGGCGATTTCCTGCATGGTCATGTGGAAGATTCGGGGCAGGGGCAGGTTGAGTTCCTGTCCGATTCGGTAGGCTTCCATGGGGTGCAGGGTGCCGGTTTCGTTGTGGGTTACGCCGATGAGGGTAGCCTTCTCTTCGGGGTACTTGATGACGATGGGGTGTGAGGGTGAGGTGTATTCGAAGATGAGGTTCATCTCGGGGTTGGCGTGGAGCCATTCGACAGTCTTCTTGTTCTTGGAGATGATTTCGAGTACGGCTCGGTTCCACTTGTCCCAGCGGATTCGGCGGGTAGTGGTGGCTACCAGCTTGCCGTTGTAGCTGCTGACGGTGATGCAGGTGCCATCAACCTTTTCGAAGAAAGTAATTTTTTCGGTGGGGTCGATGTCGCCCATTCGAGTGAACTCTTCCTTGAAGTCTTCCGTTACCCAGTCGCAGTTGTCATACTGTCGATGGTTGAAAAACTTCTCAAAACCTCGGATGGCAATGTTGCCGTCTTCAGTCAGTGCGAGGCTTCGTGCCATGCGCAGTTCAGGGTTGCTGAAGTCGAGGCCGGGGTGCAGGTATCGCACCACAGTGAGTCCGGTGCGCTCATCATAGATGGTGGAGACGTTCTTCTTATGGAGCGTCTTATACTTCTCAAGAAGATTCATGAGTGTGTTCCTTTCGGAAAAGGGGGGATATGCTGTCAGATTCCTGGTTGGTGACCATATGCCCCCGCGAATCTATAACCATAGTAGCACTATTTTGTGAATGGTGCAATAGTTTAGGATTTTGGGGTTGACGGCGCGGCGGGTGAGGGTGTCGTAGAGGCTTGCCCCTAGCTGTAAAGTCGTGATACATTTTATACACTCGCCTGTGGTAGACGGGAGAGCATAAACGGACGTGGAGCCCCAAAACCCATCTATAGGTAAACCTTTGTTGCGGTAAGCCTATTGATGGGCGGGGCACTGAAACGTCAAGACCCAAACCTCAATCGAGGCATGGCCACCGTAGACAAGGAATTGTCTACTCATCTCAATACAGGGAAACTGAGTATTTTCGGGCTACCTACTGGCATAATGCCTAGCCAGAGAGCGTATGTTCCCTGTACGCGGGGATGAGCCGATTGACGGCACCTGCATCACTGTCAGCAGCTAGTATGTTCCCTGTACGCGGGGATGAGCCGTAATCTTCTTGGTGGGGCCGTTGTCGCAGTAAGTTCCCCATACATGGATGTGGGCCGTGGCGACGCACCTGGGGCCTAAGAGGTACTACCCCCTAGGCACCTGATACGCCGCCACCTACACTAGAGACCGCTACTTTTCGAGCCTGTAGGTCGCTTTGAACTCGCGGTACATCTTGTCCAGTAGGCGGGAGCTCTCGTACTGCCCCGACTCCTCACGGTGTTCACTCCACCAGACCCTATCCATCTGCTCATCCACAAATTTCTGGAACATGGCGGCTCTCTCCGCCAGAGAGAAATCGGCAGGGCTTGCAGGCGTATAGGTGTGAGCCGCGACGCTACCATACTTCCAGGTTGCAGGGACAACCTCGCTATTATACTTATCAATCATCTCCTCCAAGCTGGGGGTCATATCGATAAGCTGCTTCTCTACCACGTAAGCGTAGACATCATAATCGAACTCGCCATCTACCAACGCCGCATCAGGGTCGCCAACGAAAAAGCGGGTCGGATTCCACGGCCAACGCGGATGGATATTGCGCCACTCATTAGCCACATCAAGAATGCAATTGTGAGCGTCATGCGCATCAGCCTCAAAAGCCTCACGCAAATCAGCCAAAATGCGGCTAAACACATCACAAGTGGAATCATCCAGAATGTCCACTAGCACACCATCCAGACCCTCAACCACGGCACGCGCTCGCTCAGACTCAGAAACCACAGGGCTGGCAAACAGCGCACCAAACCGCGCGGCAGCCTCAGCAGCATCAGCCATCACGTCAGCAGCATCCGTCAAAGACTCCTCAACCGCGAACGACTTAACGCTACGCCGAGTACCAGTATAAGCGTGCACCAAAACAGGCACCGCATCACCCTCAGAATCCTCATCCCACATCAAAAAATGCAACGAGCTATCCGACAGCGCCTGAAGAACCGCAACACCATCCGGCGTCAACGTATTTAACTCATACTGCTCAACAGCACAATAAGGCAGAACCCCACTGTGCTCCGAAGCCGAAATCAGATAATCACCATACGGCTGACCATACTTATCTCGCAGACGCCGCAGATAAAAATCCTTACGATGCCCACGACCACCCCGGCGATAAACAACCTTAAAATCACGAGACACAGAACCACTCACTTAACTCACATCCTTCCTACAATCAAAAAGCGAACCATCAAAGCGCATGGCACGCCACAATCTCCCAAAAAGTATCCGCATCCACCACACAAGAAAAACCGTGTTCATAACCGCCAAGAACCTTCTCAGCGATACCATCCACATCAAAAACGGCACGCGCATCATCAACATCACCAGCCTCAATCGGCTCAACAATCTCACGCGCAACAGCCTCATCACGAGTAGCATAACGACGAACATCAGACATAACAAAAACTCCTAACAAAAAACAAAATCAACAGGCACACCAGGTGCAACAACCAAACAATCGGCTGCCACACCTAGCACACCCACAAAAACCACTACTCCGGCGGCAAAACCTGCTTCGCCTGCCAAGTACACGCCAAGTTACTATCACCAGCAAACTCACGACGCTCACCCTGCCACACATGACGAAAAGTATCACCCTCATCCGCCCACGCGGCCAAAATCGCAGTATAAACCATCACTGAAAGATGGCCACCCTTATACTCAACCTGAGACTCAAGCGGAACCAGATTCGAATACTGCTTAGGGTTACCATAACCACCACGATGACCACACACAGCAACAAGCGAATCATCTACACGGCTACGAGCAGTAACACGACGGTCAGAAGCACCCGCATGAAACTTCTCAGTCTCACGCACATACAACTCATTCAGCGCCGCAGCCCAATGCTCATAAGAGCTGTAACCCAGACGCGCTCGCTCATACTGGCTGTATCCGGTTTCCCAAGTCTTCATGGGGTGACGGTACACGCCGTAGATTTTCTCGACAGCATACTCATTCTTGGGTGCGCTAGCATCAGCGAAAAGCTTAGGGTGCACACCTGCATGGCTCAAGTACAGGTACTGAGATGCCACAGAACCATCTTCCAGCACGGAATCCAGGCGAAGCTCAGCAGCGGGCACAGCAGCCCACAAAGCCTTACGGATAGTCTGCTTAGTGTACCCAGCCTTCAGGAGCGCGGCAAGAGTGTCCTCAGCCTCCTTATTCTGAAGCACACCAGCCATCACATTGAGCAGAATAGACTCATGATTACCGTTGATGAGCTTCACATTAGGCGCCTTACCCAGCAGGTAAGGGAACACAAGATTCGCAACCTTCACAGGATTGTTGCCTCGGTCAAAAAGGTCACCCATGAAAATCCATAGGGTCTCTCCAGAAGCTAGACCCTTGGGGTCGATGGCAGTAATCGCCTTCTCCAAAGTGTTACCCATACCCTGTACATCACCAATCAGGGCCACGCGCTTATAGATGTTCGCCAGGTTGATGGCATGGGTGTTGGCAAGGTGTCGGTCAATGCTCGCCCGTGAAAAGTTCGTAGGCACAGCCATATTAGCGACAAGGCTTTCACGAGGAAGGAACCCCATCACGTGATAGTACTCAGAGAACAGCTCCTCAAAGTTGGCGCGAGTAGTCATATGCGCCTTGTAATGGTCTTCAACAACGCTCTTAGGCACACGCTTGTAGCCAGTGCGGTTATAGTTTCGACGAATAAGAGTATCGAGAGGCTGCTTACCCTGCATGTCGATAAACCATACGCGGTAGCCGTAGGCGTCAGCCAACTCAATAAACGGCATGACATTCTTCTTCTTCGTGTTCGTATTATCCACGAAGATAGTATCGCCCGCCTGCATAAACATCTCCGTATCAGCCAGTGAACGACGGATAGCGTAATTCTCCTCACGCCTCGTCAGCGGAGCAACCTCCCAACCATCAATCGTGTGCAGATTGCGGCTGCCATCACCATAAGGGTCTCGAAAAACGTTTCGATACGCATCCCAAGAGATGACGCGACCAAGACGATGCTTCAGGATGAAGTCATTAACAAAAGTGCTCTTACCGCAGGCGGGAGCACCAGCAAGAAGGTACATGTGTCGCATGGGAATCAGTCTTTCAACTTTCTGTTGAGAATAACAATAAAACTTATAATTTAAGTGTAGCGCAAAAGAGGGAGAAATGCAAGCATTTATTTTTGGATGAAAAAATACCCCCACTGGAAGCCCAGCTAGGAGCTTCCAATAGGGGCAACAATCGCCTACAGATAGGCTAGTCGTTCAAGTCCTCACCCTCAGCAGAGTCAGCAGCCTCACCATAAGGGGGAAAGAGACTCAAATTACTCTCAACCAAATCAGAATCATACAAATCAGCAGACTCCATCACAGAAAGCTGCTGCTCAAGCTTCTCACGCAACCCAGCAAGATTCTCCTGAACACCATCCAAAGAGCTCAGCAAATTCTTAATCTCGCTAGCAATGCCGTTGAAAACGCTCTTACGGACAGTCAGACCCTCCGGCGGCTCCCAATCGAACACGCGCTCCGCATCAATGGGGTCAAGCACGTACCTATCAGTAAGAGCTAGCACCTGCCCCTGACCAAAAAGATTGCTGTAGTCCCTGCAAAACGCAGAAAACACCTCATGCGCTTGCGAAGACTCAACAGCAGCCAACGCCTTCTCTGCCACCTCATCCAAAGGCAAAACATCCGAGAAGTGCGCCGCGTTGTCGAGATGGCTATCACCTGCAACCGCTTCAAAGAAGTCATCGACACCGTAGCCGAACACAGTCAGTTGGCCGTGACCAGCCTTCACAAGCGCCACCTCTGCAAACGCGCGCTCAACAAGTCCGCCTGCGCGACTGAAAGTACCTTCGATACGGCACCTCATACCAGGAAGGAGACCATGCTCCGGCTCACCCTTGGATGCATCCCAAGGAGCACCCAAATAATAGGCACCCGCTACAGGCAGCTCACGGCCATCACTGGTATACATCTTCAAATCGGACAGGATGATGCTATCTTTAGACTTAGCAGCGCGAGCCTCCAACACAGCCTCACCCAGAGCAGTGCCCAAATCGCCAGTGGCAGAAATCGAGCCCCCTTCAACAGAGGTGATGTTCAGTACCACACTGCGATACAGGAACTCAACCCCGGCAAGCTTATAAAAATCCGCAGATTCCGGCGGCAGGTCAACTCGCACCATCGCCAAAACGCCATCGCCGATACTAATCTCAGTCATTATAAAATCTCCTCAAAACAAGAATAAAAAGGGGGTCTTAATGCGCCACCCACGACAATCTCGGTGGTGGCGCAGCACAGGTCTAGTCCAGCTCATCCTCGCGTACAGGGAACATACCTGTTTTCCTTGATGGTTATATACACGCCATTGGGCTCATCCCCACGTGCAGGGAGCTCACACTTCCTGGCTAGGGGTGATGCCCGTAAGCAGCCTGAAAATATTCAGTTCCCTGCATTGAGATGAGTAGGCAATTCCTTGTCTACGGTGGCCATACCTCGAATGAGGCTTGGGTCTTGACGCTTCGCCCCTACCCATCTACAGGCTTGCCGTAAGTGGTGTACCTATAGATGGGCTTTGGGGCTCCACGTCCGTTTATCCTCTCCCGCGTGCCGCAGGCGAGTCTCATGATAAGTGACTAAATAATTTTAGCTTTCCGCCGACTTATTCTCAAGCTCAACAACCAAGGGCAGGAAAACATTCTCCATGGCACCCTTGATGGTGGTGCGACCACGCTTGGTGTGTTCAGCGGCAACAAGGTATTCGCTGTTTTCCTTGATGGTCGTGTACGCGCCATTGTTCTCCAGGAGTGGGCCTGCGACACGGGTGATAGTGCCGTAAGGTCGGCGGGTGATGATGTGCTTGAGGGACTGGTTTGCTTCGGCTACACGGGTTTCGATGGTGCGTGCGACGTGCCCTTCGAGAGAATCGTTCGGGTCAGCGGTTTCGAAGTTGGGTTCAAGGGTGCGGGGTTGGAGGCTTCGGGCGAACTTCGGGTAGGTGATGTCGCCGGATACGATGTGCGAGGTGGTGAGTGACTTTTCGTCGTTGTAGCCTCGGCGTGCCCAGAGCCAGAGGATTGCGGTGTCCTTGTCAGACTTTAGGGTGTTGAGCAAATCCTGGTTGAGGTTGGGGATGTTGCGGTTCTTGATGTCTGTTACGGATGCGGGCTTGCGTACTTCGGCGTTCATGGGGATGATGAATGCGGAATCGACCTTGTTGTAGTAGAGTCGGTCGGGTACTACGGGGTCGCCGGAGCCGTATTCGACGCGGCGGGCCTTGGATGCGGTGATACTGCTGCCGGTGACGATGACAGATTCGGGGCTGTCCGCGTGGTGTAGGGGAACTTCGTCCTTGGGGTCTACGAAGGTCTTGGCGGTGTGAATCATGTCCTGTTCTACTGTGGGTTCCAGGTCGTAGTCGAAGGTTCGGTGGGTTGCCTCTTCGCAGTAGTATTCGTGAAGCGGAATCCATTCTTCCTTGCCGTCATACTTGACGTGGCAGAAGCCGTAGTCGAAGCCACGGTCGTAGAACTCAGATTCGGGCTGGGTGAAGAAGATGAGGTTAGTTTCCGCGTTCTCGTACACGTTGGTGAGTGCGGCAGCCTGTTCCTTGGTAAGGTGATTGATAGTCATTGGGGTTCCTTTCGAAATGTGATTTTGGTGCGGTTTCGCGGATTTGGTTATTCCGCGAAGGGGTCTGCGGTGACGGGCCAGAAGAACAGACCCAAATCCGAGTCGTGGTGCACGCCCTTACCTCCGAAGAGCGGAGCGCTGAACCTGGCAGCGTGCTCAACGAGAGCACCATAGAATACGCTCGCATAAAAGGCTCGACCGATAGTGAAGGCCTTTTCCTTCGGGTCTTCAGGAGTTACAGCACCCTCAGCAGCTTCAGCTTTGATGGGTAGGCTGTCGATGACCTTGAGGTGATGGGTCGGCTGGTCGGGGTCTCCAATGTAGAGGGAGACTTCGAAGGAACCGTCTTCCTTGATGGTGTCACTCCACGCGAAGTATGCGGGTACGAGAAGGGTTTCTCGCGAGTCCTTATCGTCGTTCATAAACATGTTGACGGGGTGATACATGATTGCATCTACCACGCCTCTAGCTATAGCGCCGTTACTCTGCTCATGGGTGTCTTCGTCGGCAACTGTACCTTCCAATACGGTACCGTTAATGGTGAGGTTGTGCGCGAAACCATAGATTCCATCTTCGCGGTTTTTACTACTACCAATGTACTGGGAGTTGGTCTCGGTGACTGCTGCTAGGATTTCTGCGGCGGGGCTATCCTTGGTGATGGTGCGCCCCGTAAGGTCGCTCAGGCGGCTGTATGAGGCGTGACTCTGGCGCAGGTGGAAGAACATACCCGAGTCCCTTACCTCTAGGCGCAGGTCGAAGCGGTCAGGGTCATCCCTCAGTAGCGCTTCCTTGAAAAGGGTCACACTGACTGGGGCACCCTCATGTTCCTGACGGTTGGGGGTCTTCAGGTCGCTGATTGTTGCCTGGTTTGCTTGGCTCTTGGGGGTAGTCATAAGTGGTCTACTTTCTGGTTGAGATATTGTGCCGCCACCGTTGAGTGGCTTGAGGTTTAGTTTACCATAGCTGGGGTTGCGCTATCGGGAAGCAGAATACAGTACCTGCGCCCAGAATACGCCGTCAGAGTCCTGGATAACCCTGTCGCTGATGCGGTGTTGGTAGACGAGACCCCCCGTAAAACCTGCACCAACAGGAACAGAATCAAAGTACTGGTAAGCGGTCGCTTCATCCGAAGAACCACAGCTTTCATACCCACCCGTACCAGAACCTACGCAGAACCCCGTGGTTCCTGCGTGAGGGTCACCAACGAAAAAAACGGCACTCCACACCCCATCCTTGAACTGGACACCGCACCACCCCTTGAAGCAGCGAGCATCAGGGTCAAGACTCAGCCCCTCATCCGTGCCATGCGTGACCTCATGCTCAACCACACCAAAGACGCAATCGACACTCCACGCCTTCAAATTCTGCGAAATCAGCTTACTGGCAGCCTCACTGAACTCCTTCGGCTTAATGTTCGCAGGCTTACCAATACGCAGGTTGTAGACAAGGTTCATCGCCTGCGGGGCAGAAGCAAGAAAATCCACCCCAAGGAACTGCGGCTCAGCCTTAATAAGCGCCTCCGCAATATCACGCGGCGAAGACCCATATCCAAGACTCACATCCACAAACCCACCAAGGTCAGAGACCGCCATCGTATCAGTGGGCAACCCAAACTCCATGTACTCACCCGTGCGAGGATGCTCAAGACCCACATGGAAGTTGACGCAAAGCGGCTTACCAGATTCAACAGCCTGCGACTCGTCGTTAAGAATCAGAAACAGCCGCCCCTCAACATTCTGATAGACCACTCGACCATCAGCCACAAGCGGCTCATCAGGAGCGATAACAGCCGCACTGGCAGCCCCTCGACCAGCAGTCTCCCACCGCAGCTCCTCCGTGCGCTCACTACGTGCCACAGCCTTCTTCGGCTTATCAACAACACATAAAATCCGCTTAAACCAAGACATTTACAACTGCTCCTAATGTTTGACCTTTAGGTAAAAGAAATGGTAATACGCCCCATAATCAGAGCATATTACCATTATAGCATTTTTCCACATAGTAATGCAATCAACTTTTAGCTAGATTCACATCAGCTACCCGCCAACACTACTGCTTCTCAGCAACACAAGCAGGCTTCCTGTAATGCCTCCAGTACGCAACAACCACACCTGCCAAAATGAAAGCATTCCCAATGAGATTCGTATAAGCACCAGTAAGAATGCAATACGTACTCCAACAAGCAACATTTGCAACAGTGAATGCCTTGAGCACATGGAAACGCTCAGATATAGCCATCACCAGCCCAGTAGCACCACCCAAAATTGCGAACGTAGCAGGTGACAAAACAGAATGAGCGAGCACACCATACTGAACAATACAAGCAGCGCCAGTCGCCACAGCAAGCGCACCAATTTTCGCACCCCTACTAGCAATTACCGGAACCTTTTCCTCAAAAGTTACAGCCAAATAGTAGGCAAGGTTAATAGCGTTCATGACCAACACGGCGGGCTGATTGAGGAATATCGCCTGTAACGCAGTCAGGACATATGAGAGTATTCCTATTCTGCGCACCCATTTCAGGTTGGCGTATCCAAGGAAACATAATGAGGCGCTGATGCCGAGTCCGAGGGATTGTATAATGATGTCGTTCATGGTGGCTTATTCTGTGAGGTATTCGATGGGCACTAGATGGTCTACGTATTGGATGTTGTGCTTGTTCTGCGTAAATCGGTATAGCGCTCGCGAGGGGTTGATGTTGATGGCGATACCGTCCGAGAGGGCTGCTCTGAGGGGTTGGCTCATGGAGATGTTGCCGCCTTTCCATTGGATGAGGTGGGTTGTGGTTGCGCCGGTTTCGGGGTTGGTGAGGGTTGCTGTGGGTGGCTGCTTTTCTTTTTGGGGCTCAATGACTACTGTTGCCGTGCTGGCGGTGTTAATCCATTGGAGGAACGGGGTTAGGGTTCCTTGCTGTGCTTGTGCTGGCTGCTGGTTCCAGATGCGTAGGGTGAGGTAGTGGGGCGTTGGGGGTGTGAGGATGTAGGCACCTTCGTTGTGCGTGCCGTGGCGTTTGGTGTTGGTGTGTGCTGGCGGGGTGGTTGCTGGCTGCCAGGTGTATCCGTCGCTGGTGGTGTTTTGGGTGGGGTATAGGGCTTGGAGGAGGCTGATTTTTGCGGTGCTGCTTCCGTCGAGGATTTCTCGGATAGTTCGGTGAGGGTTGGTGGTTGTGGTTGTGGCTTTTGCTTCGATATGGGTGGGGTTCATGTATGTTCTGCGGCCGATTTGGTCTTCGGTGTAGGCGTAGAGGTGCTTGTGCTGCTTTTGGTCGCCTCGGGGGTTGGTTCGTAGTGTGGTGTCGTAGATTGCGGGTAGGGGCTCGTTGTCGAGCAGGTTTTCGATAACCCATGACTCTTCGTGCGTGGGGATGAGGGGGTGTTCGCTGTAGTTGTGGTAGTAGTGGTGGGTACGCATTTGGGTGTTTCCTTTCAATGGGACTGTTCTGCTTTAGGTATTTTACGATGGTAGTGGCCGCCTATCAAGATGAGGTTCTTGATGGGCGGCCACTTATGGTTGAGGCGTGCTCGCTGTTAGTTGCCACCGTACTTTATGGTAGGCCAGCCTTCAATGAGGTCACTGATTTCCTGAATTTGTGCGGCGACCATGCGTGCGGGGGTGCCGGGTGCTGGGTGCTCGGTATTGAATGAGTAAGCGATGATGTCACCTACAGCTTCAGTCCTCTCCATGTGGCTTACAGCCTTAGTTTCGGTATAGAGGTCAATTAGTCGTGGTACGGCGAGCTTGGGGTTGATGCGGTATTCGAGCGCGTTGGCGTAGTCAGCTATTGCGTCGGTGATTTGTTCATGGTCACGGATTGCCTTATAGAGTTCCTGTGCATCTTCAGGGGTACTGACTGGTAGTACGGTGAGGCGGTAGTAGGGCTTGGGGTCTTGCCCTTCGATGGTGATGGTGCGGGTGTCGCAGGTGTAGCCGTCGGTCTCCATCTCAGTTTCGGCGATAACAACGTGCTCGCCGCCGTTGATGGTAGTTCCGTAGATGTGGGGCACATCCCATTCGTCAATCTCGGGCTGCTCGATGGGTCTGGTGATGTGGGTGACGTGGATGATGGTAGCAGGCTCGGCTGTGTCTTCGGGCTCAATAGCCAGGTAGTCACCTACGCTGAGCATCTGACCGTAGCTAGGGTCGCCAGTGACACTATAGGCTTCAGCGTTGACGCTGAGGGGCTTGTAGCTGATTTTGGTGGTGTTGGGTTCGCTGGTAACTCCCTGGAGTGCCTTATGTAGCTTGAGGGCTTCTTTGTGGCTGGTTTCGTAGGCGTGGTTGAGGGTTGTGGTGTATTCGTTGATGATTTCCTGCGCGGATTCTAGGAGTTCCTTGCCGGTGGCGGCGGCGCTTAGCTTGGTGCGCATCTTGTAGGGGTCGTAGGCGCTGGGTACGGTGGTGTCAGGGTTGATTTGGTCGAAGATGCGGCGCAGCTCAGTGTAGAGGTCGCGGGCATCTTCGAATAGCTCATAGTTTGCAGGGTGTTCGATGCGCAGGGCGGGAAGGTCGTTTTTGAGGTGAGAGAAGGCAGTGGGCAGCAGGGCAGGCATGTAGATGTCGGGGTTGTTGCGCATGGGCTTCCATGCAAGGTGGAACGCCTCGACATTCTCAGGCCAGAGGGTGAGAATGGCATTGTATCCGTTGTTGGCACGGATGGTGAAGATACGGTTGCGTTCTTCGAGTAGGAAGTTGGTAATGGTGACCGAGATGGTGTCACCTACCTTGAGGGTTCCCATGAGTTCACGGATTTCGGGTTCGGTCAATTTGGGGTTGTTGAGGACGGTGCTCATTGGGTGGTTCCTTTCAATTGGTGTTGTGGTGGGGGGGCGCTGGTCAAGCCAAGATAGGTGCCTGGTGGCTTGGTGGCTAAGCTGTCGCATTTTCGGGGCTACGCCGAGGTTCGGGTGGCGAGAATCTGGATGCTTGCGGTGCCGTCGGCGCTCTGGTAGAACTTGGTGAGGTTTTCCATATTGAGGTGGTAGGTGGTTCCGCTGGTGAGTAGCGAGCCGGAGGCGGTGTATAGACGCTGTACGCCGCTAATATCAGTAATGGTGAACATGTGGGTGTTGTCGCGGTTGAAGGTGGCGTAGCGGTCACGCTCTGCGGTGGTGATGGTTACGCCTGCACCTGACCATGCGTTTGTGAGAGCAGCTAGCCCCGCATCAAACTTGAGCTCGCGCGGGCTGCTCTGGTCGGGTTCAATGTTGATTCGCATGAGAATACTATCGGCATTGGCGGCAGGGTGGCTGTTCGCATCAATAAATACGGCATCGGCTTCCAGTGAGCCAGTACCCAAAGGGTTCGGGATGCTCTTCATGTGGATAAAGCGTGAGTTGGTGTGCTTGTTGATGTGCTCAGCAGCATATCGGGCATGGTTGGGAAGCTTCTCAATGGAGGCAGACGTATTGGCGCCACGGGCGTACTGATAATGGGTCGGATAACCGTTAAGGTCGTATCCAGTGAGGACGTAGGCGACAGCGCCATCGGGTGTCGCGTGTGCAGAGAGCGTGATTCCTACTCGGTGATAGTGATTCTTCTTTACAGAGGTGGACACTTCGTATGCGTTACAGAGCTCATCAAGACTATCAACATGGGTAATGGGGACAATATTACTGCCGGGGTGCTTGGTCATGGGTTGCCTTCCTATGGCGGCTTAGCCCCCTCTCTAAGGCGCTTAGGTCAAAGAGAGGGGGGGTGAAGATTTGATGTTAGAGAGACACTACGCTGTAGGTGTCCTGGTCGGTTGGTTCAAGCTGAGAGAGCATGAAGTCAGCGTAAGCTTCTACGGTCGCCACGGTAACGGGCATATCCTCAGCATGGATGGGGTACTCAACCTGCTCAATTACAGATTCTGCAATATCGCGCATGGCGGCACCCTGAATCTTGTCAATATCCACGTTATCATCGAACACTGTCAGACATGCGGTGGTGTCGTTCGGGTGCTTCGCGGCGGCGAGGTCTGCGGCAAGCTGCTCACCAATCTGCTTACTGTCGAGCTGGTCAGTGAACCACACCCACCCTTCGGCAACCTCAGTAACCTGCTGGTCACTGTCAGGCTTAATTTCCTCCTTAACGAAGCGGACAAGCTCATCATCGAGAGAAAGGAAAAAAGCTACGTCACAGCCCATATAGTAGGGCATGTCCACTTCGTAGTAATGACCATCGACCCACTCGACAATCTCCTCCAAGTTACCAGCAACGACCTGCTGGTCGCCTTCGGCGGTCTTCTTGATAAGTGCGTACTGCTGCTTAGCCATAAGGTGTAGCCCCTTTTTGTGTATAGATGCGTAATAGATGGTCTTGAGGGAACCCCCCTCACTCATACATCTATAGTAACACCATTATTTAGTGTATTGCAACCCGGAAAGGCGTGATATGTAACACAAGAGTGGGCAGGGGTGCTATTCAGTAACCTCAACCAAAATACGAGACACGGCAAGCCCAGTCACACAACTCGCATACATCCTCACAAGCTCCAAACTCGGTCGCAAAACATCCCGACGCACCGCGACATAATCGCCATCGACATAATCACCCTCGACATAATACTGCCGAATCAAATCAACCTCCCACGGCTGAACACCCTCAATGCCCACCAGTACAACAGCAAACTCATCCACAATAGGCGAAGCAGTACTCAGCTCACGCGCTCGCACTACCCAATCAAGCAAATCGGGATTCAGCTGGCACCAGTCCTCCGCAGCACCCTCAGCAAGAATCGCCTCGTCAAGGAACCATGTAAAACCGGCACCACTATAAGGTTCAGGGGTACCCCAATAATACTTCGGGTCAAATGTCAGACATAGCACTGTTTGCCCTGAAGTGAACTTGCATGAGCGAACCCAATCGACATACTCACTAGCGGGTCGACAGAAGGGGATAGGAAAATGCTCACTACTGCGCGCCAACTCCTCCAATTCGGCAATAATCGATTCCAAAGAGCCCCTAAAAATCAGCTTAGTGCCATTAGCGCCATTTCTCTGAACCATAGACCATCCTCCTAGAAAAAATAAGATAAGCAATAATTATCTGCCCCTACGAAAAAGGCACAGGATGCCATCGCATAGGTGGGCATCCCGCCTCCAACTGGGTAGCACGCTACCCACCTCCGGCTCATCCCCACGTACAGGGAGCTTGCATGGGGTGCCTGGAGCCTGCCGGTAATTACTTGTGACTCATCCCCATGTACAGGGAGCTTGCGCTTCCTGACTAGGCATTATGTCAGCAGGCAGCCCGAAAAATATTCAATTTCCCTGTATTGAGATGAGCAGACAATTCCTTGTCTACGGTGACCATACCCTGAGTAGGGTTTGGGTCTTGACGCTTCAACACCCTTGCAGGCTCCACGTCCGTTTATCCTCTCCCGTCTGCCACAGGCGAGTGGCTGAACCTCGCAATGGTTCTAAGCTTTGGCAGCTGACTAGTTCCACTCGTGGTAGGCAGGGAAGTCAAGCGGCTTATTGTCCTTAGTGAGGGTGACAATGAGCTGATTCTTCTCTGCAACCTTTTCGGTTAGATGGGGCACGAAGCCGTTGGTGTCTCCGAGGTCGGCCAGGTACTTGAGTAGGCGTTCGACGTCTTCATTCCTGTTTTCGACAACTGCCGTAATGGGCGTGTCGGTGTTAGGGAAGGTGACTTCACGGGTGGGTGCGTGCATGAGGATAATGTCGCCGGGGTACTCGGTCTTGTTGGCCTTGTATCCGGTTGCGCAGGCGGCGATATTGAGCAGGTCGAAGCTGCTGTAATTGTAGGGGTTGTGGATGGTGAAGGTGAGGGTGGTCATGACGGGTCTCCTTTTTTACGGTTAGGGTCGAGTGAACATTTCGCGTTTGGTCATGAAGATTTCGGTCATGAGTTTTGCGGCTTTCTGGTGAGCTTCCTTGGGAACGTCGAGGTCGCTCTGAAGGTATCCAGTGCATCTGCCATTGAAAGCGGAGCAGATGCGCATAGTGTGAGGATAGCTCCGACCATCGTCACTTACCAAATCGAAGGTGACGATACCCACAGAATAGGTAGCACTATCCGCTACACAGTTGCTCACGCCGTCTTGTGCAGCGATGAGTTCTTGAGCTTTTTCTTTCTGAGTGTGATGATGCACTGCCAGCCGAGTGCTTTGGTGCCGTACTGCCATGTCTAGGTGCTTCTTCCTTTCTGACGCACACCTCACCGAGTGAGTGAAAATAAAGCATGAGTCTGCTAATTATAGTAACACTATTTACCTAGCTTGGCAATAGGGGGTTAGGAAGTGTGATACCTCCTAACCCCCTATCGAAAGTAGGTCAGCGGCCAGGCACGCTAGTGGCGTGCATCATACAGCCGTTCTAGTGCACAGACATACTTACCAAGAGCATCACGCAGGGCAGCTACCTGGTCGTCAACCCAATTAGACACATAACCCAAAGTATCCTCAAGAACCTGGGCGCGAATCTCATCAAAATTACTCAAAACCTCAGAAGGATGAGCATCAAATCGCGACCAGCCAGCATACAAACCTTGACCGTTGCCAATAAGAGAATCTAGGTCATACGGAACACTACGCAGCTCCCTAGCAAAGTCGCCAGAAATCTGACGCACCCTAATCTGAAAATAGTTCTCAGCAGCACAGTTGCGGATATATGTAGGCGCATCCGCGACATCGACTACAGGAACCAGAACGACATATGCGGGTACACCATGCGGCTCGTCCATGCCGTTTATCCACACTCGCGTCAGTGCTCGCGGCGTTGCCGTGCCATCCTCAGCCGCCACCAAGCAGGTCTCAATTACAAGGCGTACACCACTACTAGTACGAGCAGTATAGGAGGTTGGCGACATGACATCTTCGATGGTTGCAAAATAATGCGCACCTTCGACAGTGGGAATGTTCTCTCGCCCATACAAGGTGATGGCAATAACATTTCCCACGCCTACATAATCGCCACCTGCAACACGAGCCATCAGGCCATCAGGAATCTCTGGCAATTTTAGGTCAGCTTCTACCATGCGGCGGGAGGCTACATTACATTCCGTGCGGATTTCAGAAAAAGCGTGCCCCAAAGCCTTCTCAACAGCTTCTAGGACATCGCCTTTACGTGCCTCAATAGCGACCAGCAGCGCTTCAGAAACGTCAACAGTCGCGGAATGTAGCGAATTAATCTCACCAAGCTGAGCATCCTTCAAACAATCAGCAATAGCCTGTGTAGACATAAAACCTTTGTGCGTCTTATAAAAAACTTCACGCTCAGCACTATACAAACTACGCAACGCATCCAGGCGCTCAGTATCATCGCCAGTGACCACAATAACCGCATCCAGAGATTTGCCAGCGACAGGATATGAAAGCCATGTCGGCGAAGACGGCAAGTTGGAAGCTGCTCGCAGACCCCAGCCTGGATACAAAACTGGTACAAGCCCATGCATCAGCGTATCCCACTCAAGAAGCGCGCACTCCCTAGAGACGCCTTCACGCTCAATCAGGACACGACCCATCTTGCGGTTGATTGACACGATAGCGCCCATGAAGGAGATAGGGGAAATAGCGCCGCCGCCATAATTATGCGGCGAGGACACTGCAATAGTATCCCCAACCTTAACTTCGTCAGGGATAATCTTACTCAACATCTGCGGAGTGTAGAACGAGGGAGCCACATGCTCCCCATTAGGTGTCTGCATCTCACGCGGCTTACGGTAAATAACGTGCAACAATGCTGTCACCTCTCAATATACAAAACAACGCCACACCCTGAAATGGGTGCGAGCACAATCAATATATCGGCGCCACAAAAAACTACGAAAGAAGATACGGCTCACCAGTACGCCCATAGGGAGCCGTGGCATTAACGCTGCTGTCAAACTCATCGTCTCCGGCTCATCCCCACGTACAGGGGGCTAACCCAATGGCGAGGCTCACCTCTACATGCAGGGAGCTTACAGATGATGGTGACCTGGGCGCTCATCATGTGTCCGGGCCACCCCTTGCGTGCAGGGAGCTCACACTGCTGCTAGGTATCACCAGATGACGACTGTGGGCACACCCTAGCGCACAGGTAGCTAATACGGCACCCGAGAGCAGACCGAAAATATCCAGAGGCACGCATGGAGATGAGTAGACAATTCCTTGTCTACGGTGGCCATACCCTCAATGAGGGCTTGGGTCTTGACGCTT
>ERZ772779.4-NODE-4-length-103608-cov-135.005862_pt1 | contig 103608 bp, 120 predicted proteins | sample MGYA00511360_ERZ772779 | MGnify/ENA primary metagenome ERZ772779 (study PRJEB29015, sample SAMEA2738112) | human oral metagenome | biome: human oral; feature: human-associated habitat; material: saliva | place: China | collected 2231 ...
AGGAAGCCCGCTACGAATCATCTAGCCACTACCGAAAGGTTGCCACCATGAACACCGCCCCTATTGAAAAGCGCGCAATTGACCCCATGACCTTCCGCCTGTCCTTCAAGCACATCAGTGGCATCAACTACGAAGACCTTAAATACCTGGCTATGGATAAAACCACCCACTACATCGAACCCCACTTCGAAGACTACGAAGACGACGGTCTGCCCATGTTCAACTTCGTTATGGAAGATGGCGACACTCAGGATGTCATTAGCCCCAATGACCCGCTGGAGCTGAACCAGGAAATTGAAGCATACATTGACGACATTGATACTACCCAGCGTGAAAACCACCAGTACCTTGTAGATGAAGGTTACTTTGGTGCTGACCCCGAGTTCACCGTTGATGAGGACGGCTGGGTATGGGTAACCATCAAGTCCGTTATCAATCGTAGTGAGTTCCGCTTCTAATCACACATAAAAGCACCCTAGCCACGTATCTTGTGACTAGGGTGCTTTTATACGCCTGCCCACGCCTCAGTTTGCCACCTTGTGCGTGCATCAGAATATGTGGTAAACTTGCCCATGTAAGCACTTCCTGGCTAAGAGATGGCACATTGCAAAATGAGCCTCCCAACCTCAGGTGTAAATAGGTATAACTCATCCAGTAATCAAGAAAGAGGGCTCATGTCGTCCGAGAAGTACCCCTACGTACAGCGCGAGAACTTCGATTCTGGCGAAATTTATAAGTTCTTTAAGGATAACCTTGTTGGTCACCGAATCACCCAGATTACCCATGAAAGCATTGAGCTTGATAATGGTTATGTTGTCAAGATTCACCCTAACTATGGTTGCGACTGTGGTAAGGGCAACTCATTTATCGACTTCCCCTCCGCTAAGGGTGCCCTAGATGCCGCCATTATGAACGTTAAGTATGAGGAGACGGAGTATGATGAGCAGTTCGGTGAGCCCGGCTTCAAAATCTTCATCCTCATGAAAAACAACAAGATTTGCTTCGAAGGCAACGACGCATCCGATGGTGAGCCTTACTATGGCTCCGGCTTCTGGGTGGACGCGACCATGCCCGCAGACCGCGAACGCGAAGCCGAGGAAGCTAAGCGTAGGGAAGAGGCGCGCCGCGCCCGCAATGGCGGCATCCTCTGGTGGTGAGCCGCCCCATAAACAATCATAACGAAAGAGGAATTACTAATACTTACTCCGCCAGAGCCACATGCAACGCATAAGTAATGCCTGTGTGTGGCTCAAGGATTACCTACTGCAAGGCACTCAAGCTATGCACCCTGGAACCCCAAACACTTGAGGTCAAAGCGGAATGTCTGCCATAGGGAGGGGCGGCTTTTATGAGTTGCCGCTGGGCTTACAAGCCTTGCAGGGGGGTGTCTATAGTACTTGATGGTGGCTACTGGGTGACATGTGGGTAGTTACCATCTCTCGCATAACCCCATGCCGAATGGTTGCCTGTCTGCGTCGTGGTGCATAGTAGCGCATAGCCATGCAAGGTTCCCGTCTGAGAATGTGCCTAGAAGCCCCTAGAGTGACCCTCTAGGGGCTTTTTAGTTCTCTTGGGTAAAACTATATGCGGGAATGCATTTCACCCCCTCTCAGGGCTTTCTGGGAGGGGGTGAGATATTGTGTGTTGTGGCTACTTGCCGTATGCCTTGCGGATGAGGCGTTCTGCCTTGAAGAAGAACTCCTCGCCACTGTCCGTCAGTTCGCCCTGGAGCTTCTGTGCGGCGTTCACGAAGTCCTGAACGTGACCAATGGCGGCGGAGAGAGTGGATACATGGTAGGTGTTGTGGTTGGCAATGCGTCCGTAGTCGCTTACGCGGGTGCAGTTGGCGTTTCGAATCATGCTCTGCATCTTGCGGTGGTGTTCTTCTACAATTTCGATTACCTTCCAGGTGAGGTCATGGAGCTTGTCCATTTCGGAGGGGGTGGAAGCCGGGTAGGTGGCGTAGTCGCCGTATTCGCGGTAAAGCTTGTCCACAGTAGAGGACTTCTTGTTGGTGAACTTGAGTCCGTCTGCCTTGCTGGAGCTAATGTAGCCGACTTCTTCGCCGGTGTTGTCGGTGACATGTGCGCGGGTAGCAGATACGCGGCTAATGGTGTACGACTTATCTTCGCGCATGATGGAGGTTCCTACACGGAAGGCTCGGGGGATGCTGTACGGGCGCCGAGCAGTGAGGAGGGCAACGTCTTCGCTGTAGGTGTACTCAATGTTGGCTTCCTGTACTAGTTCCATAATCTGAGCATATGCCTTGCGGGACTCTTCGATAATGGAGTTGAGGAGGCGGGTTTCCTTTGCAGACTCCTTGTCGCACATGTCGCGAACAGTATCCATGAGCTGACGCATCATCTGGTAGCCCGTGGTAATGTCCGAAATGTAGCTGTTGGTACCCTTTTCGGGGGAGTGTGCTTCCTTGTAGAAGCTCTCAATGAACTCACTTACAGGGAGGGGGAGCATGGAGTCATGGCGCGACTCAAGGTGAACTCCCAGTAGGTGCTCAGAAATGATTCGCTCGCTCAGACGCATATCCACAGCCTCATCGTGTGACATCTGGAACGCCTCAGCAATAGGCTGGGGGTCTTCAACGTCCATAGGGGTGAGGGTGAACTGGTTGTCGTCGGTGGCGACAAGCAGGTTGGTGGAGGTGCTGTCTGCCTTCGAGAGTACGGCGGCGCGGTTAGTAGCATCTACGGACTGAACAATGTACATGTCAGTAAACAATCCCAAGTTGCCGATGTTGTGCCACTTCAGCTTGGGGTTGGTCAGTACGATGTCGCCAATGTTCATGGTTTCAAAGTTGAGGGACTGCATGGTGTAAGTTCCTTTCGGGAGATGATTTGATGGTGTTTGCGAGTGTCTTACCCGCTCACAAAATAAGTGTACCACAGATTTTATGGGTAGTGCAAACTATGGGTGGACTAAATATTTCAAGAAGAGTAAGGTGGATACCTTCTTGTACTGCATAGTAAATATGTGGTACATTATTACTGTAATCAGATGGGCACATCATACCCGACCCCATAAACCCCTAAAAAGGAGACGTTACATATGTCTGCAACTACTATTCGGCGCTTCGCCGCAAAAGCTAAGGCTATCGCCTCGCAATACACCCCTGGCGAAGAACGAAGCATTTTAGAAACCCATGCCGCCAACCTTGAAGAACGTCTTATCGAACTGGATGAACTGGTTCGCAGTGCACCCTCGTTTAAGAAGTGTGAGCATGATAAGACCTTGGAAACTTTCTGGATTGCAAACGTCCCTAACTTCATTGCCTACCGAGACTCAGCCACCGCAGATAAAAAGCCGGATACGGTTCATTGGGGAGATGCCATCTTCCCCACCACCAACCCCAACCGCGTCTCCTACGACTGCATTACGATTGACCAGAACAATAGTAGTGGCGGATACTGGTGTGTAGGTAGCGGCATGTGCCACCGCCGCTGGCCCGACTCTGACGACCGAACCGGAGATTGCCCCGAATGCCACATCCCCTGGTGGGTAGGTGCTGGCTGGATGGAACCCCGCAAAACCTACGTTGAGGGCGCGCTAGGCGAAGGACTGGAAGAGCTTACTGCCCTCTTCGCCAACACTGTCCGCAATATCGTCTTCTTCAAGGGGCGTGAAGTCCCTCGACAGGGACACCTGTTGGACAAGGATGGCGACGCTATCAAGGTAACCCATTCTAAGGTTTCCGCATGGCGGACGGCTCGCCTGAGCGTGCCTGAACGCGCCTAAGCCACATACTCTCATGCAGGGGTGTTTCCCGGTAAGCAACTAGGAAACACCCCTGCATTACTCTCACCCCTAGCAGAAAGAAAGAACCTAATGGAAATCAACCCCCAAGACATTCTCATCAGCCGAAGCGGTGAAGTGCTTCACGTGCAGGAAGTCGTATCTGAAAGTAACAGTTCACAGAATGATACGCTAGTCCTTAGAGTGAAAGACTATGATGGGATAGTATTCACCCGTGAGGTAAACAACCCCGAATCTGAAATCTGCCGGTATGCTACCGACGTTTCCACAGCAGATGCAGAGACATATTACGAACGTGAACGCATCCTGGACATTCTTTATGAAGAAGCAGGTAGTAAGGACTTCAAGGCGCTACGCAATTACAAGTACAATTACCCCCGCTTACTAAATGCACCCTCCCTCATTTCAGCTAACTCAGCAGATACTCGAAGAATGTTCAGTTATCTAGAAGTCGCTGAGAATGATATTAGCGCGGCGATTGAGTGGGCTGAAAACACCCGAAAGCAGTACCTCGCTAAGGTGGAAGCCGCTAATGAGCTGGTAATTAAAGCACCTAGCTACAGTAAGCCAGAGCTAGGTGAGCAGTCCATCCGCCTGGGCGATAACAGGTTTCACGTCGGCGGCATCTACCGCTACCGATTCAACCCCGAAGATACTATCGTTGGACACAAGCTTGGTTATGCCCGTGTTACGTCAGTCAATAGTAGGCGCGCATATGTAACCTTTGCGGGTGGGCGAGAGGGGTACATTGAAGGCACCCCCTACCACCACAACCTCAAGCTCGTAGTAGACGGCAAGAACTTCTCCCTCTACTCTCGTGCGGTAGAACTTCTCCCCATTGGCTCTTTTCAGGATATTCAGCAGTACCTCACCCATGAATCCATGACAGACGCATTTCTGAAAAAGGTGTTCGTAAACACCTATCTTGACATGTTTAGTGCTGGTGAAGGTAAGCCGCTATGCCTCCCTTACCGCTGGGAGCTAGAAGGCACCCTCTCTGAGTACTTGAGTGCTGAGCGTTGCCGCGCCCACATCTTGAAGCGCATCACCGAAATGATTCTAGATATGCGTAAGAGCATCAGTCATGTGCAGTGGGTGCGTAGTGAGCTCAAGAACTTCTACGCGGGCATATAGGTATCTTGTGACGGACGCTACACGCCAGTATTTCCAGCAAGCATTGAATATGTGGTATAATTAAGAGGTAATTCACCCCAATGATTCATGCCGCAGAGAAAGAGGAGTACCCGCATGAGCAAACCCATTATCGAGGATATTACCTATCGTGAAGGTATTGGTTTTATCGTCCCTGAGGATACGCTCAGGGAAATTATTGATGCTGAGCTCGTAAAGAGTAGCTCTTATAAGCTACGCCTGACTGATGAGTTCTGCTACTATCGCTCCGAAATCCTTAGGTACTACGGCTACGAGAGCGGCGAAGAGGCGGTAGAAGCTGAAATTGCCCGCATTAAGAGCGGTCAGTAATACACAGCCCTAACGAAATGCACCCCCTAACGTGAAAGTTCTTGCGTTAGGGGGTGCATTTGTGTCCAGCGGAGCAACGGTTATTAAGCTTTCGTGCTCACCATTCTGTCTGTAGACCCAGCAGGAATATGCACCGTGACAGAATCATAGATGTGGCGCGCATTTAGCGGGCAACCAGTGTCACGCTTCATGACGCAGAGGGCATCGCCTGGCTTACTGTAACTATCCAAGCTGTACTGAGGCGTGTAGGTGACGTAAGGCGCTTCACCGGCAGGTAGGTCATCGGCAATGTTGAGACCGCCCCGCCCGCCCGTATCGATAGAGACGGTTTTTATAGAGCCGCTAGAGTCACGTTCAAGCCAAGTTGCGACAGTGCTCGTAGCTTCCCTCCGCTGATGGTTCTTCGAAACATAGTCGTATTCTTCGTATTCGCTCGTGACGGGTGCTATGGTGACGGCTACACCGTTAGAGGTGAGTTCAATTTCGCCTCGATACTCCACTACTCGCCCATCTATAACTTCGGTAACGACCGTTTTGCTCTCATAGACAGTGCTACCGACGACGGCAAAAATGGTCGCAAAGATAGTACATATTGCAGTCAGTAGAAGAGTGTCGAAGTATGTCGCCTTATACTGCGATATGAGGTCGGATTCGCTGGGGGCATCCTGAGGGGCACTATCATTACCTATGCCTTGAATGACGTGATAGAGGACTAGTACCATCAAGGGTATTGCTAGACCCGTCCAAAAAACAGTGACAAACATGTCCTGGTTGTCCCCTGCCAAAGTAAGGGCAATGATTAGGTGAAGCAGAGCTACGACACCGTATGCGTAGGTGAACCAAGAGGAAGCGCCGCTTGGTAAAGCCAAACCCTTCCTTACCGCCCGCGCATCAAGATAGCGGCGAACAGAGGAAATAATGGCGATTAGTAGCGCCGCCGTTAGGAAGCATGTTAGGAGCGCGGCGGAAGAGCCCATCATATACTTTTGAAGAATGGTCATGTCATGCCTTCCTGTGGGTGGGTGGTGGTATTGCTACACCCCGCCCTGTGTTGTAGGTGCGGGGTGTAGCAGGTGGCTTGCGCTAGTTGGTGTAAGTGGCATCCATGAAGAGCGTGTCGCCTTCACGGTCGATATACATCTCGATACCGTGGCGCTTTGAGTACTCAAGGGTTCCATCCAGGAGTACCGCGTGTTCCTTGGTTAGGGGCTTGGTGGTGGTGAAGGTGAGGGTTTGGGGAGTCCAGCCCTCCGGTTCTTCGTCGCCAATGTAGTAAGGTTCTTCGAGGGTGACCTGTACGCCCCATTCGGTCTTTTCTTCATTGCGAGTGTATGCCAGTGAGCTGATGTAGTAGTACTCATGCTCAAGGAATGCTTCAGGAGCCTTTTCTGCTGATGCCTCAAGGCGGGCGGTGTATTCGGTGGGGTATTGGAAGGTTTCTGCCTGGAACATTGTAGACTCCTTTTGTTGGAAGTATGATTGAGGGGTTCCCTCGATAACAATATAATACTACCATATCTGGAACTATTATGTCAATTATTTAGGCGGGGATACGAATGGAAGCCCTGGCAGATTGCTTGCCAGGGCTTCCATTATCACTAGTGAGCAATATTCACGAAGTCAATATTAGGGGTGATGCCATCCTTCGGAACCACAAAGGTCACCTCACTAAGCATCAGCTGGGGGTCTGTGGCGTAAGCTACAGCGTAATCCATGCTACCACGCAGGGGTAAGTGTGGGGGCGGAATGCTTGACTTGTGGTCACTATGATGTACGCCACCTAAATACAACCTGCGAGTATACTAATATGTGTGATACACTGGAATATGAATCGTAACCGAAAGGAACCCACTCATGGAAGACTATTCAGCTGAAATAAAGTTCAGCAACCCATCATTTACCACCCTAGCCCTAAGCTACGACGCAGACATCACGCACCAACTAGAACGCGGTGAAGATGTCTACCTAGTCGCCGTGGGTGAGATAAAGCACGAGCTGACCGGAGCGTTCGAGAAGACGGGCTTTAGCGGCGACTATAGCCGAAACACTGCCCCTGCAACCTTCACGTGTGGCTCTGCAACCGTGACCAAGAAACTTGACCTAGGTAACGACTTCATCGAAGCTGAGCTCATCAAGTCAATCACCGCAGACACACTGCCTATCAAGGCATCCAAAGTCACCTATGAGTACGATAACGAATTTGCTCCAGGCACACTTTACGTTACCGCCACATTCCAGTTACCAGACTTCACCATGAAGGTATAACAGTAACCCTCGACACACCGCAGGAGGAACCCATGCACTACGAAATCAACCACACCATCAAACCCGCCAAAGTAAAGGACGTGCTACAGGCGGCGCTACCGACGCTTAACGCATCTGTTGAAGAGCGCAACAAGAGCGGCTTCACTATCTCACTCAAAGACGGCGACGATAAGTACACCGTCCACTTCACCAAAGTGCCCGGCGGCTACAGTGTCACTAACCGCGCGCCGACCATCTGGGCTGAAAACGAATGGGACTACGAAGACGAGGACAAGGCTCAAACCCGCATCATCAACCACATCAACCAAGCTGTCGCATCGCTATTTAAGGCATAACGAAAGCTGACCCGCCAGAAAGGAACCCGCCACCATGAGCAATGAAATCATCCACAACGGCATCACCTCCCCCCTGAAAGTTGGAGACACCATCGGACTATTCCCCGTAGACGGCACAAGCATCAACTGGGACGCTACCGAAGAAGGCGCAGAAGCAGTCACCATCACCCACGCCGACCAGAAGTACGCATACTTCACCTCCAACACCACCGGCAACAGAGGCAAGTTCACCTGGACTCTACGCTCCGCCGCCCCGAGTAGCGGATACCCCCAGCTCTACTACAAGCCCGACAACTTCCACAACTGCTACGAACTACTCAACCGCAAGAACTAGCAGAAAGCACACCACCAGAGGTAAGATAACCAACAAGGCAACCCGCCACTAGAGCACAACCACCAAATAAGGAAAGGAACCCCTAATGACTTCCCCCACTATCGACTTCGAGACGTTCTCACACGTCTCAGAAGGCGTACCCGTAAACCTGCTACTGTTTGCCGACCAGGAGGGCGATAAGCTGTGGTTCACCCACGGATTCGTCCACGCACCCCTGAACGCAGAGCAGAGCATCATCCTCCCCATTCACCCGTACCTTGCAGAGATTATCGCCCCCGAATCTCCCGGCAACGTGAATAGCCTTGATGAATACTTCCACGGCATCGCAGAAACCCTAGTAGCGCAGGGAACTCATTGTTACTCCGCAAGCTACGCAGACCCGTTCGTCAGCTTCTCCGCAGTTAAGGACTCACCTGTGAAGGTCGTGAACCCACTCCAGGTATACCCTGAACTAAAGGACATGTTGCGAGACACCCCCGCCTCCCAGCCCTGTTACATGGTGGAATGCATCGGTAACGTCATTCAGCCTAAGCGAGCGCAGGAACTTGCAGAGCTTCCCGGCATCAACACGTCAGTAGTGGCGGCATACCCTGAAAGTACTGCTGGCTGGCTCGTATGGGGTGACCCAGGACGTGACGACGACATGATAATCACTGTCTACGCAGGTGTAGGCTTGCCTGACCGTCGCTCTGACAAGTACTTCCGCCAAACCTCTTCACCTAAGCTCTTAGGCGCGCTTAAGGAGCTAGTTGAAGAGAGCGGCGAGTATGGTCGTTACGTGAGCGTTATGCGCGGGCATGAGGCGCTTGACGTTGAGGCTAATCCGCCTGCTTACAAGTGCTTTTCTGGCGCATATAAGCCTGTCGCGCTAAAGCCCCGCAAGATGGGTCTATTTTTCGATGATATGTACGCCCTGCCGGTGTTTATTAACTTTGCTACGCAGTCCATCGCAAGTACGTGCGAGATTGTAGGCACTTTTGAGGCGCTGGCATCCGACGAAGCGGCATAGCATGTCAGCTACCAGCCGCCCCATGCGCAAATAAGCCTGCATGGAGCGGCAAAGCCCCTTTAGCTCAGTGGATAGAGCGCTAGAGTCCGAATCTAGAAGTCGCCGGTTCGAATCCGGCAAGGGGTACATCTATATTTCTTCCTTGGGGGGCATATTTTAAGCATCTAAGGAAAACCGTATCGCTTGCATAGATGGTTCATTATGTGGTACTATATGATTATTGGTTAGAAAGCGACCAAGAAATCATAAGCGACCCATCTTCAAAGGAGCCAGCCAATGACCCTTCGTGAAAGCACTAAGCCTACCGCTTGCGTCATCAAGACCTCCAAGAACGTTACCGCACAGATGAAGCTCCCCATGTGGAATCGTGAACGTCACGGCTTGACCATGCCCACCAACAAGGCGAACCTGTACGAGCGAAGCCTAAGTAATCACAACCCCGTCCGGGAGCTCTCACGGTTCCAGCTTAACGCTATGCTTAACCGCCCTGGAGCGGTACTCTACAGCGGCACCTCCGTCCGCCCTAAGGCTACCTTCATTGAGACCCTTGATGCTGTAGCCGACCAGCTCCAGGTAGAAAAGGTTCGCAATAACCTGTACACCTGCAACAATGAGCTGGGTAAGCGCTTGCTGGGTTGTAACGCCATTATCGATAAGGCGGGCGTAGCTCTCGACCAGCTCTACATGGAAGACACCGTGCTTATGGGGCACGCTTTCGCCGCGCGAACCACCCTCAAGAACTGTGTCATTGACGGGTACAGTAGCGTTATCGGTGGTGAACATGAAGGACTCAGCACCACCGGACAGGTTATCGTGTACGACGTAAATACCTCCGGCACTCGACTGTCAGGAAATGTCATCCTGTCCGCAGAGCCCGGCAAGGCAACCGTCAATAACTACCGCCTCGCCGCAGATGGAACCGTGAACGGTAGCCCCGAGTGGGGAGAAGCAATCGAGGTATCCGATGCGGCATGGCGATACGCTGTCCGAGAAGCATCTGCGCCCCTGACCCCCAACCCCACTAGCAACCTCGACACCTTCTGCCTCAACAACGCGCTCCACGAAACCAGCGATGGCACCCCCTGCAAGTGCGGTTATGTAACCCCGCTGGCGCTCGCCGGTCTCCCTGTGGCAATCAGCTACCTACTTAACCGCGCAGGTCTGACCGAATACATCCCCGCAGAATACGCAGGCATGACCGAAGAGCAGATGCTCGCAGAGCTGGAAGGCATCTACGTCTACGCCAACAAGCTCTGCGGCGACACCCTCATCATCAAGAAAGACGGCAAGCGCATCCCCACCAGCATCCGCAACCTGGACGACTGGAAGAACCTCATCCGCACCGAGCACGGTCTGGAAGACGTTCAGGCGCTCTACAAGTACCACTAAAGGCTTTGGGTGGGCATCCCGCAGGTCACCAAAGGATACCCGCCCACCGGCGCGCCCCACCACCCATCATCGGGCAGTGGGGCGCGCAACAAACACTCAACTACAAACCCCTGCAACCCCGCAGGGCATCCACAGAAAGAGAAACACCACCCATGACCACCGAAACCACCCTACAGAACTTCCTCGACAAGCACATCGAAGCAACTCTCAACCGCACCTCCGGGCGGTGGGAATACATCTACTACCCAGCAGGCGACAACACCAACCCCACCCGCTTCCACACCGCGCCCCTACCCGACGGCGGCTACGCTATCAATGAGGGGGCGTACATCCCGCAGATGCATATGACCTACCGCTCAAATGCGGACGCACACGAAGCCGCCGTAGCATCCCTTTTCAGTATCAACAAGGCGGGCAGGTATGTTGAAGTTGGGCGACCCGACACCCACCCCGCCGAAATGACCCGTCAAGAAGCCCAGCTCGCCCTTGTAGGACACCTCGCTAACGAGCATGGTCGCAAGCCTGCCGGTGAGCTAGATGAGTTCACGGAAGGATACGCCCTATACCTGTACGCCCTAACCCGCAGTCGCAACACCAGCATTGAAGCCGACCACACGGCGGCATCCGTAAAGCACTTCCTCCTGGAATACCTGGAGCAGTAGTAACCAATACACCTCGCCTGTGAGAGACTGGGAGAGGTGGGTAAACTAAACGGACATTGCTAAAGCCCGATTGGGTGGCGGCGGTGTCAAGACCAGGAGGGCTAACCACTTGGGTTGGCTGGAGGGTTACCGTCAGGGAAAATCCCTGACCCACCCAGCAGTGGGAAGAGTAGCTTATAATCCAAGCTTCTCCCCCCCCCCTGTGCTTTGAGGTGGCTCCTGTAACCCATGTAGGTACAGTAAAAGCCCTCACCTAGTCGTGAGGGCTTTTACTGTGTTTCTAGTATTGAAGGTGGCGTAGAAGTTCCAGGGCTTCCTGAGGGGTTAGCCCAGCTTCTTCCCATGTTGCCTTAATAGCTTCCGCCTCAGCAATAGCCTGCATGAACATGTCTCCAGCGGTGACCACACTCGCTCCTTTCTGATTGACTGCTTTCCATTATACCGCAAAAAGTGGACTGAATGGAGAGATGTTTAAGCGGAGGGCATCCCATTGGGGCTAAGCTACACGCGGCTCCCTAAGCCCCTAACTTTACCACTGAGGTAGAGAACCCATTATCACCGCTTTATCCCCTTAGGGGCGCATGTGTCACCTGTAGACATGTTATTCGACCAGTCAGCGCACAGGATGCATAAAAGGTGCCCTAGAAGTATTCCATGCGAGATACTTCTAGGGCACCTTTTATGCTCTCAGTTTGTTACTTGCCGTAGGTCTGGGTAATCAGGCGCTCCATCTTGAACATGCTCACCTCAGCCTGCTCATGCAGGGCTTCCTTTACGGCTTCAATTTCGGAAAGCAGGTCATACAGGAGGGAGGTAGTGGTGGTAACGCCGTGAGGTACGATATTGCGGCGGTATACGCGGCTCAGGGTATCACCAAACTTATTGCTGACGGCAACCTTGAGTAGCAGGTCTCGAAGGTTTGCCATGCACTCAGTGGCAATGTCGTGAATTTCGCGCTTAGTCGCATCAAATGCCTGCATGTCATCCGCATTAGCAACCGGGACAGGGGAATAGCGGAAAGACACAGCGGGCTCGCCATTGCCGACATGCAGGCGCACACCGCGACTCTTCGTGTAGGTGACGTAGCCAGCATCTTCACCAGTATCAGTCTTCACTACATAAGCGCGGGACTTAGAGACGCGAGTAACCGTGTAGTTTACATCATGTACAGCGAAAGTACTACCCACGCGGAAAGTGTGAGCGTCTTTAGTGTATTCAAAGTGGTGCTGAATGGTGTTAGAGTCAGTGGAGCGGTTGGAGGTCATGCCAGAGCCAGCAAGGAGCGGGTTTACCTTAGCGATAGCCTCATCCACAAGTTCGACCATCTTATCCAGAATCTCACCTTTTTCTCGCAAGATTCGCTCATACTCATTCTCTGCAACAGTGTACATGTTCTGCGTTACCTTGCGGGCGTGTTCCAGGTCACCAAGAAGGGTGTTGGGCTTACCCATGAAGTAGTGAAGAGAGTATTCCTTTGCTACCGCCTGGCGCACGTCGTGGATAAGAGCGTCATCATTGATGGATTCAAGGAACTTGAACAGCTTACCCTCCGCATTCAGGCGGCGAACCAAACCCTGTGCCTGAGCTTCGGCGGGGGTGAACTGGAATACCTGAACCGGGGCGAACTTATCGGTGGCATCAGCGAACCTTTCAAAGGTGATGCCGTCTTCGTTAATGCTCAGCAGGTACATACCGTAGTTTCCCTCCCCGGCGGCGGCGACAATGGCAGTGGAGCTTGCCGGGTCTACAGAGTGTACGACCAGCAGGTTAGGGTGAACACCCTTCCAGAAAGTGCGAACGAAGTTGTCGTTATACACTGCGAGCAGAATGTCGCCTGCATTCAGGGTGGAGAGGTCAAGGTTGCGCATGATGGTTTCATCCTTTCAAGATGACTAGTAACTAATTGTTGCGGCTCTGTTCGAACCAACAATTAAATAGTACCACAGTTGGAACTGTTTTGCAAGTGGTGTTACTTGAAGAGTTTAGTAGCACACCCCCAATTTTAGGTGCGGCAATATCGACAAAATAGTCCCCTTCATGGTACTATTACCCCAAATGGCAAGGTGAAGCGCGCCACCTATGGTTACCCACAGCACCCAGTGGCGGCTCGCAAACCTGAGCTACCACACCTTAACCGGACACCCACAAGACAGAAAGAGAAAAAATGGCTAAAAAGCCCATCATCTACCTCACCACCGAAGAAGTTGCCAAGCTAACCAACTTCTCCAGACGAGGCGTAGACAAGGCGCGAGAACGCGGTGAACTCGAAGTTGCCTCCAAAACCGGCAACCAGTACGGGTACACCCTAGAAGACGTAGAAGCATGGAATAAGCTCCGCGCCAAAGCAGGAGCCACCGATAAGCGCTACAAGCACACGCCCCCAACCGCAAACTAACCCCAATACCTCCACTACAGAAAGCTACCCATGAAGTTCGCCCCATCCAGCACCACTAAGCCCAACAGTGCCGCACTACTCTACCACCGCAACTCAGGAACCTACCAGGTACGCCGCATAGAGCACATCAGCACAAGCTTCACCTACATCACATTTGCCGAAGAGAACGGCTTCCGAAGCACCTGCCACACCTACCGCCACGAACTCTACACCTACCCCACGAAATACAGGAAAGGCGCGTTCTTCGAAATGAGTACTGAAATCGCCTCAGTCCTCATCATTGGAAACCTCAACGAACTCGAACCCCTAAGCAACGCACTTAACAATGTGGCGACTTTGGCGAAGCAGGTGTCTAGTAATGCAAGTCAGGCACCCAGCACGCCCGCATTACTGCATATCGCTCAAGTATCCCCGCATGTCATGAATGAACTGCAACTACACACGCTGGCGGAGGAGCTTCGCGGATGGGGTGCAGAATCCCATGCCCTCGCAGGCGCTCTAGACACACTAACGAAACACACTATTCAGGGAAGTCCCGCACCTGATGAAAGGGTCGCATACCGCGATTACGCCTACCATGCGGCAAGCATTGTCGGCACACACCTACACTATGGGGAATGCCTAAAGATTACGCTGGTTGGCAGACCTGATGAACCTCGCTTCTTCTGGGTCAATCACAATGACCACAACTTCTTCTCTGTCACCCCTGTTCAAGGCATTTCAGGTGTGCGGTCGGTCAGCATGCGCATTCAGGAGAATGCATCTAGCGGTCTAGCATTTTCTGTATTCAACACCAGCGGCAAGGTTACTGAGGTTATCGGAGAGATTGAATCCCTCGAAATTATGCCAACCGTATGCGCGGAGCCCCTTAGTGAGCCTCGCATTAACGTGGCAATTACTGACGACTGCGATACAGATAGGTACCCAAATGTCAGGAGCATCAGCACCCCTGACGAGTTCGGGACTGTCGTCATTGTCACCCGAAATATGCAGTGCATCGCGACGCATGTTTCAAAGGTTCAAGTGGATTACTGCTAGAACCATCTGGGGGTAGAAAAATTGGGTATTCCGGTATACGGAGAAACAAGCCTTTCCCCTAGCCAGTGAGTTATGCACTATGGTGCAATAATTGGTAATAATTGCCGGAAAAGTGCCCGCTATCACCGCTTTCAGTCGTAAGCCTCAGACAGCCACCAATCAAACACGCTACGCGGGCTACCCATACGAGATAGCCCGCGTAGCACCACCTCAGAGAGGAATACATACCACATGCCTGCCGGTATCGAAACACCCCTTATGGGGCTCACCTTGTGGCTTGCCTTCAATGCCACAGTTTATTGCTGCATCAACAGCACCACATTCGCCCCTGGGATAGGTGCCAATAGTGGCAAGGAGCCAACTGGAAGAGTGCAGGCGGCGCTACTTGCAATCTACCTGGTGGCACTTATCGTACTAATGATTGCCCTATGTCCCACATGGTCATATAAGCCCGCCCCGTTCGAGGTATTCTTCTATCCCCTGTTCTACATTGGAGTACTCATGCATAAGATGCTGGATGGGGCAAGGGTGACAAGTTGGAAGGGGGTTAATTGGTGCATTGGGGTGATGTTCCCGGTAACGGCTCTCAGTATGGTGTCACTTTTTGAATGGCTCTTCCTTGGGGTCCTCATACCGCTTGCGCTCAGTATCTGCGCACTCTTTATCCTGCTCAAGAAAAGTAGCGACTAGTGGGTGGGTATAAGGTGTGGTGGCGTGCCAGTGACACGAGGTGGAGTAAGTATGTCGCTTTTTCCAAGGATGCTGTGGAGATAGCCGCCTAGGTAAGTGGTAGTACCCCAAGCGGCTATCTCACCAGTTGCGTAAATTGCCCTAGAGGAAACCAGTATAGCCGTTTGTCTACACTCACAAATATGTGCTACACTATATGCAGATAATCATTCATTACTCACAGAAAGTAAGCCAATGGGCGTAGATATTCGCGTAAGGCGCTTCGCACAGAGCGACGCAGAACGCACCCTAATGCACACCATCGACAAGGGAAACCGCGCACCCCTCGCAAACGCGCTGAGCAACTACTACAAGAAGCTCAAAGCAGACGAGCGGAGCATCACCAAGGAAGACCTTGAAGAACTCCTCCGCGTCGCATTCCGCATCAGCATCCGACAAGCAAGCCGCAAACTAGACCTCCTCGACCAGTACCAAGCATTCAAAGGAAAGCACCTCTACAACATGCGCGAAACCCATCCCAACACCGCAACTCTCAAGCACCTACACGCCCAAGCACGCCAAGAACTAGGCGAAGTCGCAGAACCCCACGGCAACCTCCAGAACCTACTGGCAAGCTACAGGAACGAGTACGAAGCCCTCTCACGCCAAATCCACGCCTACGGCGGCAACCCAGACGACCCGGAAGTACTCGAAATGGCGGCTCGCTACACCTCCCTCCAGGGCTCCATTGAGCACATTAAGAAGAGCATTGACGACATCAAGCGCCACATGCAGGCGCTAGACGCGAACATTACCACCCTGGAAATTAACATCAACCAGCTAGAAGCTCTGGGTAGAATCGCCAACAGCGCATCTACCGCATCGAGCATCGCAGACAGCCTGGGCGGTGAAGACGCAAGCCGAAACATTAAGAAGCTTGAGTCTCAGCTGGAAGCCGCCGCAGAAATTGCGAGCGAATCCCCTGAAGAGAAGGAACTGAACAACCTAGTCCTAGTGGAAAAGGTGAAGCAGATTAAGGGAATGAACAATGGCTAGGACCGCCCTCGATTACAGCATCATCAAGTCCTGTGCGCAGTACGCCCAAGCTCTTATGCTGATGGTGGGCGTAGCTAAGCAGGTGCCAGCATTCAAAAGCACGCTCAAGGACATCTACCCGCGATTCGTAGAAGAAGGCGGCGGAGAGATGCATATTCACCTTGGCGAATATGGGTACTCCCTCCACCTAACATCAACGGAGAATGGTATCCACAAGGAAATCCAGCTTCCCCTTAAAACCACTGAGCCTAAGGATTACTTGCGGCACCTGTGGGCATACAATACCCACCAATTGCAGTACACCCCGCTACCTGACAGTATTAGTGAAGCGATTAGCGAGTTTCACAGTATGCCAAGTTCGGAGCGCCCTAAGTACTTCGCTGTAAGGGACGATAGGGACAGAGTTCTTAAGCGCATTACCGAGTACATTGACACCACTCAGGGTGGCGCTATCTCTCTTGAGGAAGCCGAGGAAATTGTTCTCAAGACAATGCTTAGCGTTGGAGTACTTCCTGCTCAGGGCTGGGACAATGAACAGCTCATCGGCTATCTGGACTTTAGCGACTATAGCCAGGAAATTGCGGCTCTCAAGCCTCCCAAGAAGCCGAAGAAACCCAAGGAACCCAAGAAGCCTAAGAAGCCGAAGGGTGCCGTGTTGCCCCCGAGTAGTTCAACCCTGAGCAGTTCAGCTTCGAGCGACACGGTAACTGTGAGCCAGGTGAAGCAGGCGGTGCATAGTCACCCTGCAATTGTGACGCTCCTGCTAGTACTTCTATTCTTTGCAGGATTCATTCTGGGACACTTTATTCTCTAGCCGTCATGCTGAGAGTTTAAACCCAAGAGCCCGCCGAAATGCGGTAGGTATTTCGGCGGGCTCCCCCTTAGAATCACCCCCAATACATACCACCAGCAAGCACGACCGCCCGCAAACATCTACACCCTAATGCGCGGCAGGAAAGGATAACAACATGACTACCGACCTCGAAAACCTCACATTCGACACTCTTCGAACCGTGAACCCCGGCGACATTGTAGAAGTATCACCCGCTACAGATGATGCCCACCACGAACGTAAGCATATTCGCGTCTCCCGCGTTGGTGACACGGGCATCATTGGTGAATACGTGAACATCGATACCGGCGAAGTAGCTAATATGGACGTACTAGCCGCCCTGCTTGCTCCTCACGGTCTGTACAGCGGCTACAGGAAGACCGTGTACCTAGGCGAAATTAGTCACGACGGAACGCTCCCCGAAGGTGCCCACAAGGAAACTGTTGCCGTATACGTGACCCTAGCGAAAGAAGGAGATGAACCCCGCAAGGTACCCAGCGCCTACCGCGAAGAATTGCGTGAGTTTAACGCCGACAGCTCTAACCCCATTCCTCTTAGCGAAAACGCTCAGTTGCTCATTTTCAGGGGCGACCGGGTAGAGTTTAAGGTTGATGGTCAGGAAGGCGCAACCCGCACCTACCGCGCATACCGAAATATGCGGCTTTTCAATGAGCAGGATGAGCATGTAGGTCACCTGCGGCATGTGATGCGCCGTCACGACTGCGAAACATGCAACCTGCTACTTGATGCAGTTGATGACGACCCGACCAACCAGCGCCTTGTAGAAGAGTGGGAAGAGCATCGCACTACATGCGGCGGATACAATACGCGCTCAGTTGTTGAGTATGTAGACGAGACTCATAACGTAATTGGTGAGGTGCATGACCTCAAGGTGAACTGGGACGACCTACACCAAGGGACTCTAGGCGCAACCAGCCGATAGTAGAAAGATAGGCGCTAGACCATCACCTAGAAGCGCATATGTGAAACCACACCCCCAAGAGAGCAATAGAAGGGACGCGCCTCTAGCTCAGCGCAAACTTGATTAGCTCACGGTCTACGCCAAGAAAGGGGCGACACACCATGACTGCCAATATCACAATACCGCTTATTGGACTCACCGTATGGGCGGCGTTCAACGCCACCATGTTCTACTGCATCAACAGCACAGTGTTTGCGCCCAATACAGGTATGTCGCCTGATGGTGAGACATGGCACGGAAAGCCAAGCACTCTGCTCACTGCGCATAAAGCGGTGCTTGCGGCGCTATTCTTTATAACTTCCTTGCTGGTATCCTTTGATGGCGCTCAAATGGTCGCATTCTTCCCCTCTCTCTTTAGCGTCGTCGTACTCCCCGATGAGAACCCAGGAAGTGACGAACCTGCTACATGGAAAGACGTAAACAATAGCTTGAAGCTCACCTTCGTTGCAGTGGTAATCGGCACTATCGCCATTCTTGGCGTAGCAACGTTTGGGACAGGTGCAGGTATCCTTGGGTATATTGGCGGGTTTGCGCTACTTGTTGCGGTGAAGGAAAGGTTCTTGCAAAGCTAGAAGCTGAGAGTAGAGTACCATGAAGCGGTATGTAGTCGTATGTAGAGCATAAGGGAGCCGCCTAACCCCATACCGGGTTAGGCGGCTCCCTTACTTCCTTATTGAGGTTTACTTACCTTATGCCTCTTCGATGAGCTTCAGCTTGTGAGCGACAATCTCATCAAACCACGGGTCTTCGGCTTCCATATCCTCGTGCTCTTCTACGTATTCGCGGACGTAATCGCCGCGCGCATCATCCCAGCCACACCAATTATCTACACCTGCCCATTCAAGCGCAGAGAGGATAGCGTCAGATTTAAGGAGCCCTGCAAGCTCATTGCGGGAAATCTTAAACTCGTCGTTACCGAGGTACTGAATAGCGGACATAATGACATACCTTTCGTTAGGTCTTTTAACTCCAGTGGTGGGATTACCACCAGGTTTACATGAGATGAAGCCATGCAGGGGCAGAATATTAGCCTGAAGCTTCTCACCACCCCATATAGGGGGTGGCTAGTGTGCCTGGCGGGATTCGAACCCGCACGTCCTGTGTCGGACACCAGCCCCTCAAGCTGGCGTGTCTTGCCCGGATGGGGACTACCCGCTAGACACTAGGTGAGAAACCTTCCGGGCGGCTTTCCAGCACCCCTTACCTAGCTCCCTTAAACCCCATCCGGGGCTTGTTTGGGCGGTTTCTCAACCGTTGATAACTCTACTGTATCACAGATTATTTGGGGTATGCAAGTCGAATTGATGTGAGGTGTAGTACATGACCACATGTTGCGCTCTCTCTAAAATATGTAGTACGATATGTATGTGAGCTTGAGAGAATAGGAATCTCAAGCGAAAACCTTCAAACCTTACCGAAAGGCTTTTGCATCATGTCTAACATTTCCATCTCCAACGTCGAGTTCACCTTCTCCACCCCCGAGCGTTTCCAGGAACTTCTTAATGAGGGCTACTCCCCGAAGGTGGTAGGAATTGGTGTGAAGCTCGACTCTCCCCTCAAGCCTCTCTCCGATGCTTTTATGGATGTTCGCTTCTATGAGACTGGAGCCCTGTTCCGCCTGCCTCTCATTAACCACTCTTGGGTAGCCCACTTCGCACTCTTCTCATACATTTCCTCCCCGCAGGAAGCATTTCAGGAAATTGTATGGGGTAAGGAAGGTGTAGTCGTCCTGAATGATGTGAAGTACAGCGTCCCCAATCCCACCGACGCTAAGTAGCAGAGTCTCACGTAAAGCTCCCCGCCTGCAACAACCCACGCAGGCGGGGAGCACCCACACTCACCGCTAAGATACATACACCCACACAACCCCGGAAAGGACAAGTCGCATGTTCGCAAATCTTGCCAACCGATTCACCAGCCCGCAAAGTAACAGCCTCCATGCCGCATGGCGCGACCCTGACAAGAGCGCCACCCCCGCAAAGGTGAATACCCTCCAGCCAGCAACCGCAACCACCAAGAGCAACACCCCTAACGCCCGCAGTGGTGTTTCTATGGGGAAGCAGAAACGCGCCCGCGTCTCAGGTCTAACCGAAAAGCAGACTGAAGCACTACACCACATGCGCAAGGAACGTAACAGCGACGACGCAGACTCTCTCGTCGCCTATAACGCCTGGCTCCAAGACTACCTGTTGCAGGGTAACAAGATTAGCAACTTCTACGACTACCCGTTCCCTAGCTCCCGCTTCGAAGTAGTAGGAGACATGGGTGGAGTAGAGGACAAGTCTGCGCACCTGCGGGCAGAACCGCGCGGTACATACTACTGGAAGGGCGAAGACAAGAAAGCTGTCACCTCAGACAGCTTCTGGGTTCCTGCATACACTGACACTATCGACAAGCAAATGATGGCTGATGAGTCTGTCCCCGAGGAGATTCGCCGCCACATCCTGCAAGGTGCAGGCAAAGCAGAAGAAGGCTCGCGCGCCAGCGGCTTCCACCGCGCATTCTTGGAGATTAAGAGCGGCTACCAGAAGCATCAGATACAGAAAATTATCGACACCCGCAACGTGCGATACGCAACCTACAAAGACTTCGAACAATACACCCTTAGCGACAGCAATCCCAGCCGACTTTACTTCGACTCAAACAGGGTTGTGTACGTAGGAGACCCGCGCGACGTTACGTTCCCCGAAACCTACGGCGCATCCTCCCTAACTATCCTGCTTGACCGCAAGTATGATGTGAACGAATGGAAGAACAAGCTCGTCCGCTGGTGGGACCACAGCACCATTATCGGCTACTCAGGCGGTAAGCTCACCCGCATTAGCGGCTCTAACCGTCCGCACAACCCGCTCCTCCATGACAAAGACCCGATGGACGCGGCATCCGCTCTAGCCTGGTATGCTGACTCCCACAGAAACGACGACGTACCCGCCCTCGAACAGACGGAACTTCCCATGTTCGTAGACTTCAGCAAGGGCGACGGCTTTGCTTTCGAGACGTTCCTCTACGAAAACTCCAAGGTCTACACCTTCAAGGATGCGAACCCGGCTGAATACCTAGCCACGCTCGGCGCAGTGAAAGTCACCTTCGTAGCTAAGGGACGCGCGGTAGTCACCGCAGATTGCAGGAAGAGCGGGGTAGCCCTGCCGCTCATCTGCCTCACCGCCGCCACCCCCATGACCCGAGACCTCAACGGCAACACCTACACGGTTAGCTCAGTGGAACCGGGCGGTGTGCTGGAGCCCGCAATGGTCACCTTCCTACCCAACTAGCCACATGCCGCAAGGCGTACACTCAGGCGGCGGCAACGCGCCACACATAGGATGTTGCCGCCGCCCCTTACCCAAAGGACACCCTTAAACATGTTCGTAGATTTTCTCAACCTGTTCCAAGACCCCGCAAACTTCTTTAGAACCATGCCACTATGGGCGTTCTTTGCCCTACCTCACGTGTTCAACCTACTGTTCCTGTTCGTTGTATGGGTAGCTAATTTGCGAACCACTAACGACAGCCTGCCAGAAGGCACCTCTGAGGACGTGGCGCTCTTCTTCGATGGGATTATCGTATTCCTGGGTTGCATGGCGTACTTTGTAGCTATCGACATGCCTGCATTGTTCCTGTCGAAGGGCATCTTTGAAGCGAACGGAGTCGCCCCCGGCGGCGGCGTGGCGGTTGGGTACGGCATCTGGCTCATACTTGCGGGCGCTAGTACGGTTGCTACCGCGCGTTACAGTATTGCGATTCGTAAGAATGCCTACCGCAGGCCCTAGTCTTTGACATATGGAGGCTGGTAATATGGGAGCGGCTAAGATGGTCACTTGCCACCCCAGCCATCACCTAGGACACTGCCACACATCAAGTAATCAGCATACCAACTAGAGCTCGAAAGTACGAAAGAGATGTTCTCGAAATTCACCACACGATACGTGCCCATTAGCAATAATGCTCACCATGCCGCATGGCGCGACCCTAAGAACAGCATCGCCCTTCTTAAGGTGAAGACTGCACAAACTGCACCTAGCAAAAGCGAAGGTGATACCGCTCTCTTGTCGGAGCCCCTCATCAACCGTGCACGAGCGCACCGCCTGAAGGAGAGGGTTGGAATCAATTTTGCAACCGTTAAGGCGGAGAAAGTGGAGGAACCTGACTATCTAGCCGCATATAACCTCTGGCTGAAAGAGTATCTACTGAGCGGAGGGAAAGCCACTCACTTTTACGACTACCCCTGCCGAGGCATGGAAGTGATTACCGACGGTCACAGCTATCGACCACGCACCAATAGCAAACGCATCCTATCGCCGGGGATTGATGTGTGGGAATATTGCGGCATCACTGCCAGCAGTAGGGATTACCGCAATATGCATGGAGTGTTCGGATGGGAAAAGCAGGGCAAGAAACCTATCACATACGGAATCTTTGTCCCCGTCTATACGAACACCATTGACAAAGAGATGATGTATGACAAGTCTGTCCCTAAGAAGATTCGCCACCACCTCTTGAAGGGTGTGGCAGAGTCTAAGGAGCAGTCTCGCGCAACTAAACTACGAGAGATATTCTGGCAAATTCACGGCGAGGTACTAGGGAATGAACCGCGCACCCCTATGCGAAACCAGTGTCGCAGTGATGCCGAATATGTATCTAAAGTCCTGGAGATGTACGTCGCATCTAAGTGTAACAGTGATGCCCCTGCCCTCAATTACACGCGGCTCCCTATGTACGTGGACTTCAATAAGGGCGATGGATGGTCATTTAAGAGCTTCCTTTATGAGGACTCAGGCTTCTACCACCTCAAGGACACTAACCCCGCTAGATACCTAGGCAACCTAGTAGAACGTCGGGGTTCGGTGACGGTAACGTTCATCAATAAGGAATCTGCGGTAGTTACCAGGATTGGCGCATCAAGCAATGTCCCATTGCCGCTTATCTGCCTCACGGCAGAAATGCCGCTAACCCAAGACCTCACCGGGTATAGCTACACCATTAGCTCAATGAATCTTGGTGAGGAATGGGAGCCTGCTAGTATCGCTTTCCTAACCAACTAATTCTACTGCGTGAAAGCCCTCAAGGGTCATCTCCCCGTCTTATTGGTCATCAGACAGGAAATCCCAATAAGGCATAGTAAAAGCCCCTCAGTGACAAGCTGAGGGGCTTTTACTATTGGTTCATTCGGGTTATCCGAACCAGATGGTCAGGAGAAATCCAAGGAAACCCATATCCATACCTCCATACATGATTTGTTTACAGGAGTAGTGTAGCACATATTTTAAATAATAGGCACGTTGATAGAGGGTAACCTATGACACACTCGCCCTATAAGGAGTCTGGCTCGCAAAAAAGATTGAAGACTTACATTTGCGGTGAAATATGTGCTACACTGTAGGTGATTAAGGAAATCATCTACAGAAGGGGCATCAATGCCTAAGGAGAACACCTCGCAGGTCGTGAAGTTCACAGGCGACGATATTGTGGGCGGTCTTATAATCGCCATAGCCATCATCCCTATTGCCGTAGCAGTCATCCTAGGCATCCGCTCTACACCCAATACCTGCATCGTCAATGAAAAGCAGGTGGACTCAAGCATTGAGATTCAGAACTTCGAACCATCTAGGCGCTGGTTCGAAGAAGAAGCTGGTTACCACATCAACTCAGAGGGACAATGGGAAGGGACCTCTCGAATGGTGGAACGTTACGAACCTGCAACCTTTGAATGGCGCTACGTCGGAACCGAAGACTGGGTACGCGAAAGTGTAGACCCCGCAGGAACCGACAACGAACACCCCTACCGCAGGGAAATTAGCCACGACGTTCAGGTGTGCGACGGTCGCCCCGAGCACGCAGAAAAGAACGGCAAAATCAGCTCAACCTACCATCGCGTAGAGTTCTACGTCTAACCAACACAGCAACACCCAAAGGAGAAACCAAATGCTACGACCCCACACTATCGAAGATACCCTAAGCCCCCTGCTGGACGTGCTTGTACCTGTCAAGGAAATAGAGTTTCTGCTCATGCCGCGCCTGATGCCAACCACCCTGTCAGTGCGTCGCGGCGAGGAAGACAGCTACGTCTGGGGTACCAGCGGCATTATCATGTCCGACAAGAGCGCGCCCAGTGAAATCTATTGGGAGCGCATTACTCAGCTCTACAATGCAATATCATCCACCCAGACCTGCTGGATGCCCTAGATGCCCTCCCAGAGGAGACCAAGCGCGAATGGTGGCACAAGGTCTACCGCCTGTGCGCTGAGGAGGTCTGCTTTGGAGAAATCCGACTCTACCACCCCGAAGACCTCGAAGAAGTTCTTTACAGCCACGCCAAGGAACTTACCCGGCGTGCTCACACCGCAACAATGCCCACTCCTGAAAGTCTCAACGCATAGAGGATGTAAAGCCAGCCCCCTAGTTGCCAACCGTGACAGGGGGCATATTCCTAAATCGAAAGGAAAACGCAATGCAGGCACTCACACCCGGCAACCTCATTATCCTTGAAGATGAGGCGATAGTAGCCGAAAAAGTCACCCCATCCCCAGTGAACAGCGACAGCGTGCATGTCACCTACCGTAACCGAGGAGGCATCCTAAAGGTCATGGAAATCAACCTGCAAGAGTCCCGCGCCGTCATCATCCCAAACCCCAGCAAGCAAACCCTCGACGCATACCACCGGCAGGAGCACCAAGCACGCGCCATAAACAAGCACCTACAATACATCAGAGGAGCAGACCTAGCAGGTATCACCCCGCGCCTTTATGAAGCATTGTGCGCCATCCCAAAAGTAACCCTGAACGACAAGCAGTCAGTAACAAACCTGTTGAGCCACCTTGAAGGCATTGAGGGGGAGCTCTTAGAAGGCTCCAAGTGGCTCAACAATAAGGTAGAGCAGTATATTGCCGCGCTTGCAACCCTCAAGGAGCCAACCGGCAGATACTCAAACCTCATCATCCCAGGTGTTAAGAAGAACTACGCACGTGAGGTGGAGCGGGGAAAGTTCTACGCCACCTACCGCTACAACCGCGCAACCGCATACTTCCAAGTCACCAACATCACAGCTGAGCATGTCAGCATCAAACTCAGTGACGGCAGGGAAGGACACCTGAAAACCCCCTACCGAAACGCAGTCGTGACAGGTGACGCGCAATACCCTATCGACGCGATAGTCCCAGTCCCCATCATCTCATTCAAGCAGGTTCAAGCATACATTGACGGCATGAAGGCACAAGAGCAATACCGCATCAAAGTAGCCAAACTATACAGGGCAACCTTTGAAGGTAGAACCCCGACCGCCTACAGCCACAAAGCTCTCACCTGCATCACCACAGGGCACGGATACACACCCTACAAGATTCGTGAAGCCCTCGCCCACCACATAGGGGCAGTAATTCACGACACAGACCTCACCCTTTACCGACTAGAGGCAGTAATTCGCCTCACTCAACAATTCATCAACAAGCACGCCCAGCAATGAGCGGCAAGCAGACCTGTAAGACGCTAAGGGCGTAAAGGAAAAGAGTAACCCATGACCAGCACGAAGATTAACCGCGTCTACCCCCACCGCTACCGCACAGATAAGTGGAGGAACACAACGAGCGGAATCGTAAAGACGCTCCACGAACTCAACGTCTCCGCTGGCGATATTCTCGTCACCGCAAACCTATTCGACCCCACCCGCTACATCGACCTTAACGGGAAAGCGTGGGAAAGCGCTAAGCATCGACCCGTTCTCGTCAATGCCGACAGCATCCTCAAAGTCATCTCCATCGACGCAGAGGGCTACATCACCGTAGCTCTGCATCCCACCGGCAAGCAGTACACCGGCATGTTCTACCATGATGCAACCTACTCCGCTGGTGAAGCAATCTACAAGCTCTCCTTCCTAGAAGAAGGAGATGAGTACGATGAAGACATCCTCGTCCACCGCTACAGCGCAGACTGTAGCCACATCTACCATATCCCCCAAGAAGAGAAAGCACTCATCAACGAGGTAATCCTCGCATGGGAAGCACAGGAGAGCCTAGTCCAGGAAGCCAACCACAAGCTCCCCGCCGTAGTAGACGGCATCAACGACGGCTACGCCTTCGAAGGTACCGCGTTCAGCCTCTTTCTCGACTACACGGACACCATCCGTAAGATGCGTACCGCAACTAAGAGAACCACTGGACGAATCAAGGAAGAGTATGAAGCGGCGCTCGCAGAGCTTCACCGCTCCTACAACAAGTACAAGCAGTATCTTGACGCACGCAACGAATGGGAGAAGTTCCAGCAGGCACCTGTGGCACCTAGCGGACGCAGTGGAGGACTAGCAATCCCCGGCGGCGGCACTCTACACGAAGGTGACCACATCCTCACCCGATTCAACGCATACAAGCCCATCAGTGAAGGCATGTACCCCACCCAGCCGGTAAGCTTCCTCCTGGCACATCTTACAGCTGTTGATGCTGACAAGCAGGAAGCCGTCATCACTTTCCCTAGCGGCGACACGGCAACTCTCTGCATTACCCCTGACGGTCACGGCAACATCACCTATGAAGGGCTTGACTACGCGACCCTTGACCCTGTTGCCTCAATGCCTGGTAGCACCTCCGAAGAGGCGCAACAATACATTGAGGCGAAACGCCGTTTCGAAAGCGTTATGGACGAGCTTAGGGAAACTCCTAGCGATACTGTCCAGCGACGCCTTCGGACGGGCACTCCGTACATCCCTGAACTTGTAAAGTATTTGCGTGCTCTCCAGACGCAAAGCAACGCAACACCCGAGCTGTATGAAGACGTGCAACAGGCACTTGAGGAACACAAAGACACCCTGATTGCCAATACTGGGCTCCCTGCCTGGCGCTCCCTGTGGAAGGGCTACCAGAAGACCCGAAAGGGCATTCAGGAATGGGCACCTAACGACATTTGGGAAGCTGGTAGCGCCGCCTTCACCGACTGAGCAACGACGGAACGCTAGAAGGTCATTCCCTCATAATGCTAAGGATAAGCGGCGGAACTTCAAGAAAACATGAAGTTCCGCCGCTTATCCTTTATGCCCCATCAAAATGCCCCACAAGAACAGTGAGTACAGCTAATGGGGAACCGCCTATCATTTCTGCTTAGCGACTACCCAGCGCTCATACTCACCCCTAGGGATATGAATAACAGCATCATCACGCTTACTCCACGCATTACGGTCAGAGCATGAGGTAGTTAGGGCAGGTGAAGCACTAAACCTGGCGGCACAGACCTCACCATCAGCATACCCATCCAGCACATTGAACACATGGTGATGCACGACATATGGAGCTTCGCCTGCCGCAAGGTCATCCATAACACGAACCTGCTTCTCAACACCCCTGTAATAGTACGAGTCGTAAGACCGCTTCACATTACGTGAGTCCAGCTCAACCCAGGAGTAGTCAGCATCAGGCTCTTTGCTCTTAGTTACCGTACCGTCTAGACGCATCCTAGTAGGCTCACCTACACCATATGTGCCGTCCGCCTGCTGAGCAAGCGTAACCTCATGAGTGTGTGCAATCCATCCCGGCGGCGGGTTGCTATTCGTCGCCATCCCAGAAACAGGGATTAGCAATAGCGCCACAAGCGCGCTTGCGGCAATACTAGCGGGGACAGCCCAAAGCTTCACGCCCCTCAGCTCAGAGTCATCAAGGACAGCCCAACCTGCCGATAGGAAGAATAGAACCCCTGCAAGAATCGCCATACCCCATAATCCTACAACGGTGAAAGTCAGTAGCAAGAGTACCGCCAGTAGCACCCCAACGCCCATGTAGGAATTGTAGATGAACTCAAGCTTACTGCGGTTACCCGGCTCCTCGCCAGATAGCCTATCGCCTGCATACTTTGCCGGGTTCTTGCGATAATCAGCCCACATCCGCTCAATCTCGTCAAAGTAAGCGTCACCCCTATCTGCCCAGCCTTTGCGCTTAAGGTTATACTCGTCAAGAAGCTCCTGTTCGCGCTTTTCTAGTAGTCGCTCAGCTTCAGCTCTTGCCGCCTGCACGCGGTTAATAGCGGAACTCACCTGCTCAGCCATACCACGATAACGCCACCAGAAAAACAGAGACGTAACAAATGCAACAGCGCTCAGCCCCAAGAACCCGATAAGGGGATACATGTACACGCCATCAGCAACACTCATCAACAGAACCACTCTACTTACCTCCTAAGAAACCTTCACATACTGGTCGTAAGAACCCTCGGGGATATGAATAGTAGCCTTCGTACTAACACTATCAACATTGACTGAACACCTAGTCTGAGAGGAATGATACCTAGTACACAGAGGGCTCTTCCCGTCATATGAATTGGGTACCTTGTAAGTAATCTGATGGACTACATACGGAGCTTCGCCAGGTTTCAAGTCGCTAACCACCTCAACGTTACTAACCCACGTATCAGCAGGCGTTTCATTCAAAGTGTTCACCATAAGGACATACGCGCCAAGGTCGCCGCTAGACTTCTTGTAGATAGGGCGCAACTCGCCGCCATCAGTTCGCTCAACCCACTCATACACAGGGTCGCCTGCCGTCACGTCCCTACCCGAAGTATGTACCGAAACAACGCCAACCAGCTCATTGCGCACCTCACGCTCTACCGGGGTGAACCCGTCGCCACGATAAAAGGTGACAGTCTTAGTGCCATCAGCGCTATAGAAGAAAGTCTTAGGAAGAGCCGGAGCAATCATACTCAGCACCCCAGCGAATAGCGTCCCGTAAACAAGCGTGAAAACAACCCATGTGCGAAGCAAGGCAAGCCCCTGAAGTGAATAACCGTTGCTCATCGTCGGCTGTGTATAGGCATACGCGCACATAACAGCCAGTGCAATAAAGCCAGCCACAAAAGCAACTACAGGCAGGACTAAGCTCTGTGTCAAGATACTGGAAACCACAAGCGACAGGAAGCCTCCACCTAGACCATAAATCCAGAATGCGTACTCAATGTTTTCAGCTTTACCGCGCGCCACCACAGCATCATCAATCCGCCTAACACGGAAATAAAGAACTGTAGCAACAACAACGTACACTGCCAGTCCCGCAAGATGCAGAACAACGGGCCATAGAGCATCAAAATTAGGAACCATTATTCGACTCCCCCTCCTTATTAACTACTGAGCTATCCACCGGGGATGAGGTGATATACTTGCCGCGTTCACCGGCGGGGACATGAATAATGCTAACGACAGTAACGTTCTTCTTACCCACCTCCTCGTGGTTGGCATGGCAGGACGACGACTTCACATCATCCTGACCAGCAAGGCAAAGCCGCAAGCTTTCAGGCACCCCCACAGGCTTTGCAATGTCGATTCTGCGGACAACATACGGCGCTTCACCAGCGGGAAGGTCTTCAGCAATCTCAACGCGCCTCTGAGTGTCCTTACTGTTGCCAGTATTCGGCAATATAACATTGCCGCCACTCGCGCTTATCTCACCCCACTGATACTCAACCAGACCGTCCTCCTTGCGAGACTCAACAACCCGCCCGGCAAGAATGTTACGCTGAGCTGACTCATGGTATCCGCCAGAAGCGTCCTGATAGTACGTCACTGATGGCTGAGGATGATACACGAAATATGCATCTATGCCAACGGGGATAGAGATAGACAGAAGAACTGTAACGCTCCACAAGTAGTCAAACTTTTCGGAAGCTGACAATCCCCCCTCTTTGCTTTTCAAAGACAGAAACATCAGTATGCCAACCAAAAGAACCATAATGAATATTGGCGACATTAGCAGTAGTGAGCCAGTTACAGCACCAATAAGACTGACCACCAGGAGTGCAACAATACCAGTTGCCCATGCTGTCCTAATATCGGTAAGCTCAGTAAGTACTTTTCGCCAGCCCAGCGCCTGCACTTCACCACCCTCGGGAATTACCTCAGTAGACCGCCTTCGTCGCCTCAGTGCTAAGTATGACACTAAAAGTATTGCCCCCATAAACAATAGGAGGAGCGCAATAATAATGTAGAGCGTTGTCAGTACCCATACGGGCAGTGATAGGTAGTGGAACATGGTGCAAAGCCTTTCTTGAGGAGTGGGCGAAACCTCACCCTTAAAATAACTACCTATCAGGATAGCATCTAAGGTGACGGCGACACGTCCTCCAGCTTGCCAACATGACACAAATGTGACGAGTGCAACATTGAGGTGAAGCGCTAAACCTGACAGCAACCCCATCAATAGACGGCTTGCATAGTTTCTAAAATATGTGATACACTATTTACAGAAAGGAAGAGTAAAGAAATCTTCCAGCAATCAATTCCTACCGAAAGGTTCCCCTATCATGGCTATCCACATCATCACTACCGACTGGCAGGCAGACGTATGCATTGGCAAGAATAAGAAGACTATCGAGGCGAAGGATGTTACCCTTCGTGGACAGTTCGGACACTTCAACTACGAGCACTACAATGCAGAAAGGGAATCCGGGAAGCGTTTTATCGACAATGGCTATGTGTGGCGCGAAAGCCTTGAAGACCTCAGGAAGGCACACAACCTTGACGACCTGAACCTGTTCGCAAAGGAGGTTAAGCGAACCCGAGCATACGTTCGCATTGGAATCTTCCTTGATAAGGAGTGCTCTAGCGAGGAGCCGGAGTTCGAGTTCCGCGTCAAGCGCGAGAACACCTTCAAGGGCATCAAGAAGCTGGTAGCTATCACCGACGCTCCCAGCCAGTTCTCATTCACTATCCAGACCCGCTAAATCTCACACACTGTGCCCCGGCAAGGAACCAGCCCTTCGCCGGGGCAACACTCACCCCCATCAAACTACTAAAAAGGAGAACCCCCTTCATGGAAAACGCTAAGGCGCTCACTCTCGATAGCGTAATTGTTACCCAAACCACCCAACACCTTGAAGCATATAAGGAGCGCAAGTACGCCGCCTACAGCGTTACCTCACACGCAGGAGATATGGCAATTCTAAATGATGGAGCATATGCCCTTATCCCTAGCCGTGACCAGCAGGGCACATACGCCATTCAGAAGCTCATCACTAATTACCGTAAGAACTTCTACGTAACCTCGCCATGCTTGCGTGAAGTCGATACCTGGCAGGTAGCCCTCGTCAAGACCTTTGCAGGCGACACGGCTAAGAGTGAAGCTGACAGCTATGTGAAGCTACTGAATAAGGCAAGAGAGCTTCTTAAGGGCGTTAAGGGTATGGCAGGCTTCCAGCGTGAACCGCACACTATCACATCTGGCGTGCAGGCGAACGTATTGGTGGCGACCCGTAACCATATGCATGACGGCATGAAATCCCTACTGGAAACCCTTGCACTCATTCGTGAGAAGATGGAAGAACTTGCTGTAGCAGACTCAAAGATGCGCACCAAGTACAATGCCATCAATAGCGGCTCTAGCGGCAAGTTCCACATGCTCACCAATGCAGATGGGCTGGCAACCGGCTACGGCTTCATGGAAGGTGCCATTATCACTGTGGAGACCCGCAATGCCACTAAGAAGCTACAGGTGACCGGCGGCAATAGCTCAACCATCTACCTAGCCGACAGTGAAGGCAATGCGGCAGGCACCATCACGCTACGCCGCGAGCACTTGGCGCATGTAGACGACATGGCAATCAACGACTTGGGTAGCTACTACAGGGAACGTGACGTATGCACCGACTGTCCCGACCCGGCATGGCAGGTGGATATGCTCATGCTCACCAACTCTCAAGGAGACACTGAATGCATTGAGAAGTATACCGCTAGTGAGGCGCTAAGCTTTGAGCAGGAGGCGGTATACGCAGAGTGGCAGGCGTGGCAGGAGGTGGAGCTACGCAATATTGATGAAATTGCACATAAACCCATTAGTGAATGTGCTAACTCTTACGGCTTCGACACCGCCTACGAGGTTCTAGAAGTTATCTTCAACTCTCTGCATGGTCGAAATGGTGTTAAGTGTATCCAGTACTGCAACAATGCCCTACAGGACACCTTAGATAAGGCTGTCCTGGATGCTGAGCGCGTGGTTGAAGAGCGCGAGGAGGAGGTTCAGCGGGTTATTTCCGGGCTGGCTACCATCAATGGCAAGCACTCTGTCACAGAGTAGGTAGCCTCTTACGAATAACCCTTCCATGTAGTGTGCTGTGCTCTACGTGTGCATTACATGGAAGGGTTATTCTGTGCTACAATATACCTATTGAGAGGTCGAAACCTCACAATCACCACACGTATTACAACCCCCTCCGAAAGGAACACATCAATGTTTACCGATAAGTCTTCGCGTCGTACCGCAGTAGCCACCGTACTGCTGGTTGCCGCATCCCTTACCGCTTGCGCCACCTCGCGCACCGCCCCCGCAAACGCAGAAACCCCCACCCAGCCGGTCACTGTAACCGTAACGCCCACTGCAAACCCGACCCCTACTGTAAGCCCCACCCCAAAGATGGAGCAGTATGTCGTCATCAGCGCATCCATGAGCAACCGCGCCTACACTGACGCAACCATGCACCCCTACCGCATCAAGCCCGGCGACACCTACGAATCCAGGGACAATGAGCACATTATGAATTGGAGCAATGGTCATTTCACCCCCCTCGACGGTGAATCCCGTACCCGCTACGACGTGACTGTCACCTACACTCTGCGCGGTGTTGATGGCGAAATCATCACCAAGACCGTACCGCGCGATAAGGTGCGAGTCGTTACTGTAGATAGGGACTACACTCTCGCATATGGCACCAAGGAGCAGGTTGCCAATGGTGAGGTCATCTTCGAGGTGCCTCTCAATGCCACCAGCAATGACAATGGTAACGCGGTGAACCTGCGAGACGTAGCAGGCTAAACGGACAAGCTTCACCTAGCCCACGCCCTTCCCCTCTGGCTGAGTCATCTCAATCAGAGGGGAAGGGCGTTTATGTGCGCACGAATAGGCGCTTGAAGAGCCCAATATGGCGCAGGCGGCTGTAAAGGAATTGGCATACCCCGCATGTAAGAGGCAAGACAATAGGCATGATGCGCATTCTTGCTATTACTTATAGGTAATGTTTTGTAGCAGGGAGGATTTTTAGGTGAGTGCGCGTAACCCCTATCTGAATGGTCGCATGAAAGACATTCCGGGCTTAAATGGCACTAACGCTGAGCCGCTAACCACTAGCAGTGTCGTCGCAAAGACAGGCTTTTCGTTTGCTGTTTTGCTTCTTGGCGGTATTGTCGGCTGGTACACGCCTGTACTTGCTTTACCGGCGGCGCTTATCGCGTTCGTGCTTGGTCTAGTGCTTGCCTTTAAGAGTGGCGGTAATATTCCCGCTTGGGCTGTACTATTGTATGCCGGTATTGAGGGCGTTGCTCTTGGTGCTGTAACCATGTGGGCGCAGACTCGATACCCCGGTATCGCATTGGCGGCTGTGCTAGGCACGCTTGTTGCGTTTATGACAGTCTTTGCGGCATATATGTTCGGCGCGAGGTCAAACCCGAAGCTGACCCGCATCGTCCTTATCGGCATGGTCGCATACATCATCTATCTGTTTGCTTCTATCGCAATACAGGCGTTTACTGGTTTCAGTATTAGTGATACCGTCGTTTTCGGTCTACCTCTTGGCGCTATTCTTGGGGTGCTTGCCGTCGGCATGGGTGTCTACTGTCTCCTCATGGACTTCACTGAAATTGGTGAGGCGGTGGACGCTGGGGCGCCAGATGCTTTTGGCTGGACTCTAGCGTTTGGGCTGATGCTGTCTATCATTTGGGTATACCTAGAGATTCTGAGGCTTCTAGAGTATGTCTATAAGAGGTAGCGCAATATAACCCCGGCGAGCTACCCCTAATACGTAAAAGCCGCCCCATCTACCTTTTCAATACGGTAGGTGGGGCGGCTTTTACTTTCCTTTCCTCATGTGGTGAAGTGGGTGATGGCATCGCACAGCACGCCAAAGAACGCGAGCATAAGAGATGAGAGCCAGTAGCGTTACGGTGGCGGGTGTTCACTGAAGCTTGCCAATACCGGGGAACTTGAATGCAATGCTGTCCAATGCAGGCACGCAGACCCTATCCATGATACAGCCCAGGAGTCGAAAGCGTTCTGAGCGGCAATGCAACATGCCCGCGTTGCACACAAGGTTATTTATGTGATACACTATTTATGTAGCGAGGGGAACCCCTCGGAAACACTGAACCGCACATCCCAACCGAAAGGCTTCAAATCATGGGCGCATTTGTAAACTTCCACACCAAGACCTACCTTGGCTCCCTCCGCAAGGTTCGCAAATACGCAAAGGCACTTCACGAGGAACTGACCGAAGCCGTCGAAAACATGCCCAACAAGCACGGGTACCTGCATGAAGCACTAAAGGAACTAACCCCTAAGGCACATGAGCTGTACCTGACCGTAGGCGACTACGAGATGATGCGTGACGCAGACCTCTACATTGCTAGGCGCGAAGGCATGGAAGCAATGGAAGAGGTTCGCAAGAACCGAATCAATGAGCTTACCAGTCTCTACATCTCCATTGCGAACAAGCGCCAGACCGCCCTCAACAACTATTCCGCATAGAGCAACCGTATGCACCCAGCAAACCCAAGTGGTAAGCTGGGTGCGCCCACATCAACGAAAGGGATACTCTTGAAACCTGAACTCTTCTCAGCGGCATCACTAGCCGCATACACACTCGCATACTGGTACTTCTTCCGACTCAATGCAAACAAAGAGCTTAAGAGCGCTACCGATAGCGAGATTGACCGGCGAGCTACCCGCAACCTCTACCTGCAATGGGCAGTGACAGCGTTCGTCCTGTTCATACTCTTCCTCAGTACTCTACTGTGGGAAGGTGTTGCCGCCGACAACCTTCGCGGCTCATGCTTTGTGCTCATGGTAATTTCAGGTTCGACCACGAGCATGAATGAGCTTTCCCTGACTGCTCAAGGTGCGCACCAAACCGTTCTGCGCAACCTGAATCAAATTATGTTCATGTTAGCTTTTCTTGCGCTCTATGCCGCCTGGCTCAGCTTCACCCCCATCAACTAACCCCTCAGGAGTTTACCCACCATGCAGATTAGAGAAACCTGGGAACCGATTCTTACACTCATTTTCCTTGGTGTATACCTATTGCCCTTACTGGCAGTATTCTTGGTAGGCAAGGTCTTCCGCGCGAAGCTTTCAGAACGCGCCCATCGTCGCATGTCTACATTCCGCGAACTGTGGAGCGTGCTAATTCCTTGCCTATCTATGTTGGGATTCTTTGTTCTAGCAATCGCGACTGGCACTATGTGGCTTGGATTGCATGTTCTGGGGGCAACTTTAATTGCACTCTTTGCCGCTTTTCTCGTTTGGGCTAGGCGCACAGAGTCGGAGGGTACGTCAGGCACTTTCTTTGATACTCTGTTTGTTGGGCTTATCTTCTTCGGAGCGCTAATGTTCTTCGCGGAAGCTTCTGTCTTGTATGGTCAGGAGAAGGCGAAGGAAGCCGCAAGGGATACGAAATTCACCCAGTCGGTCAGCTACTACTTGGACGCTGACAATCATAAGCTAGAGGGCGATTCGCATACCTACCCCATCTCAAATATTGCAGTTAATGATGAGGGCGACACTTATACCTGGATTGAGAAGCGTGAGGACGGTACGCTAACTACCCGCAAAGCTTTCAGGCACGTTACTGATGGGCACTGGGAGGTAGCTGTGAAGGACGACTTGCCCGCTACCGACACAGAGGCGCGCGTCGAACGCAGGTACGAGTATGTGCTTATCCCTGAAGAAATTGCTGAGGGTAAGGAGGCATGTGTTGCCTCGCGCATTGTGGACGAAGACGCAGGCATCTACCCCGTATGCAAGGATGGCGCGAGTACCGTAAAGTTCGTGAAAGCTGAGGCGGTTATCCATATTCCACAGGGTAGCGCCGGTAGGATGCTGTCAGTAGTGGATTAACTAGCTATAACGTCGAGCAATCCCAAAGCTTGCACCTCGCCTGTGAGAGGCTGGGAGAGGTGGATAAAATAAACGGACATTGCTAATACCCTGCTGGGTGGCGGCGGTGTCAAGACCAGGAAGGCTAACCCCCTTTAGGGGTTGGCTGGAGGGTTACCGTCAGGGAGAATCCTTGACCCATCTAACCGCAGATGCGGGGATGGCTCTTAGAGGAAATAATGTCCGCAGAAATGAGGAAATAATGTCCGCAGAAATCACCCTAGAGGAATACGTAAACACCCTTGTAGTGCGACACCACGACAAGGAAACCGGCGCTACCTGGTTCAACGTACTAGGTGCCACTCTACACCTTGACCACAACGGGTATGGATACTACGTACCCACCGAGAACCTTGCTGGTTGGCATAAGAGCGACGACTATGTAGGCGGCTATGAACATGCAGGCTACACGTTCATGCCTGAAACGAACATTCCTACTCATCAAGGCGCTTCACTTACCCAGAAGCTACACGCCCTGGCATACTACACGCTACTGCACGACCATGATACAAGCTACAGTCGCCACAGCCTTCCGGCTACCTTGCGCAACAGCCCCTACATTGCGCCAATTATGGAATACGCCGAAGCTGAGCAGTACAAGCATGAGTCCTACCGTGAAGCAGTGGCAAACATCAACCTCCACACCTTCACCTCACACCTGGAGAACGCCCTGGCAACCGCCGAGCCCGCAGTGGAAGCAGTACGAGAAGTGTTAAACCTTCTCACTACCCCGCCCACTAGCGCTACGCCGCCTGTAACCCAAAAGGAATGGCTGACCGGCGAAGCACTCGAAGAACTCTACAACGAGATTAAGAAAACCTCAGCGAAGCTCGCGCACCTCATCGACAGACTCCCCACCCACGCCACCATTGAGGCAACCACCTGGGCAGACCACCAGGAGCGATACACTATAGACGAAATTATCAGGGACGTAATTGCCACTGAAATAGACAACAAGCTCAATCGCTAACTGCCAGTGAGGGGGCACTGCCAAAGCTCTATGGGGTGGCGGCGGTGTCAAGACCAAGAAGGCTGGCGTTAGTAACATGGAGGACTATCGCCAGGGGCTAAACCTTGACCCACCTGACTATACACGAGAGGACAACTCTTTTATGGACACCAATACGGCATGGCTTGTAGCCACCGTTGTGAGCATTGCCATGTATATCCTTATCCCGCTTATAGTGGTCACTGCCATCATTACTAAAGATTGGGAGGTAAGCAGGATAACTTATGCCGTAAACTCGTTTCTGCGGCGGTGGGCGCGCCTATTCGTTGCCGCCCACGTAGCAGTGTCATGTGTGCTCGTCTTATTCTTTGACGCACGCTGGCTTATAGCTCACGTCATCATTGCGGCTATCATAACCCTTGTCGCCGCCATCAGCTCCTTCAACCAAGGGGGAGCAGTGGAAGAATACAAGGATGAAGATGTGTACCTGACCGGGCTTATCTACCTGCTCTCCCTACTTCTTGTAGGGATGGCTACCTCAATGGTCAATGACGCAAAGGCTGAGGATGCGAAGTTCACTCAGCCTGTGACGCACTACGTTGATGTCGACAACCGCAAAATGGAAGGCGAAACACACACCTACCCCATCTCAAATCTGAGAGTCAATCCTGAAGGCACCACCTATAGGTGGGCCGAGAAACGCTCTGATGGCACTCTTGCCACTCGAAAGGTGTATAAAGGGTCGCTAGATGAGCCAATGGAAGTGGTCGTGAAGGACGACCTTCCCGCTACTGACACGGAGACGCGCGTCGAACGTAAGTACGAGTACGCGCTCAACCCCGAGGAAATCGCCGCCGGACACAAGGAATGCACCAGCCCAATAAGGTACGAAAAAGCGGACGTTGCCCTGTATAGCTCTTGCGGCAGGAACGTTACCGTGAAGTTCGTGAAGGCGGAAACGATTATCCATGTACCCGCAGGTGGCGCAGAGAAGGCGGTTCCTGTGGTGACAGAATAGGATTTCAGGAGCGCTCCTGAAATCCCGCTTTGCCCGCAACGCAGGAGGAGCGCCTATCTAGCAAGACCTAGAAGACCTTACTAAGCCCTTGGGAAGCTTAGTGAGGTCTTCTTCTTTGAAAACAAAAGGGTGGCTGGGCGCTTAGTGATAACCTTATTTTGTAACAGGGCATGTTCCTAAGCCGCAACACGCAACATTGCACATATTCTAAAATCTGTGGTAAACTATGTATATAAGCGAGAAAAAGGGGTATAAACGCCCCGCAACCACTAGCAATGAGCAATAGAAAGGCTAATACCTTGGACATCTACCACCTTGAACGCGCCCTTGGGTCCTACAAAGACCCCTACACCGTAGCCTCCATCATCCGTGAGGCATATCAGGAGCTACAGGGCTCCACCGAGGAAGACCGCATCCGCGAGACTGGTCGCCTACTGGGAGACATCCTTTCTGACTACCGAAAGAACCTTCTTAACATTGCGATGAACACCGGCAAGGTACGTTTCATCTCCAACGATGAAGCAGAGCATACTCACCCTCTCTATAAGGATAAGCGACGCTCCAGCTACGACCGAGTAATCTACGTTGATAACCCCGCAGATATTCGCATCCCTGAACTGTACGGCGCACACTCCATCAACATCATCCTCGACCCCGAGTATGACACCGAGGAACACTACGGCGAAGTTCTGCGCTACTGGAGCCACAATACACTCTATGGCTGGAATAACGGCTCACCTGTTGTGATTGATGGTTCCGACCGCCCTCACTCCAGCGACCAGCATAAAGCCGAGGAATACATGACTGCCTGCCGCTGGTATGCGCACACCAACGCTGGAAAGACCACCCCTAACGCAGAACCATTCACCATCCAGGCGTTCGTGGATTTTAGCCTTGGCGACATTTACACCATCAGCACCTTCACTAAGGAACTCGACCCGGTATCAGCCCGCATCATTGAAGAGCACCAGAAGAACCCAACGCATTACCTTTCAAATGCAGTGAGACAGGCTCAGGGCTCAAAGTACCAGAAGGTTAAAGCAACCTTCATTAGCGACACCTTCGCCGTAGTAACCACCATCGCAGGCAAAACCCCGAAGGTTCCGCTTACCTGCCTCACCCTCGCAAACCCGCCCGCATTCACTATGGCAGGCAAGACCTTCACCATTGCACATGCCGAAGAAGCCGGTAGCGGCAAGCCCGCGACCTTCACCTTCCAGGCATAAATCCCCAAAAGGAGGGGTGAACATTGACCAAGCAAGAGCTCACTACAGCTTCGAATAGCTACCTATGGGGTGAATGGGGGAAACTGGATGGACTCACCGCCTACAATATCTGGCTTAAAGATTACCTGCTCAAAGGCGGAGAAATTCACCAGTACTACGACACTAACCTCCCTGCCAGCAAAGTCATCCCTGTAGATAACCCTGACACACAGGCACCCAGCGACCCTGACAGTCTATGGGGCGGCTCAGCTCCCATCTACATCCTTAGCCCCGAATTTGACGTTAATGGCTACGACCATAGGTTCGTGTCACGCTATTCTCACGCCTCCCTCTACGGGTGGACTCATCACGGGCAGAAACCAGTTCACCATAGTCCTGACGGCGTATGCGTATACACGAATACCGCCGATAAAGACATGCTGACTGACCATAACATCCCTTGGGGTGTCAGTAACAGACTGAGGGTTTTGTTGGCGCGCCAAGCAGAGCAATGGTAGCACGCTGACGCTAGACATCAGATTAGGTGGTAGTAGGCGACTATCGCCTAACCTGTGCAAAGCCCATCACTTATTGACTATAAAGGAGAATTAACGTGCCGCGATATGCTTTCAAATCCGCGTGGCGGAACTTCAGCTTTGGCGACACTCTTGCTGTAGAAGCCGAAGCACGCCAAGCGTCCACTAGCTTCTGTGGAAACGTCGCCCTGGATGATAGCTCTGTTGTCCATGCGTCTGACATGAAGAAGGAAGTGCGCCGCAAGGAAGCTAACGTCACTACTAGCAGATTCATTACTGAGTATCTGATTGAATCTCAGCGCATCAACCCGCTCAGTGAGAAGCAGGTGGAGCGTATGCGCCGGAACCCTAAGAAGCGTGACTGGGACAAGATGGATGACCTCGCCGCATACAACCTGTGGCTCAAGGATTATCTACTGCAAGGCAATCACATCACACACTTCTATGATTACGACTACCCGCATTTTGTGGTGGTCTCAGACCCGCATAAACAGCGCCCGAAGGGGAGCTTGAGCGATATGTGCGGCGCTAAGTCGCGTGAATACATTCTGTCGCCAAAGATTGACGCGAAAGAGCACTCCCACAAGTTCGTTAGCAGAAGCTCCCACAACAATATGTTCGGCTGGACGAATGGTGGCGAGAAAGCTGTAGCATACGGTGGGTGGGTTCCAGCTTACGCAAACACCATTGACAAGGACATAATGGTGGATAAGAGTGTTCAAGAGGAGGTGCGCCGCCCTATCCTTGTAGGTGTGGGTGAAGAGAATCAGCAGTCACGCGCAAGTGCCGCCCGTGACGGTTTCTACGAGATTAAACGCGGATACAGGAAGCACCAGATTCAGTCCATCATCGACACGGGTAAGGCGCGATATGCTACCGACCGAGATGCCGCGAAGTATTTCGGTGGCGACACCCCCAGAGAGTTTTATGATAGGGACAGGTGCATCTATGTTCACGACCCTCGCGGTGTAGTGTTCCCTGAACCTTCGGGGCGAACTCCCTCACTATTCTACTAAACACCAAATACGACGTAGCGGAATGGGGTGGAAAACTTGTTCGCTGGTGGGACCACAGCACCATTCTCGGTAAGTCAGGTTTTAAAACCGCATCATTTTCTGGCTCAAACCGCCCCCACAACCCAGATGGGTCTGATGGGGACATTGCGGAAATGTCACACGCCCTAACATGGCATGTCAATTCCCTCGACAACACTAATGCACCCACCCTCAACGAGTCCACCATCCCCATGTATGTAGACTTCAGCAAGGGCGACGGTTGGGCATTCGATTCGTTCCTTTACCGCGAATCGCAATACTATCATCTGAGGGATAGAAACCCAGCAGAATACTTGTCTGGGAGGGGGAGGGCTCAGGTAACTTTCATTGCAAAGGATGTTGCCGTCGTAACCAGCGTCACCGGCATCAACCGCAGGGTGCCCGCCCCGTTCATTGTCCTAAGCGCGGCTAAACCGATGAGTCAAGACCTCACCGGGTACAGCTACATTATCGAGTCAGTGAAGCCAGGCGGCGAATGGGAGCCAGCGATGGTAACCTTTAGGCGATAACAAATAGTGAATAGGGTGTTGCTGTTCACCGGAAGGTAGGCGGCAAGGTTTCCTCATTGGGTACTACCCCTAACGCCTGCATGGTCTTCACGTATGCGCCTTTTGGGTGAGAGCGATGGCAAACCCCCTCAGAAGCTCCATGCGGGCATCTTGAGGGGGTTTATTTAGGAATGTCGTGGGAAGGGCTGTCTTGCATTCTATGGGGCAACCAAAGAGCCCCTAGCCGTTTGTCTGGCTAGGGGCTCTTGCACGGTTTAGAGGGAACCGTCGTTCAGGAAGCAGTGCTGAATGTTGATGCGGAGGTTGTTGCCGCCGTGAATTTCAATCGACTCAATGCGACCTACCAAGTCCTCACTTTCCATGAAGTTGAAGGCGTTTTCCTTGCGGTCGTTGTCGCGGAAGAAGTTTGCCACAGCTTCGCGAAGCTCAAGACCTTCTTCCAGCATTACCGAGGTGCCGTTGCGCTCGGTGAAGTAGAAAGTCTTAACGCCTTCGTCAGTGACGGCGGTGCTCAGGTAGGTTGCCTTCGCCTTAATTTCCTGGGCAACCTGCTCGGCGGTGAAGATGCCGGAGCTGATAGCCTCAGCGTGGAAGGTGAAGTTCTCCATGAAGTTAATGAACGGGACTGCCTGCATGATTGCTAACCTTTCGGTGGATGGATGATTTACTGTAGCTCACTAGGTTTCCCTCGCTACATTTATAGTCTAACACATATTTCGAAGGTTGCGCAACTCGTTTTGCGTGAGCTGAGTCACATGCCATAAGAATGATGCCTTCTCGTCGCTATAGCCAGCATCACGGATATATAATAGTAAGCCCCACTACTCTATTGAAAAGGAGCTAAACATATGACCACCTCAAGGAGCGAGGGAAGCGAACCGCGCGTCAGCAACAAGGAATCACACACTGAGCCGTGTCCGCCACCCAACGAAAACACCACCTCCGTAGAGCCGCTTTATTGCTCGATTGGAGAGCCCCGCAATAAGGAGTTTATGAAGCGTGTGCCTGCGGGGTATCTGGAAGTCGCAAGACGGGATATGATGCGCGAACAACAGTAACGCCACAAAGGGCTGTCCCCCGCCCACATTCCCTATACAGGGGATATGAACGGGGGACAGCCCTTTATCTAGACCAATATCTAGCATCACTTCTTCGAAAAGCAAGTACGCCCGGTGGGACTCGAACCCACACACCGTAAAGGCACAGGAACCTAAACCCTGCGTGTCTGCCAGTTTCACCACGGGCGCTAACGGGGGACTTTAGAGACTTCCAAAGTCCCCCTGAACACATCAGTCATCCAAGATGGAACCTTAACAGCATTTTACTGCCAAGGCGGGAGCGAGGGGCGTTATCCTTCGTCTCCCTTAATGGATAATAATATCCTAACATGCTCTCAAACGTAATGCAAGCGCTACCGCAACATTTTCCCCGTGGTAGCGCTCACGCCATTCCTTTGCCGCTAAGGAAAATGCTCCTAGTAATGGGTGCATGTGTACTGTACAGTATCAATTAAGGTTACATAACTTACATTTGTAAGCCACATTTCCCTGATTGATAGCCGCCTGGTAGGTCTCCGTGACACCGTATGTGCCGCAGTCCGCTAGTACCGTAGTCATATTGACCCTAGCGGGGCTAATGGGAAGATTCACCCCCTTAGAAGTGCGTTTCTTCCGCTTCGGGGTGGACGTGCTCTTCGTCCTATCCCTGCCGGGATACTTCAAAGAAGCCCTAGCGATAGGGGTTTTCAGGCGCGCCTGTGGTTGGAGTTTCCGGTTTTTCGCGCGAGTCTTTCGCGCCTTCTCAACCTTTGATACAGCGCGGGCGGCGATGTTTGCGGCGGCGTTAATATCTCTATCCATCTCACCATGCTTAGGACAAGCGGAAACCTTGTGGGTAGGGTGCGCAACCCGCTCATTGCAGAGGTGGCAGACCTGTGACGTGTTTGCTGAGTTCACGGCAACAACCCAGCCGCCATTCTGAGTGACATAATGGGTTAGCCATTGAACGAACGCACCCCTGTTCCACCTGCCGTTTTGCATGGTATTACGAATCCAGCTGAGGTCTTCCACTGCGACCACAGCATTGCCGTAAGAGTGTGAGAGATGGGCGATTTCCTGCGCGGCAAGAATCGCTAATTCCCTTTTCTTGCGAGAGGCGGCTTCACGGTGAAACTGAGCCTCATCTATGGCGGACATGTGTACCTGTCGGTGATGCAGAAGCTTATCAGCCTTCTTGTTGAGTGCGTGAACCTGACGCTCAGACGCTTTAATAGAGTTCCACAGGGAATGAACGTGCTGAGAAAGGGTTGTCTCATGAACCACATGCCCAGTATTGGAGTTGCGAACCACGACAGTAGCATAGTCATTGATGCCGACATCCACGCCGATGGTGTAGTCGCCCGAAAATTGGACGATAGGGTTATCAGTAACAACCGTGAAGATGAAGACAGGCTTACCATTCTCAATCTTCACCAGTGGTAGAGTGACCTTACCTTCAATGAATCGGTTATTGTCGAAGCTGAAAATTAGTCGATACCAGCGCCCGTGAACAACCATCCTGAGGACAATTTCGCCATCCACAACAGGGTTATTCTCGATGACCGCGTACTGCTTATCAACTGCGCCCAAGTTGATGAAATCACCATCACAATACGACGGGGCAGAAGCATCCACAGTGCGCTTCCAGCCCTGCGAAACGTACTTGGAAGAGGTGCCCTCGATGGCTTTAATGCGTTCCTGCCATGAACGGAAGGCTGTAACTACGTTATGCTGAACCAGGAACTCTTTACGTGACCTGCCAGACTTGCCTGTCACAAGGAAGTCGGGCATGGTCACACCCGCCCGGCGACCCGCTGTAGTAGGCTGAACAGCAGTAACCTGAGCCAGGTTAGCCGCAAGCTTCGCATCATTACGAACCACGTAAGTTGCATACGCTGAAATGTCTCGAACCTCAGAGGCAAGCTGGGACATGACAGATGCACTGTCTAATAGTTCGCCGTTCAAATCCAAGATGCAAGAGGGACGCGCCGAAAAAGCTTTATACGTCTGATTTTTCGCCAACACACCCTCCTATCTGGCATCCTTGAAATACTGCTGATGTATCTAATATTACTAATATTAAATCATGTGCGCAATACCAATAAAGTTGGCAACAGTCGTCTGCACTAGGGGTAACCCATCGTTTGAACAGGAGTACACTCACTATGTCCAGCAGTGACCACATTCCCGCCGTACTTGGCGAAGGCAAGGCATACCTTAATGGCAAGGAATACGACTTCTCCAAGTTCTACGCCCCGGAGTCGGGCGACCCTTTCACGGAAGCAACAGGCAGTGACGCAGTAACAGCCGTTGCAGAGGCGAAAGAGCGGAAGCTAATGCCTGGAGATTACATCTCTAGTGAGGTTCGTGAATCTTTCATGCAGGCTGTTTTGAAAACAGGCGAGAAGTCGCAATCGGATGACGCATAGCCCTATCTGCAAGTAGATGCATATGGCTAACATACACCCCATACTCACAATGCCGACAATAGGGCGTGAGTATGGGGTGTACTCCTGTATTGCTTAGCCAAATGTTAGCTCTGACGCGCTTCGGATGACCTTGATGCGTTCATCACTGCTTGAAGAGGTCACCTCAAAGCTTCAACGTACCGGATGGCTTACCCTTACGCTTCTTAGGGCGAATAATTGGCGGGTTCGACATGTAGCCCATTGCACCAGGAAGCTCACGCTTACCCGCCGCATTATCGCCACCCACGTCGGACGTTTCAGGGGGCTTCATCCCCTCTTTGAAAGCCGCCCTGACCCAGAAACCAGTCCCGTAGTAAGACGGCACGTCGAAAGCGTCATAGCCGCTAATTGAGACCGTATCATACAGGTTGCTTTCATGCTTGTTTGCCGTAAGGATAAAGATGCCGAAGCTTGAAGATTCGCCATGAGTTTCCCACTCAGAGTACTTCACGTCTAGAATTGCGGATTCAGATGCGGCGCGCACAGAATCGCCCGCAATACTAGCGTTACCGTTGGGGCAACAGTCACAGCCTACGTTAGGGGCAATCTCTAGGACTCGACCGTTATCGAGTTCAATCAGAGTGTCGTCCATGTAGGTAATTTTCTTACCGACCAGCTCCTCCTTGAGGTATTCGGCAAGCTCAATGCCAGTGGGGTAGTTCCATTCGGTATAGTCGTCGCCGTACTCCCAGCGGGGGAAATATGCCATTTCAGTAGCTCCTGTCGTAGTAGTAGATACAACCCCATGCGGGGATATGTTCACAGTGTATCACATAAAAGTGCTGACGGGTATCTCCATGAAGCGACCCAGGTAACGGTGAGGTAATCCGTAACGCCACATGTCTCACCTCACATCAATTCGACTTGCATACCTCAAAATCATTGTGGTACAGTAGAGTTATCAACGGTTGAGAAACCGCCTAAAGGGTCTCGGATTGAGACTCAAGGAGCCAGGCAAGGGGCGCTGGATAGCACCCGGAAGGCATCCACTCTCCCCACCTCACCCCGGACGGGGACACAATGAGGCGGAGGGGATGGAGACCCTGCCTGGCTTTGACTTTAGCGCCTGTGGTGGAATGGTAGACACGCCAGCTTGAGGGGCTGGTGTCCGAATAGGACGTGCGGGTTCGAATCCCGCCAGGCGCACGTAAGCACAACCGCTTAACTATTTTGCAGATTGGAGGCATCTAATGCTTCGTCCAGGTAGTCGCCATAACCAAGGAGTGTCCTATGCGCAGGCAGGGGGCGCTCCTTTTATGCGTGGCGCATGGCGCGACATGGTGTTTGAGCCCAAGTATGAGTTCCCGGCTATCGCTATCGGCAAGCCCCGCAAAGACATCTTCACCATCCATCCGCTTACCTGTGCCCTAGAAGGTATGCGTGACATGCAGGAGTATGTGTCGATTTTCTGCGGCGACACCACAAGCGAAAGCGCCTGGGGGAAAGCGAAGGGCTGGGGACACGTCATTGACGGTTGCCTGCGAGACATCGAACATTCTTACCATAACTGGCAGATACAGCAACTTGTAGCAGATAAGAAAGTCAGCCTTCTCACCCCAAAGATAGAAGAGATTCACCCAAAGCTAAGGAAGCATCATCAGTACTGGGGACAGCCAGACTGGGGATATTATGGATTGTACGTAACTGACCCCACGGGCGTTAGGCTCCCAGCTTTTAGGGGCGGCTCACCTGAGGTAATACTGCTCAGCAAAGAGCATTCCACCGACGACTACATGAAGCTATTGCACCCTCGTTCTCACAACCGCCTCTACGGATGGAACGACAAAGGTAAACCAGTGAAGCTTGATGCTTCAGATAGCATGAGGTACTGGACTGACATGGACGAAGATAACGCCAGAGCAGATGCTATCTACTGGTTCACTGAAACACTCAAGGAAGCCAACACAGGTGCCGTGTCAGGAGTTTTTGACAAGTGCAACGCAGAAGCAGTTCTCTACGTACATGAAGATTACAGGGCGCATCGCCTCAGTCGCAGTATGGGCTCTTACGAGTTCCTGAACGCTGGCGAACTACGACTCAACAACATACACCGCGTGGACATATCAACCACAAGAAACAACTTCGAAGCGCTATTCCTCACACCCTCCCTAGCCATCATCACCAACACATCATCTGGTGTACCCAGCACAACCGTCCCCTTCTTCCACCTAAAAGAGCCCCTAAAAGGCTACCCGGCAGGGCATATCGTCGGCATCGAATCTATCAAAGTTGCAGAGGACGGAGCCGCCAAAGTGACCTTCAACGCCCCTGCAACCTACACCAGCTGAGCTGGCATGATGCCCACCCTGCTAGAATGGGCACATACCAGCACATATTACACCCCACAAGAAAGGTGAAACCAAATGAACACTTCCGAAACCATCGTAGGACACGGCATTTTCGCCGTCGTCAAAGACATCCCCATTCTCGCTAGGCATGTGATGGAAACTCTCTCTACCAGAGACAACGAAGAGCTGGAGGAAAGCCTAGCGTTCGTCAAACCGGCAATGGGTGAGATTGAGAAGTACGACCCGGAGACGGGCGCTTTCGAAGGTCACCTTCTCGCCAGCGAGCGAGTGCTTCAGGTTACGGGTTTCATCCATACTAGTGAGGGAAGCCAGCTTGAAGCAGGTTCGAAGCTGACCTCAGTCCTGGTGACGTACCGTGAGGAAATTGATGGTCAAGTATCCGTTCTCACTGAGCCGCCGGTGTGCGCCTTCTACTTGGGTGCTCCCGTGACCTCTGGTGAGGATGCGCGTCAGCATAAGGTGATTCCAGGGTCGCCTATCTCAACTGTGGGTGAGTCGTTCCCGCCGGTACCGTACAAAGTGTATGAGGCGGGGTTTAGTGGCGTACCTGAAGATGGTGATGGTGAGCCGCCTGCTGGTATCGCGTTCGCACTAGTGGACAGCCTTGCCGCCAAGATTTATGAGAAGGTCAATCACCCTAGCACTAACTACGCACTCAGTGGCTTGCATTACGCCAGCTGGTGCAATGAGTATGACGCGGCTATTGTGGACGCTGATACGGACTTCTATGCGGCTTACGCGAACGTTATGGACTCTGCTTTGAGGGGCTTCAACTCTGCTTCCTTGCGGTGCTTCAAGCGTCATGAGCGTGGCTGGGAGGATACGAGTAAGGAAGAGCGGCAGGTAGTTGGTGGCTCTAAGCTCGCGTGGGAAATGAATGACCTCGCAAACCGTATCGACCATGCAGTCCTTTCTCTGGATAAGCTAGAGGCGGCAATTGGATACATTCGCGAAAGCTTGCAGGCATACCATGACGCGGTGAAGGCAACTGACGAGTATAGCTATGAGGTGGCACGAGACATCTACTGGTACCAGCTCCGCCACCTCATCGTGCGAGGCGCTTTCAAGAACGCGCCCGACTTCCCCTACCCAGAGCTGAATGACCGCCCCTGGGACTACCGTGGAGACAATGCGGGGAATTAGTGCGCACCTGCATACATCACTATGGGGAGGGCGTGAAATCTTAGTGACTGGCGACCGCCCCATAGTGACATGGCATAGCGAGGAAGTGATGAGAAGGTGAAGGTTCTCAATTTCATGAGAAGGCTGATGGGCGGGAAGCGTGACGACAATAGCTCGACTGCTTCCCGAAAAGCGCCAGCGACGTTTACCCCCATATGCGTTTGGGTGCCTGCGGGGAATTTGCAGGATGCTGAAACATGCTGTTGTGGGGGTGGTGGTAAGTCGTGTATTATGCCTGATGATAGTGGCGATGCGAGTGTGAGCGTTGTCTATATTGACTGGGAAGAGCTATCTATGCCCGCGCCGCCTACACCCCTAGCAGTGGCGTACTGGAACACTTGGGGCAAGCGACAGTACGAGGAAGACTTTCACGACCATTAAAATATGTGGTATGGTTACCTGTAGAAGTAATTCCTGTAGCCACACCTATAAAAGGGGAGGTCTTTATGTATCGCGAATCAACAGCTGAAGAATCTATCATCGTGTCCCGGTGGAAGCATACTGCCATCGAGCACCCGCGCCTATACCTCAATGGGTGGGAAAAGTTAATCGGTCTTCACTATAAGACCTTTAAATCTGGCTTCGTTCGCTGGGCAACACTTAACGGTGAAGCCATCTCCAATACTTCCGCAAATCGGCTTGTTGGCATGAAGCTGTGGCTTGATGAGGCGCATACCCTTCATATTGACCATGTGCATTGTAAGTCGGTGATGCCGGAGCATGAGGTTCGCCCTATCATTGAGGCGGCTCTAGAGGAACGCGGAATCTATATCGAATAGCCCGACCTATACGGTAATACCCCTTGGTGGACATTCACTAAGGGGTATTACCGTAATCACACCTTACATATTGTGCACGCCTTAAAATATGTGATAGACTAATAATAGTTACAGGCAACCATTAAGTCATCACCCCGAAAGGATGCAATCATGTCACGCAATACCTTCACCATCGAAATCCGCCCCTTCACTACCGAAGATGCGGAACGATTCAAGGAACAGCGCCGCGCGCTGGACACCCGCTGGAATGAGGGCGACATCTCCTCTGTAGAGTTCTTCTGTGACGAAATGGACGCACTGGCTCAAGCGGGCATTAAGCTCTCCTTCCTCACTTCCAATGGCGACGAGGAAATCACTATCATTACCGACTCGCTGGACACCATTCCCGGCATCAACGCAAGTAAGCTCGAAGCTGTCCGCCTCCCTGCTGGCGCAAACAAGGTCTTCGCCACCAGCTCCACCACCTTCATTCTGGGTAACGCCCAGCTGGACATGCAGGCGCGCCGTCCTCGCAAGCGTGTAGGCACTCTGCTGACTGGCTTCAACTTCCTCCAGGCAACTAGTGAAGCACCCATTGTATTCTCTGGTTCGTTTGATAGCATGGTTGTCAAGACGGATACCCCGCTGACTAGCGGCGAGTTCCGCGACAGCTTTATTAACAGTACCGGCTCTGACTTTAGTGGCGTAACCGGCATGTTTGCCACCCTCATCTCAGGCACTATTTGCACTAGCGGCTCCTTCTCCCTGGAAACTATTGGCATCGTTGGCGAGGTAGCCCTGGATGCCACCGAGAGTGAAGCTACCCGCTTCGTGGACGCTCGTAACGGTTTCATTACCTCCGAGGGTACTGAATGGGTAGACATTGCGGAGAAGGCTACCGGCGAAAGCAACATGGATGGGTGGTCACTGGATATGGCAGGTGTTCTGCGTGCAGAGATTGAAGAAGGTGAAGCACCTCAGTTCAACACCTTCTGCGTAAACCCTGCAAACGACGCGGCTAACTGTGACTGCGCTACCTGGCTGTTCTTCCGTGATGCTGGCAGTGCTGACGCACGTCAGGTCTGGGTGTGGCGCAACGCGCAAATTGGTAACGCAGTAGACCCCGCCGTCATGGAGGGCATGGATGTTGCCGCCGTGGAATGCATCTGGCGCGACACTATGGCAGGCATCTGGACTGACTAACGCATAAGGTTTGCCGGGCATTCGTAACTGAGATGCCCGGCAAACCTATACATATGGGTGTGCAAATACCAACTAATATGTGGTACACTATTAGTAGTTAATCGAAATTTCAGCCCGAAAGGATGCATACCCAATGTATGAGCGTAAGTACTACACCCCCGGTAGCTACGAATGGATGCCTCACGATAATAATGATGAAATTTGGGAACTGTCCCGACTCATGCATCTAGAATACTGGCATGTATGCAGTATGCTAGGTGAACTGGAAGCGGGGCTAATTGAGCGTATGCAGGATGTTCGCTACCATATCCAGCGCAAGGGTTGGGGCACTAAGGCAAGTCGCGAATACCTGGAAGCCATCGAACAGGCTATCCATAATCTCTCCAGTGGTACACTAAACCTGTTTTTCATGGACGGCGCTTACTATGGCACCGAACTTTACGGCGGGCGCGCATGGGTCGTACCCAGCGAGAAGATTCGAGCCACCGAATCGGCGTTGGAAGAAGTGGATGATTACATCGTCAAGGCTATTGACACTTACAATGAGCATCATGACGAAGCTAAGGAACTGCTTGAGTGGGAGAAGGTTCCTCGTCGCCGCACCTGGGTCAAGCCCCAGTAGAGTCATATACGGGCTAAGCGATGAGTGCCCCTATATCCCTACGTCTTGCAGGCGCGAGGAACACTCGCCATATTTACAGATTTAAGCACCCCTACATCATGTGGGTGCAAATAGACCATTAGCCACAGCAGGCACCTAACAGAAAGTATAACCCCAATGATTCACGAACCTGTGGAGTATTCAGGTATCTACCGTAACGACATCGAAGGCATCCAGTCCAGCATTGAAGAGATTGAACGCGCTGGAGGTAAAGCCTACAGCGTCATCATTCATGCGCCCCGCCAGTCCCTCATGGGCGGCACTGAAATCACCGTCTACGGGGAACCCGTAAACACTCTTGATGATATTGCGGAGCACCTGAGCCGAAACGCACTCGCTCACAGTTCAGAGTTCTGCCGCAATGCCAACGAATACGGCGGTCTGTACGACGAAGCGCGCAATGAAATCCCCGTCAGTAAGCCCATGTACGAATACTGGAGTGAAGACATAGAACCCGAAACCGCTAAATACGTCTACCTTGTGGACTCTGCAACTGTCCCTGACAAGGAAGATGACGACGAATGGGATTACTTTCCCAAAATCGCGGTTCATGAAGCACCGCTAGAGGTGAGCATCCCTAACCTACTGGAATACGCTAAGTCCGCTGTATTTGGCTACAGCCACATCAACCATATCGACATCATCCCCGCCCGTAAGATGCTGACAGAGTACCAGGAATGGGCGGAAAAGCTGTAGTCCCCCAAGGGCGCAATTAGTAAGTACCCCCCGATAGGAGCAATAATGAGTAGCAACCGTAACGATAACCCCGACCGAAATATTACTGTTGGCTTGTGCGCTATGGCGTTCTTCGTCGTTCTTGGCGTAATCTCCACCATGCTCCCATTCTAGCCGCTTTACGGCATATGGAAGCTGTGCTAAGCTAAGTGATGTAAGCGCATTGCTGGAAGTAGTGCGGAATTAAAGCACCCCCTCTCATGCAGGTTATGCGTGGGGGGGGGTGCTTCGCTGGGCGCGAGGTGCTGGGTCACTCAGAAAGGCAGTATTGTAACCTATGTCTATGATTATCGTTCAGGTATTGGGGCTGTGTATTAGCGCTTCGCTATTCTTTATTGGCTATGCTGACCGGCGATGGGTGAGGAACCTAAGCTTTGGCATGTGCCTCATGACAGGCATACAGTCGTTTCTGCTTGGGCAGTCGGGTGTGCTGGTGATGAACCTGGTGAACCTCACTTATTACAGTATGCTCATGCTGGAGGATAGGCTGAAGTTCGTGCAGACGACCGTCTATAGGGTAACGTCTATGGGTGTTGCGGTTGTGGCGGCAGCGGTTACTCAGTATGCGGTTCTTGGGCGTGGGGTTTGGTCTCCGGGCACTCTTGCTCTTTTGGGTGGTGCTACTGGGCTTGCTATGGCGCTCATGGAGAGTTTCGCGTTGCTTAAAACTGTTACATTGCTGAATGTTGCCGCGTGGGTTAGCTACTACATTGCGGTGGGCAGTTACACGAATCTCATTGGTAACGCTTTTGTGCTTGTTGGTGTTATTGTGAGTATTTGGCAGAGGGCTCGACGTACTGCTGAGCCGCCTACTATTACGGCATCTGGTCTTACTGTGCCTGTGGATACGGGGTCTTTGCGCCGCGTGTTGCACAGCAAGCAGTAGGGGCTGTAGGTCATTCAGGGCTTGAGGTGTGGCGAGGAAATGAAACCTGCGCCACACCTCAAGCCCTTTCTTTCCAATGTTTAAATATGTGGTATAATAGGTTATATATTTATTGGGCGTATAGCTCAGACATTCCGGCAATCAATCTGAAGGAGCAAGAAGGCAATGAGCCGCATCATGGTAACCTATGCGCAGGGGAATACGCCCACCCCTCGTGAAAAGTGGCATATTAAGCGCCGCGACGCTGTAAAGCTACTCATCCCCACCGAGTTTGGTGGCGGCGCAATCCACGGCATCTACAACAAAGACCGCTACCGCGAGTACCCGGAAGTGACCACCACCACCGGCGAAACATATAACGCCCTAGAACTTCTTGCATACTGGAACGACCATGCTCTACAGCGGATGGTTATCGACCACCAGCTGAGCACCCCAGAAGACATTGCTACCCGCCCCGCTGACCCGGCAATTGACATCATAGAGGAGGAAAGTAGCTACTTCTACATCTCCCTCCCTGATGGTGAGGTTATAGTCCCGCCAAGCACTGCTACGGAAGTTATCTCTGCGGCAGGCATGGAGCTTGCATACGATAGCGAGAAGAAGCGTGACCAGCAGAATACGCTCCGCTACCAGATGCGTATCGTCCCCGCAGAAAGCGACCTCACCTATGAAGAATGTGCTTACTATAGCGGTATCATGGTGGACACCTCTGATACCGACTGGATTACCTGCGTAGAAGCTGAGTCAGGCGACATTATGCAGGATGAGCGTGACACAAACGGTCTCTATCCGACCACCGAGGGCTTCACAGGAACCAGTACCCTTCCCCCCGCACGATACGCGCACATTGCATACCTGCTGGAAATCTTCCAGGCGCATAGCCGTGAGGTTTCTGAAATGAAGGCACAGGCGCAGGTGCGCTACGACCCGTGGGGTAACACCATGAGTACTTATGGTGACTCATGGGAGCAGGAGTTTCCGCCGGTTACGTAGCACTTCGAACGCCCGCCTTTACGGAAACGCTGACTGGAATGTGCGGGTAGGGCGGATGGACTAAGTGCCACACAGGTGCCTTTAGGAGCTTCCGTGCGCCTGCCTGAGACATTTAAAGGCTCACTGGGTACACTTGCTCACATACACATAAAAAGACCTCAGAGGGCGTACCTCTGAGGTCTTTTTATGTGTATGTCACTACTTACTCTTGGCGTGGTCTATATGCTTATAGATACACTTGTCGTCTGCAACGCACATGTGGTGTTCGGGAACCTTGGGCTTTACGTCCTCATTGTCGGACTTAGCGCTTTCCTCGCTGGGCTTAGCGTTTGCGGCGAGCGGCTTAAACTTTTCAGCGGTGTGCCAGATGCGCAGGAGGCTACGGAACTTGGGTTCGTTCATGAGCGCGACGTATGCGGTGAAGCCGCCCGCCAGCATGAGGGGGATGTAGAGAGGCATTTTAGGAACCTTTCGGTAGATTTTGACTTGATGATTCAAGTATAGCACATATTTATTGCGGTGTGCAAGTGGTGGGCTATGTGAGTGGGTACCCATGCCACCCCTGGGGGCTGGGCATACCCCCCATGCAAATAGTTAGCCCCTAGGACAGCCATCCTAGGGGCTAACTATTTGCAGATTAAAGGTTCTTTGCGGTGAACTTGACGTAGTGCTTATTGAAGCATACGACCTCCACGCAAGACAGGGGCTTCTTGTTCTTGCGTGCGTGTCCGATAAGCTCCTTAGTCAGAGGGAACTTTACGTAGTCCATGCCTTCCAGTTCGACATTGAAGACCTCATCGGTTGCTTCAATGATGACCTGCATGGTGATGCGCTGGGTCTTATTGTAGACGCGGAAGCCAGTGATGTCGAGGTCCCATTCGGTGTCGAAGTTCCAGCCGTACTTTTCGTACATGGCTTCGGGGATGGAGAAGTTGAACTTGTACATGATTGAGAACCTTTCGGTAGTTGCTTTGCTGTAGCTCCTTGCTACATTTAAATAGTACCATACTTAGAACTATTTTTGCAAATTGCTTGGGAGCAACCACAGATAAAGTGCTGGGCATAAGAGAGGGGGAACTATAGTCACCGTCTCTTATGCCCAGCAGTGCGCCTTAGAACTCCTCACCTACAGTATCTAGGTGAGTGGAGTGCTCCAACCAGCGAACAGAAAGCTCCTCCACCGCCTTCCCTGTGGTGACCTCAAGCGCCACAGCATCTCGCATCACCATGCTATCTGAATTGAATGACTCCAGGTTAATGCCGCCGCACGCCATAATAGCAAGGGATAGCCGCGCATCCTCAATAACCGCCCGCGCATCCCTCAAGATAGCATCTACTTTCTGAATGCGAGTAACAGCTTTGAGGTTCATCGGCATATTTACCGGCTCCCCTTCCTCAAAGGCATCAGTCATGGCGTATAGTGCTTCAATGGGCTTGTCGAGCAATGCCTGCGCCTTCTTATGGATGACGGTAAGAACCTTGATGTTGTGCTTGATGTGCGCAATGGTGATGGTGAGGTCTTCGCCCGGCTGGTAGTCGTTCTGCATAGGTATCTCCTTGGTGTTGGTAGCATGAATGCGCACCGCCAGTTTGTAGCGGCTTGACAGAACTATCTTCCCACCTATTTAGTATTGACGCATTTCAATTCGTCATCTCAGACCTGTAGTAACTGTGAGGAGCGCGCAACTGAGAAGCAGGGGTTGAGTGACCGCATGTTCCACTGCGGGCATTGTGGGTACAAGCTTGACCATGACCTTAACACCGCGAAGAATACTGCGCGAGAAGCGGAACGCCCCTACCATAACGGTAAGCGAGACGGTGGAATATTTACCTCACATCCGCCAAAAGTGGCGCTCATGGCAGGCTCAGGGGTTGCAGGGCATGGTAAGGCGGGACACCTCCTTAGTTGGAGATGCCCCGCCTTACCTTACTGTGCTTAGTCGATGAGGGCGATAGTCGTTTCTGCCAGGTAGTCACCTGCGGAGCTGAAGGGCATTGCACTGGTAACCTTGAACTTTCGACCATTCAGGGCGAGAAGTTCCTTGTTGCTCTCGCAACCTTCTTCGTCGTCTTCGCGGTATTCGAAGATTCGGATGCCGGTCGGCTTCTCGCATTCTGCGTCAGAGGTGAACTCTACTTCGTAGCCAATCTCGTAGGGTTCTTCGCCTTCTTCACTGTTGCTCCAGATGTTGAACTTTCCGTACATCTGGTAGGGGGTGTTGGTCTTCTTGGTGTGTTCACCTTGCAGGAAGTTGATGAGGTGCTGGTAGTGATTGCCGGTTGGTTCGCCATACTTGGGAAGCTTCACAATCTTCTTCTGAGCTTCGTCCATGTGGAGCTGACCTTCGATAGTGAGTGCCTGGGTTGCCTGAGCCATAATGCTCTCCTTAGATTGATTGGGTAAAGTTGTTGATGTCTGCAATTCCTGCCGACATGAATACTGTACCACATAAAATCCTCGGTATGCAATATGTAGTGTCAAATATTTTTCCACAGGCATATCCCCGTGGTGTACACCCACTTCTTGCTCGATACACAGAATATGTGGTAGACTACCCGCATATGGTTGGGGTAGGCATAATCCGCCCCCTTGAAAGACACCAAATCGAAACCTTACAGAAAGGCTCTCTGCCCCATGACTAACCAGCTCGAATCAACCCACATCTTCCACCTTGCCCGCAAGGAAGAAGAACAGCTCCACGAAGTAATCGAACGCTCTTACCTGTCCACCGCTGAAGACGTTCACGAATACCTCAAGCGAGGCGGTAAGCTTGCGCTAGAATGGCGTGCCACCGACACGCACATGTGGTCTTACGAAGACGACACCTATGCCCCCTGTTGCCATCTGAAGCTCCTTGCGTTCGATGTACAGCCTGGTAAGAATAAATACGACTTCAAGGATGAAGACTCCGTACTGGAGGCAACCTCTGAACTCCTAATTCTCGACAGCACCGTTGATGGTGAAGCACCTGGGCCCTATGTAGCCACTGAAGACGCACTGCTCGAACAGCTGAACATTACGCGCGAAGACATCACTCTCAAGATGGACAACTTCTAACAGTATCTAGCACAATAAAAGTGCCCGACCCTCTGCAATACTCCGTACTAAACGGATGCAGAGTGGTCGGGCGCTTTTACTTCACTCAACAGTCGCTAAGCTTATACGAATGACTAGCTTACCTCACCGCGCTCTAGAAGCCGCCTCAGTGCATCAAATACCTTATCGCGCGTCTCCTCCGGGGCAACCTTCAGAATAGAGACCGTAAGCAGAAAAACCCACCCGAAGAAAAAGCGCAACGTCGGCGACACAATAAGCTGAACAAGCTTCACCGCAACCACGACAGCAATAAGCAACACCACAGGAACAGCGACCACAGCATAGCCAGGAACCTGCCTATCAATACTTAGGTGAAACACCCCCGCAAAGAGCAGTAGAGCAGGTAGCGCAATACGTTCGGGTAGCTCACGCTTCATGAAGACCGCCCTATATAGCCTGGAGCCAGTTACTAGCAGATACACAGCATACATGCCGAACAGCCAGAACTGAGGCAGTGGCAATGCCTCAAACGCCCGGATGAACTCACTCATTAGGAAACCTCCCCGCCATACTTCTTGACGTGCATCTTCAAAACTAACATAACATTGTCATTCACAGTAGGTGTTATCCTTTCCACAGGTAGGTAATCATATAGCCAGTATACACCACACCCCCATGCCAGACACTTTGCCATAGTCCAAAATCTGTGGTAGACTTTACGCATATGGTGATTGAGTAAGAACCTTACACATACTCAACAAATCCATTACTCGACACATTACTTTCTGAAAGGAAAATACTCTTATGGCATCGACTGCTGTAGACGGCATCCGCCACCTCGCCCGCATTGTCACCATCGACAAGACTAAGGAATGCAACGACCCCGCAAACTTCATCCACATGGCAAACCCGAAGGATACCCTGTGGTGGGTGGTAGCACCCAAGACCATGCAGGAAGGCAACAAGGCGGTCTACTTTGAGATTGACTCCCTGTTGAGTAGCGACTTCCCTGCCTTTGCCCCCATTAAGGGTAAGAAGGCAACCCGCGTCATCAATGGTAAGGCAATCTCGGGTGTCGTGCTCCGTAGCCAGCACTTCCGCGAAAGCCTCTCTCAGGGTCTCCTGCTCCCCCTGGAAAGCTTTGAAGGTCTATCTGCGGATGCTTCCCAGGATGAGGTGGATGCTTACTTTGACGGCATTGTCACCAAGCACATTGAAGATGCTATTCTCGCGGTTGGCGAAGAGGGTCTGGAAAGTTTCCCTGGGTTCATTGGCACTACTGATGCTGAGCGCGTCCAGAACATTCCCGCCTCCTTCTTCGAAAATGTCTCCGCTGATGAGGTGTACGCCACTGAGAAGATTGACGGAACCTCTATGACCATCTGGCGAGATATTGAAACTGGCGCTATCCGCATTGCTAACCGTAACTACGCCATCAAGCAGGAAGCGCTCAACAGCTCCGCTTGGAAGTACTACCGCGACGGCTACTCCCGCTACGCAGAAGTGTTCGACACCCTCAAGCCTGGAGAATGGGTGCAGGGTGAACTCTTCTGCAACAAGATTAGCTCGAAGTTTAAGTTCGCCACCGGCGACGTTGCAGACTTCCGCGCTTTCCATGCATCTAACGCAGATGTTGAACGTCGATTCAAGGATGCAGGGCTCTGGGTTCCCATCCTCGACAACGTTACCTGGGACGCAGGCAATGCCGTTGCTCAGCCTGACACCATCACTTCTGCCGTTGCGCCGGGTGAAACCGTAGAGGGCATCGTTTGGTACTTCAAGGATGGTAAGCCTCGCAGGGAGCTGGGAAACCGCGCCCACTTCAAGGTAGTTTCCAACGCCTTCCTCACTAAGAAGAAGAAGCGTAAGCGCTAAGGTGCCTGCGTGAAATGAGTTGAGGTGAGGTTGCCGCTCAGTAAACAGCTGGACGGCAAACCTCACCTCAACTTCTCTCTTTCTACCTAGGGGTAAGCAACCATTAGCGCCTGTGCTATACGTCAAAGAAGCACGCCCAACTCAATGTTCCGCAATGTACGCAATACCCCCTATAATGGACATGTCACCCCCTACACCATTTCCCACACGAACTATCCCGCCCCGATAGGCGGCGACAACCAAAGGATACATATGTCTACCAACTCCACCCCTTCACGTAAAGGTGAATCTTTCTCCAAGTTACCTAAGCATGGGGACAAGACCGCTATTCGCCTTGCGGCGGCGGCTGGTGTAAGCCTACTCGCGCTATCCGGCTGTTCAGCCCCTAACTCAAATACCTCACCCCAGCCTACGGAAACCCCTTTCAGCACGTTGGGGATGGAATATGTGCGCGTCTGCCAGAACACTGCTGACAATACCCGCGCGGAAGACAATAACTGCGAAGAGCCCACCACCGCAGGAGCTTCACCGACCGGCGAGGCGGCGGCAGAACATGCACGCAGTGCAGGCTCGGGCGGCGACTCCCATAACGGCGGCGGTGGAAACCCCTTCATCTGGTACTACATCGGCTACATGATGTCACAGAACTCCAATGGCGGCGGCAGTTACGCCTACACGGGCGGCTACAACAACGGCAACGTACCCAGCGTTGGCGCTTCCCTGCATGGCGGCTCCAATACTGTACCTCAAAAGGGCACCGTATACCAGGGGCTCCCCTCAACCGGCGGCTCCTTTGCAGACTCTTACCGCTCCGCTCGCGCAAAGGCAGGCATGAAGGACGGCAAGGTCGCCACCATCGAGCGCAACAACATGAAGAGCGCGGCAGGCAAGCCTGCTGGCAATTCCTCGTCTTCAAACTCCTCATCCAACTCGTCATCAAGCTCCTCCAATAATGGAGCGGCGGCGGCAGGCGCTGTTGCCGCAAACAAGGCAGGAAACAAGCCTGACTCTGGCAATACTGGCAACAAGGACAACAACACCTCACAGAACGGCTCCAGCGGCTCCCAGGGCGCTTCCAAGTCCGACAAGGCGGCAGACACTAACTCGAAGCCCAACAGCGGCTCCAGTGGCTCCCAGAACGGCGGCAGTAGCTCAAAGTCCAGCGACTCCTCCAGCAACAGCTCGAACAGCTCTCAGAAGTCCGGTAACTCATCGTCTAACAGTGGCTCCTCATCAAGTGGCGGCTCAAAGTCTGGCGGCTCCTCCTCGGGCGGTTCAAAGGGCGGCTTTGGTGGCGGTTCGAAGTCCGGCGGTGGCACCTCTGGCGGCTAACCCCAACGCACACCAATAGCAAATGGCGCAACAAAGTTCCCCTCGCAAATTCAATGCGAGGGGCACTTTGCTCTATACGGTAGTCAGCTCAATCAGGCAGGGAAGATGCTAGGCGGTCAGCTCCAGCAATCCAGAGCCGCCAAGTGACATCTTCAAACCGCCTCCAGAGGTGGAGATGTTGGTAACTTCAACTTCCACGGGAATATCATCCATCGCCACAATATTTTCGGCAATGTCTCGAATAGCACCCGAGGTGATACCAAAAACCGCCTTCAAAATGATGGTATCCTGCTCGTCGTTAGATTCCTCAGTGCGCGCAGGCTCCAACTCAGCGGGTGCTTCAAATTCAACATCCAGGAAAAGATGCTCCTGACGACCGTGAGCACCCGAAGTCTTATCAAGCTTGATGGACGGGTTCTTGATTACCGTCGAGGTCTCACCCTTGAGTGCTTCAATGTACTGGGCGCTAAAGTCGCCCTCAAAGAAGCCGAGCATGGAGAAGTTGGCAAGAGTAATGGTGTTGGTAGTCATTGTCCTCCTTTGGTAGTTACCGTACTATGGGTGTGGAAGCGCGAAGCTTCACGAAATGCACTGTACCACAGTTTTAAGACACGACAAAAATTCGTCAGGGTGGTTTGCGCCACATTAACCTCAGTCCCCAACGGACGAAGAATCTTCTAGGATTGGCAGTGTGGTAGCCGCATATCTATCACACTCAATCTTTGCAGTATGTTACGTGTCGGGCACTCTATAAGAAGTGAAAAACAGTACCAATATGAAGTTCACCCCTAAGGGTCTAGCCTCATATTGGTACTGTTTTTCGCAATTTCTTAATAATTAACATGCGCACCTCGCAAACACTACTGGCTCATCTTTAAAATGACAGGCTCACAATGTTTTGCAGGCGTAAAATCTGTGGTAAACTATTACATATGAGGGGCGAACTCAAAGCTCCCCACCCACTACCCAATCAGGAAAGGCAAACCTCATGACCGCCACCAGCATTAGCGAAACCACCCAGGAATACATTGCGAACCTGGTTAAGACCAAGGCAGTAAGCGTTATGGACCCGTCCGAAAGCGACCCTCACGAGGTCTACCTAGAAGAACTTGAACGCACCAACGACGGCTCCATCAAAGCCCTAGCGTTCGCCCACTACGAAGACTCCCGATACCACCAGTGGCAAAGGGGCTACCGAGTAACCATCAGCGCAACCAACACCTACACAATCGAAGAAGATGTCGAATACTATGAAAGCTTCTAAGATGCCTTCGTCACAACAAGCGCAGACTATCACCCCGGCAGTGAAACAGCGTATCACAGAACTTGCCGAAAATGAATACCTCAAGAAGTGTAAAGCCGAAGGGCTAGAAGAGCCCATAGGCGTATTCCTGCTAGGCGCAGAGCGCAAACCCAACGGCGAAATACGAGCCGTATTTGACGTTCTATTCGGGTACGCCCCAGACAACTACTGGACAAAGGACTACGAAGCCACCATACGCAGTACCACAGAATGCGTTATAACCCCAGAGTAACCCCACGGCATCCACCTCAAGAAGAGGCGGGCAGGGAATATACAGTGCAGGGAGTCCGCGTTTTTCACACACAGGGCTCGTCTGTGTTACACTTGAGCTAACGCACCTTGCCTGTGAGAGACGTGCGAGGTGCGTGAAATAAATGGGCATTGCCGAGCCTAATAGTAATTAGGTGGCGGCGGTGTCAAGACCAGGAAAGGCTGGCATCTACCGACTAAGGGTTACCGTCAGGGCTAAGCCTTGACTCATCTAACTGAGTTGGGAAACTGGATGCGATTCATGTATTAGGTGAGCATTCTCCCTAATTTGGGTGCATCCTTCTCTAGATGCCTGCTCAGCTTTCCCATACACAAGGGAGTGGCTTCTTCTTGCTGTTCCTCATTCTTATTCGTTCTTATTACTGGAAGGTAGTGTATCGGTTTGTCTCTTTACGAGAAATTGATTAAGCCTAGGGCTTTGGCTAAGCTTTCGCGGCGTAACCTGTTCGCTTTCGCGGTGGCTATGCTACTTCTGTCCTTGGGCGGTGTCGCCTTGTCGGGGTTCAATCTTACGACTGCGGGCGGCTATTCGCTGGTCACGGGCTTTTTCGTTTTTGTTAGCGGAATTTTTCTTTTGCCTGCTTCGGTGGTTACGTTCACTTGTTCGCTCATTGGCTTTTCATTGTGGCGGCGTACCGGCGGTGAGCCTCTTGCTGTGAGAGATTACAGTGATGATGAGGCTGTCGAGTATGAGGTGCTACCTGTTGAGGGTGTCGCTGAGGATGCGCCGTATGTGGAGCGGTTCTTCAAGGTTGCTGACGGTAAGCTTTGGGTTACTGTTTCGGATGATGGTGAGGCTAAGGTCTTGCCTGTGGCTCCGGTTTTCTCGAAGGGCTCTCTGGATAGGGTGGATAGTGTCCGCACCGTTTATGATGCAATTGAGGGTTCTGCTCCGAGGCTGAAGGTTGTCTTTGGCGAGTGGGAGTCTGCTAGGCGTTATCTGCATTATGAGATTCATGTTCCGATGTCTGAGAAGAAGCCTGTTAAGGGTTTGATTCGTTCGGTCTATGAGAAGTCTCGCTCTGAGCGTTACGCGGCGGCTGTTGAGAACTTTGGAGAGAATGAGGTTAGCCGCCTGATTGATGAGCCCATTCTCCGCATCAACCACGATAAGATGATGGGGGATTTGGATTTCCCCGGCTGGAGCCTCCTGCATCGCCCCTTCTCTGCGCTGGCGATGACTGCTTCCGCCGCTCTTCTAGCTATTGCACTAGTTGCATTGTACTCTCTGCTCTTCTTCACGCAGTCAGCTCCGGTGTGGCTCATGTACGCTTCCGGTGTTTTGGCTCTCGCAATGATTTTCTTCAACCCTGGTATTCCGGCTGATGAGGAGTGCGCTCCTTACGATAAGGTGTGGGATTATTCTTCGTTGGAGTTCGCCGTCTTGCCTTTCAACGGTCTCGATAGCGAGGGTGCTGTTCTTGATGACTACATTAAGTCTCACGAGGGCAAGAAGTATGTACTTCTTGAAGAAGATGATTATAAGCTGATGGGTACGTATAAGCTTCCGGTTAATGCGAGTGTGAAGTATACGCTTGATGATTCTGAGTCGCCTCTATGCCTCATTGAAGGCAATGAAGGTGAGGAGGATGAGGAGGAGGGGATTGACGGTAAGATTACCGACTTCTGCCTATACTTCCCGGAACGCTTCAAGCCCTCTACTGCTCCCGAGGTAGACTAGAAGTATTTAGTTCTCGCCCCTGTCACGGTTCTATGCTAACCAAGGCGGGGGCGAGAGCACATAATCCTTGCAGGTTCCCTGTCATGCCTGCACATACGAAAGGTTCTCAAGATGCTTGATATGCATTCTATTCACTATTTGCTTGGCTTTATCGGTGATATTTTCCTTGCCGCTGGTATCGCTATTATTTATTTCAATTTCCGACCAAAAGGTCAGACCTTCATGAAGTCGCTCATGAGCTGTAGCCAGCCAGTGCTCTTTATGCTGGTGCTCGCTGGAATGGGTGTTAGCAATCTTATTGAAGTCTTTAGGGGAGATAATAGTACCCTGAGGGTCGTTCAGCTGATTATTGCAGTCATTTGTGTGGTTCTGGCTACTTTCGCACTCGTTGGTCCTTTCCGAGGCATGGGGGAGCCGACTCAGGAAGAGTTGGAAGATGCGCCAGTGGAAGCCAAGGAGGGTGAGGAACCTGTGGCTAAGCCTTCTAGTGAAGCAGTTGCCGATGCAGATAGTGCTGTAGTGAGCTCTCCCGAGAATGAGAAGGGCGCATAGCGTTCACACATATGTTTGGCGGGTACTGAGACTTAGAGCTTGGTACCCGCCACATTTATGCCCACATTCAAGAGTGATGCACCTCACTAACATTCGCCTTGTTACCCCATTGGAATATGTGATACACTTATATATGTAGCGAGGGGTTATCCTCCCATAAGGGGGGTAAGACTTCTACCTCTCACTAATTCAAACTGCCATCAACGCTAAGGAGTTTAGCCAATGCAGAACCGCATCACCATCAACCCCGAAGTTCTTATGCAGGCTTGCAAGGAAGCCCGCCAGCTGACCAAGCTCACCGGCAACAAGAACAAGGCGGCGTTTACCACCCGCATGGGTCAGCGCGTAATGCCTGCAAACCTGAGCAGTGTCCTGGAAGCCCTCATTGCAACCCTCGCAGAGGGCAACGCAACCCACATTGAAATTCGCCGCTCCGAGGTATCCCCCGTAGAGGCGGCACAGATTCTAGGCACCACCCGCCCGGAAGTCATGGCACTCATTCGAAGCGGTGAGCTCCCCGCCGCCATTCAGGGCAAGTTCTACGCCATTAAGGTATCTGACCTTGAAGATATGGCGGTGAAGCTAGAAGCCCGCGCCGAGAGCCCTGTCCCTGCCGTCCAGCAGGAGCGGGAGAAGCCTGCCGCTAAGCGCAATGAGTCCATTCAGAACATCAAGGGCGTGGTTGCGACCATTCAGACTAGCAAGGCTTACGGTAAGGTTCGCCACGCCACCCTCAAGCACTTCTTCTATGCGGGAGCATAAAAGCACCTGCATAAGTAAGTAAAACCCCCTTAGGAAGCCATATGCGGCTTCCTAAGGGGGTTTTACTTTGGTGGTGATGGTAAGGGAGGTTGCTAGACGTACTGCGCCACAAAGAGAGCATATAGGCTTGCGTGGTAATTGCCATGTAGAACCATGAACTCATCGCTAAACCTACAGGTTCGCTTCATTCGCTCTGTGTGTCGAGCACCCCACCCCCACACGCTATCTGCCAAATCTTTAGTGATGCCAGCCTCAAGGGTATGCAGTGTGGGAGTCTTCAAATCTCCAACAGAGTCCAGTGTCATGGTCTTTCCGTCACCCATAATGCCGTTGTACACCGTGCACTCCCTGCCGATAGTAATGTGGTTTCTTGAGGTGGTGATGATGCCGCCGGACACCTGCGCCCCATCCCTCAGGTAGAGGTGGGCGCCTGGCTTAAGAGTGATGGTGCCATCAACGAATGAATCCTTGGGGATGATGAGCGTCTTACGCCTAGGTACCACCACATCCCCGAGGATGAAGCTGTTTTCCCATAGACCGGGCGCACCACCCATAAGCCAGCTTTTAAGCCAGGTCTCCACATCGGATGCGAAGTAGGGGTAGACTTTAGAATTAGGCTCCATCTTGTCGCGACTGCCGTCTACGCATGAGCAACCAAGAGGGGAGACGTGTTCACGCTGGTAGTTACCGAGGGGGATACGGCGAAGGTTGTCATCCCATGCGCCATACCAAAGCGCCCTGTCCTTGCGCCATTCCTTGTGGCGCGCCTTAGGGATGGGATAACCTTGACCAAGCCAGGTATTCGCAAACATCGGCTCTTTCCCTGCGGGGGGTACGCCAATAGGAGAGTAGGCGGCTACAACGCCAGGCATTTTTCTTGCTTCCTCAATGTCCAATCCGTCATGTGGAAGCCCCCGCTTGCTGTCATAGACGCGCCCGAAGATGTGTGCGCCATCCTTTACGTGTACTTCACGCGATAGGGAGATGACACTGCCGAAGATTACTGCGCCGCTATCAATAGTGATGTCACCGTCAGCAAGCACTGCAACAGTACACCATAGAGGCAGGGGTACTTTGTGGGGTGCGACGCGGTACGGCGCGCCGATGAGTGCGCCATGCTCAATATGGACACTGTTGCGGACGCTAACTCCACCTGCAACAAGGCAGTGGCGCTCGATAACAGCGTCATGGGTGAGGATGGAGCCAGTCACGAGGTTCTTAGGTCGTAGTGTCACTGAGGCTGTGCTATAGATGTCGCCTGCAACGAACTTCTCCTCTGGAATAACGCAGTCCTGGTCGGTGTGGACGCTATTAACACCGTCCATGTCTGACCAACCGTAGTAGGGACCCTTATTGCTACAGAATTTTTCAAGCTTCCAGTCGGGGGCTTTCTGGATATGCTTAGCTCCTGCCCATGATGGCGCAGTAGCGGGGACAGAGTGATTCCTCTGCATGTGAGCGATAATATTGCGCCACCCAGCAAACATGACATTATCTTCCCCTGCGGCATTAACTCGCATTCTATTCCTTTCTTATGGGGCTTATGTGTTATTGTCGATAGTACCACAGAAAAGACCGTATAGCGACTTGCGCAGGGGCTGAAACATGTGATACACTATTTTCTGTAAGTTAGCTTTAGCTTGAAGGGCAACAATCATGTACATCACCTCCACCCACATCATCGAAGCAAAGACCGCTACCGCAACCCAGGATGCACTCAATATCCTAGAAAGCAACCGCGAGCACCTGGGCATCATCGACGATATTGATACTGTCTCCATCGAAGGCGGCACCTCCTACCTGGTAGAAACCCGCGAAGGCACCTACTTGGTTACCATCACCACCGATAGCCTGGCAACTACCCCTACCATCCGCATCAGCCCCGTAACTGACATGGAGGACAAAGCGGACGGCTCCGAAAACACGGAAGCATACCAGCTCATCGTTGCCCTCATAGGCACCCTTGCATAACGCAAGCCACACCACAACAACTACCACTATCTGAAAGGACAATAATCATGGCAAAGAACCATTTTCTCACCGCACATTTCACCGACATCGACTTCCCCATTAGCGCAGATGCGGAAACCTTCGAAGCGCTCGCTAATGCTAACCTGGACGAAGCGCGCTTCAGCATTAACCCGGACAGCTTCAGTGGTGATGAGCTTACCGTGGAATACCTCGAAAGCACCATTACTGCCGAAGGTAAGGAATACGCCGTAACTATCGACCCCGTACATGAGTTCGGCATGTTCATCCTCGACAGCCCTTTCGAGAACAAGGCACGTATCACCATTGATAATGAACGCCTCTACCTCCACATTGACAGCTACCGCATAAACATCTAACCCCAAAGGAACCACCGACAATGTTTATGGACCCAATGTATTGGAACAACGTCCCCGCAGGGTTCTCACCAGATAGGTTCTTTCGAGACTTCAATGTTCCCCTATCCCTAAAGCTATTCCCTGGTGTAAACGCAGAGGATGCAGTGAGCTTCCTCAATGGAACCTTCCATGATGCAACGCTCACCGTGGACACTATCAATAAGCGCTATGCTGTAGAGTTCTACCAGGGCGACACCAAGCTTGGCGAAACGGTGTACAGCACCCCCAACCCACCGAACTATGAGCAGATGAAGCAGACCTCCGAGCTTTTCGGTGAAATCAGACTCCGCCATTTCAAGGTGACTGCCGGTAGTGAAACGGCGGGTGCAGATGCCAACCTCTCCATCGAATCTATCGACTACTTTGGCGAATAGAAAAAATGGTTAAGCCCCTGCCAGTAAGGAAATACTCCTTACCAGCAGGGGCTTAACTTCACACAATTACTACCACAAGGTATCTAGCGGCTCAGCATCCTCAGCGTCCTCGGCGGCACTACGGCGCTTCAAAGCCGACCCAGACAGCAAGCTACCCAAAACGGGTCGCTCCACCGTACCATAATACTCACCCTCAGAAACAGTAGGCAACAAACCAAGCTCATAGTACTTCGCTTCAGCGGCGATATTACCCGAAGCCAGCAGGCGGACACGGGCAACACTTGAACGCATCACCGAATCATCCTTATGGAACCTCGCATACTTTGGAGACTCCATACATGCGGCATGTATCCTCGCGTCAGTATATGCGAGCGCATCCTCCTCATTGCTGAGAATGGAAAGCCTCAGGTCGCCAACAGGCGGCAGTAGCACACCACGGCGGGCGGCTCTCAAGTAGGCAGTAGCCGCATACCCTCTATTGGCGGTGGCATACTTCGACAACTCGTAAGCCAATTTAGAATTATTAGACACCCTAGAGGGCACCTCCCTCCAAGGTTAAGAATGCGGCGTATGAGCCTGATTGAATCCATCAGCATCAATACGCAGGCGAGTCAGATGCTTATACGGCTGACAGTACGCATTCGTCACATGAATATTGTTCATCGCCATCACCTCAAGCACCTCACGCACGCCAGGCGTGGGGTTGAGGACAGTCGCGCATAGTTCAGCGAACTTGAACGCCCCATGCGTCATCCTATTACCGTCCGCATCATGGAAGTAGAGGATATACTCACCATCATCACCACGCTCAACCTCATACCCCCGCGCATTGTCACGAATGTACTCCATGACAGGGCGACGTAGCTCCAAAGGACCAATGGAAGCATAGATGGTTAGCGGATTAGAGGAAGTGTAGACTTTCTGGGACATGGTGTTTCCTTATCGAATATGCGTGTCTGAGAGGTATCCCACTATGGGGCGTGTACCAAGTAATTGATAGTCACCATTCTAGCATACGGAAAACACCCACACAGACACATTGATGCCCCATAAGGAAAGAGTTACCTAAAGCACATGCGACACAAAAGCCCACGTCAGCGGATATATACTAAGGAAGCACAACTGATACCTCACCTCAGAAGGGGAACCATCAAACATGCTCGTCAAATGTATGCAGAGCGTCAAGGGCACCTCCGCCGAAAATGAAGACGCAGTGGGATACCATGATAACTATGGCTGGGTTATCGACGGCGCAACCGAACTATTCGACAATCCCATCCACCCACCATTCACCGTCGCAGACATCGTTAATGATATTAGCGACACACTCCCGGAACACTGCAACGACAACAAGTCCCTGGCAGACATCCTGCATGACACCATCGACACGGTAGCCAGATACCGGCTCTACACGGCGCAAAATACCACCACGCAAGAGCAGTATGCGCAATTACCCACCTTCGCCATAATGCTCATCAGAGCTACTAACAGCGGTATTGAATACCTCTCGTTGGGCGACTGCTACCTAGAAGTTAAGGGTAAGACCTACACCGATAACCGTATTGCCCCATTCGCACAGAAGAACCGTGAGCGCATCCAGAACATCATCCAAGAGCAGGGCGGCATTACCCAGAATGAGAGGAAAGCCATATTTCAGAAAACCCGCTTGAAAGCTAACGCGGCAGACGGGTACGCTATTGGTAGCTTAGACCCTCTGAGTGCATACGCGGCGAAGACAGGCACTATCAGACTGCATGGCAAAAGTGTCACCGCAATGCTGTACTCTGACGGGTTCAAGGACTGCTATATACCAGGAGAGCCAATTGAGAACTCCCTGAAGAACCTCACTCGCTCGAAAACTATCAATGAAACCTACGGTAAGCGTGATGACGCTACCGTCCTAGTAGTAAAGGCGTAAAGCTCTATGACTCAGTTCGTACCCCTTGACGGCTACTCCGTAACCGCAACCACCGCACCCTCAAAGTTCAACCCTGGCTTCACCACCGAGGAGATTGCTCAGATTGCAAAGCTTATCGGCGGAGATAACGTTATCAACAGCCCTTCCGCTCGACTGGAAGAGCTACGACTGAACAGCTCTGATAAGGTTGCAGAGTTTGCGCTTTCTGAGACGGACTTCTTCAGTTTCCTGGCAACCAATGTTCTGCCTCGCATTCCGGCATCCGTAGTGGAGGGTATTGAGGATGAGGAGCTTCGTGAGCGTGTTGCCGCATTTAAGGACAGTATGTTCCCTGTTGGTGTTGTGACCACCCATGATGCACGCCTTGCTAACGCGCTGGCAACCAGCCTAATTGTTGAAGATGCTGAGGGTAATATTGTGCTGACTGAGCGTGCTGATGGTCTTCCGGTTGGTGGCGGCATCTACGGTGTTTCTGCCACTAGTGGTGTCAGTATTGACGATGTTCTAGATGGTGCTCCTATTACTGGCGCTGTGGCACGTGAAGCACGTCAGAGCTTGGGGTTGGATATTGATGCGAAGGATATTGTTGTCCAGGGTGTCGCTTTCGGTGTCACTAAGTCTCAGCCTGCCGTGCTGTGTCATGTGAAGCTGTCTAGTGTCCTATCGCCTGATGATATTCAGGTGAGTGAGAAGAACAAGCGCGCTATCATTGTTTCAAAGTCTGATGAGGATTTCCTAAATGGCATTGAGGTGAGCGAGGCTGCTCGTCTGCATCTTGAGCACATTTAAGTAGCGGAACAGTAATTACCTGCGTGAAAGCCCCTAATGTTTCCCTGTTTCCGGGAATCGTTAGGGGCTTTTCTTGTACACCGACTTGCGCATCTGTAAATATGTGGTACACTTTTAGTGTATTCAAGCTTCCAAATGAAGCATCAATCCCCACTCACATAAGGAGTGCCCACAATGCGAGCATACTTCTCTCTCAACGAAGCAGTGAAGGGCGAAATCCTTGCCCGACTGAACAACATCGATAAGGCTCTTGAAGCAGAGCTCATCAACACCTTCAAGCGCCGCCGAGTCGAGATGGCACCCCTCATCGCAAAAACCCTCAACTTCAATGAGGAAATTGGTGGCTTCACCTCCGCAAACCTCAGCGACTCCGAACTCATCGAAGAAGTCCGCAACAGCCTCAGCACTGACCGTTACCCTGAGGAGGTCTCCAAGAATTATTACGACTTCGTAGAGGAAGACCTCAAGCGCGAACAGCTCACCTCCTACCTAAACCTGCTCCCCGAATGGGAAGTAGACTACGACCTCCTTAATGAGCTGACCACCCGCGTATCACTGGGCGACACCCGAATTGAGTACGCACTGGAAATTGGTGAAGCATCCAGCATCAACCCCACCATGTCAGCCCTTGAATACATTGCGGTCATGGGTGATGATGTCCTGTACAACACCCGAATCGGGTATACTATCAACAAAGACAACTTGGTAGAGCTGGAAATCCAGCAGAAACTCGTCCCCGCAACCCGTGAAGACCAGGCAAACCCCCGCCCTCTTCGCGAGGTGCGACAGTGGCGAGCACTTGAGCCTGCTGACACTCTCCAGGCAATGTTCGATAAGCCGCTCAACCTAGGCACCTCAAACGACCAGGAAGAGCTCGAAAGCTCCATCCGTGAGCATGTCCTTGAAAAGATGACGGAAGCCTATGCCGACTACGGCGACCTCCTGCCCAGCGGCGGCGAGGACATGCAGGTCTTCCGTATCGAAAAGTAACCCACCAGCAAGGGGAAACACGCCGGGGTATGCTCATAAGCACACCCCGGCGTGAGAACACCCCCTTCAACAAAGGAGAACGCCCTATGGCTACCACCACACCTAATGAACTCACTAAGTCCACTTACATTACGTTCAAGCCTGCATATAAGGACTATGACCTTTCCCCTATCGACCTTGCCCGCATCGCGGCAAGCGCAGACGGGTACACCGTCCGCAAGAATGAGGAAGGTAACGGCTGGGACATGCGCTTCATCACCCACGAAGGCATCCCCCTCCCCACCCCCATGAAGACTGGCGCTATCGAAGGGCACATCACCGACGTTACCACCGAAGGCAACGCAACCGACACGGAAATCCTAGAGTACATCCAGAACTCCGGGCAGTATGCACCCGTCTTCCCTGACTCCCGTAGCATCAACTACGATACCGGCTATGTGACATTCGCATTCAGGGGCATTGAGCAGGACTTTGGCACCTTCTTCCTGTAAGGAGGTGCCTCATGAGACGACGACAAGAGAAAATCCGCGTATACCTCGACGGCGTATGTGAAGTCCCAACTTACCTGGATAACCTCGTGGTAGAAATCCGCAAGAAGGCAGACACAATCACACTCAAGCCAAACCGAGCGAACTACACGCCTGGAGATGAATCACTCCTAGGCATCGCAACATTCAGCAACAGCGTCACAAGCGAGACCATCATGCACCCGGAAAGTGAACTCTACGGTGTAGCACCACAGCCCGCATATTTCTCATACCGAGAAAATGAGCGAAGCGAAAGATGGCTCAACCGGCAGGTAAATAAAGGCATATCCTACCGCATCAGAAGCATTGAAGTCCCAAAGGCTACCTCAACACAAATCCAGACGCTTATCGTAACCATCAATGCCGCTCCTATCAGACCACCAAGCAGAAGAGGGTAATCCTTCCCTTGAGAACTCTAGAAATTGTTCACGCCCGCATCAGGAACCTCCGACACCGGGAACGTAACGGCGCATACTCCAAGGAGTACTATGAACTGACAGCAGAGATGACGCTATGCGACCCGGAAACACAGGAAATCCTTATCTACGCCTACCCAGTTCGCGACATCACAATTATTGCCGACCTGAAGGGCGGCGAGACCCCATACGCCATCCGTGATAACGGCAATATTACAGCCCACGTCGGGCGTGAACCAGATAAGAAGCGCGGCATCAACCTTCACCACTCCACGAAGTAAAGCCGCCTCATAAATGTATGCCGCAGGTCAGCTGGCGAGAATCACACTTTCCCACTGACCTGCGGCATACATTTGCCAACAATAAGAAACAGACAAGCCCACGACTGGCAACCAACCAACACCGACCATCCGGCTGTTGAAATAGCCAAAGAAAATAGTGGGCATCCACCACAGAGGAAGCCACATCTTATGTTCCAAACCATCCCTAATACGTCTGAAGCGCGCAGATGGATTGAAGCTAACATCTTGAAAGACACCATTCAGAATGTCACTTACAGGGTAGCTGAAGCCCGCTCCTACATAGGGACGCAAAATGGCAGGTACGAGCCTTGCATCATTGCGACTGACCAGCTAGGACGTGAGAACGTTTGGACTGTAGGGAACCTCATTCGTAACACCATCCCGGAAGACCGCGCCCGCCTCACTTCTCTAGTGGAGACAGCGCGCGAAGAACCAGATAACGCTCTGGAGCTGATTGACTACTTCTATCAGCCAGGCAGTCAGTGGCAGGGGTTGAAGCACCGCTCTGTGCTTGCGCCTCAGGACGGTGTGAACCAGATAGGCAACGCCTATGAGCTTGCACCTTATGAGGAGCCTTTTGTGAAGCTCCGAGTGTGGGGGCAGACCCCAGAGGACGCAAAGGAGGGCGGGTTTCTTCCCTTGGACTTTTGGAAGTGGTTAGCGGAGGCGAAGTGCAGTGTGGAAGTTCCACATGCTCGACCTGGCGTGCTATTAACTGCAACACCTAATGTGGAGGTTGGTTTTGCGGTTGTGGCTCAGTGGAAGAGTGGCACGGCTCAGCTTGTGAGCGCTGACCGTGAGCCTCGTGAAGTGGCGCTCGACTTTTCGAGTGCTCGATACCGCCTCACGTATGATAAGAGCAATATTGTTTATGTGGACTTCCTTGTTCGGGCGAGCGACGTTCAGTAGCTGAGGTGTATTCTAGATGCCCGGTGGAGTGGTATACTTTGTGAAGACCACTCCACCGGGCATCTGTACATCCGTAAAAATCTGTGATACAATTTAGTTATTGCAGATTGGTAGGGGAACTTCCCCGCCGCAAACACTAAGGAGAAACAACATGGACATCCGAGAACTACTTGACACCGTAGCGCCTGTCGCCACCGAGTCAGAAGACACCTGGGTAGTATCACAGCGAACCATCCGTGAGAACCATATTGAAGGCACCTTCTGGGCAACCAAGAAGGTAACCTTCCCTAAGGAGACCCATTCCAAGGAAGAAGCGCAGATGGAAGCCGCCCACCAGACGCTCATCGAAACCCTTGACCACAAGAAGGTTCGAGAAGCAGAAGGCACAGAGAGCGGCGCATGGACGGTAATTATCGCCGGGTTCCCAACCTTTGTGAAGGCAACCAAAGCCGACCCGCACAACATCCAGACCGCCCGCAAATTCCTCAACCTCTGGGCGCACTAACCACCCACTAAGGAGAACCGCAACATGGAGAAAAACAGTACTGCAATCAGCAGAATCGACAATATTCTAGAGCAGATGAAGAGCCCTACCCAGTACGGTACGGAGCTCACTTCCAGCAAGCTAGACACCATTGCCACCGCCGAGTTGGGCTACCTGCTGAATATCATGTACCAGCAGTGGGAAATCATCGAAATTGCTTCCCACACCTCGAAGGATAATGCACGTCACAACTACGAACGCGCCATGAACATCATTCGAGAAATCCTCATCATCATCATTGACGAAGGTCACAAGACCCACTCCCGAAGCGCCGCAGAACGAGGTGAATACTACCGAGCCCTCGCACAGCGAGCATCCGCTCTCAACAACATCTGGCACAGCACCATCAACCACTCTACCCCCCAACGAACCACCCCTAACGCATACTACACGGAGGAATACATGGCACGCCGCAACGCACACAACGCAGACAAAGCACTCAACACCTTGCGTGAAACCAACGCCGCAAACATCATCACCCTCTGGGAGGCTGGTCTGCGCAAGTCGGTTGCAGAGGCTAACAAGGAGACTCTGGATGACTGCATCATCAACATCGCCCAGACCTCCAATCCGAGCGCTGAGGCTACTTCCGCAAGCAAGCGAGCCGCAATCGCCGCGTCAGCCCTAGAGAAGGAAATTATTCCTAACCTTGCCGCATCGCAGGAGCAGTTGAAGAACATCGTGGAAGCCACCGCGAAGCTCATTGAGAAGCGCGAGTTCCAGCTCACCAGCGAATCCCTCACCCACACCGGCAACGACATCCTGAAGCTCATGAAGACCCCTAGTGGCGTGAACCTTGACAGCAAGGAAGCAACCCGCGAGGCAGATAACGTCGTTGAGCAGATTAAGGCATACAACGAAATCTCTGGCCCCGAAGTGGACTTCGCAGACATCGACGCAGAAGGATACATCTCGAAGATTGTCAAGGGAGGCAAGTAGACCATGCGCCGAGACAAGACCGCACAGCGCATCAATGAGCTTGATGCTATGCTGTGGGACGAGATTACCTCAAATTCCAGTAAGCAAGACCATTATGGTCTTATCCCTAGCCCGGCTAGGGTGAAGGAACTTGAGGGTCAGGTTAAGAGCCGCCCCAAGGCTCCTGTAGCGGGCGGGTACACGACCCTGCTTGGGCGGGCGCTAGGCAACATCAAGTACATCACTGCCTTCATCGTAATTGCGTTCACTTTCGTATCACCTTTCTCTCTCATCCCGCTAATTCTACTGAGCCTGTTTGGTCGATACGTCCTGAACGTCATCAACGCAGAGTCGTTCCTCAGTGCAATCTTCTTCCTTAACGGCAAAACCAAAGAAGAGGAAGCCATTGATGGAGGGTACCTCATCGCCCTAAGCCTGTCCTTCGTGGCGCATACCCTCCTCCAGTTCTTCTTCCTTCCTGGCTTTGCCTGGAACATGGCGAACGCGGTTCTTTGGGTATCCGCTCCGCTGTTTATCATCGAGCTACTGACCCTTGTAGCGGCGAAAGTTTGGGCGCGACGTAACGGATAAGGACGTTCCTCCACTATAGAAACCATACCCCTGCTGGTATCCGTTTGCTCACGCTGATATACATCGTAAGTGTGAGCAAACGGATACCAGTTTTTTTGTGGAGAGTGGAATGGACTTTTCGGCAGTTGCCGTTCAAGTGCTAGGTGTAGCTACCAGCATATGCCTGTGCTTCATGGGGTATGTTGGTAGGCGGGGTGTACAGCGGATTAGCGTCGCAACTTGCGTTCTAGGGGTTGCGCAGGCGGCGTTACTAGACCAAGTGGCGGTTTTGGTGATGACTGCTGTGAACCTGCTTTACTATACGGTAAACCTATTTGATGAGCGTTTCGCACTTCTAAGGAGTACTAGTTATCGAGTGGGTGCAGTTCTGGTTTCCTTGTTTGCCGCCGCGTATACCCAATACTTTGCGTTAGGGCAGGGGTTCCTCAGCCCTGCAACTCTGGCAATAATGGCGGCGGCAACTGGACTAATGATGGTTATCTCCCACAATTTCTGGACACTGAAAACTTTCACGGTAATGAATGCCCTACTTTGGTCTGCTTACTGTATCCTTGTTGGTAGTTACGGGAACCTTATTGGGAATGCGTTTATTCTTGTCGGTGTAGGTGTAGCTGTCTGGAAGCGTAGCAGGGAGAGCGCGCCTGAAAATAATGCGGTATTGGAAGGTGCGTAGTATCTGTGGTATACTTGGCGATGTAGTAAAGTAATAATCTTAAAGAAGGAGATACCTAGGATGGCTACCAAAGTGACCGACCTGTTCGAACCGGAAGAATGCGGCAATGTGCGTATTGAAGTTACGTCGTCCCCTTTGACTGAGCGACAGGGGAAACGTTTTCACCGTAAGGCATACACTATTGCTCTTAATAACACTGAGACTGGTGAGCCTGTTGTGGGTGAAATTTCTCGCATGATGCCCATTCAAGCCTTGCTGAGCGACTATTCGGAGGGAACTGTACGTTGGCTTCTGGCTGACCAAATCAGCCTTGTAGAAGAGGATGTGCCGTTTGAAGATATTCAGTCTTTCATTGACTCCCTAGAGTTCCGTGAAAATTAACGACTAAGCGCCTTGACCATATGAAGGTTGAGGCGCTTAGTCATGCCCGCAGGCAATCTGCATATCCCGCAGGGGCGCTTCTGTGGCGTGGTACAATATGAAGAACTAGGGGGAAGGGCGCTCATGCCCCCCCATCGATATTGAAAGGATGGCGCTGTGAATATTCAGCCCAACGATACACTACTGGCAATCTATCGCCTCACCAATGCTCAGGATAAAGCTGATGCTATTGATAAGCTTCCTGACGATGCGACCATGCCTCTAGATGATGTGCTAGTTATGACCCATAAGGCGGTTCTGCTAGAGGTTGCCGATGTGCGCCTTGGAGGATATACCGCTAAAAGCATCCCATCCAGGAGTGATGAGCCTGCTGTTGAGTATGTGAGCGCCGACGGTATTCTAACGCCTCACTCTAGTGAAGTGGCGCTTGATGATATTGAGGGACAGCCCTTCATTATCAATCTAGGGAAGTCTCTTTCTGAGGATTCTCTGACGCATGAGATGCTTTACGTGCCAGGTGCCAACGCTCGGTACTATGGCAAGAATGTTACGGTATCTAATGCGTATGGTCAGGCGTGCATCTTTGATGAGTTGCCGGGCGTATGGGTGTCCAAAGAGCTGTGGCGGGTTATCGATACGCACCTGGGTCTGGAAGCTCTTATCGACGGGGTAAACACCCTCGATTTGTGCGTACCCATACCTAAGGCTGTGAGCGACGTTATGAGTACGCTAGAAGATTCAGTAGGGTGGCGAGAGCTATGGAGCCTTTACCATGACCTGCAAGACCTCACTACCAGTTCTCTCTTGGACGACTTCGAGTATGCGCATAAGCACGCAGACCTTCCGCGAGATGGCAAGATTGAGGCTCGTATCGTAGCTTACCATTTGACGCATTTGGCGGGTGCCCTCACGTCGCTTGCGGACGAAATTCCGCATGTCGTATCTGTTCTCAGTGAAGGTGTAAAGGCTTTAACTGATGAGTATGAGCCGCCAGCAGACGCATAGTACACTCACCTAGACTATGGGGCAACCAGTAGTAAATTGCATATACCAATAAATATGTGGTACACTGACTCTAGTTAATCAGTTTACGAAAGGTTGCTAAAACATGCGACACATGTACCTGCTCACCGGCGCACCTGGCTCCGGCAAGAGCACCTACATCAAGGAAACTATCGAGAAGCACCGACTGGGGCGTGTCATCTCCTGGGATGCCTACCGTGCACGCTACCGCCACGAATCCCCGGCAGTACTCACCTACACCCCCACTGAAGACGGCTTCGAGGAATCCTACGTCCAGCCTCTCAGTGGCGCACAGGAGAAAGCGGCAATCAAGACCTCCTATATTGATACCGACGTTCTCATGCGAACTGGTGAAACCATCTTCGTAGACAACACGAACACCCTACTGAAGAATATGCGCGGGTTCCTAGATTTGGCTGAGCAGTACTCCTACAAGGTATGGCTTATCGACATTCAGGGCGACCAGACTCTAGAGGAAATTCAGGAGCGCAATGCGCGACGAACCGGCTACAAGAAGGTTCCTGAGCACACTGTCTCCAAGATGCACAAGCAGAATATTGAACTGCGTAAGAACTGGCGCACTATGCTCCGAGAATACCCCCGCGTCCAGGGATACATTAAGCCCGCAGACCTCATGGAACACATGGCAAGCCGCGTGAACTTCCGAGACTCCATCCACCAGCACATCGCTATCGACCTGGCTAACACCTATGACCGCATATGCATCCTGGGTGACATTCAGGGCATGGGCAACACTCTGGAAGCCGCACTCGAAGACCTCGCACCCGGCAAGGGACTTAACGACAAGAAGACCCTCTGGGTGTTCATTGGAGACCTGTTCGACCGAGGTAACACGCCCGCAAAGGTTGCAGACATCACCTTCCCACACCTTATTCGGGGTAGTGACAATGTGAAGCTCATCAACGGCAACCATGAGTCGCAGATTCTCAACGTCCTGGCAGGAGTGAACACCGTCAAGGATAGCCTTATCACCGTTAAGGCACTCAAGGAGCATGGCTATAGCGAGAAGGTCATCAAGGACGCGCTATCTACTGCCCTGCCTGCCGCAGAGCTACGCCTCGACAGCGTAGAAGAAGATGGCGGAGTCTCCATCAAGTACCTGTACCTCAGCCATGCAGGAGTTCACCCGAAGCTCTACACTGATTCAGCATATGCGAAGCAGGTGACCGATTTGCGAGCCGCGAAGCAGGTTGGAAGCATCTACCGTTACCCGCTCAAGCATTGGGAAACCGGCTATAGTGAGAGTGTGGACATCCTTAATGGGCGTAGTACCTATGAGGGTTGGGCTGAACCGCTCAACGCGCTCTACGCTAAGGCAACGCAGATGCACAAGGATGAAGGTGGACACCCTAATAGTGAGCTTATCGCGGTGTGTGGTCATCGAGGCAACTACGGCGACCCTGCACAGTACCGCAACCTTATTCCGCTAGAGTCTAAGGTCGAGCACGCGGGCGGTCACCTCAGTGTCGCCGTCTTCACTGCTGAGAAGGCTCCGTTTAAGCGGTACTCTGCTGGACGCACCTTCAGGCACAAGTGGAGCTATGAGCGTCGCCAGTATAAGGGTGATAGCGATACCGTGGACACCTGGGTATCGACTTCTCAGCGGGCGAAGCGCCAGAAGTAGCCCTCTAAATAGCTTGGTTGGGTGGTGAAGCACCTGATGGTTTCACCGCCCAACCACCGAAACCACATGGAGCATAACGCGCCTGTGGTACACTTGATTACGACAACCCCCTTACGAAAGGAAAACACCTTGGCAACTGCTAAGATTTACGAGCTTACCGTGACCCATGAGCGTAACGACCTGAACCCGAAGGAGTCCGTCACTGCTACCTATGAGGGCACCCTGGAGAAGATTGCTAAGCTTATCCATGAGAACATTCAGCACACCTCCCGTCGATTCGTCCCTGAGCTGACCGCCCCTGTTTCGGAACTGCCTGATAAGGTCGCTCTGGGCTTCTTCCATGATGCTGATGCATTGGTTGTTGATAAGCATAGTGGTCAGGTTAGGCGCGCAGGCGAAACCCACATGTGGTTCACTGACATTGCAGACATTATCTCTGACCTGCTGACTGGTAACACTAAGGTCGTTATGGAGAAGGTGCCTAGCGGCTTCTACCAGCCTCACGAAGTGTACAGCGCAGAGAACACCAAGGACGCTTACCGCATCCCGTTCCCGCTACAGCACCTCCACAGTGAGCTTGCGGAGGCTCTGACCTTTAAGCTCCGCACTGAGCCTATGCCGGTAACCCCTGGCAATGTGATTAGCTACGCGCGCGCCATCTATGACGCATATCTCTATGATGCAGATGGTGTTGGTTACACCTCCGTGTCTATCCGCAAGGTGGACGCTGAGGAGGTGTGCAAGCCTGAGTGTGCAAAGGCGTGTGCTGTGGAGCGTGAGTGCGAGCGTGACGCTGAGGAGGCGGAGCAGGAATTTGGTGAGAATCTGATGTTGCTGAACCTGCTTACCGCAACCACTGTGGCGGCTTCCCTCGATGAGGGGTCTGCATGTGGTGATTGTGGTGACTGTCCTATGGAAATGGCTTGCGGTACTGACTGTGGCGACTGTGAGGCGGAGTGTGATGAGGGCGCGGAGGACTTTGACCTAGATGACGTGCTGAGCTTCATGTTCACCAAGGCAGTCAATCACGATTCGGATGAGCCTCTGGTTTGCATGGCAGAGTGTGACGGTATCACTTCCAAGTGGAGCGTTGCAGATGGCGGCATTGAAGATATTCTGAAGTTCTTCTCCAAGTAGGAGTTAGTCGCCTAAGTGAGTAGGGGGAGTTGTGAGTGTGGTTACATTCACAACTCCCCCTACTTTTGTTGGCTAAAATATGTGATACACTATATGTAGTTAATCGTTTTTAGGAGACCAATCATGAGCAAGAACGCCACCATTGAAGAACTGCGCGCAGGCGACGTTGTACTGTCCACCCGCGAACGCCACTGGGTAGATTCAAACATGTGTCTCAACGACATCTCTATCGTGAGCAGTGTCGGCATTAAGCGCGGAATCGCTAACTGTAGCAAGAGCACAAACGTTTACAAATTCCTCTCACTCGACAGCCTTAAGAACTGGGAAATTGTAGGCGATACCGAAGAAGTGTACGATACCTACAATAGCCGCATTGAGCTTGCAAAGAAGCTCTCCAACCTCTCCCTCTGGAAGCAGACTTACCACGGCGACCGCCACGTAAACAAGTCAGAACTGACCTGCATCGACTTCACCGACAAGGAACAGGCAGTCACGCTACAGCGAGAACTGGGACTCATCAAGACCGAACTCAAGAAGGTCTGCAACTACATCCAGGAGCGCTACTACGCCCTCTATGTTGGCACCCTGCGGGAATGGGTCACCAAGAACACCCTGACAGAAAGCAACCTAACCGGCAAGCTTCTAGCCAAGGGCGTTAAGGCGCAGGGTGCAAAGAACCTTGTAGGCACCATCCTCAACATCAAGACGGCAGGTAGCATCCTCGCAAACGAATCATCCACCGTCATCGGGTGCGTAACCTCCGTCACCTCCAAGAACATCAACATGACCCTCACCAATGGGCTTGAAGCATCCCTCTCCATCGGATACAGTTGGGCTCTCACTATCGACGGCGTGAAGATGCGCTACGCCCGCGTATACGTTGCAGGCGAAGGCTCCCTAACAGATGCCCGTAAGTACGAGCAGGCGCTAGAGAAGACCCGCGCAGACATCGACAAAGCTAAGGCGCTGTATACCGAGTACTTCCTGAATGAGGACTCCATGCTGGGGCACATCATTGCGCGCTACTTCAAGTTCCGCCTCACCCGCGAAGGGTACACGGCTTCCAGCTGGCTTAACGAAGAAGGCTCATCCGCAGACCTCCAGGCCCTCTACAAGGAGACAGCAATTGTCGACATTCTGACTGAATCACGCACCGCAGTAGATACCCTGATGGGCGAATTGAAGCGCCTTAGAGTAGAAGCAAATGAGGCAGACCAGCTCATCCAGGAAGTTTACCAACTGGGCAACATCTAGCACTCTATCCACCACCAGAAAGGAACAGCACATCGTGGCAAACCTCAAACCAGGCGACATCCTCATCATCAAGAAGCCAGATGAGGTTACCCGCCTCGACCACATGCACCGCATCGAGTCAATCGGCAAGACGATTAGGGCGCGCTCAGGGAGAGGCGAAATGTCCGAAATTCTAACCCCTGAGAGCAGTGACTCTACCCGACAGGTCGCCCGTGTACCTAACCCGTCCATTGAGGCGTGGTTGAGCCTTATTGAGCTTGAGGAAGATGCTAAGCGTGTCACTCAGACGCTCTCTACGGGTGGCTCCAGCTCACTGGGTGCTATCGGCACCTCCCTTGGGTATGCTGGTGGATGGCATCATATTGATGTGGCTAACCCAGAGGGAATTACTACCGCAAAGAAAGCCGTTAGCGCCATTCAGGACATGCTCTCTGGTTGCCAGGCACATGTTGCCGCCGCATCCTCCAAGTATGCGGCTGACGTTCACGAAATTGCCGGTATGCTACCCGCACATATCCAGGTTGATGATACGGCAGGTAAGCGCAATACGCTGTACATGGATAGCACCAAGTTTATTGAGGGTGCTATTGCAGAATTTGAGGCGTATGATGAGCACGGCTCATCTGGTATGAAGATTATTGCGCAAGTATTCAAGCTGACGAAGACCCGCGCATATTTCAAGTCCACCAACGGGCTAGAGGGATATCTAACCTACCGCAAGAAGCCAGGGTATTTCTATGCCACCATTGATGGCGTAGAGATTCGCTCCACCGACCCTAAGGTGCATGAGGTCTACACCTTCGAGGACTTCTACCGCCTGCGTGAATATAACGCATCCATTACCAAGGCTGAGAGTGCGCTAAAGCAAGCCTATCAGGAATACTTTTTCGGCAACGTACTAGACGCTTATGTGAAGCTCATGAAGCCCCCTTACTATCTTGCCGGGAAGACCAACTTTGAAGATGTTTATGCGGCTAACCATAAAGCCCTCACCGAAACCCGTAAGTCGCTAAGTGACATGCAGAGCACTCTGTCCTTCGTAGAGTCTCTACTGGCAGGTATTCAGCAATCTACAACGAAGATTTTCAAAGTCAAGTAGCAGGCGACATTTAGCCCCCACCCCAACAGCGTAGAGGACTGTACGGGTGGGGTTAAATGCTATTTGCCCACCTATCCCAATAACACCTTGCCCACAATCATAAATATGTGATACACTCTAGTTATCGAATTGAAAAGTAGCTACAAGAAGCCGCAAGCCCCCCCAATCACGAAGGGAGTACCCCAATGAACCTACTCCAGCATTACAAGGAGAACTACTCACACCTTGTAAAGTTCAACACGAACAAGGAGCGTAACCTCACCTGCGTTAAGTACCGCCCTGAGGTTATCGACTTCGAAGACCCCTACCTGCGCGCCGCACGAGGACTTGTCCTCAACGAGCAGGGTGAAGTAATCCTCCGAGGCTTCAACAAGTTCTTCAACTGGAAGCAGTACGACGCTAAGACCACCGTGAACGCAAAGTTCAAGGAAGAGTTCACCCACATGGGCTCCTTCACCCGCGACGAAAAGGTGACCTTCTATGAGAAGCTAGACGGAACCTGCATCATCGTCGGACTCTACAACGGTGAATACCTCTTCACGACCTCCAGTGTCATTGAGCACCCCGACTACACCGAGCCTGTCTACCGACTCCTGGGTGAAACCCCTCAGGTGAAGCAGTGGCTCCAGCAGAACCCGGAAAAGTGCCTCATCTTCGAATACACCTCCCCGAACAACCTTATCAACGTCATGTACGACGAAGAGAAGCTTACCCTCATCGGTGTATCTGAGAAGGCAACCGGCGACCTGTCGCCGCTCATCATGCTTGAAGTAGCGCAGGAACTCAATCTTCCCGCACCTAACATCTACCACATGACCATTCCTGAGGTTGAAACCATCCAGCAGGAAGCAAAGGGTATCGAAGGGTTCGTCGTCGTCAATGAGTACGGGCGACTCATCAAGTTCAAGACCGAAGACTGGTTCATGAACAGCAACGACTTCCTCCACCCGTACATCCGCAAGTCCTCCCGCAAGGGTGTCCGCCGAATCATCCAGGCATTCGCCAACGGAACCATCGACGATATGCTGGCGCGTCAGGCAATCCTCACGGAAAACGGCGCAGAGGATAAGCTCACCCCCGTAGTGGAATGCATCGAAGAGCTCCTATCCGAAGGACAGGCAATCTACGCAAACCTCAAGCGTAACCTAGATGCCGCCACCACCGAGGAAGAAAAGCTGAAGGTACGAATTGACTTCTTCAACCAGAAGGAAATCAAGATGACCAACGTCCAGGAAGCGCTCGTGAACATGCATCTGATGGACAGGACGTTCAGTGAACTCATCGAGAAGTACCCTGCACGCCTCCGCTCCCTCTCAGAAGACATCCTAAAGCGTCTAGCCGCTCGCGGAATCACCGTGACCATCAAGCACCGATAACCAGACCCCTGGTGTGCAGAAAATCCTCCTAGCGAGGCTCCTAGGGGCTTCAGAGGTGGCTCTACGACGCATCAGCCACACAGAGCCACCCCTGAAGCCCCTTATTTACACACCCAACCAAACAAGGAGACCAAACATGCCCAGCAAGAACAAGTACGTAGCCGGTTGGCGCACCGCCTACACCACCCCACCTATCGATACCACCATCTCAACCCAGACCGCCACACCCAACGACAAGCACGACGCTCCCACTCCGAAGGAGTCCCCATATGAGCCCCAGCCGCCATACCCCGGCGTTAGCAAATCAACTATCAGCGTGGAGCCATGCCCACACCTTCAAGAACTACGCGCCGCAAAGGACGCAAGAGAGAGGAAAATTTGGAAGCAGAGGAACGAGGGGAAAGCCAAAAGGGAAGGAAAGTATATGAAGCGCATACGCCGTACCCAGAACGAGGTTATGTATGAACTATCCAAAGGGCACACCCGCAACTGCCCAACCTCCGAGGAACTTGCAGATTGGTCTGACGTATGCTCTTCCTATTGCCTCTACACCAAAGCCATTTATGTAGATAACCCCTTCACGCTCAACTTCCCCGAAAGAATGTGCGGAGCTCTAGCAAAGACCTTCATCCTAAGCAAAGAGCATGATGCCCAAGAGCACGCATTTAGGTTCATCCAAGGCGTGTCACACAATAAACTTTACGGCTGGACTATGGGCGGAACCTGTCGAGTACGCATCACCTACAATACCGGCGACCCCATGCGTTACAAGGTAGAACTCCTGCCGTAAATAAGGCACCCCATGTGGCGACTGTAACCCAGTAACACAAACTGGAACAGCCGCCACACCCATACCCCACCAAAACATGCTAGAGTGATGAATAGAAGTAAATACGGCAGGGGAGCTCTCCCCACCGACCACCTAGTAGAACCACAGGAGTGACAATATGACTTCGCCCAAGAAGGCAGTACAGCAGGTATCTGCGTGGAGAACCGCCCCCATTATTCCCACCATCACCAGCGCCGAAGCTCTACCCACAAAGATGGACGAGGTTATTGACCTGACCCCATACTCTCATCTTGCTTTGAAAGCTAAGCCACTCCGATACCATGTCGTAAATTTCCTTGACCGCCTTGCAGGATTCACAGACACTACAAAGAAAGACAAGACTGTAAGAAAAGAGCATGATGAGCACATGCAGGAAGTCATGGATTGCATTGAGCGAGAGTTGTCAAAAGGACAGACTCGCGGCATCTATACGGATGAACGTAAAGAGTGGATAGGCAGACGCAAGTTCCCATATGGGTACAAACCTGTTTACGTGAAAGACCCCGACGGACTCTATTTCCCGGAACATCACGGCTACACGCCTCTAATCTTCATCCTCGATAGGCAGTATGACGCTACAGAACACGCCATCAGATTCATTAGAGGCAACACGATTAACGAGCTGTACGGCTGGACTAATAACGGTCAGCTACGAGTGCATATCACCTCCAGCGGCGACACACACAGCGCGCGTATACGGACAATGAGGAATCCCAGTTGGCACCTACAGTAGACAACACCCTCACCGCATTTCAGATGCCAGCTAGAACATAGAGTGGTAAAGTGAAAAGAGTAATTCGCACATGAGGTAGGTACAGCATATATCTACCCCATGCCAGTCATCTACACGGAGCACTATCCATGTCAATCAATAACAGCCGCAACACCCAACTACAGCAGGTATCTGCCTGGCGAAGCCATGACCATAGCGAGCCTGCGCATCGGCTTGCCACCACCAGTAAACCAGTTGCTCCCACTCAATCGCCAGCGCTACTACTTGCGGGGCGGGTCTCCAATGCGGGGAAGCGCCTTCGCATGGTATTCACTTCCCCTAAAGCTAAGCGCCACCTTATGAGCGCTGAGGAGCTGTACAACCAGTGGCTCCACGATTACATCAGGGAGGGAGGCGGGCCCACCGACTATCACAACCGTGAGATGCCCAAAGAGCAGTTCATGAGAAGAGTCATGGATGACGGCGAGGTGTGTGTTGAGTACCGCGTCGGGGGAATAAGTCGCATCTTCGGATGGGAAGGGTCGAAAGCCTATACGAGCTCTCAATACAGCGTTCCCGCTTACACGGACACCATCGACAAGAGCATCATGCAAGAGGACAGCGCCGATGGTGAGCGGCTTCGTAATGACCTAGACGCCCACCAGTCCGCAATACAGGCGCTCACCTATGGAATAGATAGCCTTGAACCATTTGAAAGGCGGGCAGTGGAAAGGTTTCTAAATGAGCGCGGCTACTCATTTTGAAACTACGACTAAGCATCTAACATGCCACCAAAGAACATGCTACGCCGAAAGGAGCTAAGCATATGCCCAGTAGCCCCACCCGCAACCCCCGCGAAAAGCAGGTATCCGCCTGGCGAACCGCCACTATCATTCCTTCCATTGCCAACAGCGGTACTCCGACAACAAAGGTAGATATGGTTAGAACTGTCCGCTCTGCAACGTCCGTGTCGGAAATGGACAATAGAGACCTTAGGCGGGCGCTTAGGAAGCTTGAGCTGAGCGACATGAATCCTCTGGACGCTTATAACCTATGGCTCCGTGAATACATCATGCAGGGTGGTGCACCAACCTACTACCATGATGAGCCATTTAAGGAGCGCCACTGCAAGGTCTATCAGGATGCGCAAGGTGTAATCTGGGTTGAAACCTCCAGTTCTGGAAGGGTTCTTGGGCGGCTTGTTTTCACATGGGAGCATGGGAAAGCGGTCTCTAGCGAGCCGAAGTACATTCCCGCATACTCTGACACTGTAGATAAGCTTCTTATGGAGCGCAATAACAGTGTTGCTTGGCGGTTGAGGAAAAGTCGTGCACAGTGGGATGAGATGTTTGCAGATGCGCGGGCACGTTGGGTGAGAGCCCAAGACATCGCCTAGTAAGGCAAAGGTGCTAGGGTAGATAACGTGTGTGGTGGTAGCCGCTTATCGACTGAATGTATTCAAGTCAGGCGCGGTTATCACCATCCACAGCACACCAGTTTCACATACACCGAAATGTGTGATACAGTATAACTGTTGGGTCGCAGGGAAATCCTTGCGCACCTCCCAAGCCCTCCACCAAGCGGAAGGGCAAGGAACCAACAATACCCCCCTTTAAAGAAGGAAATCAACATGAGTGACCTCCCGAAGATGACTAATCTTCCTAACGTGAAAGCCAACAGGCTTACCGTATACGTACACCTGAAGGTGAACGATTGGGATGCGCAGGATAGACTGCTAGAGTACTACAACGCATACCTGCGTGTATGTAACATTGCGAGCAAGGTATCCTTCCAGCTGAACACCGTCAGCGCGAAGAAAATCATGACCCGCATCAAGGGTGACACCGCAAAGCTGGAAAGCATCTATCCTGGCATCCGCGACCGTGCCATCTACACCGTCATCCAGGACTACAAAGCAGACCACGTGCAGAACAAGTCCATCAAGAAGCCGCGCACCTATAACCTCGACCGAATCCCCGTGCGTTACAGGAGCGACTACGACTTCTACCGCCTGGGCAACGGCGCATACAAAATCCGCCTCTACCGCTCAGACCTAGCAGACGGAACCCATGACACCGAGCAGTTCCTTGCCGAATGGTTGAACCTCCCCGCAGGTTACCCGTACACCAAGAACATGAACCAGGCAACCCTATCCTATGATAAGGCGGTAGGCTGGCTCCTGAAGTACGACATCGCAACCGTAACGAACAAGGTAGTCGGTATCGACCTGGGAACCCGGTTCCTCGCAGTCTCCTATGACGGCAAGGAAAGCAAGTTCTACTGCGCATGGAACACCCCGCTCCAGACCTACATGGAGCAGTACAGCGCACGTCGTGGACGTCTCAAGGCTAAGAACACTCGAAGCTCCCGCAAGCGCCTCAAGGCACTCTCAGACGAAATGCAGGCACACCTCCAGGAAGGCATCGACAAGACCGTTAAGGCAATCCTTGACGGAGCAGAGCCTCACACTGTGTTCGCATTGGAGGACATCCAGGCATCCGTTCACCTCCGCGAACGCTTCAGCCGCGACGACATGGGCAAGCTTCCCACCGTCGTCTTCGACAAGTTCAGTCGAGCGTTGAGAGAGGAATCACAGAAGCGAGGACACATTTTCGTCCATGTTTCCACTGTTTCGACTAGCACTACCTGCCCTAAGTGTGGTATGATAGAGAAACGGAACAGAAACCACCATCTCCACCTTTACAGTTGTGCATGTGGCTTCCGGTCTAACGATGACCGTACTGCCGCTATGAACATCCGTAAACGAGGAATTGCGCGGCTAACGTCCCGTATGAATTGGCGTTGATGAATATACTTTGTCAGCGCGGGGCGAGATGCTACCGTCCCACGTGAACTTTAGAACCCCAAACCGGGCAGTAAAACAGCTTTCACCTGTTTCACTGCCGCTCATTCGCCAGAATGTGAAGCTGGATACTGATTGCAGTCAGTACCTAGCAAAGCATGAAGTCGAATGCGGGAGTAAGGCTCTTTAAAGCTCTGAGGTGAAAACATTTACGGTACCGTAAACCCACCTGCCATACGCTAGAGACAACGGCGCATGGCAGGGTTTGGGAGTATTGCTATAGACCTGGCAATGCGTTACCGTGAGTCCAAGCCCACCTTACCTGGTTCACCGAAGTTCCACTCCCCACAGCCTCCGCTTTGTACGGAATAAAGGTTGTGGCGGCTAGTTCCATGATTGCTATGCCGTTTTGTAGAAGGGACAAGCTGAACATACGATGTTCACATCAGGTGCCAAGCACCCAGTGAGCATCACAGCAGAATAGCGACATTTATCAATTGGCAACTGTAACTCCGAGGGAACACACACTTCCATGTTCACACCCCGGAATTATGGTTCGATGAATGTTAGGGAACACCTTCCAGTAGGAGCTGGTTGGGTTCACCGCCGGGAACACGATGAAGGTTCTTCAACGAGTACCCGGTAAGTAGATAAGATGGTTACGTCTTCGAATGTCATCCGCTGACTCCTCAGGGGCAGAGCACCCTTGAGGAACGCTATATCGGCGGGGAAATATGAAGCGGCTTCATTGCACTGAAGTGCTAGGCGTACACAATTACACATCTTACCTACCTTAGGAATGAACCTGTATGCTCACCAGCACCACCGTCACACAGCTCTACGCAATGAGCTACCGTGACGGGATGGTTCCAAGTGCATACTGAGCAGACTGCCATGCAACGCGGACTGCCAGTAGGAACCATTGCTGAAGGTGTCCCTCTTTTTTATGCCCAAAAACCGCCAACTAGAACCTTCAATCAGCACTGCAAAGAACCTTCAATGTGAGCGGAATCTCCCTCAAGCAACCCCTGAAGCAAGATGCACACGACCAGCAACACGATATACTAGCAATTGAAGGACGCTTTTTGCCGCGCCCGCAAAAAGCATGTGGCACCACAACGGCACCACATGCTACAATAACCACAAGCCCACACAAGAGACGTAAAGCCTCCCACAAAGGGCACGCTGACCGGCAACCAGCCAAAGGCACGTACCGCAGAGCGCTACGCTGACCCCTCTGGAAGCCACCACCAAGCATATGGTGGACAGCAGAACAACCAACCCGCAACCAGTACAGGAGAAAACTTTGTCCCCTAAGACTGAAAACACCCCCGCAACCTTTGCAAGCGCAAAGCATAACGCCAAGCGCAAGGTAGCAGGCGCACTCATGGTTACCGCCCTCACCCTCGGTGGTGGCGCAGGTGGCGTAGCAATGCTCAACGTGGCACATGCCGCAGAAGCAACTGCCGCCGCAACCACTCAGGCGCGCACCGAGTCCACCGTGAACCTGACCGCCAAGGACTTTACCGCATCTGCACCCAAGGAGACTGTTCAGAACTATGTGAACTGGACTCTTAAGAAGGATAAGATTTCGCCGTTCAGTGGTGACAGCACCACGAACTACACCATCAATGTCGCAGACCTAGTTGGTAAGGGTAACACTGTAGTTCCGGGCACGCTCCTTGTAGGTATCGGCACCCTGGGCAATGATGCTACTCGCGTAGACCTACCTCTGTACGCTTCCGATGAGGCATCTACCCCGCGCAGTGGTACCCTTCAGTTTGGCTCCGGCTTGAGTAGCAAGGACGGCTCCAAGATTACGGCTAACGCTGACGGTACTATCACCATTTCGCGTCCAGATGACAATAAGCAGAACCTCACCTTCCTTTACTCTGTGGAAGTTGGGGGTGGTAAGACTGTCACCCAGCGCATCACTATCGACTCTGACAAGCCGACCGTTCAGGCTGGCACCTTTAGCGCCTCCACCACTATTGGTGAGCTGGGTACCACTCGTGACACTCCTACTGAAGTTGCCGTGAATGATGCAGGTAAGGTGACTTTCACCTACACCAACAAGTCAGAGATTGCCGCCACCACCGCCGAGGGTAATGGTGTTGATGACCAGAAGATTCACCTAAGTATCACCCGTGACGGCAAGAAGATTGCCCTCCCCAATGTTGAGATTGCTCCTGGTGAGACTAAGACTTTCTCAGTGGAAGACGTAGCCGCATCCGGTACTCCTGGTGAGGTTACTGGCGCTGACTTCAAGCTCACTGAGGTTCTGATTGAGCCTATGGATGTTATTGGTGTGGCACCCTGTGACCATCTGGCGGCTTCACCGATTATCTTCAAGAGCTCTGGGTATTCTGAGGATATTGCCCCCGACTTCTTGAAGCTGTTCACTAATGGCGCGCAGGAACGTGTCGCCCCCGTACTCCCTGAGGGTGTGGAAGCTACCCTGTATGACGCTAAGCCATACGAGAGCTACATCCAGACCTACACTAAGGGTGGTACTTGTGGCGATGAGACGTACAAGAGCTTCTACGGTGACGCGAACTTTGGTGATGTGGGCAAGCAGGGCTTCGGTGGTGGTGGCTCCGCCAACTACTACTCCTGGCACTCCACTAAGGAAAACGTAACCGACTACTCTGTTTATGTGAAGCCTGTGACGGCTCCTGTAGAGACTCCCGCGCCCACCCCTACGCCCGACGTAACCCCTGAGCCCACTCCGAGTGAGACTCCTGCTCCGGTTCCGTCTGAGTCTACCCCTCCGGCTCCCGTGAAGCCTTCGCCGTCTACTCCGGCTGAGCCCACGCCTGAGCCCACTCCGACTAGCCCCACCGCTATTCCTTCGGTAACGCCGTCTGAGCCTGTTGTAACTCCTTCGGCTGAGCCTACCCCCACCGAGTCAGTTCCGCCTGCTCCTACTCAGGAGGCTACCACTCCGGTTCCTTCGGTAACGCCGTCTGAACCTGCTGTTGAGAAGCCTTCGGAGCCTGGCGTGAAGCCGAGCGAGCCTGCTAAGCCTGTTGAGGCTAAGACTGGTCATGAGCAGGGCAGTAACCCAGTTCTGGGCGCTGTCTTTGCGGCTATTGCGGCGGCTGGTATCGGTGGTCTGCTGTTCTTCATGAGGAAGATGCGTAAGGCTCAGGATAAGACCGTTGAGGCTCCTGCTGAGGGTAAGGATGCGTCTTCTGGGGATTCTGACGCTTAGTTAGGTTTTCCTCAGTGTTCCGGCGTGGCGCAGAGCCGCCAGGAGAGTAAGCCTACGATTGGCTCTTCTTAGCGGTTCTGCGCTTGTTCGGTACTTATGCTGGTGCGTTTCAGGGTGAGCTGGCTTCTTCATGCTCAACTCATGTTTATGGGTTTTGCATGAGGTTGTGGGTTCACGTTGCGACATACTGATTCGCAGACAGTAAGCTTTTTGTGGCGGCTACTCTGCAACTTACTTCCCTTGTGTTTATTCTGAGGGGTTGGGGTTGTGGGTTAGCCGCCACTCTTTTGCCGCTCCCTGCTGTTTTGTGGGTTCGGTTGCTATATACTCATTGTGTTGTGGGCGCTATGACGCTATGGGGCTACCTAGCCCCACGCATCCGCGCACGTTTCCGCCTCTTTAGCTCAGTGGTAGAGCATCCGCCTTGTAAGCGGAGGGTCACCAGTTCGAACCTGGTAAGAGGCTCCATCTGAAAACTTAATACGGCTTCGTTTAAGGTCTGTCATCTACCATCTTTGCGTAGGTGACAGACCTATTTTCGCACCCCTTTTTATTCGGTGGCTATCCCCGCTCAACTGACGGCATCCGTTACCTGCTGGCAGTTATGAAGCTCAATCGCGAGATATTCCCACGCTCCCCATTTTTGAGGTACAATAAGGGGTGATACATAAGGTTCTCAGCGGCGCATCCTGCCGCGCCTTACATACCAGAAAAAGGGAAAACCCCTATGAAACGTAAGAAAAAGACAGCCCCACCGCCGGAAGAAACCACCAGCTTTGAGCTAACCCCCGCCCGTAAGCTGAGGCAGGAAATCGCTCAGAGCAACGCCCTGCTGGTATACGCCCGACTAGGGTGGGGAGGCATTGGTCTTCCTAAGAACAATACGCCGCCTGTAGGCTCCCTAGCGTTGCAGAGTGCAATCATCCGCTACTACAACGCCATCACTTCCGCTACGACGCTCACGGAAGCGGAGAGAGCTTATGCAGACCTACACCGCGAAACTGAGAGCGCCCTGTATGACCACTACCAGTACAGCGGCGTGACGAAAGAAGAGCTGGCAAGCATTGCATCTGGAGAGAGGATTCTACAAATCATGACAGCTATCGATAAGAACGTAAGTGGCGACCCCACCATTCAGGAAGCCATGAACACCGTCCTGAATATGCGTAGGGCGCTAGGCAATAGTGCTCTGCCCATTATGGCGACCATCACTGACGCTAAGCTCCTAGAAGCTGACATTAAGAACCTCAGCAACCGCATCGACTCTAACCTGCGCGAAGAGAAGAAGCTCACCAGCAAGGCGACGCTCAGCAACGAGGAGAAGAGTCATCTTGAGGAAGTCCGCAAAGCGCTAGCTCTTGACGCAATGCAAATCCGCAACAAGGAGAACCGCCTCAAGAACAACTTGGAAGTGCAGGAAGGCTACCGCGACCTCATCGACACGAAGTCTACCCTCATCGATGAGGAAGAAGCGGCGCTCCTAAGCCTGCAAACCTACCGCCAGCACGAAAGCGACCAGGAACAGCTACAGCGCATCAGCCTCGCCCTGAACCTGGGTGATGACAGCGCGAATGGTCTATCCTCCGCCGTGAAGGAAGCAAGGGCTCGCCTGCAAGCTTGGAACGAGATACGCGACAGCAACAATGGTGAAGGCACTAAAGAGTTCGCAATGATGGAAGCAGAAAGCTACCTCGAAGAACGTCGCCGCAACCTCTAAACGACTACATTCCTCAACACATTAGCGGGCACCCCTGCGACGATTACGTCGTGAAGGTACCCGCACAAGAGAAGCAGAAAGAAAGGCGGTGACACAACACAATGGAGAGTGAAGAGCCAAAAATCACCTTTGAAAGCATCATGAGAAACTGGAACGCGCGCTACAACTACGGCGCTAAAGCACAGGCTAAACAGTCCCCTAAGGTGCGGGCGCTAAACGCCACCATGCGCAACCCCGAAACACCGGCAGGAACATACCCAGTATTCGAAGCGTACCTAGGTGTTGATGCAATTGAAAAGGCAACCCAGTTTAAGCGTGAGCGGAAACAGAAACGGAAAGCATTCTGGAAGAAAACAGCCCTATGGGTGGCAATCGGTGTCCCTGTATCACTGGTAGTAACCCTGCTCGTTATTGGTGCTATCAATTTCACATCCAGCATGAAGCGGGAGCAAGTTACCGCTCCATCCATCGCCGCCACAGCAACTCCTAGAGCCACAGCTACCGAAACGTCTACTCCCACGGCAACCCCCACCTCGACCTCAACAACTGTTGCAGTAACCGAAGGGACGGCAACAGCAACGGGCGAAGCCGCCGCTCAGGAGCAGAAACACTGCCTGTCCACCCCAACCAAGTCCCCGTTCTTGGACGGTAACGGTGCACTGCACTACGGCAAGGGGACGGGGCGTGACGCATACTATGTACCAGCTAATGAGGACTGTGGCGTGCGTTACACGGCAGAAGACGGAGCCAGCGGCTCTGCGGATGCGACAGCAGACAGCAATTCTGTTGGTCTTCTCGTCTTTACCCTAGTCGTCGGTTTGGGCGCAATATTTGTGGTTCTCCTCTGGGGGAAGATTCTTCTAGACAACCCTTAATAAGGCGGCTAAAGCAGGAGGCGACCCTCATCTCAGCCCCCGCCAATAGCCGATAACCTGACCGGCGGGTACCCTTCCACGGCATCTCATTCGTGTGGGTGCCCGCCGTAACCATCCTCAACCCTAAAGAAAGGCAGTGAAGCAGACATTGCGCACCATGACACATAAACCTACCCCCCCCGTCTCCTCTATTGAGGGGTGGTTAGCGACCTACAGCGGCAACCCGCAGGCAACCTACAGTGCTCTACGCGACCCTGAAACACCCGCAGGGACATACCCCGTATTTGAAACTTACCTAAACGTAGAAGCAACCGAACAGAAACACCAAGCTCAGAAGATAAGAGGAGCGAAGCGCGAAGCACACAAGAAGAACGCCTCACTGTTCCTCAAAATCGTCATACCCGTATTCCTTGTAGCGGGGATACTGCTAGGTGGCATCATGCTTCTCACTGCAACGGTGAAGACGGACACTCACCATGCCACCACCAGCCCCGCCACCTCAACAACAGTAGCGGTAGCAGACAGTTCACCAAGAGAAACCGGCACTCCAAAGCATGAGAACTGCCGTCACGAACCAGCTGAAAGCTGTGGCGCAAATGACTGGGACGGCTTACCGGCGGTGCCTCTACTCATCTGCCTTTTCCTCTTCTCCATAGTGGGATTCTATGCATTTCACCACATGGTTTACGACGTGGCAGTAGGAGTCGTTTACAGAAACTAGACACCAGCCCTAATAGACCCCGCAGAAAGGGAAGCCATGACCGACACCGATAACCCCAATGATGAAGCATGGGATAAGGCAATAGCTAACATCGAGTATGTCTACCAGCTCAACAAGGCGCTCACCGGCACCCCAAGCTCTACCATCAGAGCCGCCGCACGCGATACCGCTAAGTTACGGCACTCGAAAAGCTGTGGTAAACTAAAGATATAGGGAGGTAGTGGGGCTATGCCAAACGCCGCTCCGCCCTCCGCCACCTCGCCTGTGAGAGACGGGAGAGGTGGATAAACTAAACGGACATTACCCCTAACGGGTGGTGTCAAGACCAGGAAAGCCGACCCTCTGGGTTGTCTTGAGGGTTACCGTCAGGGCGAAGCCTTGACCCATCTAACCACATCGGGAAACCGAAGGTGCTTCGTATGATGACTGGGCTTTATCCTAGCCGAGAAGTGTCTTCTATATATATGTGTGTGGGGGATGGCTCCCTAAAGAACAAAATCCCCCTAGCAAAGCTCCTGTGGCTTGCCGCCGCGCTCGTCATTATCGCTACCGTCTTCCAGTTTGTGAAGGTACTGGCGTACCTCTTGGGAATTGTAATGCTAGGCGTGTCCGCGTATCTGCTCTACGATTCATGTCGTAAGCTCGAAAGGATGAACTCAGACAAGCATTAGTAAAGCAATACCTGTAAATGAGGCGGCTAAGTGAAACTGTTTTGGCTGGATATGTCCAGCTAGGTTCTCACTTAGCCGCCTTTTTAGGTGCTCGATACGTCATGTGCGACACACCACCCAAGCGCTACTTGGGAACCCGCAAATATGTGATACACTTTTCTTATCAAGCAGAGGAAAGACTGTGACACGCCCCCGGCATTAGGAGTGTGCCACAGTCTTTCCAAATGGCTAATGATATGTGGTACAATATGGAGATGAGAGGGGTGCCTCAGTTGCCCTCCCCAAATATCCACCAATCAAAGCAAGGGAAGACACAATGCGCCCACCCAACAAATACCCAGCCTACAAAGAGCATCCCCTCTACGGCATGTACCGCCTCGAAGAATACCTCAGCAAGGTACTTATCGGGCGAACCGTAACTAAGGTGAAACATGCGGGCGGCTACGATAGCCCACACATTGAAACCTTGACATTGGATAACGGGTACGAATTTTCCTTGGAATCCATCAACGGCTGTGAATGTTGCGGAGGTATCAACTCCTCACTTCGCTTCCGAGATGAAAACCTTGAAGGCATCATCATCCGCAGTATCCGCGCCGAACATGAAGATGAGGACGATGAAGACAATGGTTGCTTCACCATTACTTTCACAGGCAATCGTCGCCGCAAAGTGCTCTGCACAGGCGACGAAGGCAAGGACGGGTTTGGTGGATGGGGGTATGGCTGGTATGTAACCGCTGGCTTCCCCAACGCCATCAAAGATGGTTAGGTGCACGCCGCAGGCGTAACGCACCGCAAGTAGAACGCAGGAATGAGGTAAACATTATGTCCAACCGCGACGGCAAATATAGCCATTGGCATTGGAAAGGCGGCAAGCGCCGCGTCCTAGAAGAAAATGATAAGCGCAAGGTTTATTACCCGTGGCGAAACGGTGAAGACCTTAACGCTATCGTGAAGGCATACAACACCACCGGCGAAGTCGATAACGACCATGAAGACAGGGCAACAATACGCCACCACCGCCCACACCCCGAAGGATGCGGCTACAAGTCCTGCGACTCCTGCTGGTCTATCACATTCGGTAAAGCGCTCCTGTAGTGTGTCGAATCCGAAATAAGGGCGCATAGCTAGTAATGTGCTACACTGAAAATGTTGCACCTCGCCTGTGAGAGACGGGAGAGGTGGATAAACTAAACGGACATTGCCCTTTGGGGTGGTGTCAAGACCAGGAAGGCTAACCTTTTGGGGCTGGCTGGAGGGTTACCGTCAGGGAGAATCCCTGACCCATCTAACCGCTTTGGGAGACGGATGTATTTCCTGCCCTGGGTAAGTATTTACCTAGATAGGAGCATGTCTTCTTTATGTGTGGGGGTGGCTCTTCGCTAATGGCTACCGTCCTAGAAGCAAAATTCCTGAAAGCTGACACCGAGCCTAGCTTGGCTGATTATGTTTTCCGTCGTGCGGTTATCGCCCTCCTGATTGCGCTTACTAAGCGCGGCGACGCTATGATTAGCGAGCGCATTGCGGAGCTCGCACGTGAGCAGGAAGAACGCCGCAAACCAGAGAGCGCTTAGCGCATTATTCTGAAAGGACACAGTATGGCACTCAGGAAGCTTTTGCCCACTAAGACCATCTATGGTTATGTGCGGACTTCTTCTGCGGAGCAAAACCCTGAGCCTCAGGTGTGGAGGATTCATAAGTGGGTCAGGGAAAACTTTGGCGATGAGGTCTACCGCATTGCAACCTTTGATAGGGCAGAGTTTGTTACGGTGGACACCCCAAACATCATCACCACCTATAAGGAGCGTGATGGGTTGGCGCAGGTTCTTGACCGTCTCCAACCGCACGACGTACTTGTCACACCCACTGTGGAGAGGCTGGGACGCAATACGCGGCATGTGGCAGAGCTGATGGATTCCCTGAAGGAGAAGCAGGTTATCGTCATCTATATTGACGAACCGGGTATCCTTAGCACCCCCGCTACATCCTCTGGCTCATACCCGATGGACAGGTCTACTGAGGACGACTCCACGCATGAGCTTGTCTCTACTCTTGTGTCTGACCTTTTGCGGCGAGTTGCCGCATATGAGGCGGAGGTAGCGAAACTACCTAAGCGTAGCAGGCGCGGCGTTGAAGAAGCTAAAGCGCGTGGCGCATACAAGAAACCTAAGAGCCTCACCACGGAGGATATTGCGGAGGCTCGACGCTTACTTGCGGAAGGCTTGTCAAAGCCTGAGGTTGCCCGACGGATTGGCACTAGCCGCTCCACGCTAATCAGGTACCTGAAGGGCACTGTTGTGCCAGATAAATAGTAGCGGCAGTAAGTACTTAAGCCCTCTATGAGGACATCCCCCTCATAGAGGGCTTATTGTATGCATACCCTGCTAAATATGTGGTATGATTATTCATTATAGAAGGAGCTTAATAATCTCAGGAGTAACCCTTTAATGACACTCACTAACCAAGAAGTCGCTGACCGTATGCATGACCACTACCGCGAGCTTACGCGCCTCGAATACGACCTAGCCACAGTAAGCATTGAGGCAAGTCGGGCACTCAAGCGTTATACCGCAATCATTGCAGAGTGTATTAACCTTATGGGCTCAGGTCAGTGGTACCCGTGGGAGGAAGACCGTCACCTACGTATGGTGTGGGCGGTGATGAAGCAAACTCTTTACAATACCGACCACTATATCCACCACCTGCATAATGACCTAAGCGATATGCTCACCGGCTGGCACGACACCAGTACCACCAATCTTGAAGCACGCCAAGCTCTACTCAATGAGACGGAGTGCTATATGGGTGGTCGGTTCGTCAAGGACGTTAGGCACACTGTCCAACGGTGGCGAACCGCCGCGCCTACCATCGATAAGATTCTGGCACAGGAACGAGTGCAACCCGCCAACTACCCGGAAGGCATCAATTGCCCCGAATACACAGAAATTCTCAAGTGCTACGCTGAAGCAATGAGTGTCGCCACCGACAGCATGTGGGAAGCAATGCGTATCGTCCGACGCGGAAAAGTCATGTTCGACCTATGGGACGCAGAAACCATCAATAAGAACACCGAAGAACCATACCGCAACCGACAATACATCCACGACTTCCTCAAACTCTTCAACCACGCCACAAACAACGCATACCACCACTACCTACGCGCCCACCGCGAACTCACATTCTGCTCCGAAACCTATAGCCGTAGTAACAGTTGGGCGGACAGCCCTCAAAGCCTTACCAACCGACTCGAACGCATCACCCAAAGGCAGACAGCAGACCCAGCCATCACCATCGAAGACGCAACCACGACACTCACCCGCTACACCACACGCTACACAGAACTACTGCAACTCATCACCGAAACCGCTGAAGCCAACGGCTTCTAACGCACCCAAGTTGCTAGGCAGGAAAATCTATGCTGAACTAAACGCATAAAGCGGTGAGATGGAACCTTTGCTACCTCGCCACACCACCTCGCCTGTGAGAGACCGGGAGAGGTGCCTAAAATAAACGGACATTGCTCGCAAGGGTGATGTCAAGACCAGGAAAGATGACAATAGTCAGCTGGAGGGTTACCGCCAGGGAGAATCCCTGACCCATCTAACCGCATTGGGGAGACTAAATGCATTTCCTGCCTCAGGTAAGTATTTACCTAGATAGAAAGCATGTCTTTCCCAATATGCGGCGGTGGCTCACATACTAACCGTAAGAAATCCATAGAGCCATCAGGAAATAGCACCGAAACTACTGAAGCCAGTAGACCACAACACAACCAACTTGCAACGCCCAAAAATGTGTGGTATACTAAATATGTAAGGAGACGTGGGGTAACACCCACACTCCACCACCTCGCCTGTGAGAGACGGGAGAGGTGTTGAATCTAAACGGACAGGTGACTCTGGTTGCCTGTCAAGACCAGGATAGCGGGGCAACCTGCTTGATGGTCACCGTCTGATAAAATGTCAGACCCACCCTGTGTCATAGGGGGAAGATTAAGTGAATGCATTTCGCTACCTGGTTAGGCATTTAACCCAGTCAGGAACCGCATCCCCTGTGTACGCAGGGCTGGCTCCTAAGCAGGAGGACAATCGCAAGAATGGCGCGAACATCCCCTGTACACGTGGGGATGGCTCATGATTTGCAGTCAGCGCCCTTATGAGCGTGATGCAGATAACACGGAATCGAGTTGCATACCACGAAAAACATGTGGTACAGTAACTACATAGGCTTGGGAAAGCCCGAGCCACCCTGTGTATCTCACTAAGATGCACAGCAATGCCCCTTTAGCTCAGTTTGGTCAGAGCTACGGACTTTTAATCCGCAGGTCGTGGGTTCAAATCCCACAGGGGGCACGTAACACACTCTTTGCGGTGTGTTACTCACCTCGCCTATGAGAGATGGGAGAGGTGGATAATCTAAACGGGCACTCACGTGCCAAGACCAGGAAGGATGATTTAGGTCAGCCTGAGGGTCACCGTCTAACAAAATGTTAGACCCAACCCACGTAAGGGAAAACGTAAAGTGAATGTATTTCGCGACTTGGTTAGGCATTTAACCTAGTCAGGAAGCGCATTCCCTACACACGCGGGGCTGGCTCCTGGCGCGGCAGAAGCACTGGGCGCACCCCAACGTTTTTCCCATACACGTGGGGATGGCTCACCCCATCGCTACACACAACTAGAAGCCGTACTCCCCGTACACGCAAGGCTGGCTCACGATTTGCAGTCAGCACCCTTATAAGCGTGATGCAGATAACACGGAATCGAGTTGCACACCACGAAAAACATGTGGTACACTTGATATATAAGACGCGGGGCTCGAAAAAGCCACCGACGTAAAGCTCATTGAAAACCTTATAGAGTAAACTATTTAATTAAGCCGTCGTATCCAAGAGGCTAAAGGAACCTGACTGTAAATCAGGCATCATTCGATTTCGGGGGTTCAAATCCCTCCGGCGGCACGCGACACATCATTAAGACGTGTTCACATATACCTCGCCTGTGAGAGACGGGAGAGGTATTAAATCTAAACGGGCGTTACTTTCGGATGATGTCAAGACCAGGAAAGTTGATTTAGGTCGGCTTGAGGGTCACCGTCTGACAAAATGTCGGACCCACCCTATGTAGTAGGGGATGGCTCCACCACTCTCATACGAGAAATAATATTTGGGCTGTTTTACCCGTACATGCGGGGATGCCTCACTGCTCCCGTAAGCCCATCTAGCTTAATGTAAAGCGGGCGGTCTCCAAAACCGCAGGAAGCTGGTTCAAGTCCGGCGATGGGTGCTTAAAGTGCATGATGTGGACGAAGTAGTAAGTCCTGAGCCGTCCTGTAGAGGCGAAGCAAGACAGATAGCAGGTGCAACTCCTGCCATGCGCACGTAGCCGTTAGGGAGCTGTACACTCTCTAGCGTGCTCCCCTGTGGTGTAAAGTCATTAGCTGAACGACTGTTTGGCTTAAAAACATGGGCAGGGAGGTGCCGGTTCGAGTCCGGTCAAGACCTTAGTATGCCAGCGTGCCCTGTACAAGCACCTGGCTGTCTTGTAGCGTAATTGGTAGCGCACCCACACAGGTTGCTGGTGTGAAGTCCAGCCGGGGGGTTCATCTTTTTAGGTTCGTTAGCTCAGTTGGTAGAGCAACGCTTTTACACGGCGGAGGTCGGGGGTTCAAATCCCTCACGAACCACGCATAACACCCTTTTTGCGGGGTGTTGCGTCTCTTTAGCTCAGATAGTAGAGCGCCTGCCTGAAGAGCAGGAGGTCGCCAGTGCAAGCCTGGCAGGGGACACGTAAACCCACCTATTCTTACGGTGGTGCATTACCTCTCGCCTGTGAGAGACTGGGAGAGAGTGAAAACGGATGGGTAGCTTCGGTTGCCCGTCAAGACCAGGAAAGTGGGGTAACCTGCTTGAGGGTCACCGTCTAGTGAAACACTAGACCCAGCCCACGTAAGGGGAAACGTAAAGTGAATGCATTTCGCGACTTGGTTAGGTGCTTAGCCTAGTCAGGAGTTTTCCCCGTACATATGGGATGGCTCATGTGGTATAACGTCCTAAAGTTTTCCCCGTACACATGGGATGGCTCACCCCAAAACCATGATGGCGACAGATTTACAGTGTTTCCCCAGTGCGTGTGAGAATGACTCACATGGAAAATGTTATACAGATAGCACGGAATTGAGTTGCATACCGCTAAAAACATGTGGTATACTTGATATATAAGGCACGGGGGCTTGAAAAAGTCACTGACGCAAAGCTCATTGACAATCACATAATTCAATTATTTACTATTACAAGCCGTCGTATCCAAGCGGTCAAAGGAAGCTGGCTGTAAACCAGTCACCATTCGGTTTCGTGGGTTCAAATCCCTCCGGCGGCACGTAACACATCTAAGTAATGTGTTTGGCTACAGCTTCTACGCATACCCTATGATATAGTTGTTGTAGTCATAACCTTGGCGCACTAGTTTAATGGTAAAACCTCAGTCTTCCAAACTGATGACGCGGGTTCGATTCCCGTGTGCGCCTCTCGCGCAAAGAGATTTTTCTTTGTGTTAGCTATTTAGTAGTTAGATAGTTAAGCGCCCGTGGTGAAACTGGCAGACACGCAGGATTTAGGTTCCTGTGCCTCACGGCATGTGGGTTCGAGTCCCACCGGGCGTACTTGGTGTCCACAAGTGCATGTGGGTGCCCGCTTCCGTATCCAAGCTAGGTTAAGGGGAGCGTCTTTCATGAGCCTTCTGCACATAACGGCTATGGGAGCGCTTGCGGTGCATGAGAGTGCCCGCGCGCCGGTTCAAATCCGGTCGGAAGCACGTAGCGTAAGCATGATGTACACGTGTTTACGTTCCTCGGTCGTATAAGTAGTACTAGGTGAGAGGTGTGGGTTCGAATCCCGCCCAGCGACGAATGAGTCGCTGGTAGCTCAATAGGCGGAGCCTCACCGATGTGCCGGTGTTGAGTCCGGTTCGAGGATTCAGCCTCATTAGGGTAACCTATTGAGGCACCCTTATTGCAATAGGGGAGCCTTCGGGCTTCTGGCTTTTATCACTCATTCTTTTGCGAGATTGAGTGTTGGCGTGGTATGATTGTCGTACTTACGTTTTAATCGCCTGTGGCGAAATTGGTAGCCCACAGGCAGGCTTAAGCTTCCCCTACTGGGGAGGTGTATTCCCTCGTAGCTCAATTGGCAGATGCGAGCGACTGTTAATCGCTAGGTTGAAGGTTCGAGTCCTTCCGGGGGAGCTTGTATTACCTATATGGGTGATACGGATTTCTTGGCTTTTGTCAAGGTTTAGGGCGGTTAGCTCAATTGGGAGAGCACCTGTTTTGCACACAGGAGGTTACGGGTTCAAGTCCCGTACCGTCCACGCACACACCTGTTTTAGGCGTTCAGGTGTGTGTTAAGCGCCTTTAGCTCAGATGGTTAGAGCAACGGACTCTTAATCCGTGGGTCGTGGGTTCGAGCCCCACAGGGCGCACGCAAAGCCCTTTTCGGGTGCGTACACACCTCGCCTGTGAGAGACGGGAGAGGTGCCTAAAATAAACGGATATTACCAAAGCCCTACCATGCGGCGGTGGTGTCAAGACCAGGAAGGCTGACTCTTCGGGGTTGGCTGGAGGGTCACCGTCAGGGAGAATCCCTGACCCATCTAACCGCATTTGGAAAATTGAAGGCTGGCTGGGGTGTTTACTCTGGTCGGGAAGCTCTTCTCCGTACACGCGGGGATGGCCCCACTGAGCTAACAAACCATATGGACACCCCCCCACCTTCTCCCTGCACATGTGGGGATGGCTTCACATCTGCCATATGCACGCGATGGTGGCTCATATGTTGGTACCGCTGTATAGTTGGTGTCACCTTAATTTCACATACTTTTTAGCCCTAGTAGTTCAGCGGATAGAGCAACCGCCTTCTAAGCGGAGAGTCGCAGGTTCAAATCCTGCCTAGGGCACGTAACGTAGGATAGGTTCATTTATTCTGTGTTACTCGGCGCTAGGTGGGAGATGCGGGTTCGAATCCCGTCCAGCACCTCACAAAGCTGTTGGTAGCTCAATTGGCAGAGCCCCACTGATGCGCCGGTGTTTGAGTCCGGTTCGAGGATTCAGTCTCATTAGGGCACACCCTTATTGCAATAGGGGTGCCTTCGGGCTTTCCAGCTTTTCGCCCGTTCTTTTGTGAGGGTGGGTGTTAGTGTGGTATGCTTTGTTATAGTTACGATTTAAGCGCTTGTGGCGGAATTGGTAGACGCGGCAGACTTAAAATCTTGCTTCTTCGGAGTGCGGGTTCGAGTCCCACCTGGCGCACACAACCGCCCTTACACAGGGTGGCTCATTCCCCTGTAGCTCAATTGGCAGAGCATTCGACTGTTAATCGAAGGGTTACTGGTTCGAGTCCAGTC